>Ga0265780_10002277_pt1 | contig 26228 bp, 20 predicted proteins | sample P1T30metagenome_FD_192432 | JGI IMG/M metagenome (GOLD analysis project Ga0265780, IMG submission 192432) | Plant litter microbial communities from East Loma Ridge, Irvine, California - P1 T30 | ecosystem: Environmental > Terrestrial > Plant litter > Unclassified | place: USA: California...
TATCACCCCCCAAGGACCTGCCTCAGGCTCGCCTTTTTCAAACCCCATCCGGTAACCACAATCTCCGCTCACTTCTAGTATGATCCGGGCTAACCACATTCACAGACGATGATGACACTCTCTGTGACGGGACAGTCTAGTCGGCGATAGAGAGCCCAGTCACTCTGAGCTCGGTCACCCCCTGCACTACCACCCATCCCCGACAACGGAGTACCTCGCTGCAATAGTGGAGCCATCACCTCCAACTGCATCACAAGCGGCAGACGCCCTTCGACAGACGTCTTCAGCACAAGAAAATCTACCTTCCGGGATCTCCCGTGTTCGACAATGAAGTACAACCGGTCCAGTTAAATCGAACCGACCCCTTCACACCCCAGTCGCCGCTCCTGCGACTACCCTTCGGCTACGGTCGTTGTTTCTCTGGGTTAACCCTGCGAATATCAAAGAAGTACATCGACAACCTCGAACCGGCACCTTCACGCTAAACTCGCACCCCAGCCGCCACTCCAGCGACTACAGCCCAAGACGAAGACCCGCCCCCTCGACTTCAGCTACCCCTTCCGGGTCTTTCCCGTGCTCGATGATTCCCGTCATCAACCGTCAAATAAGTCACCTTGCTCTCGACTTACTACCACAGCAAAAGACGACAGTCCGCGTTCGATAGCCTCCGAAAGGAGATCGCTTCGTCGCTATAGAGCCCCATCATAGAGCCAGACCAGGTATGTTACCCATCCCATTGTTTCTTCGCGAGCGAACGCTGTTGTCTTCCTGTCGCTTCTCTGAGAGAGAGCAAATGCTTGCGAAAATCCAAGGTATGTTCTCCCGTCTATTTTCGATCAACTAACCACAGGAGCGAGCGCGGGCATGGATGATGAATACATACACGAGGTCTTGGAGGTGCTGGCAGGTATTTGAACGAGTTGTCAATGGTGAGCGTCGTACACTACGTAGCGATGCAAAAGATGTATCGGTTGCTTTGTGAAACACGCCTTCCCTTTCCAACTCACTATTCCTAATCATTGTCCCCGATCCTATCTACCTCGACAGCTGTTTCCTCCCGGACATCACTCGTAACCATCGTCCTCCTAACAGTCCAAAGCAAAGCCTCTTCCTCTGACCTGACATGGCGTTCTTCCTCCCACGCAGCCCCAAAGAATGATCAAGTCGCGCAGTCACATCATGCCTCTCCTAAGTCCATGCCCTTCACCATGGCCTCCCTCCCGCAACCGCTCCTCAGACACGCGATTACCATCACCATGGACCAACGAAAGGAGCAAGTCACTCTTCCCCCACCTCGGCCTAGTAGCACTGACCAAGAACAACCACCTGATCTTCCACAGATTGAACGAGAAATTAGTCTCTTCCGCAGTCGAGTGGCCCTCCCAGAGAAACGAATTCTGCGTCAGCATAAGCGTAGCGTCCTGCAATCCGCTCAGATTCTGGATCTCGGCGTACCAGCGTGTTTTTAGCAGGGCTTCCGGTGTCAGGCTTTCGCGCCACATCCGGGCGGAGTGGCGAGAGGTGAGCGTCAAGGCCATGGCTTGCATGTCGGAGAGGAACTGGGTGATTGCGTTGCTGTTGTTCATATCGTCGTGATGCTTCGTTGTTTGGCGCGTGTTGTACCCGGAAGGTCCAGCGGCAGGGTTCACTACGACCTCGTCGAACCACCCGCCCTCAAAATCCAGCGACTCGGCGTGTAGTTCGATGCGACTCAGCTGTGGGCACGCTTTGACCAGTGAGCCCACCCCGACGCACAGGATCTCGGACATTCGCGCGTGGATTGCGACTAGGTGCTCGAGGCCTGGGAGAGGAACTCTGATGTTGTGAATGCCGCTGTAGCTGGCGTAGGGGCTGATGAAATTGAAGATCCGGTTGCGCCGCGTGACATCAAGGTCGCTGCTTTTGAAGAAGTCGATTGTGGCTTCGTGTTGCCAGCGTTTGCTGACGAGGAAGCGGGAAGTGTAGTGGGTGAAATTTGCAGGCTGTCGGGGGTGGGTGGTTAGTTTTGGGGGGTTGTTTCTGATGGATGTTGGATCTGTCTGTTAGAGTACGTATTTGGAGAGTAGTGCTGCCAGCGCCACTGGACAAATTCGCACATCGCTCATGAAGTGAACGCGTCACGAGCAAATCAATCTTTGAATAACAGTGCATTGTCACTTACCAATTTTGGGAGTCTGTCAGACCTGCGGTCTGTAGTGACGAACCCTAACTCGTCCCGGAGGTAGTCCACGCCCATTATAGGCTTCATCGGCGCGTCTCGGTCGCGGCCGTATGCATCCTTCAGCACCTTCTCTCGGAGCTCGCGAGGGAGGGTCCACCAGAGACACGTGCCATCTGCAGGTGGTTTTGAAGGGTCAGGCATTACCGTTGATCGTTGTAGGCGATGTTGGGTTTCGCTGCGAGTTACGCGTCTTGACATTTTTTGGATTTTTTGAGTGGTGGTGGTGGATGTCGAGTGAAGGTTGGTGACGTGGGAGTGGGTGAAGTGAGGTTGTCGATGTTTTTTTTGAATCGCTTGTAGGTAGCGATCTCGGAGGCAGAGGAGCAAGGGTTTCTTCGGGAAGGTTTGGATGGCATTTACAGGTCTGCATCTCTATTTTTGAATAGAGCTAGTGCGCCTGAGCCTAAACGAAAGCGAATCGCGAGCGCTTTGATTCGATGTATTGATCATGTTGTCGGCCAGTGGAATGGATGAGGTTGGTAATGATTCGGGACTTGGTTGGTCCAGTCCTTTGCATGTGACAGTTTGCTTCTACTGCTCGAGTATTGGTCGAATTCCGAGTCGGACAACGTGATGGTCAAACCGGTCTCTCAGTGGCCAATGCAATCTGGGATTAGTATCCGACTGATGATACGGGCACACTCATATGAGCCTCAGCTTGAGGCTTTGCGACTTGACGACCAGTCTCTCACCGGTTGAAATGTTTCCATTGTAGCACACGGCCGACTGTATGAGCTTGAGGCGGGGCTTCTTTGGTGAATCTATTCTCATCATTCAATCGTGGCAACAAGTCCATGTATGTTCTCAGACGAAGAAGCGAAATCCGAGTCATCAACTCGGAGCATCGAACCTGCTGTCTTTTCGACGGAGCCTACTATGGGCTTGCTTATCTTTCATCGCTAGATTCCACACATTGTCATGCGTGTTCGAGGAGTCTTTTGCAGATGAAAGACGATGGGAGTTGATTTGAGGTTGAGGCTACGCGTGCGGTTCAGGAACGTGTTGAAGTGAAGAAACGCGCGATGACGAAACCTTCTGGAGAGCGAGCTCGAGTGGGGCGGCAGCTTCAATGGTCGTACATAACTTCATGCCGTGTTCAACACTCTGTTGTCGTTGATACTTCTTGGCTTGGACGGGAAAAAAAACGGAAATCCATCAGAGTTGGAACATCTCAAGACGTATCGCAACAATGGCCTCTCCAAACTCCCGCCCTGGAACCCTCCACAACATCGCACCCAACCTCTCCGCTTTCGAGCCCTCAAAACCCCTCACCTCGACCAACAATACAAACACCCTCATCTGGATCGGCGGTCTCTCAGACACCTACAGCTCCGTCGCATACCCCTATGCCCTCGCCCGATCACTCGGCCCAACATGGTCTCTCATGCTCGCCGCTCTTAGCTCCAGCGGCAACAGCTGGGGGACAAGCAGCATCGCCCGCGACGCCGAAGAAATAGCCAAAATCGTCATCTTCGTAAGGGAGCGCAGGCCCAACGGCAAAGTGGTAATCATGGGCCATTCAACGGGCTGCCAAGACTGCATGCAATACTTGACCGGCACCGGCGCGGACAAGCGACCTTTTGTCGACGGTGCGATCTTGCAGGCGCCTGTCTCTGATCGTGAAGCGATCGAAGCCGATCTCCCGCGCGCTTTTGTTCAAGAGGCGAACCAGCTTGCGTTGAAGATGTGCCGGGAGAAGAAGGACATGGATATGATGCCTTTCCGCTTCACCAGCGCGCTCTTTGGGCGGACCGCTGTGACGGCGAGACGGTGGGTTGATATTGCTAGCCCGGGGCCTGATCATAGCGGCGCAGACGATTTCTTCTCGAGCGATTTCGACGAGGTGAGGTTGAGGGAGTCGTTTGGGAAGTTGCCTGGCAAGACGCCGGTGTTGATCTTGTTTTCGGGTGAAGAGGAGAATGTATCAAAGGAGCTGGATAAGGAGGCTTTGGTCAAGAGGTGGACCGGTGTGGCAAACGATGCTGGGGCGATTATCGATGAACAGAATGGAGGTGTCGTGCCTGGTGCGAGCCACAACCTCAATGGCAACCCCGAGAGTGTCGTACAGGATCTGGTGGGACGCGTGCTGGCCTTCGTTGGGCGGTTGGACAAGGGCGACTTCGCACAGAGTACTGCTGGAGCACGGATTTGAGTTGAAGGGCGTTTGACATGATGAGTAAGAGGTTTGAAGTCTCGCGAGAATAGCGGATTTGCATTGACCAGCGTAACGAAGTAACGATAGCATGAGCATGATACAGACTTGGTTTGATCGAGCCATTGCAACGATACCGCCGAGGTCATACCTAGGTGGTTTACAGTTGCCTCTTGTCCCTTCTATCGCATCGGGACTCCTTTCGCGGCTGTCGCCGGCCAGCGAATTTACCAACAATGAAGCATCAACTGTCTCGATGTTCGATTGAGATCGAGCAGTCAGCCAAGTAGATCAATCATTCCTCATGTGCGATGCCGTAGATTACCATCGGCACTCAATAAACAAGTAGTGCAGTTGTTTTGTAAATGCATTGTTCCAGGTGAGTGATTCTCGAACAGAGGCTCATTGGAATGTGTGCATAAAGCTTGACATCGGCGTTCATTGATTCGACAGGCCTCGAACGACAATTACATACCGAGAATGCACATTCTACGAATGTTGACACCCAAGGGGCTATCAAGATGCCTCTATACCCACATATACAAATGAACGGAGGCAGATGAACGAGATATTTGGATACTGGCTCGATCGGCTAACACCAACCCTAACCCTTACGACCTCAAGGATGACACACCCGAGTCACCAACATCGATTTATCTATGCGAGAAAACCAAGAGAAGAGAGTGTTTGGTGGGAAGGATCGCGTTCGGTGTAGTAGGTAAGCTATACACAGCGCTGCATGCACTTTTTATATTCATTTTTTTTTCTATCCATGTATATATTACATGTATATGTGGTTTGTTTTAGCGTAAAGCGATGTTACCCCAGACGGCCAATCATCCAGGTCTTCACAAGTATTTGTTCTCCTTGAGCCACTGCTCGACATCCTTGGAGTCCCTCTCGAGCCAGCCAATCTTAGCCTGGACGGCATCGTAACTCTGGGCCAAGTTCCTCTCGAAGCCCTTTGTGCTCTTGCCATCGAAGAAGCTCTTGACATCGTCGAGTTGCTCCTTCTTGGTGAAACCGCTGGAAGCCATGGCGACCACGGAGCCGAGGAGGGTAAAGGAAGGCGGCATCTTCTTAACAAGCACCTCCCAGTTCTCCTTGACCCACTCCCAGAAGGCTTCCATACCGGGGCGGTGGGCGCGCAGGCCGGCGAGGGGCAGGTATACATCCTGGTCCTTGACGTGCTTGCTGAGGGAGTATGCGAGCGTACGCTGGATGAGCTCTGGTTGCTGGGCGCGGCCAAGCGAGCGGAGGGCGGCATTACGCTCGTCGGCGTTCTTGGCGGTCTCGTACTCGTTGACGAGGATGTTGTATTCCTTCTCACCACCATACTTGAGGACAACAGCATAGACGCTGGAGCGGAGGTTAGGGTGCAGTGCGTTGCGGTCGCCAGCAGCGAACTTCTCAAACATGTCGAAGGCAGCGGCCTTGGTCTTCTCGTCACCAGTGCCAGCCGAGGCGCCGAACAAAAGTGCCTTGAATTGCTGCTCGATGTGACCGTCGGTGTCCTTGAACTCCCAGCCGATTTTGTGTGCCTTTTCGGCAACGAGACTGCGCTGGAAGTCACGGAGAGCGTCCTGTGTCTTTTGGTCCTCGAAGATCCAGGCATTGCGGATGGTGCCAACGCGAGCGGTGATCTCATCCCAAACAACAAAGTCAGGCTCGGTGTCGAAAGACTTGAGCAATGAGAGGAGGCCAGAAGTCTTCTGGTAGCCAGCGGCGGAGAGAGCACCGGCATCGGCGATCATACCAGCGCGGTCCTCGACAGTGAGGAGACCGGCCTTGGCGTTCTCACCAAGCTTCTGGAGACGCTGGGGAGGGTAAGATGTACGGTAGATTCCGCTGTGGTCAGCGTTCAGCTTGTAGAAGTCAAAGTCGGGGACCTTAAAAGTATCCTCACGCTTGGAGAGAGTGAGTTCCTCGTCAACGCCGTTCTTGGTGCGCAGTCCGAGGAAGACAGGGAAGAGCGTCTTGTCTTCTTCAGGCTTGACATCGGCGGTACGCAGGAAGCGGTTTTGCTTGACCGAAACAGAGGACGACTTCTCATCTTCAGTGACAGTAACGACGGGGAAACCGATGTTCTTGGTCCAGATGTCGGCAATACGCTCGACATCCTTGCCACTGGCATCACTGAGGGCGGCCCAGAGATCGCCGGTCTGAGTGTTGCCGTAGGCGTGTTTCTTCAAGTAGCGACGAATACCCTCCATGAAGACATCCTCACCAAGGTGCTTTGAGATCATGCGGAGCACGCAAGAGCCCTTGGAGTAGGAGATGGCATCGAAGATCTGGTTGATCTCATCGGCACGCTTGACAGGCACCTCAATAGGGTGAGAGCTACGCAGCGAGTCGAGACCAAGAGCGGACTGGAGGTTGTCGGTGACGTATCCTTCCCACACCTTCCACTCCGGGTAGAAGATGTTGCACGAGTACCAAGACATCCATGTGGCGAAGCCCTCGTTCAACCAAAGACCATCCCAGAAGTCCATTGTAACGAGGTTACCGAACCACTGGTGAGCAAGCTCGTGCTGCACAACTTCGGCGATGCGCTGCTTAGTAGATGCGCTGCTGGTCTTCTCGTCGAGGAGAAGATCAACAACACGGTAAGTGACGAGACCCCAGTTCTCCATGGCGCCGGCAGAGAAATCGGGAATGGCAACCATGTCCATCTTGGGCAGAGGGAACTCGCTGTCGAATTGCTCCTCGTAGAATTTGAGCGTCTTTGCGGCAAGCGAAGCGGAGAAGTGGCCGTGGTCGATGTCCTTGTCGGGAGTGCAGAAGACGCGGACGGGAAGGCGGAACTCGTTGGTCTCGTAAACCTTGAGCTCACCAACGATGAAGGCGAGGAGGTAGGTCGACATCAACGGCGTCTTGTTGAAGGTAACAGCCTTGCGCTTCGTGCCAGTCATGGCAGAGTCGACCTGCTTCTCGCTGGCGACGTCCATGTTGCTCAAGCAAGTCATCTTGTCGTCGGCGATGAGGGTGACAGTGTAGGTAGCCTTCAGTGCGGGCTCATCGAAGCAGGGGAAAGCCCTGCGTGCGTCCGTAGGCTCCATCTGGGTGGTGGCCATGTATGCGTCCTTGCCGTCCGCACCCTTGTAGGAAGAGCGGTAGAATCCAGCCATGTTGTCGTTCAGGCTGCCAGTGAACTTGTGGAAGAGGGTGGCCTTTGTCCCGGCGGGGATGGTCTCGTCGAAATCGATCTTTGTGGTCTGCGAGTCCTCGTCTAAGCTCAGCCTGGGCGAAGAAGACACTGTGTTGGAACCGGATTTAATGATGGTCTCGTGGATGTCCAGATCCAGAGTGTTCAAGGAAATGCTCTTGGTGTCCTCCACGACGTCCAGCTCGATGGTGACGGTCCCCTCATACTTGAAGGTCTCGAAGTTGGGCTCGAGAGTCAAGTCGTAGTGTAGAGGCTTGACGTTCTTGGGCAGAACCTCGCGGCCGCTGGCGATGTCCATGCTGGAGTTTGCGCCTTCGATCTCGCGTTGGTGGCGGCACATGGTTCTTCGATGCGAACAGTGTCTTCGTGTGGCGGGGAGGGGGCGTTGGTTGAATGTGAGGTTGTTGGAGATGTGATGGCGGTTTTTGGCGGAGAGGTCCAAGAGTGGATCTCTGGTAGTGGTGGGCTGCCTGGCGGCGTAGCTTCGAGTGAAGGTGGAGGCAAGCGGGCGGGTGTGGAAGGCGCGATGGACGACAGTGGAAGGAGAAGGAGAGACGTGGTTGGATGCGCGCAGCAATGGTTTGGCGGCTCCGGCGCGAGCGAAGGATCTCATCTAAGAGGTTACCTATAAGAGATGGCGGTGGAGGGGAATTATTATTGATGGTGGTGTCTGTATGCAATGGAGCATGTGACTGCGCGAGTCCTTTCGCCGGGCATATTCCACGGGTGCATCTTGATCTCGGGGGTGCTTTGCTGCACGCCGCCGGCCTCGATCGATGGACTAAGAATCGTCTAGTCCAGTCTAGGCAATGCATCCTGCGTCAAGAGACCCTTTGCTCTGTTCTGCCCCACCAAAGCACCAAGCCTCGTTTATCATGCCACCTGAGAGTACAGGCACTGTACCGTGCTAGCATTGGGGCTGTGTACATAGGTAGAATGCAACGTCACCAATCAATTCCCGTACCTTTCCATATACCTCGAATCCACCGGTGCATTGGCGTTTCAATCTACGTCAGTCGTGCCCGCTACATGTATTACTGCCAAGTTTGAAGCTATGTTGCACCTGCTACCTGACCAACCTTGATAACCCCTCGACTCTTCTCTTGATCTCCTGTTCTCTACTCTTCATTCACACTGTTAGCCTTCACACATCAACAAAAAACTCTCTCACAAATAAGTGTGTATGATCCTTCGACTCTCCCCTGCTCACCACCTAGTTAACACCCATCACAGCAACAGCACTTCACCAACAATGGACTTCGTCAAGAACGCAATGGGCGGCGGCAACAACAACAACAACGCCGGCGAGAACCAGCAATCCGGCTCTGAGCAGCAGTCTGGCGGTGGTGGCTTCCTTGGTGGCATTGGCAACAAGCTGAACAACGCTGCGGGCGGCGGCGAGGCTGGAGAGAAGAAGGAGGACTACCTCGACAAGGGTATGCAAGCCTATTTCGACTTCCAAGCGCCACATTGACTGACTTCCTCGCACAGGCGTCGACTACGTCCAGGAGAACTTCATGGGCCAAGGCAAGCAAGACAACGAGAGCGCCGTGGAGCAGGCCAAGGACGAGCAGATCTCCGACTTCATTCGTGGCCAGTACAAGAGCGCCAGCGGCAAGGAGTTCCCGGTCGCCGACAAATGAGCGGGTCATGCGTCTACTTGAGTCTTGAGGGAGGGCCAGGGAGCCGATGATGGTTGCACAGCCCGAGTCCCGACCCAGTTACGATTGAACGAGATGATATGAAACAACTTTGAACCTTGGCTTTGCTTTCTCACAGTCCTGATAGTGCGTGCGTGCGTGACCTCGCCGACTGGACACGTGCTCGCGAGGTTGTGTTGAAGTTTGACGTCCGGCGGTGAGATGCTCGATATCACCATGGCAAATCATCGCAACAGATAGAGTAGCAGTCATGGTGGCAACGATTAGGTATGTCCCTGTACGGATATCAACAACAAAACAGTACTGAATGCCATCACCAGTGCCCAAAGTCCGATATTCCCGTAGAATGAGTGCTGCTTCGCCCCTTCCCAGTTTACATCCGCCGCAAAATTTTCTGTCTCAACAACACACCAGCACATCAACAACCCGAAGATGAAGAAAAACCCTTCCATCGCCGTCGCTTTCGCAGAACACTATCGCACGGGTAAATATGCCGATCTCCGCCTCATCACGTCAATCGGCACGCAACTCGATGTTCACCGGCTCATCGTTTGCTCCCAATCACCAGTCCTCGACGCTACAGCCAAGACTGGCGCGATGATTATTCAACTCGATGACGAAGACGACGCGACGATTGTCGAGCAGATGGTGGAGTGGATGTATGGTATTGACGACGAGGATCTCCTGACGGATCGCAAAACCATCGACGAAGTGGTCGCGAAGGGACCGGATTTCGTTTGCGGCGAGATTTTGGCTGTGGCTGGTCTTGCTTGTCTTGCTGCGAAGGTATGTTGGTGTTGTATGCTGCTCTTCATAGCGCGGACTTACAAAGGCAAGGTGTTGAACTAATCTTGTGGTTCTATTTACAGTACCAGGTTCCCAAACTGGAAGCTCAAGCGCTCGAAATGGTCAATCTGCTCATTGCGAACCTCACTTCATTTCGATCCCTCCTTGAAACCGTACATCAGATGACATTCGAGAGCACGTTGGGAACTGTACAACGGAACTTGATCTCACGGGCACTGGACCTGGTTCGCATCAGAGGACCAGACATCGCTGCATTCACAGACATTGAGGCGAGGCCCCAGAAGCCCTCAAAGAGGCTCGACAGTGACCTCCCCGTCGGCACAGGGCAAGACTCACCTCTCAGCAACATCGACGTCTCACCTGGTCCCAGCTACGATGCCGCCGTAGCGAGCAAACACCCCGACAGTTCGACTTCTAAAATCCCTCGCCTCGACCACCAGAACCGAGATAGGCGCACGACCGAACAAGACCAGCGCTCTCGTCCGAGCGCGAAACAATCATCGCATTCCACTTTCGTATCGCTCACCTCCCAATTCACCCCAATCAACCAAACGACCCCAACAACATCACCAACAAAGATGCAAACGACCAACACCTCAAACCCAACAACAACAACACCCACCTCCACTTTGCAGCGAAAACGCCGCCCTCTCCTTGCCTCCCTAGCAATCAGCACAGCCCTGCCACCCAACTCCCCACCCCTAGGCCCACACTGCCACTGCCACGCCTCGTCCGACGACCCGACCCTCGTGGCCTGCGAAGGCTGCCGAAAATCGTACCATCCGCGCTGTGTAGGAAAAGGAGCCTTCGCCAAAGCGACGTACAACCTGAGGGACGAGGTCAGGTATATGTTGAGGGATGTGGAGAGGTTTTGCAAGGGCGCAGATGGCAATGGCGAGAGTGAAGAGGAGTACGGAGGCGGGGAGAAGTTTCGGTGCGGGAATTGCGACAAGTTGTATTTTGGGTGAATGGTTGGTTGCGTGTGATTGTTGGCCGATCGATTATCAGCACGTGTGTTGGTATGTTTTGGGAGAGTCATTGCAAGAAGAAGAGAGATGGGCATTGAGAAGAAGTATGCTGCTGATGTCAATCTTGCTACGGGTCCCGGACGGTGACGGTGGGGTTTTGGGGAACGAAGGTAGCCAGATGTGCGACTTTGATCGATCGCCCTTTTTTGCCCTCGGAGGCATGTACAGTGTAGTGTAGACCAAAACACTTTGAGTCGGAAGGGAAACACTTTGATCGAATACATTCAGAAAACTGTAGCAACACCAGTCTAGACATACACAGTAGTATCGTAAATCATGAAAAGCTTAATCGCAAGATGACCAGATTGCATGGTTCCGAGAAATGAATAGCTAGAAACTCGACTAACGGAATCGACTATAGTGGATGAGCTAGCAACATCCGAACGACGACTCTGAGTCAAGTTAATCTTGGTAAATCTTCATAATCTTATCTTCATTAATGGAAGCAAAGCTCTATATATTCTGCCTGCGCGTCTGTCTTTGATCCTTGATGGCGAGAGGAGAAGAAGCACAAGAAGAGGAAAGAAGGGGGGTATCCATAGACACTAGCTAAAAAAAACAAGAAAAAGCACTAAACATGTAATGTGTACTCGGGGTATTCTTCTCGTCATGCTTGCTTTGTGAAGAAAGCGAAAAAGGCAAAGTGAAAAAAAAGGGGAGGATGAAGGAAAGCAATTATTTAATGTTTCTTGGAAGAGAAGAAGAGGGCTTCCGCGCTGGGGAATAAGAAGTATAACAAGCACTGTTTCCCCTCTGACAAGAGAGACAGAACAAAGCGACACTCTGCGCTCGCTCACTCGCTGTGTCCTCTCCATGGGTGTGGAGTGCTTTGTGCTTTGCAGCAGTTCGTGTATCGTGGAGCGAGCTAACCACCGGAAAGTTGTCGACAATTCTTGGTCCTCGGGTGACAGTTCACAGTGACATGCATCAAACCAAGGGTTTCCTGAAACCGTTTGGTGCTCCGCAAAGATAGAAGGTGGTCCCGTCATGCAGCGTTGTAACAGACGAGGCGCTTGTGCATCGTAGCATTCAAATCGTCACTTCAGCGTTCAAAAGCTGGCTCCGTACTGCTGCTGTTGATCTTGGTGATCGTCCCGCATCCTCGAGAGACTCGACTTCTTGGGCACGTGCTGACCCGCGCCTACCATGGCCATGGCGGCGGCCATGCTACTCTCACGCTTCTTCCTTTGTGGCGGTACACCCGGGCTGCGCAGAGCATCATTTAGGCTGCCGAAGCTTCCATCGCCTTGAGGCGCCATTTGGTATTCTGCATACGCTGGTCGCATGGGAATCATCCCCGTGTCGTTGGGATCATATTGTGCAGGATAGCCGAGAGACTGGAACGTCGGCTGATTGTAGCCTGGTGTTGGCAAATCCTGGAACATCATCCTGCGTGGGGAGCGTAGATCGCCTGATTCGGTGGCGTTGTGTTCAATGTAAGGGTTATCAGACATGTCGGACTCGTCCATGGCGGGTCCGAAGATGCTAGCCTGATCTTCGACGAAAGAGGAGATGAGCGGCCCGGGTACGTTAAGAGTGGGCGCGAAGACGATGCCGACTGAGAATAATGTTAGCTATAGGCAACAAAGCAGTAGTGACGGCGAAAGCACTTACCATTGCGGACGTTCATCTTGTTGACATCAGCGTTTTCCACAATACTCGCTAGAAATTCCGATAGAGCTTGAAGCAAGACCCGATTAGACCGAGGAAGTCTGTTGACTAGCACGTTCAGCTTGATGATCTTGTCTTTGGGAGTCAACTCGAGACACTGCAAGAACTCGAGGTGCAACTCTCGGGTCAATATGCTTGCTGGCAGCTCGCGGAGGTACAGCTTGAGCAGACTTGCCACGGCGTGAATGTCGTAATTTCTCTGATCCTCAACAAGATCCACGTCGCCCTCGGTGTTGAAGCGCTCACGCAAAGCCTTGATTATGGTGTTTGATCCGGACAGGCGGAAGATGCCCTCCTCCGCGATAGCATCTTTGTAATTGAGATACTCGATGCATCGGTACATCACGGCAGGGAGCTCGGTGTTCACCCCAGCGGGCTGCGCGCAATCAATTGATTCTGCAAGCGGTACGCCAAAGGTCGCACGAACGCCGCTGTCTGGATTTGACCCTGGCGGGGTGCCCTTTTCTGGTCCCAGATCAGAAGACGATCGCCCTCGGAACCCGAATATCCCACGCTTCTTGTCCTTTTGGAATCCAGGCGTCGGCGGCGGTTTCATGCCCCATTGCCCGGAATTTTGAATGACATGCGCATTGCTGGGCCCGGAGATCACTGGATGTTGAGGGAAAGATTGCTCGCTCGCTCCGCTGCTTGCACCGCTGTGTTGCGCAACATCGTATGGAGGTGAAGGCGTACCGGAGGCACGCACATTCGGCGGGCCCATGACTGGCGCCTCGCCTGCGATCGTAGAGTCGTAGGCAAGACTACGCACCGAGTCCAATTGTCTCGAACGCGAGGTATCTGGTCCCAGGGAGGATGGTCGCAGCTCGTTGAACGACCTCGAAAGCTTTGGGCTGCGCGGAGCACTGATGTCGGATTTAGAGATTGGCACACCTCTACCGAACTCTTCATTCTCATCCCGCCAATCAACGTACTGAAGAAGTGCATCGACCCAGCTATCACGCTCAACATCGCTCTCTGCGCAAAGGACGTGGCGGACTAGGCTCGAGGAATCTTTCCGCTTTGGCTCTAGGATGAGGAAAGCGTGCCTAAACTGATTCTCTTCATCTTCCACCGAACCGTTGTTGGCTCCGGGCGATTGCTTCCCAATTTGGGCATTTGGAAGCTTGATTGACCCGAGTTGGGCACCCCCAGGGGCTTCAAAGTACTTCAGACTGGGTCCATCGAGAACGAAATAGCGAGCCTTCCACCCACCAAAGTTTTTGCCACGTTTAGTGAGGTAGCCTTCAAGAAGTGTGCGTCCCTTGCCAACGGGGGTGTCAGGTCTGCGCTCACGTGTGGAGGGGAAGTAGTCTCCGCCCTCGGCCTCGAACGCCTCGACAGACAAGAACTTGCACACGATGTGGGCGGCCCTCTCGTCTTGTATGGCGTCCAGCATACGTTCGAAAAACGCGTCCAGGGCTTGCCTACGAGCATCGATCTTTGCGGGAGCGTGGCCAGTGAATAGTGACCGATCGGGAAGGCGTTCGTTGAAAGTGGTGACCAGTCTGATCTGATGATTCAGTGTAGCCATGGATGCAAACGTCTTCTCAACGCGCCATAGCTGCTTGCTATCGGAGCGTGCGTGAATAGCTAGCGTAAAGACTGGGTTATCTTCGAAATGCTTTGGTGCCATATAACTTTGCCGGGATGGCTTCATTCGAGAGGATGCGGTTCTGACATAGATCGATGGAAGAGCATTCGGCGGTAGAAGTAGTCCAGGATACTGGTCAGTCACCAAGCCCTTGTACACCTCGCCTGTTGACCTGGGGTCATTTGACATTGACGGGCGTTCGTTTTCAGGGCTCGGGTCTGGCGAATTGAGATGGCTGCCAACAGAGCTTTGAGATGCTTGTCCCGCGCGATGATAGGTCTCGGCGCGCGCAAGGTGCGGTGACGCGAAAGACATCGGTGTTTGTGGTGGCATGGGTATGGGCTGTTTCGGCGGACGTGGTGAGAGCGGAAAGCTGGTGGCGCCCATTCGAGGCGATAGTGGCATCGAGTTCAGGGCCTTGTTGGGTGCTCGCGGCATAGGTGAGTTTGGCGGCCGGTCGCCTGGGCGAGGGCTCATAGGCAAGCCCGGACTCATTATCGAGGGAGCGGTGACGTTGCGCTGCAAAATTGCAGGCTGTCCTGAAATTGCGCGCTGACTGAGGATTGCGGCTGGATCTCCCGTCGGTCGGTAAGTTGGTACATGTGTCTTCTCGTCGACGAAACCTGCAACCGTATGGCTCTTAATCATTGGGGGAACAGTTGTCTCTGACGCCTCTGGAGGCGCCTCCTTCGGCGGCAAACTCTTGCTCTTACTGTCGCTTTTCTTGCTCTTCTTTGACTTGCTCCTGTGCTCCTCTTCTTGCCTCGCCAGCACCTCCCGCTCATGATCGTCTTCCTCCCGGGTTTTCCGCCTGCCACGTATCACTCGGTTCGCACGGATCGTTTCTGGCTCTTCCTCATATTCTGATTCTGAAGCATCGACAAAGACAGTTGGCATGGAATCTTTCGCTTGAGGTGACAGGTTCAGCGGCGCGGGAGGCGCCTTTCTCGACGCTCCCTTAAAGGCTCCCGAGAATGATGCCCCATTTGCTGACGGGCTAGCTGCTGATGAAATGGATAATGAGGGTTGGTGACCTCTGTCAGAAAGGTCTGGGGTCCTGGGAGATACCGGAGGCGATCTGGTGCTTGTGACGATTTGCGCAAGTGGCGCATTTGGCCCGCTTACTCGAGGTACCGTATGGTGCGGCGTATTGACATTGTCAGCTTGCCCAAGCTCCCCATTGGTTATGTCCACACCGGTTGACGCAGGCGTCGCGGCAGTGGTGGGCGATGGTATTTTGTTTGGACCCAAAGGTGTATCCGGCCGGCCAGAGAACGGCGAAGCAGCTCCCGGCGGCTCACTGTCCTTGGGACTGTCCAAAATCCCCTGCCGCAGTACAGACTGCGATGCTGGCGATCGCATCTGCTCTGGAAGCGCTGGTGATTGACTATCGTCCCGAGTCTCTCCATCATCCAACAGCTGTCCAGTGGGAGTCAAAGCTGGCGCGGAAGATGATTGTACCAAGCTCTCCTTTAGCTTTCTCCTGTAGCGGTCCTTCTCTTTCATGGATTTTTCAAGATCTCTGTTCAACCCAAGAATCATGGCTCTTTGCTTTTCCACGAGCCGCCAAAGTTGGGCATTATGTGATGCTGCCGAGCTCTTGTCGCTCAACAACTTTTGTATAGCTGCTTCTGGCGATCCGGAAGCGGCGATCAATGAGGCAACGTCCTGTGGGCCAGCGCTCTCTGATATTCGATAAGAACTGGTTCCGAGCGGTCTTTGTGAGGTCGAAGCATTCGATACGGAGGAGACTGTGGAATCTATAGACGCCGTCCTGGGCATGGTCGCGGTTGGGTCCTGCCGAGTTGGCCTAGACGAGGTAGACATACTTGGAGAGTTTGGAGGCGAACTCAAGGACGAGGCGCCGCTCAGGAATGGCTCGCTTACAGTTCTGGCGGAGGCAGTCGCGGTTGGGCGTGAGTGTGAGAGAGCCTTTGCCCGTGCAGCAGTAACACCTTTCTCAGCAATCTCCTCTTTCAGCGCATCAGCTGCAGCGGCTTCACGGATCTCATCGAGTCGTGGGTCTGGCGCAACCCTCTTGTTTGGGTTCGGCGCTCGCACGCGGTCTGTAGTGGGTGAGGTCGAGTCGGCTACGATGATCCGGCCATGGACCTGTATGTTGCGATTGGCAGAAGGCGACGAGGGAGGCTGCAGGTTGGGCACGGCGACAGTAGTGTGGTTGGAGGAGGGATCGTAGAGGGCGAGCGGACTGGTTGGAGCGCGCACCGGTAGCGAGGCAGTGTGAGTGCGGTGTTCACGAGCGGCGTCCAGCAGCTGCGGCGACTCGTTGGAAGCCATTTGCGCCTACGCAAAATGGCGTCGCCAATGAGCGGCCAGCACAGGCGCTCGCGAGGGCCAGGGCCAGCTGCGAGACCACTGACACGGCGAAACGAACACTACTGACACAGGATGATCGCCGGCGCTTAAGCAGGTCGGGGGTCGCAGGTAGATGATTGGGCGGAAGGGGGAGGAAGGATGGGCCGATGGATGGAGTTGGAGTAGTAGTGAGTTGATGTCGATGTTGATGGTATAGCGGCGAACAGAGAGAGAGACAGACAGACAATCAGGAACGGCAGACACACCACACACCTCACCTGCCAGCAGGCTCCGTCTGGTTCCTGCGTCAAGACTTGTTGGCGCAGGCAGTTGTACTGTACACAGGCGACAGGACTGGACAGTCGCACGTTAGCCGCTTGGAATATAGCTCGCTAACAACGGCGCTAGCAGAAGGAGGGAGTCGAGTGGGGCATCTCGTTTGGCCTCGTCTCCTCCAGCGTGGTGTACACTAGGTACTACTATCTTTTGTCCTTATTTGTTACATAGAAGGCGGTAGTATATCGAGTATGCAGTATAACATGGAGATAACACCCAAACAGTCACCAGAACACCAACATCAACAACAGCATCCAAGTAACAATAGACCAAAACCACGCATGTATCGAAGACTGTTTGTTGCACGCGTACCACCGCAGAACAGCCTTTGCCATGCACCGTCAGCTGCGAGCCTGGATCTTTCACTGGCACAGTAGCACAATTGCACATTAACCAGTAGTCGTAAAGGCCCTACACATTGGCCTTGTACCGTGGTCTCACCGCGCATTACAATCGCTGACTTGATGTCATCTCCCCCCCCCGAGAGATAGGCGACCCATCACCCAACGTCCACCCGTTCAGCGTTCGATGACACCCGGTCCACACCCAAGGCCTGCTACAGAACCTTAACAGCCTCCCATGACCCTTCCTTACTGCCGGACAACTCCCCCGATTCGATATGAGGCGTTTCCTTTGCTTATTCTTGCGTGTGCCCACCGGTGATCTCTCTAGTTTGGAAGCAGTAGTGAGGTCTTCTTCGCAGGTGCGCATCTGCCTTACTAAGCTACAAATACATCACACACACAACAAGTACGAGCACACGTAACAGCTCAGGTACATGCTAGAGGTATCAGGTACGTTACATGTCTACAAGCCACTGCGGCAGCAACGATTTCCTGTCCGACCTGTCACATCCCGTTCAACTCCAAAAGGTTAACAAGCCTCGCGCCAAAGCCAATCTTGTCCATTCTCCACGGTGGGACTCGGTGGACTCCCACCCATGTTCTCTTGAGCCACTCTTGAGCCACTTCCCACACGGCTCCAGAAACACTATGTCGCCCTGCCTTGTGGAAGGTGGACCAAGCATGCAGAACCGAGTCCGTGATCGAACATGCATGCGTGCATCAACAATCACAGAAACGCTTTCTTTGCTCTCGGTGGAGATGGGCAATCATCGGTTTCAAGTGGATGGTGCGCCATGCGCTCGCTCTCGTATGTGCTCTCTCAGCGGTGCAAGGTATGACTTCTTGATAGTGTACAGCCGACATGACTCTTCAATGCATGCAAAGTACTTTCATCGACGTGAAGTGATACGAAATACCAATAGTGTCATTAGTCAAGCAAAGCTCTCAAAGTCGTTGAAGCATCAGCCTTTCGATCGTCAATAATAATAATATCAGCATCAACCCCTTCATGATGCACGCACTTTCCGCGCATATGCATGATTCATCACAGACATCGTTGCATACCCAATCCATCACAACCTCCAAGAAAAATCTCCGCGCCCGCTCGCACGCCCTCCTCACACAATTCCCCTTCTTTCTCGAGAGGGACCCTGAAGGCGTTGTCCCTTGATTTTTTCTTCTTGCTCCTCTTCCATCTTTGCACACCGCTCTCTGAAACCCCCTTTTCTCATCTCTGTCCTGTTCCCTGTATTCGACGCCACCCGTCCAACCTCGCTTGTTAGCAAGCCCTCATGGGAAAGATTTTTCCCTCGCCATGTTGCTACTAGACCTGGAGACCATGATGCGTGTCCGCGGTCTCCCTTAGGTATGCAACACACTAACCGGGCACGGGCGGAAATCTTGACGCGCCTCGTCGTTTTCTTGCGACTCGCTAAAATGTGTGGTCGGATTTGCCCCCGAGGCCGACACGCGAGCCTTGGCCTTTCGTTTGCCCTGATATCCGGGTCTGCTAGCATAGTAGTCCCATCAGCCTCTCTCATCTTGCTGCATGTAAGCGAACGCGGCAGTGGTGGTAGTATGACTGTGCCCTGGATCAGATACGGGCATGAACTAATATACGATCTCCACTTTGCGCCTCGAGGCTACCGTAGCACGCACGCGCGAAGTTTTCGCATCACGAGCGAATGAATCAGTAGCTATATATATTGCGTATGCACATGTGTGATTGGCGCTGTTAAGAGTGCGAATACCATCTTCGGAACAATCAACCCTGTCCTTGTCATCGCCACAGCCACAGCACCAGGTCCCTCCAGTTCATCACAAGGCAAGACATCCTGACGACTCGCGCGGAGCCGGAGCCCGACAAACTATCGAACAAGGCTTGAGTTAGGGTTAGCAGACAATAGATTGTTCCTGCAGGCCGATCACAAGATCTGGTTTCCCATAGATTACGCCATCTGCTTCTACTCCCACGAATGACATTTATCTCCGCTCGGGGGATCCCTGGCGAAGATCCTCCTCCTTGGTGGTTGTTCCCTCGACACGAATTCCATTCGTTAATCCTCATCACCATGCGAGAGATCCTGAATCCATCCAGATTGGGAAGTCCGCTCGAGCTCAATTGCAGGTGCTCAAGATATGCGCTTTCCACCATCTGCGGCAACGGCTTGAACAGGATCTGCACGAATCTGGGTCTGTGTACGTATGGGTTTGCGTGCATGCTGCTGTATAGTAATGTTCAGGGGTGTCTCTCAAAGGATTGTAGGTATTGTCACTCCGTTATCTGGCTGCCGACATCACCCTAATGCGCCCAGTTACAGTAGCAACGGATGGCTCAATAACGGACTGCTCATTAAAGTTTCATGATATCGTTTATGAATGTCCTCCCTTGGCTCCTCTTTTCATCAAATCCTCCCACGTGCTTCCCTGATTCCCCCGAGGCCATATCATGAACATATTGACTTACGACATCAACGTGTCACACCCGCTTATTGTCGGTTGCTTTTGACCGTGTCATGCATATACAGTTTACACGAAACTCCAACAAAGCGTCCACAATGCAATCACAACCGTTCACTTCCAGGGTCGCGTACGGTTCGACCGATTGTCCAGGAGGAACTAGAAACAGACTGTCCACAGCCTCGAGAGGGCCCTAGGCGGCAAGAGATCGAATCGAGGATAAGTCGTTGCTGCATCAAAGCATAGTATGGGCATCGTAAAATCGTCCAAGTTACTTCGTGAGTACAACCCATCGACTTCAAGGCTTTGCATCAGCATCCGCATCCGCAGCCTCTCCCTTGGCCATTTCCTGCCCCTCCGAAGCTTTCCGGAACCGACCCTGCATCCAGCAGCGGTACATTTTGATCTTCCGTTGCCTGTTGACCAACATGCGCCTGTCAACCGCGAGATTCAAAATCTCAAGACCGGGCACCTTGATCGGCTCGACCGCTTGATCTCCCTCCTTGGCATTGGTGGGGATGTTGCCGGACCAGATCTCGCGCAACTCCGGCTCCTCGAAAAAGTAGACCCTAGTGCCGTCGCCCCGGACGTAGAAGTTCTCATCGAGATAGCGACCCTTCTTGAACCGCACCTGCGCCAGGTCGCCACGTCCGTAATCGCGGAATAGCACTTCGCCACCGGGCTTGAGCAGGGTGTGGACGTTTCGTACGGCCTGCGCCCACTGATCCGGCGACAAAGCAGAGAAGATGAAAATCATCACGATGAGATCAACAGATCCGGGCTCGAGGCCGGGAGGCAGAACCTCGCCTGCTGCATCCCAGACATCTGCTTGGAGGATCGTGGGCTCTTGCTGCGACGTGTAGGCTTCTTGAGAGCGAATCACGTCGATGGCTTTGGCGCTGTAGTCGCAGGCGTGCAGTTTCAGTCCTGGGTTTGCATTCATGGAGAGGACCGGGAAAGCCGTGTTGCCTGCTCCGGCGCCGACTTCGAGGACGGTGCAAGGTCCATATTCGGCTTTGGTCACTTCAGCCAGTACGGGGAATTCCTGGGTCAACCACTTGCGGTCTTTGAAGAAGTTGGCTTGGTTGTTGGAGTAGAACTTGTCCCACCACTTCTCGGGCTTGTCGTTGAAGCGCTTCTTATCAAAATCTGACACCTGGTTGTCGCGCTGGAAAATGGTCTGTTGTGCGATGAATTCGGCGTACTGCGGGTCGACTTCTACGTGGTCCCAGGCATTGTGTGCAAATATGTCGTCGCCTTCTTCCAGGTAGCGAGTGCCGAACTGGAACGGGTCACTCCTTTTTTGCAGATTGTTCTGCGAGTCTGTCGCTGGTTTGCGAACTGGCTCGATAGAAGCAGGCACTCCATAGGCGTCTTCTGGAGCAGACTGTGGCGTTGTTGTACTCGGTTGATCAATCGTCACGTAGTCCCTCATGTGCTCCATTCCCTTTGTTAATTGCTGCCTTGGTTGCTTCGCCCTGGCAGGCAAGACCGTCTCGCTCTGGCTTGAGTCGGCCATGTTCGATTGGGCTTCGCTGGCCATGTTGTTTGAATGATGCGTCGAATCGACTCACAGATCTCGACTGCGAGGAATTTCTTGCTCCAACTTTCACACGCCTCCACAACAGCAGCAGCAGCAAGCCCACACGACCGTTGAGCCCTGTTCGGCTTGGCCCGTGAACATGGCAAAGTCAAAGTCAATTTGCGGACCTTAATTCATGAGGGCGGAGGAGCATAGCACAGAGCTCCAACATGATGATTTCATCATTGTTGACAATTTGAATACCTTACCTACCTACCCAACTACACACTACCCGACCATATACCAACCATCGGCAATACTTCCTATAGGATCATACATACATACACCTAATCCACAACAATCTCCACACTCTCTACACACCCATCTCATCAAAACCACCATGGCCGCCTCCAGGACCATCGCGCGACCATTCGCAAACATGCTGCTACTACAACCACAGAACGCAACCCACCGCGCCGCACCCACTCTCGCCCTTCACTGCCAACGACACCAACACCAACAACGCCGAACCTTCTTCCCCAACCCCTTCGCTAGCGAAAAGCAAACCCTAACTGCTTCGCGCACCCTACCTTACCCAGCCTCAGCAATCTACGCAACAATCTCCGACGTAGCATCCTACAGCAAATTCCTCCCCTACTGCCAAAGCTCCACCGTGACCAAAACCTCCAACCCGGCGGCCGCCAACAACACCGCATACCCCGAAGAAGCGAAACTCTCAATCGGCTTCAACAGCGACGTTAGCGAGGAGTTCTGGTCGAGAGTCTACTGTGTGCCGGACAGAGTAGTCGAAGCAGTGTCCGGACTGACGGATACTTCGCTTGCGCCGCAGGAGATTGAACACCACAACCCGAGGCCCGCGGCGGCGAGCGATCCGACTCGCAATCAGAGCGTTTTGACACATCTGGCTACGAAGTGGGTTCTGCGCTCGTATCCTTACAAGCCTAGTGAGGAGACGGGCGAGTCTGCAAAGCACATGACGGATGTCAATCTTGTGATTGAGTATCAATTTGCGAACCCTGTGTATGCTGCGTTGAGCGCGGCGGCGGCACCGAAGGTCGCGGAGAAAATGATCGAGGCGTTTGAAAATAGAGTCAAGGCTGTGGCTGAAGGTCGTGCATGATCGAGGTGGTGTTGTGTAGATAGGACCGCTGAGGGGTTTTAAAGTGTACATATAGATTGTTGTAGGGTACGACTGCAATGGCATACCTAGCCGATTATGCAAAAAGACCAAGCGATGCCAAACATTGAACGAGTTCTGTTAATTTCCAAGTTCTGCTACGTGTGTATCGTATCACACCTCGGTATGGACGCTCATAAGCTAGCCAATCTTTGAGTATCTTTCATTCCGCCAAACTTGGCCCGTACCCCCAATTATCCGTACAATCTGCCATGCGTAGCTTTAGTTGTTGTTCTGGCTGTTGAGAATCCTCAGAATCGCCAAGAACAGGTTGAGGATATCCAAGTAAAGGCTGATGGCTGCGGCAATCTCTTCCTCGACATGGTAATGGCGGATGACAAGCTGGGTGTCCACCAGGATGTATCCCGAGAAGATCAACGCAGCGACAACGCCATATCCGAGCTCCACAGTGCTAGACTTGGGGAAGAATGCGGACATGAAGCCGAAGATGATGAGAACCCAGAGTGCGCCAAAGAGGTAGGGCATCCAGCTTGTGAAATCGTACTTGGTCTGGCAGGCGAAGAGGGTGAGGGCGATAAAGATGGCGAAGGTGAATATAAGCGCCTGAAGCACGATCCTGGACTCGAACATGCTGGTGACAACCGAGACGCTGTAGGCTTCGAGTGCGGTGAATGCTGTGAGGAAGGCAAGGTTCATAGGCTAGGCAGCATGTTAGTCACTGAATGATATGCTAGGCATACTGGTGTACTCACGTAGCTCTTGCGCTTCCAGTATGTGAGCAGCATGAATCCGATTGCGCCGAAAATGCTAACCCACATCATCCACTGATTGCTCTGGATCCAATTCTTGTAAGAGTCCGAGAAGAAACTGATGGAGCTGAGGGCAGTGGTGAGGAGAATCTGCATGGTGAGGATGGCGTAGACCTTGCGGATGAACTGCATGCGGATTGGGAGGGTGGCTTCTGCGACAGAGCCGCCGAACTACGACTGTATTAGCACTACCATCGCGGATTGTTGGAGTAGCGTTCTTTCAAATGCGCACCTTGAAGTCATCGGCAACATTGTCGTCTTCGGACCTGGCCTCCCCAAGCACAGGTTCCGCCTGGTATGAAGGAGGCGGCTGATTGTAGCCTGCTGCCTCGAAGCTGTCGCGCTGAGGGACATGTTCATATCTCGTGTTTGCTGCCATATTGTCGGTGTTTCCTTCCTAGTGAAAATGGATGCGTGGGTAGGTGCAGGAGGGTAAGCGTAGATGTAGTAGGTATGGAAAAGATGGAAGGATGGCGTAGAAGCGACTGGCATATGCGATGCCCATGTCTGGTGACGCCGTAAGTCTTGCGTCTTGCGGGGGCTGCGCCACATGCACGTGACAGCTCGATACTGTCTTTGTCACCTCGCACTTCTCTCTGACTGGACTGGACGGCATCAACGACAATGACACGGAAATCGTGTCGCGCTGTCTTTTCAATGGTGTTCTCACCTGCGGACCTCCTTGAGCCGATCTACTTGGCCTACACTTGGATTCAATGACCGCAAGGATCGTAAAGGTAAAGAAAACCAAATGTTGATTAACGATTGTCTAGGTACAGCACGGCCGGGAACCTGTATCTCGTGAGAGCAGCAATCTATCGAGTGTAATGCGACCAGCGCAGCACCGGAGGTCTGAAGGATAGTGTCGAAAATATTGTTGAAATGATTCAAAGTCGAGTCGGATCTCAAGAGGATCGCGACGATCGTGAGCCGCGTGAGCCGGCAGGCATTCGCTTTGTGATTGCTTTGAACCGCAAGGTCAGCGTGAACAGTAATGATGGCTGCAAGTTGCTTACCAATTTGCATCTGACGCAGATGTGCAACGAGAACTCGAGTTGGATCCGTCGACTTTGTGACGACAGCAGTACCGCTCAGTCCGTGTCGATTCTCAACTGCACGAAGCATCGAACCGATGTGCTCTATCTGTCTCACATCCGGGCCATGCGTACTCAGGTTCTCGAACATGGACTGAAGGACTTCCGCACCATGAGCCACGCCGTGGTTCATTTGTTGATACAAGTCCACGTCCCGCCTGGACTCCGCAACATAAGGGCTTCGCGAACCCTGACTGTCACGGGCACGATCGCGATCCACAACGCCCCGGAGAAGGTCCAGGAGAAGACCGAAATACTGCTGCTTGGTTATCGGATCCATGACCTCCCAATTGTCTGTCTCGACCATCGATTCGACGGCTTCGATGAGTCCTCTCAGCTGAGACGCGGTATTGATCGCGTCGTGTCTGCGCGGGTCCTGATCGAATCGTAACATGATGACGTCTAGGCGAGTGCGTAGCTGAAAGTACATGAGCAAGGTCCATTCGCGACCGGGTACCCGCATCACGGCCTTCAGATTGTCGAAAAATCTCTCGTTGCGCACCGCTTCAGCAGCTACAACATCCAGGACACGGCGATAACCTCCGCTTCTGTTTCTTGTCAGAACAGGCTCCCATCGCACAGGTTAAGGGACTTACGATGCCAGGTTCATGCCGGGTTTGTTGTCTTCCAACTCAGCTGGCACAAGGCCACTTGGCTCTGCGATGGCAAAGATCTCTCTGACTTCACTCGCAGGATCAACATCGTCACCACTGTCGTCCTCATCGGAGTCACTTTCATCGTTCTCGTTGCCAGCACCACCTTCGTTCTCCTCGTCCTCGTCATCCTCTGTGTCTTCGTCGCTGCTTTCGACGTTGTTCGAAATGCCGGCCTTGTGCATGGCACTCTGGGAAACGTTGTATTGTGGAGTTCCACGTGAAGCTCCTGGTCGCACCTGACCTGAAGAGCCCTGCGGTGTGCTTGAGAGGCGCTGCATCGAACGGGTGTTGACCGGCATACTTTTTCCAGTATTGTCGGCAGAGTTGCTGCTGTTGACTGCAAGACGCCCAAAAGCAGAGACGGGGACGCTGTATTTGACTTCTTTCGGCATTGAAGGCCGGAATACTTGTGTGATCGAAGGGAAGGTGCGTTCTGATGTCCAGAATATTCTTTGGAAGCACAGCATGATCGTACCTCTTATACCTCTCGCAACCTCTCGCAAACAGCCATGTCATCAAAGTCTGATTAATATCGGTCGGTACATTCGGGTCGGCCTGCCGAATGACTGAGATTGCTACCAAGGCCTTCGACAGCCAACGGACGAGGTTGATCGGACACTGTGGGACCTGTTGCCTTGTTGGAAATCAACGGCCCTACTAGGCGGCGTAGGCGGCTACTGCTCGGGCCGTGTACGCCACTTCCTGGCATCGCATACATTCATGTCCCCTGATGGTGCTTGAGTCGGCGACCGCGATGCTAGTCCGTCGCGAACGACAAGGCGTTCCACCAAGATGTGCGATGTGCCCACTCTTGCATGGTTTGCTAGCAATATTCGAACATCAAATCAATGCATGAGCCTTGGGCATGGCGGACAATGCAGCAACCTGAGGTCCTCCATGGGGCCATGTCTGAGCTATGAGGTACTCCTACGACTGCAGCTCGTGCATTGCATACCAGTCATGTGTCGATAACACGGGCAGTTCTGAGTTGCAACAACCTATCAACCCTTTCGGAGATGACCCTGGGTTTAGAATCTAGCATGTGCCCCATTCGCCATGAAGTATAGTCATACATAGTATGAGGGACTATTGCGTCGATAGTTGTGGCCATCTTGTTGGTACGTTATCTGAAGCTCCTGGCGAGTCGATGATTCCGGCGCAATGGAACGTTCGGTCTGACCGAGAAGAACGGGCAAAAGCTAGTCTGCTTGCCTAACACTTTGTAAGTGATGTGA
>Ga0265780_10002280_pt1 | contig 26218 bp, 26 predicted proteins | sample P1T30metagenome_FD_192432 | JGI IMG/M metagenome (GOLD analysis project Ga0265780, IMG submission 192432) | Plant litter microbial communities from East Loma Ridge, Irvine, California - P1 T30 | ecosystem: Environmental > Terrestrial > Plant litter > Unclassified | place: USA: California...
GTCGACGAGCCACGATGCGGTGGCATGGGGCATGAGCGGCTGGGCCATGCGGCGAACTCCTTCAGAAACGGAAAGGGCCGCCCCTTTCGGAGCGGCCACTTGTGCTGACCTTGCATGTACGCCGGTTAGAGGGGAGTGGCAAGCGCGGTTGCGGAGGGTCAGTCATCTGGAAGTGCTTCGCCGAAATAGGCGATCGCGTCACGGTGCGCCTCCAGCACAGCGATGATTTCCAGCAGCGCGTCGCCATAACGAAAGTAAAGCGTATAGCCGCGGTGGGGTGTACTGCGCATGTCAGCGGCCAGATCGGGGCGTGCTGTTCCTAGCGTGCCGGGAAGCGAGGCAAGACGCTCGCATCGTGCAACGATGTTTTCGCCGAAAGCTTCGGCGACGCCGCGACCGCTTTCGCGGGCGATATAATTCTGGATATCAGCGGGTTGTCAAGCGCAGCGTGCTGAACGCAAGCCGCCGCATCAGTGTTGCTGCTGTTCCCGAGCGTCCATAAGTTCTTTCAGGCGTTGCCGGACTTCTTCCGCGGAATGCGACCCGCCCCGAGCGATCGAAGCCTCGATCGTCTCGCGCAGCGCCTTCATTTTCTGTTCGCGCTCTTCCACCAGCCGCAGCCCCTCGCGCATCACCGCGTCGGCCGAGGCGTAACGGCCTTCCGCGACGATCGATTCGATGAAGGATTCCCAGCGCGGTCCGATCGATACGTCCATCTCATCGTCCCTTGCTACAGCAACCTGCCCGCAAATTTACGCCATCGCTCCCAGCGCCTCAAGCCGCGATCGCCTCAGGGTGGTTGACCGGCACCAGCGCGCCCAGGAACTGCCGTGCGCTCGCCGCCCAGGTGAAACTCTGGCCGTATGTCGCGCAATCCGCACGGTCGCGCGTCAAGGCGGCAGCGATCGCGACATCCAGATCGTCGTCCATCGCGCCGACCCGCGGATTGAGCACGTCGATCGGCCCGGTCACGGGATACGCCGCGACCGGTAGCCCGCACGCCATCGATTCGATCATGACCAGCCCGAACGTGTCGGTCTTGCTCGGGAAAACGAACACGTCGGCGGCAGTATAGGCCGCAGCCAAGTCGCGCCCGAAACGCGGCCCGAGGAAATGCGCCTTGGGGTACTTCACGGTCAACGCCGCGCGCGCGGGCCCATCGCCGATGATGACTTTGACGCCGGGATGCGAGGCGGTCAGGAACGCCTCGATATTCTTCTCGACCGCGACCCGCCCGACATAGAGCTGGATCGGGCCCTTACCGTCCGCCGCCAGCGCGCGGATTGCGGGGTCGGGGGGGATGTCGGTTCCGAACGTGGCCAGATCGACGCCCCGCCCCCAGTGCCGCACGCGGGTCAGGTCATGCGCCTTGAGCGTCGCGGCGATCGACGGCGTCGATGCCAGGATCGACTGGGCAGGCCAATGGAACCAGCGGATATAACGCCATACCCATTCGGGGTTCACCCCCGTCCGCGCCGAAACATAGTCCGGGAATTGCGTGTGATAGGCGGTCGTGAACGGGAAGCCGCGCGTCAGGCACCACCGGCGCGCCGCGAGACAGACGGGTCCCTCGGTCGCGAGATGGATCGCGTTGGGCGCGAAATCCGCGAGGATCCGCCCGACCGAAGCGGTCCGCGCAAAGGCAAGGCGGATCTCGGGGTAGGTCGGGCAGGGCATCGAATAGAACAGGTCGGGCGAGACGATCAGGACTTCATGCCCCTGTTTGATCAGTTCGGCGCGAACCGCCTGCAGGGTGCGGACCACGCCGTTGACTTGCGGGCTCCAGGCATCGGTGACGATCGCGATCCGCACCGGCGTCAGGCCGCCAAGTGCGCGATCTTGGCACTCGGTCGGGCCTTCTCCCGTGCAGCGATCTCGTCCGCCCAATGCAGCAAGTCCATGCGACCGTCGAAATGTTCGACCAGAGCGGTGCAGCCCTCCACCCAGTCGCCGTCGTTATAATAGGCAATTCCGTTGATGTCGCGGAATTCCGCGGTGTGGATGTGTCCGCACACCACCCCGTCGACCCCGCGCGATCCCGCCGCCTGCGCGATCACCTCCTAGTAATTGGAAATGAACTCCACCGCGTTCTTGACCTTCGCCTTCGCATGTTTCGACAGCGACCAATAGGGCAGGTTGAACGCGCGCCGATACGCATTCATCCAGCGGTTGAGCGTCATCAACAGCGTGTACGCAACGTCCCCGACATGCGCGAGCCAGCGATGCGCAAGCGTGATCGCATCGAACTCGTCACCGTGGAGCACCAGCAGGCGGCGGCCATCGGCGGTTTCGTGGATCGCCTTGCGGCGGATCGCGACGCCACCAAAATCCAGCCCGGTGAACTGGCGCATCACCTCATCGTGATTGCCGGGAATGTAGATCACCTCGGTCCCGCGCCGAGCGCGCTTGAGCAGGCGCCAGACGACGTCGTTATGCGCGACCGGCCAGTAGAACTTCTTCTTCAGCCGCCAGCCGTCGATGATGTCGCCGACCAGATACATCCGCTCGCTGTCGACATGGTCGAGGAAGTCGATCAGCATCCCGGCATTGCACCCGCGCGTGCCAAGGTGAATGTCCGAAATCCAGATCGTGCGATAGTTGCGGCGTTCGCCGATCGGCTCTTCCGGAATGGTCGGGCGCGAATTGGCGAAGTCGGCAAGGTCGGCGATCGTGTTGAACGCGGTCTGGTTCTCGCCAGTGGGGCGCTCGAGGCCAAGCGTCGTGATTGCGTCCATCGTTCGGCATCCCGGAAAGCCTTTGGATGACCACGGGCTATGCCTTGGGATTGTTACAATCGGACGTGCCGGGCTTCATCCAACTGTCACATCGTGACATGTCCCGGAGTCGCGGCAACGCGGGCGAGCCACGCCTGGACGGCAGGATAGCGGTGCAGTTCGAACCCTGCCTCATCCGCCAGATGCGTATAGGCATGGAGCGCGATGTCGGCGAGCGTGAACCGCCCCGCCGCCAGAAACGGCGTGCGTGCGAGATGCGTGTCCATCAACGCCAGCGCCGCCGCCCCCGCAGCGCGTTTGACGGGCAATTGCATCCGTTGCAGGTCGCTCAACCGATCCTCGCCGGTCATCGTCATCCAGAAGCGAACCGTCGCGATATTGGGTTCGTGGCTATACTGCTCCCAGAACATCCAGTGGAACATGTCGGCACGGTCGAACCGATCGTGCGGGATGAGTGCCGATCCATCGGCGAGGTACAGACACGCCGCAGCGCTTTCGGGCAGGAAGTCGTCGCCCACCTGCAGCACCGGGATACGCCCGTCGGGGTTGATGTCCGCAAGGAACGCAGGCGTCCGCGTATCGCCTGCCACGATATCATATTCGCGCCGTTCCAGCGGGATACCGACATGCGCTGCGGTCAGCCGGATCTTGTAGCAATTCCCCGAAGCGGCATATTCGTGCAGGATCAGGTTCGCCATCGCATGCTCCTCTGGCTCGTCGACACGAGCCGTGGTTTTTCATGCCGTATCCGCAACGACCTCCGCGATCAAATCCTTGCGGCTGAGCTTGCCGATCATCGTCTTGGGCATGGTCAGCCGCACGACAACTTCGTCGACGCGTTCATGCCGACCCAGTTGCGGGTTGAGCCATTCGCACAGCGCGCCCCCGTCCACGTTCGCACCGTCGTTCAGCGTGACATAGGCCCGCGGATGCTCGCCGCGATATGGGTCGGGAAGACCGATCACGAGCGCCTCCTTGACCGCGGGATGATGGTACAGAACCGCTTCGATCTGGCTCGGAAAGACCTTGAAACCCGATACCGAGATCATGTCCTTTAGCCGGTCGACGATCTTGACGAAACCGTCGGCGTCGATCGTGCCGACATCGCCCGTGCGCAGCCATTTGCCGTCGGCGTTGCTGACGAATACGTCGCCATCTGCATCGGCGCGGTTCCAATAGCCCTTCATGATCTGTGGCCCGCAGGCGACGATCTCGCCAGGCTCGCCCTCCGCCACGTCGAGCGTCGGGTCGGCCTTGTCGACCAGCCGGAGGCGCGTTGCGGGCAGCGGCTGACCGATCGTGCCGGGCTTGCCCTCGGCTTCATACGGATTGGCGGACAGCACGCCCGAGCTTTCGGAAAGCCCGTATCCTTCGACCACCGTGGCACCGGTCATCTGTTCGAACTTGGCTTTCAGTTCAGGCGCAAGCGGCGCCCCGCCCGAAATGCAGATCCTGAGCGACGAGAAATCGGTTGCGCCGATCTTGGGATGATCAAGCAGCGCCTGGTACATCGTCGGCACGCCGGGAAGGGCGGTCGCCTTTGTCCGTCCGATCGCCGCCAGCACTGCGCCCGCTTCGAACCGCGGCAGCATCACGATGCACCCGCCGTTGAGCACGGTGCGATTGAGCACGCAGGTGTTGGCGAAGACGTGGAACATCGGCAGCACGCCGAGGATGCGGTCGGGGCCGTCGGGATGCGGGTCGATCGCCATCACCTGCCGCGCGTTGGCGGTGAGGTTCTGGTGCGTCAGCATCGCACCCTTCGGCGCGCCGGTGGTCCCGCCGGTATACTGGATCAGCGCGACGTCCTTTTCCGGATCGATCTCGGGGCGGCGATACGCGCCGTCGTTCGCGATCAGTTTGGAGAAAGCAACGATCCGGGGATCGTCAGGTCGTTTCGTCACCTCACCGCCCTTGAACATGCGGTACAGCAACGACTTCGTCGGGGGCAGGGCACCCGCAATCGATCCGACGACGAGCTGTTCCAGCGCACTCTGCTCGAGCACCTTGAGCGCGGTTGGCAGCAACTGGTTTGCCGAGAGCGTGAACAGCACGCGCGTTCCCGAATCCTCGACCTGATGCGCCAGTTCGGCCGCGGTATAGAGCGGGGAGAAGTTGACGACGGTCGCGCCGAGCTTGAGGATCCCGTAATAGGCCGCGACGTAATGCGGCACGTTGGGCAGGAACAGGCCGATACGGTCGCCGGGGCCGTAGCCGAGTGCAGCCAGGCCCGCCGCGACCCGGTTAGCGCCATCCAGTGTCTCGGCGAAACTGTAATGCCGCCCCATGAAATCGATCAGCGGCGCCTTGCCGGCGCGCGCGGTGGCGTCGTCGAACATCGTAGCCATCGAGAGCGGCGGGTAGGTGCTGTCCCAGGCAGCGGGATGACGATACGATTCGCGCCAAAGCGCTTCGGGTCTGTTCATTGACACAGGTGTAAGCAAGCGACCCGGGACCCGCAAGGCGTAGCAAGCATCGTTCACCGAAGCTTACGGGAGAGACCGTTTCAGCTCAGCGGGCGCCGGTCCAGGTGTACAGAACCGAGATCCCGAGCAATCCGAGATCGAGCGCGGCCTTTACCTGATGCGGCGTCCGGTCGGACGAATCGTGCGTCAGAACGCGAATATCGGCGGTCGGATGGCGCTGAATCGCAGCTGCGACGGCCAGAATGGCGCACAATGCGACGATCATTTGACGATTTCGCACCAGACCTGCTCCTTACGCAACCGATATAACCGATTCACCTGATAGCGGCAAGCGGCGGTACGATCTGAACCGTTCGCGCGCTTGTCAGGACATGGACCCGCGCGCGGTCGCGCCCGGCGGACTTTGCTTCAAACAGGGCCCGATCGGCGCAACCATAAAGCGCCTTCCAGTCCTGCTCGCGTTCAAGCGAGCCGACGCAGACGCCGATGCTGGCAGTGATGGTCACGTCGTAGGGCATCCGCTCGCCGCGAAGACCCGCAAGGATGTTTTCCGGATCGAACTTCGCGTCCGCGGCAAGGACCACTGCAAACTCCTCGCCACCAATCCGCGCCACCAGCGCGTCTTCCGGAACGACCTGCAACAATGTCTTTGAAAAGACGCGTAGAACTTCATCGCCTCCATCGTGGCCGACCGTGTCGTTGACCTGTTTGAAGTGATCGAGATCCGCGATCATCAGGATTTGCTCGCCTTGGCGCCCGATCGCCTGATTGAGAAACGCACGGCGATTGAGCAATCCGGTCAACGGGTCGGTATCCGCCAACAGGCGCGCCGCAATCTCGCGTTCGCGCGCTTCATCACGTTCGTTGCTCAACAGCCGCATCCGGTACGCGATCGCGATGCTCGACAGCAGCGCTTCGACGGTCATCGATAGGATGGTGGAATTGTCGAGCCAGAAGTTCCATCCGATGAAGCCAAGCGAATTCACAATGCGGACAGTGGCCATCACGATCGGCATCGCCCACGCCAAGGTGAAAACCCACAGGTAATTGCTCCGCAACGCCCACGCGCGCCACAAGAGCGGGATCACCATCGCCAGCTGGAGCACAAAAGCGAGCGAATACAATCGGTCGAACAGTTTGATGTGTAAGGGGGCAAACAGAAAGAAGGCAATCGACGCTGCCAGGGTGATCCCGCAGATGATCTGCACCAGCTTCCCGACCCGACCGGCAAACACCCGCTCCTCGAAAAAGGCGCGGGCAAAGGCGAACGCGGCGATCGTCGAAAGCCCCAGCAGCAGGTAGTTGCAGCGGATGCGATCGTTGTTGGCAATGTCCGGGTAGATCCATGCGAGAAAGCCCGAGGACGATACCGCATAGGCAAGCAGCCCCAGCACCATGGCACAATAGGCCAGCTGGAACCGGTGCCGCAGTGCAACCCACAACGCAAAGTTGTATGACAGCAGTGCGATGCAAAGACCCCCAAACGCAGCGTAAAGCCCGCCAAGCAAGAGATTGGACCGCGCACTTTCCGCTATCGTGGCAAGCGCCGGGGCGCGCACGATCCCGCGCAGGTTGGCGGCATCGCCGACATGCCACAGCAAGCGGACCAATGGGGCAGGGCGCTCCGGCAGCGCCACTTCGAGCATGGCTCCCAATTGGACATGGCGGGAAGCCCGCTGCTGGGGGATCGTCGTGCGAACGACGGTTCCATCACCGTATAGGGCGTAAAGGTCGAGCGTCCCTTGCCACAGGCTGGCGCTACGCACGTTGACCGGCCCGCTTCGGCGTAAGGGTGTCGAGCGAATCCAGAAGCTTCCCGATCCGAGGGTACGCTGATCCGTCACGCACGAGAACGGCGCCGACGGCCGAAGCAACGCCGCCACCGTCAGTCCCGGTCGGTCGCGCAAAACGCATGTCGTGATCGGTTCGCCGGTATTCCGGTTTTGAGCCATCGCCGGCTGCACCAGGAACAGCATGGCGCACCAGGTCAGCAGACGGGCAAGCAGTCGAGATAGGGGCGTCAGACGCATGCCCGATTCCTAGGCCGATGAGGGCGAACAGAAAGTAAAAATCGGACTTTGCCATGCTTTTCAAGGGACGTTTGCTGTGACGGGGTAGGCCGACGGCCGATGGAGCCCCTTGAACGACGGCATCGGAGGTCGTGCAGGGCGAACGAAGCCGCGCAGCGCGGGTCATCTCTGGCCTTCACGTCGCAAACAAAAACGCGGGCCCGACATTGCCGAACCCGCGCTCTTAAAACACTAGAAATCAAGACTATTTTGCGGTCGTGTCAACCTTGCCCGGAGCCTTGCGGCGCGGCTTCTTTGGCGGGGCCGAGGTGATTTCGAACGACAGCGCGCCGTCCTTCATCTTCACCGTCACCTCGCCACCGTGGACCAGCTTGCCGAACAGCAGTTCCTCGGCAAGCGGCTGCTTGATCTTCTCCTGGATCAGGCGACCCATCGGGCGCGCACCGTAGAGCTTGTCATAGCCCTTGGTGGTGAGCCACGTCTTGGCCTCGTCGTCGAGGTTGATGTGGACGTTGCGGTCCGCCAGCTGGAGTTCCAACTGGAGGATGAACTTGTCCACCACCCGTGCGACCACTTCGGTCGGCAGGTAACCGAACGGCACGATCGCATCGAGCCGGTTGCGGAACTCGGGCGTGAACATCTTCTGCACCGCTTGCTCGTCCTCGCCCTCGCGGGTGAGGTTGCCGAAGCCGAGCGTTTCGCGCGCCATATCCGCGGCACCCGCGTTGGTCGTCATGATCAGGATGACGTTGCGGAAGTCGACCGTCTTGCCGTGCTGGTCGGTCAGACGCCCGTTATCCATCACCTGCAGCAGGATGTTGAACAGGTCGGGATGCGCCTTCTCGATCTCGTCGAGCAACAGCACCGAATGCGGCTGCTGGTCGATCGCATCGGTAAGCAGGCCGCCCTGGTCGAACCCGACATAGCCCGGAGGCGCACCGATCAGCCGCGAGACCGAGTGGCGTTCCATATATTCGGACATGTCGAAACGCTGGAGCGGGATGCCCATGATCGTCGCGAGCTGCTTCGCGACTTCGGTCTTGCCGACGCCGGTGGGGCCGGTGAACAGATAGTTGCCGATCGGCTTCTCGGGATCGCGCAGACCCGCGCGCGACAGCTTGATCGCCGAGGCGAGCTTTTCGATCGCGGCATTCTGCCCGAAAACGACGCGTTTCAGGTCCGTTTCGAGGGATTCCAGCGCCTTTGTGTCGTCCGTCGATACCGATTTCGGCGGAATACGTGCCATTGTTGCGATGACCTGCTCGATCTCGCGGCTGGTGATCGTCTTCTTGCGCTTGGCGAGCGGCACCAGCATCTGCATCGCGCCGACTTCGTCGATCACGTCGATCGCCTTGTCCGGCAGCTTTCGGTCGTTGATGTAGCGCGCGCTGAGTTCCACCGCCGACTTGATCGCGTCGGGGGTGTACTTGACCTTGTGATGCTCCTCGAACGCCGTCCGCAGGCCAGCGAGGATCTTGACGGTATCCTCGATCGTCGGCTCGTTGACGTCGATCTTCTGGAAGCGCCGCAGCAATGCGCGGTCCTTCTCGAAGTGGTTGCGGAACTCCTTGTAGGTGGTCGAGCCGATGCAACGGATCGTCCCGCCCGACAAAGCGGGCTTGAGCAAGTTCGAGGCATCCATCGCGCCGCCGCTGGTCGCGCCCGCACCGATCACGGTGTGGATCTCGTCGATGAACAGGATCGCGTCGGGCATCTTCTCGAGCTCGGTCACGACCGCCTTGAGACGTTCCTCGAAATCGCCGCGATAGCGCGTGCCCGCAAGCAGCGCGCCCATGTCGAGCGAGTAGATCACCGCCGGGAGCAGCACTTCCGGAACGTCACCCTCGACGATCTTGCGCGCGAGACCCTCGGCGATCGCGGTCTTGCCGACGCCCGGATCACCCACATACAGCGGGTTGTTCTTGGAACGGCGGCACAGGATCTGGACGGTACGATCGACCTCGGGGCCACGACCGATCAGCGGATCGACCTTGCCCTTCTTGGCCTTCTCGTTGAGGTCGACGCAGAACTGCTTGAGCGCGCTTTCTTTGCCCTTCTCGCCGGGCTTCTGCGGCTTTTCTTCCTCGGCACCCTTTGGGCTGGAAGCTTCGGGCGCGGAACCGCCCTTGCCGACGCCGTGGCTGATGAAGCTCACCGCATCAAGCCTGCTCATGTCCTGCTGCTGCAGGAAATAGACCGCATAGCTCTCGCGCTCGCTGAACAAGGCGACGAGCACGTTCGCGCCGGTCACTTCGTCGCGGCCCGAGGACTGGACGTGGAGAATGGCGCGCTGGACGACACGCTGGAAGCCCGAGGTAGGCGAGGGATCGGTCGCGGCGTCGACCTTCAACGCCTCGAGTTCGGTATCGAGATAATGTTTGACGGTATTCGTCAACTCGGCGGTGTCGACCCCGCACGACTGCATGACCTTCGAGGCATGTTCGTCATCAATAAGGGCGAGCAGCAGGTGCTCGAGCGTAGCATATTCGTGCCGGCGCGAAGACGCAGCCTCAAGGGCCTTGTGCAACGTGGTTTCCAGCGCGGAGGCGAAGGATGGCATTTGTAGTTACTCCATGCGGGCCACGTCGGCGGGCAGCCCTTTCCTGCTATGTCGGTAGGCAGGACGCCCGCATCAACCTCTTGAAAACGACTCTAGCTGTTCCTGTGTTCCCGAACGGTCACTTCATGACTTGAAGAGTGTGTCTGCGGAGGCACGATGATCCACCGCGCGATCCCGTTTCGCCCTGGTCCTGACGATTTCCCGTTCGAGCATAACAATGCGGTCGTCGAGTTCCTTGACCGAAAGCGGGTCGAGGTCCTGTGCGACAATTGCGGCGAGCGCATCGCCCGCCGTGTTCGGGGGAAACTCGTCGATGTCCATGGGGAGGATCGTTGACCCGCACGCAGGGGATGTCAATAAGGCACGCAGACCAAACGGGACTTGCCCGAGGTTCCCAGCAAACGGGGCGTATAAGCGATGCAGGATGTACCAGTAACGATGCGCGCGATCGACCCTACTGAACCAGGTGGTCCGGAAGTCCTGACGGTGGTGGAGCGGCCGGTGCCGAACGTCGGCGCGCATGAGGTGCTGATTCGGGTCGTGGCGGCGGGGGTCAACCGGCCGGACGTGCTCCAGCGCAAGGGCGGTTATCCGCCGCCACCGGGGGCGCCGTCGATCCTCGGGCTCGAAGTTTCGGGTACCGTCGTGGCGCAAGGCGCCGACGTTCCGGGGCATTTGCTTGGCCAGCCAGTTTGCGCCCTGGTCGCCGGCGGTGGTTACGCCGAGTATGTTGCCGTATCGGCGGGGCAAGTGCTCCCCGTGCCCAATGCGCTGTCGATGGTCGAGGCAGCCGCCTTGCCCGAAACGCTGTTCACCGTGTGGACCAACCTGTTCGAGCGCGGCTACGCGACCGAAGGCGACACCGTGCTGATCCACGGCGGCACCAGCGGGATCGGCACGATGGCCATCGCGCTCGGCGCGATCTTCGGGCTGACGGTGATCGTTACCGCGGGGTCGGACGACAAATGCGCTTCGGCCAAGGGGCTCGGCGCGGCGCACGCGATCAACTACAAGACCGAAGACTTTGTCGAACGGGTCAAGGACATTACTGGCGGCGCAGGGTGTGCGGTCGTGCTCGATATGGTCGGCGGCGATTATGTCGCGCGTAACCTGCAATGTCTTGCGGACGATGGGCGACACGTTTCGATTGCGGTGCAGGGCGGTGCGACCGCGACCATTCCGATCTTCGAGATCATGCGCCGGCGCCTGACGCTGACCGGATCGACGCTGCGGGCGCGGGATCCCGCATTCAAGATGCTCGTTGCCGATGAACTGCATCGTACCGTCTGGCCCCATGTCGAGGCGGGCCGGCTCAAGCCCGTGCTGGATCGTACATTTCCGCTGGCGGAAGCGGCCGCAGCGCATCGTCGGATGGAAGCGGGGGATCATGTGGGCAAGATCGTGCTGACGCTCGACTGACTTTCCCGACGCGTGGGCTCTCCGCGCGTGCCGATGTCGACGGTGCCGCGATTGATGCCTGAATGTCAGCGGCGTTCACGCGGATGTGAAAAACTTTCAGCGTCGTCTGGAACAAATTGGTCGGTGGCGGTTTATGTCCCTTCGGCCTTCGAGCCGTTCGAAAAGGGTATATCACGATGAAGAAGATGTTCGTTCTCGCAGCCGCTGCTGGCTTGGTTTCCTTGGCTGCTTGCAACTCGACTCCGCGCGAGCAGGCTGCCGACAATATCGAAGCCAACTCTGAAGCCGTTGCAGACAACCTCGAGGACGCTGCAGACAACGCAACGACCCCGGCGGGCGAAGCAATGCTCGAGAACACGGCAGACGCAGTGCGCGCAACGGGCCAGAATCAGGCAACCGACATGCGCACCAACGATGCCGACACGAACCTGTCGAACGGCATGTAATTGCGAAACAGATCGGGCTGCTCCCAAGCGCAGTCCGGACTGGTAGGGCGTCCGGGGAAACCCGGGCGCCCTTATTAATGTCGGGCGGCGGGGCGACGTCTTTCACGGTGGGAACGGTGACCAAGGTCACACCCAGGTAGGCGACCATGTCCAGTAGCGGAAGGAATCAGGCCCCGGGAGCGGCGCAGCCGACAACACCGGGTAGAAGACCGCGAAGAGCAGGATCGTCACCGCGAGGAACATCTGTTCCCAGCGCCGGGGCAGCGCGAACCGGTCGAACGCCACCGCAAGTGCGATGCACAGCGCGATGCTCGGCAGATAATAGTAATAAAAGAAGCCGATTTTCTTCGGAATGACGATCCACATGAGATAGCTCGCGACCCACAATCCCGCGGCAGCGAACAGCTTCGGCGACCTGTCGCGAACCGCGACATACAGGCACCCGGCAACCGCGATCAGCCCGCCCCACAGCACCGCGAGATTGCCGATCAGCATCACGCCGCGTTGCGCCCCGTCGACGCGCTCGTACAGATACCAGATCGGGCGGAGCATGATCGGCCAGGCCCACCAGTCCGACTGATAGGGATGCGGCGGCAACGGCAATGTCTGGCGGTCGTACATGCGCTGCTGGAACGAGAATAGCGTGCCGAACGTCAAAGGGTCGTGGGTGTAGAAGAAAGCGGGCGCGAAGGTGGCGAAATACACCGCCACGCTGACCATTCCGAGCGCCAGAATTGCAGGAACCGCCGACATCCCGGGCCAGTGGCGATGCCCCCCGGCATTCAGCGCGGCAAACACGGACCGTCCGCCGATGTGAGCGTCGTGGAGGCGCAGCAGGACGAAGCCGAACGCCGCAAAAAAAATCAACGGCGCTGCCGCCCATTTCGCCGCGACCGAAAGCCCCAGCAGAGCTGCACCCAGGATCCAGCGTGACCATGCCTGAGCCCCGGTTTGCGCGCGCATTGCCCACAACAAAGCCGTCAGCCCGAGGATCGCAAAGGCTGCCATGAAGCCGTCGAGCATCCCAATCCGCGCCTGGACGTACACCGTGCCGTTGAACAGCGCGAACAGCGCGCCGAACACTGCCGGGCGCACCCGGCCGAGCATCAGCCAGACAATCGCGAACACCCCGAGCACGATACCCGTCCCGGCCAGGGTCGAGAAGAACCGCCACCCCAGGCTCGTATCGCCGAACAGCAAGATGCCACAGGCGATGATTTCCTTTGCGAACAACGGATGTTCGATATTCGTCGGTCCGGCGAGTGCGATCAGCGTCCGTGCGGCGGGGACATAATGCGTTTCGTCGAACATCAGCTTGGTGGGAATCGTCAGGCGATAGCTGAACAAGGCCTGCGCAAGCAGCGCCAGAGCGGCCGCTGCACGATGGGGATGGGGCCGGGCGTCGCTCACGAGCGCCTCTATCCAGCCGAACGGACTTGCTTTCAAGCGATGTCGGCGGGAACGGGCATTGACGCGCCCCGCCGCCAACCGGCAAAGCGTGCACCATGAAACGCCGTACCGGACAAGACCAGAGCATCACCCGCCAGTGGCGCCCCGCAACGCAAGCCGTCCGCGGCGGCACCGCACGCAGCGAGTGGGGGGAGACCTCCGAGGCGCTGTTCCTGACGTCGGGCTATGCCTATGATTGCGCGGCGGACGCCGCTGCGCGTTTCGCCGGTGAGCAGAGCGGCATGACCTATTCGCGGTTGCAGAACCCGACGGTCGAGATGCTGGAGAACCGCATCGCGCTGCTGGAGGGCGCGGAAGCGTGCCGGACGATGGCGACCGGCATGGCGGCGATGACCGCGGTCCTGTTGTGCCAGCTTCAGACCGGCGACCATGTCGTCGCCGGGCGTGCGGCGTTCGGATCGTGCCGGTGGCTGGTCGATACGCTGCTGCCCAAGTTCGGGATCGAGACGACCACGATTGACGCGCGTGATCCGCAGCAGTTCGAGGATGCGTGCCGCCCGAACACGAAGGTGTTCTTCTTCGAGACGCCTGCAAACCCGACGATGGACGTGGTCGACCTGAAGGCGGTCTGCGACATAGCGCGCGCGCGCGGGATCACGTCGGTGGTGGACAACGCCTTCGCGACGCCTGCGCTGCAGCGTCCGATGGAGTTCGGTGCGGACGTGACCGCCTATAGCGCGACCAAGATGATGGACGGGCAGGGGCGCGTGCTTGCGGGCGCGGTGTGCGGGACGGAAGCGTTTATCAACGACACGTTGCTCCCCTTCACGCGCAACACCGGGCCGACGCTCAGTGCATTCAATGCGTGGGTGGTCCTCAAGGGGCTCGAGACGCTCGACTTGCGGATCCGGCGGCAGTCGGAGAATGCGGTCAAGGTGGGACGGTTCATCGAGGGGCGGGTGCCGCGGATCCTGCATCCGGGCCTGCCGAGCCATCCGCAACACAATCTGGCGATGAGCCAGATGGAGGCATGCGGCCCGATCTTCGCGTTCGAGGTTGCTGGTCGTAAGCAGGCACATGCGTTGCTCGACGCGCTCGAGCTCGTCGATATCTCGAACAACATCGGGGATTCGCGGTCGTTGATGACGCATCCCGCCTCGACGACGCATTCGAGCGTCGCCGAGGACAAGCGTCTGGAGATGGGCGTCACGGAAGGGCTGCTGCGGCTCAACGTCGGGCTGGAAGATGCCGACGACGTGATCGGGGACATCGATCAGGCGCTGACGGCGGCGGGGCTTTGAGCATCGTGGGCGGTCAGTGCAGGGAGTCCGCTTCGTGAAGGCGCTTTTCCCCTATGTCGCGGAAACCTTCGGGGTCGTCGTCCGGGTGTCCGTCAGCTTCCTTCCCGAACAGTCCGAGCCCGAGCGCGGGCGGTGGTTCTGGGCGTATCACATCCGGATCGAGAACGTCTCGGACCGGACGGTCCAGCTGCTCACGCGGCACTGGATCATCACTGACGGACGCGGCGCACGCCATACCGTCGAGGGCGAGGGCGTGATCGGCGAACAGCCGACGATCGCACCGGGCGAGAGTTTCGACTATGTCTCGGGTTGCCCGCTGGCGACGCCGAGCGGGGCGATGGTCGGGAGCTATCACATGCTGGCCGAGGACGGTGCGGCGTTCGATGTCGACATCCCGCGGTTCACGCTGATCGCGCCGGCGGTAGGCGCATGAGCCGCACGTTCGGGGCAACCGGCGGATGAAACGCACGCATCTGCCTCTGAATGGCCTGCGCGTGCTCGATGCGGCTGCGCGGCATCTGAGCTTCACGCGTGCGGCGGACGAACTGGCGGTCACCCCCGCGGCGGTCGGGCAGCAGATCCGGGCGCTGGAGGACACGCTCGGTGTCGTACTGTTCCGCCGGACCACCAAGGGGCTCGAACTGACGCCGGAAGGCGAGGGCGGGCTTGCGGCTCTGCGACACGGTTTCCTGCAGTTCGAGGAAGCCGTCCGCGCGATGCAGGCGGGGCAGACGAGCAAGTCGCTGACAATCGCCGCGCCGCGCGACCTGACCGAGAAATGGCTGATGCCGCGGCTTGCGGACATCGCGCGCGATGACCCGGAAATGCGCTTCGTGCTGATTTCCGCCGATGCGTCCAACGCCAGCGCGGCGATCGATTTTACCGAGGCCAACCTCGACCTTGCGATCCGCTGGGGCGATGGTCCGGGCGAGCATGAGGGGGAGGCGATCGCGTCCGCCGGGATGGTCACGGTCGAACGGCCCGGCGGCGGCGCGGACACGCGGATCTCGTGGCCCGGGTGCATCAACGACGAGTCGGTGTCGCTTGTGCGCGTGAGCGATGCCGGGTTGGCGATCGATGCCGCGGCGCAAGGGTTGGGGCGCGCGACGGTGCCCGAATTGCTGGCGGCGGCGGATCTGGCGTCCGGCCGGATCGTTGCGGTCACGGAGGCCAAGGCGTATCAGCTCGGCTATTGGCTGGTCGCGCCGCTGCCGCAGTGGCGGCAGAAGAAGGTCAAGGCGCTCGTCGCCGCGTTGACGCGGTGAGGGACGCACCCGTCCTGACCAGTGCGCGGCTGCGGTTGCGGCCGCGCACGGTGGCGGATGCGGAGGCGCTGTTCCCGACGCTGTCCGACCCGGCCGCGATGACCTATTGGTCGCATGCGCCGTATGAGACGATCGAGGCGGTGCGTGCCAGTTTCGTCGAAGGCGACGAGCGTTGGCGCTCCTGGTCGATCACCCTGCCGACGGACGACGCCGCGATCGGTTTCGTCGCGACAGGGGAGAAGCGCCCGGGGGTCTGGGAAATCGGCTATGTGCTTGCACGGGCGCATGGCGGCGCGGGACTGGCGCGCGAAGCGGTGGCGTGTGTGATCGACCATCTGTTCGTTACCGAAGGGCAGCGGCGCGTGTTTGCGGACACCGATCCCGACAACGTGCGATCCAATGCTTTGCTCAAGGCGCTGGGCTTCACGCTGGAAGGGCGCTTGCGGGGCGAATGGGAGACGCATATCGGCGTGCGGGACACCTTCCTGTGGGGGTTGCTCGCAACCGAATGGATCGACCGATGACACCCCCGCCCAACCTCAACGATCCCGCCGAGCGTGCGGCCTATCAGCGCGAACTTCGGATGGTCGCTCGTCCGGTGCGCTGGCTGGGCGTCATCGTGGCGGTGATCGCCGCGGTGCTGGCCTTGGTGCGCGCGCGCTATGCGCCGCAAATCCCGATGGTGCTGCCGTTGTTTCTGCTCGGCATCGCGGCCCTCCACATGATTGCCGCGGTGGTAATCCGCCTGAAATATCATCAGAAGCGGATGCATCCGTCGGAATGACGGTTTTGCGGGGTCGTTGCCGCTGACGTCATCGATCCGTCATCGCAATGTCTTCGTTTCGTAGCGGAATTGACGTCTTCCCGTCAGTTTGTCCCGCCATGGCTTCTCCCAGAAACGACGCGACGACGCGATCGACGGGGGCAGACACATGACCGACTCGACCAGCATCACCATCGGCTATGACGATGGCGACATCGATACCAATCGCAGCAATGGCGGCAATTCGCTCAATGCGCTGATCGACCGGCGCTATTCGCGCCGCGCTGCGCTGTTCGGCGGCACCAAGGCGGCGGCGTTCGCGGTGTTCGGCGGCGCGGTGCTGTCGGCGTGCGGCGAGGACAAGGATTCGGGCCCCGGACCTACGGTTACGGCCGGGTCGTCGGGCGAAACGACGTCGGGTCGAGTCGTAACGTTGACGGGTAAAGCAGCCAACACCGCTGGCGTGGCGCAAGCCGCGTTCGCGCAGGTCTCGGGTCCTGCGGTCGCTCTCACGCAGACCACCGCCGGTACGACCTTCATCGCCCCCAGTGTCAGCGCGGCAACCACGTTGGTGTTCCGCTACAGCTCGACTGATACGAACGGCCTGACGATCACGACCGACACGTCGGTTGTGGTGAGCCCTGCGACGCTCGGCTTTGCGGCGGTCTCCAAGAACAAGCTCGACGTCGTCACGGTGCCGGCGGGCTATACCGTTTCGGTCCTCTACCGGCTCGGCGATCCGATTGATGCCGGTACCGCCGCATACAAGAACGACGGCACCGACACGAACTACTCGAGCCGTGCGGGCGATCATGGCGATGCGCTGCACTGGTTCGGGCTCGCTGCCGCGGGGTCGACCCGTGACGACACCAGCAGCACGCGTGGCCTGCTCGTGATGAACCACGAGAACATCAACCAGCCGTATCTGCACGCCGCCGGCGCGACCACGGTTGCGGGCGCGCGTCCGGAAGCAGAGGCGCTAAAGGAAATGGAGTGCCACGGCCTCAGCGTCGTCGAAGTGACGCGCAGCAGTGCGGGCGCATGGAGCTATGTCCAGGCGGGCGCACTCAATCGCCGGATTACGCCGCTGACGCCGATGGTGTTCAACGGACCGGCGAAGGGAAGCGACCTGCTCAAGACCGCGTTTTCGCCGACCGGAGTCGCCGGGCGCGGCACGATCAACAATTGCGCCAATGGCTATACACCGTGGGCGACCAACCTGACGTGCGAAGAGAATTGGGCGGGCTATTTCCGCCGCCCGACCGCGACCGACAATGCGCTGCGGACGCCACGTGAAGTCACTTCGCTGACGCGCTCCGGCGTGACCAGCGCGACGGGCAACTACAGCTGGTCGACGGTTGTGCCTGCGGACAGCACCAACACGCTGTACCGCCGCTGGGACGCGCGCGTTTCCGGCGCGACCGCGACCGACGATTTCCGCAACGAACCTTATCAGTTCGGCTGGGTCGTCGAGAGCGATCCGTATGACAAGACGAGCGCGCCGCGCAAGCGCACCGCGCTCGGCCGGTTCAACCACGAGGGCTGCTGGCCTTCCAACTTCGTCGCCGGGCGCAAGCCCGCCTGGTACATGGGCGACGATGCGCAGAACGAATATCTCTACAAGTTCGTGTCGGCTACGCCATGGGCGGAAGCCGACGCGGGCGCGGCGGACCGTCTGTCGATCGGGGACAAGTATCTCGACAACGGGACGCTGTACGTCGCCAAGTTCAACGCCGATGGCTCGGGCAGCTGGGCACCGCTGACCTTCGGCAGCGGGCCGCTGACCGCAGGCAACGCGACCTATGCCTTTGCCGATCAGGCGGACGTGGTCGCCAACGCCCGGCTTGCGGGCGATGCGCTCGGCGCGACCAAGATGGACCGTCCGGAATGGACCGCGGTCAACCCGGTCAGCGGCGAAGTGTATCTGACGCTGACCAACAACAGTTCGCGCACCGCGGCCAATACCGATGCGGCCAACCCGCGCGCCTATCTCGACCCGCCCAGCACGTCGGTGTCCAACCGCAACGGCCACATCATCCGCCTGCGCGAGACCGGCGACACGTCCGAGGCGCTCGGCTTCGCCTGGGACATCTATGCGTTCGGCGCTGGCGCGGATCTCGATCCGGTCAACATCAACGTGTCGGGCCTCGATGCGACCAATGATTTCTCCAGCCCGGATGGCCTGTGGTTCGGTCGTCCATCGAATGCATCGGGCAAGGTTACGCCGGTGTTGTGGATCCAGACCGACGATGGTGCCTATACCGATGTCACCAATTGCATGATGCTCGCCGCGATGCCGGGGCCGGTCAACGACGGTGGCGTCAAGACGATCACCAACGCTGGCCGCACGCAGGCGACACGCGTCGGCAAGGCGCCGGGCACCACGCTGCGCCGCTTCCTCGTCGGCCCGCTGGAGGCGGAGATCACGGGCGTGGATTCAACCCCGGACGGCAAGACGTTGTTCGTCAACATCCAGCATCCGGGGGAGAACGGGAACCCTTCGAACATCACCAGCCACTGGCCCGACACGCAGGCAACCGGCACCGCCGCGGCGACGATCCGTCCGCGCTCGGCCACGGTGGTAATCACCAAGAACGACGGCGGCGTGGTCGCGCTCTGAACGATTGCCGATCGGGCGCAAGGGGGAGGTCGCGCATGCGGCCTCCCTTTTTCGCGTATGACGGTCGCGGCACCGTGGTTGCTTCTGTTCCCGGCGATCGCTTTCTGATACACCTTGGAAACGATCTTCGCGGGGGCAGGATACTGGAAACGTCGGACACCATCGTGCTGACCGCGAAAGTCATCAGCATGCGCAACCGGGGTGATCGTCGCGACATGGTCGCGCGGCATCTTGCGGACTGGACAATTTCCTGGAGCTTTTTCGACGCTTGCACGGCGCTCTCGCCGTCTCGTTTCCAAACCGATCTCCAGCGGCAATATCGGCGCTACGGCCGCGCGCTGACACCGTCCGAAATCGGCTGCGCCAAGAGCCATCTCGCAGTGCTCGAGGCATTCGTTTCGGAGAGCCCGTGCGACTGGCTACTGGTGCTCGAGGATGACGTGTGGGTCGACCCGCTGTTCGACCTGCCCGCGCTAATTGCGTATCTCTCGCAACGCGACGTCCATTATCTCAGGCTGTTCGCAAAATACTGGAAACCCGCCAAGGTGCTCGGACGCTGGCGGGATCGTCAGGTCATCCGGTTCAAGACCGATCCCTACGGGTCGCAGGCCTATCTGATCGACAAGACCGGTGCGGCCAGTCTGCTCCGGACGACTCGCTCGATTGACCTGACGATCGATGACGAGCTCGGGCGGTTCTGGATCAACCGGCTGCCGATTTACGCCATCTATCCGTTCCCGGTGTGCGAGATGCAATCCGCGTCGGGGATCGAGCAGGAACGCCAATCTGCTGCCAGGGCAGGCCGGAGCGTTGCGCGCGAGACGACGCGGGTCTTTAACAAGGCCGAGAAACTGTCCGAGAATGTCCGGCTGGCGATGACGTCGGATGCGAGGGTGTTCCGCGCCTGACAGAGCTATCGCCTGCGCGGACCGCGATCACGCGTCGATTGCGTCCTCGTCCATCCGTGCGGCATTTTCCTGAATGAAAGCATAGCGATGCGCCGGATTAGTCCCCATCAGCCGGTCGACCAGATCCTTCACGCCGGCGCGCGCCTCATATTCCTGCGGTAGCGTGATGCGCAGCATCGAGCGCGTCTTGGGGTCCATCGTGGTTTCGCGCAGCTGCATCGGGTTCATCTCGCCGAGGCCCTTGAATCGCCCGATCTCGACCTTCTTGCCCTTGAACTCGGTCGCCTCGAGCTGCGCGCGGTGCGCGTCGTCCATCGCGTAGAGGCTCTTGGTGCCCGCGGTCAGCCGGTACAGCGGCGGCTGCGCGAGGAAGACGTTCCCGGCGCGGACGATCTCGGGCATTTCCTGGAAGAAGAAGGTCATCAGCAGCGTCGCGATATGCGCGCCGTCGACGTCTGCGTCGGTCATGATGACCACGCGTTGGTAGCGCAGGTGATCCGGGTTGCAGTCCTTGCGAGTCCCGCACCCGAGCGCGAGGATCAGGTCGGCGATTTCCTGGTTCGCGTGGATCTTGGCCGAGGTCGCCGACGCGACGTTGAGGATCTTGCCACGGATCGGGAGGATCGCCTGCGTCTTGCGGTCGCGCGCCTGCTTGGCCGATCCGCCTGCCGAATCGCCCTCGACGATGAAGATCTCGGTGCCCTCAGGACCGTTCGACGAGCAATCGGTCAGCTTGCCCGGCAGCCGCAGCTTGCGTGCGGAGGTGGCGGTCTTGCGCTTGACCTCGCGCTCGGCCTTGCGCGCGAGGCGTTCGTCCATTCGTTCGACGACATAAGTTAGCAGCGCCTTGCCGCGGTCCATATTGTCGCTGAGGAAATGGTCAAAGTGATCGCGCACCGCACGCTCGACCAGCGTCGCCGCTTCGGGCGAGGTGAGGCGGTCCTTGGTCTGGCTCTGGAATTGCGGGTCGCGGATGAAGACGCTGAGCATCAGCTCGCTGCCGGTCATCACGTCCTCGGCGGAGATGTCCTTCGCCTTCTTGTTGCCGACCAGATCGCCGAACGCGCGGATGCCCTTGACCAGCGCCGCCCGCAGGCCCGTTTCGTGGGTGCCGCCGTCGGGGGTGGGGATGGTGTTGCAATACCAGCTGTAGCTGCCGTCGCTCCACAGCGGCCAGGCGACCGCGCATTCGACGCGGCCCGCAGTGCCGGGGAAGTCCTGCCGCGCGACGAACAGCTCGGTCGTCGCGCATTCGCGCGTGCCCAGTTGCTCGCGCAGATGATCGGCGAGGCCGCCGGGGAACTGGAACACCGCTTCGGCGGGCGTGTCGTCGCCGATCAGCTCGGGCGCGCATTTCCAGCGGATCTCGACGCCCGCGAACAGATACGCCTTCGACCGCGCAAGCCGGTGGAGCCGCGCTGGCTTGAACCCCATGTCGGGGCCGAAGATCTCGGTATCGGGGGTGAAGGCGACGGTCGTCCCGCGCCGGTTGGGCGCCGCGCCGACATGTTCGAGTGGGCCGAGCGTCTCGCCGCGCGCGAACTTCTGGCGGTACAATTCGCGGCCGCGCGCGACCTCGACCACCGTGTCCGAGGACAGCGCATTGACGACGCTGACCCCGACGCCGTGAAGCCCGCCGCTGGTCGCATAGGCCTTGCCGTCGAACTTGCCGCCCGAATGGAGCGTCGAGAGGATGACCTCGAGCGCGGACTTGCCCGGGAACTTCGGATGCGGGTCGACCGGGATGCCGCGGCCGTTGTCCGAGATGGTCAGCCGGTTGCCTGCCGCGAGCTCGATCTCGATCCGGGTGGCATGCCCCGCGACCGCTTCGTCCATCGCATTGTCGAGCACTTCGGCGGCGAGATGGTGATAGGCGCGCTCGTCGGTGCCGCCGATATACATGCCCGGCCGCCGCCGGACGGGTTCGAGCCCTTCGAGCACTTCGATCGACGCGGCGTCATAATCGGTAGGAACGTGTTTCGGGGTCGCTGCGAACAGGTCTTCGGACATACCCCGCTATACGGTGCGCGGGGTGGCACTGCCAAGCGGCATCGGCGGGTCGAACCGTTGCCGGTTTTGCAGGGTGCGGTAAGTTAATGTTGCCGGTGCCTCCATCCTTCGATCGGGACGTTCCTGTGCTGCTTTGTGTAAGCACAACAGGGAGTTTTCGATGCGTAAGACCTATTTGCTCGCGGCCACGGGCGCCGCGCTGGCAACCTTTGCCGCGCCTGCGATCGCGCAGGACATGGCCGAAAAGCCGTTCGACGGCGTCTATGTCGGCGGCACGATCGGCTTCGACGCACAGCCGAATGATGTCGGTTCCTCAATCCTGTTTGATCGCAACCAAGATGGCCGGTTCGGCGATACCGTGACGACCGCAGCTGGCGGGAATGCATTCTCGCCGGGCTTCTGCAACGGTGCCGCCCGATCGAGCGCGAACGCCAATTGCCGGAACGACAAGGACAATATCAGCTATTCGGCGCGCGTCGGGTTCGACAAGCAGTTCGGCAACATCGTCGTCGGGGCTATCGGGGAATTCGGCAAGAGCGAAGTCCGCGACAGCGTCTCGGGGTTCAGCACCACGCCCGCCTCCTACACGATGACGCGCGAAGTCGATTACAACGCCAACATCCGTGCGCGCGCAGGTTACGCGCTCGACCGCACGCTGTTTTACGGCACTGGCGGCGTCGCCTATGCCAAGATCGACTCGACCTTTGAGACGAGCAACGCTGCAAACGCGTTCGCGGCTGGCGGCGATGATGATGCGTGGGGTTTCGTCGCGGGTGGCGGTGTCGAGCAGAAGCTCGGCAAGCACTTCTCGGTCGGTCTCGAATATCTGTACAACCAGTATAAGGACGACGGCGCGCGCGTTCGCGTGACGCAGGGGTCGGCTCCCGCAACCAATCCGTTCGTGCTCGCGCCGAATACGGCAGGCACCGACTTCCGTCGCAGCGACGACAAGTTCCGCTGGCACAGCGTCCGCGCGACCGCGCAGTTCCGGTTCTAAACCGCCGCTACCTCGGCAAAACAAAAGGGGCCGCGCACCAGATGGCGCGCGGCCCCTTTTTCGTACCTACCGTCGCGGCTTAGCGCGCGCGCGGGCCGCCGAAGGGGAGCGGCGGTGCGGGGCGACGATCGCGGCGCGGAAGCTGCGCCTGATAGGCGTGGCCGCAATGGCCGACGCAGTAAGGGAACCCCGGGTTCACCTTCTCGCCACAGAAATGGAAGTCGGGTTCGCCAGGATGGCCGATCGGCCATTTGCAGATCTTGTCGCTCAGATCGAGCAGCGTCGTCTTCCCCGCCATGTCGGCGGAGGGCTTGGCTGGAACGAGACGACGCGGCGGGGCGGGCGTGATCGGGGCCTGCTGTTCGCCGGGTGCCTGGCGCAGGAAGCCGCCGGGACCGACCGAGCGCATGATCGGCGGAGCCGGGCGCGGCGGTGCGGCGGGGGTCTCCGTCGCGTCGTCTGCGTCGTCCTCGATCTCGTCTTCGGCGTCTGCTTCGATCACGGGGCGCGGTGCGGGCGGCAGCGGGGGCGGCGCGGCGGCGACGGGCGGCGCGACTCGCTCGACCGGCGGGCGCGGTGCGGCAGGGGCCGGGGTAGGCTTGGGTTCGGGTGGCGCGGCGGCCTGGGGGGCGGCCGCGGCAGCAGCAGCGGCGGCGGCCTTGGCGGTGCCGTCGTTGGGCTTGACCGGCGACGGGCGCGACTGGAGACCCAGACGATGCGCCTTGCCGATCACGGCGTTACGGCTGACGCCACCGAGTTCCTCGGCGATCTGGCTCGCGGTCTGCCCTGCTTCCCACATCTTGCGCAGCATATCGATGCGTTCGTCGGTCCAGCTCATCTGCTCTCGTTTCCAATCGTCCCTGGCCGCCAAATTCCTGTTCCGGGTTGCAGGCGGCGGCGGCAGTCTTTAGCGACCATGCCATGAGCAGCCAGCCCCCAATCGGCGAAATTCGTACAACGGCGATGAACGCCCCCGGCGTCCCGGTCATCCGGAGCGTCAATTGGGGCGGTCTGCGAACGCTCTATATCAAGGAGGTTCGCCGCTTCTTCAAGGTGCAGTTGCAAACCGTGTGGGCGCCCGCGATCACGACGCTGCTGTTTCTGGTCGTCTTTACCATCGCAACCGGCGCGAAACGCCCGGTTCTGGTCGGCGGGGTCGAGATCCCCTTCGCCGATTTCATCGCGCCTGGGTTGATCATCAGCCAGGGGATGATGGGGCCTGCCTTTGCGAATGCGAGTTTCTCGCTGATGGTCGGCAAGATTCAGGGGACGATCGTCGATTATCTCCAGCCGCCGCTGTCGACGATGGAATTGCTGACGGCGTTGGTCGGCGGCGCGATGACGCGCGCGTTCATCGTCGGGTTCGTGGTGTGGCTGGCGATGGCGCTCTATCCGGACGTGCACGTCACGCCGCGGCATCCGCTGGCGATCCTGTGGTTCGGGTTCCTGGGCGCGGCGTTCCTGTCGTTCCTCGGCGTGCTGACGTCGGTGTGGGCGGACAAGTTCGATCATGCCGCCGCGGTGACCAACTTCGTGATCACGCCCTTGGCGTTGTTGTCGGGGACGTTCTACTCGGTCGACAAGCTGGCCCCGGCGTTCCGCGCGTTCAGCCATGCCAATCCGTTTTTCTACATCATCTCGGGCTTTCGCTACGGGTTCCTTGGGACGGCGGATTCGCCGGTGATTCTGGGGTCGGTGATCATCCTTGCGATCGACATCGTGCTGGGGCTGCTGTGCTATCTGCTGCTGCGGAGCGGGTGGCGGTTGAAGAACTGACGCTGCCCGTTGGGTTGGTGGCGGTAGAAGGGTTTATCACGCAAAGGCACAAAGCCGCTAAGAGAAGAAGGCGGAAGGTTTTGAATGCCTTCGGCAGTGTGTGCCGAGCGAAGCTCCTCCAAAACAGCCTCGCGCTTGCCCTGCTCGGTCAAGCCCACATCACCTTCTTCTCTTTGCGCCTTTGCGTGATAAATCCCTTCCTGCTGCAACGCCCAGCCAGACACCCCGCCTGACCCCGACGCACACCCAACAACACATGGTGTTGCGCTCGCCCCCCAATCTCCGTAAAAACCGTGATCGGGCGACCGCACAGGTCGCCCTTTTGCTTTTTGAAGGAGACGCGTCGTGTCGACCCCAGCCCTGATGCCCGTATACCCACGGTGTGGCGTGCGTCCGGTGCGCGGCGAGGGCGTTTATCTCTACGGCGAGGATGGCGCGCAATATCTCGACTTCGCCGCCGGGATCGCGGTCAACGCGCTCGGCCACGGCCACCCCGCACTGGTCAAGGCGATCGCCGACCAGGCCGCGACGCTGATGCACGTTTCCAACCTCTACGGATCCCCGCAGGGCGAGCATCTCGCGCAGCGGATCGTCGAGAGTTCGTTCGCCGACACCGTGTTCTTCACCAATTCGGGCACCGAAGCGGTCGAATGCGCGATCAAGACCGCGCGGCGCTATCATTTCGTCACCGGCAACCCGCAGCGGACCACGCTGATCACCTTCAACAACGCGTTCCACGGGCGCACGATGGGCGCGATCTCGGCGACCAACCAGCCCAAGATGCGCGACGGGTTCGAGCCATTGCTGCCGGGCTTCGCCTACGCGCCGTTCAACGATCTCGAAGCGGCGCTCGCGCTGATCGACGACACGACCGCGGGCTTCATGGTAGAGACGATCCAGGGTGAGGGCGGTGTCTCCGCCGCTACCCCGGAGTTCCTCCAGGGCCTGCGCAAGGCGTGCGACGAGCATGGCCTGTTGCTGGTGCTCGACGAAGTCCAGTGCGGCTATGGCCGGACCGGCAAGATGTGGGCCTATGAGCATTATGGCATCACCCCGGACATCCTGTCCTCGGCCAAGGGCATCGGCGGCGGTTTCCCGCTCGGCGCGTGTCTTGCGACCGAGGAAGCGGCCAAGGGCATGGTGTTCGGCACGCATGGCTCGACCTATGGCGGCAACCCGCTCGCGATGGCGGCGGGCGAGGCGATCCTCGACGTGATGCTCGAACCCGGTTTCCTCGAGCATGTCACCGCGATGGGCGAGCGGCTGCGCACGTCGGTCGAGCAGATGATCCCCAACCACGACCAGATCTTCGAGGGCGTCCGCGGCAAGGGACTGATGTTCGGCATCAAGCTCAAGGACAGCGCGGTTGCGCGCGATCTCGTCGCGCATCTGCGCGATCATCACGGGCTGCTGACGGTCGCCGCGGGCGAGAACGTCGTCCGCGTGCTCCCGCCGCTGGTGATCGAGGAGGCGCATATTACCGAGTTCGTCCAGAAGCTGAGCGACGGTGCGCGGGCGTATACGGCGCTGGCGGTGGCGGCGTGAGCGCCCA
>Ga0265780_10002282_pt1 | contig 26206 bp, 28 predicted proteins | sample P1T30metagenome_FD_192432 | JGI IMG/M metagenome (GOLD analysis project Ga0265780, IMG submission 192432) | Plant litter microbial communities from East Loma Ridge, Irvine, California - P1 T30 | ecosystem: Environmental > Terrestrial > Plant litter > Unclassified | place: USA: California...
CTGGGCAAGGTGTCGAACCGGATCATCAATGAGGTGCGCGGAATTAATCGCGTTGTTTATGATATTTCGGGGAAACCGCCGGCTACGATTGAGTGGGAGTGATTCCCGACTCGGCAATAGCTGGCAAACTCGAGCATTCGAGATGAACCAAGCCCCTGATTTCAGGGGCTTTTTTCTTTTCTGCACTGGCAGAGTCTGGCAGGTGTTGGCAGCCTGAAGCACCATCTTTTGATGGCATCGACAATGGTGTCGCGTCAGCCGCGTACCATCCAGACGTGTCGGTACCATCTTTCCATTTCGCACCCGATCATGGTACCGAATTCACCTAACTAGTTGAATCTTCGAGAAAAAACGACGTCAAATTCGACGTCTACAACCATGGTATCGAGGTTCCCATGCTGACTGACGCCACGCTGCGAAACCTGAAGCCCAAGGACAAGGGCTACAAGGTTTCAGACCGGGATGGACTCTACGTCTACGTGCTGACCTCCGGCACGGTTTCATTCCGCTACAACTATGCAATCAACGGGAGACAGGAAACACTCGTGCTCGGTCGATACGGGCCGGGTGGACTGAAGCTGGGGGAGGCGAGGGAACTGCTGGCCGAGGCGAAGAAGGCGTTAGCTGCCGGACGCTCCCCGGCCCGGCAGAAGGCCAATATCCGCGAGCGCCGCAAAGATGAGAACACCTTTGGCCAGTGGGCGGAGGAATGGCTGGAGCGCTACATGATGGCCGAGTCTACTAGGGACATGCGCCGCTCGGTGTATGAGCGCGATCTCAAGAAGCCGTACGAGAAGCTCAAGCTGGACGAGATCACTGAGGAAGAGCTGCGCCGGCTCTGCGATCGCATCGTGGCACGAGGTGCGCCGGCGACTGCAGTTCAGGCGCGTGAAGTCGTCATGCTGGTGTTTCGATATGCGCGCGAGCGAGGGCAGAAGGTGGCGAATCCGGCTGACGAGATTCGCCCAAGCTCGATTGCACGATTCCAGCCGAGGGAACGCTCGCTGACTGCGGAGGAAGTTCGTCTCGTGTTTCATTATCTGGAAAAGGTCGCGACGAGTGCGACCCTGCGCCTCGGGGTGAAGCTCCTGCTCCTGACGATGCTTCGGAAATCGGAGATGGCAGAGGGAATGTGGACCGAAATTAACTTTACCGATCGGGTCTGGACGATCCCAGCATCACGAATGAAGCGCCGCAATCCTCATAATGTTTATCTGGCTGAGCAGGCCCTCGACATTCTTGTTGCGTTGCGAACTTGTGCAGGTGCTTCTCCCTATGTTTTTCCGGCCAGGTATGACGGAGACCAGCCAATCAGCAATGCGACGTTAAACCGGGTGACAACGGCCATTCTTGAAGAGGCACAGAAGGATGGCGTGCCCTTGGCCCATTTCACGCCGCACGACTTCCGGCGCACCGCATCGACGACGCTGCATGAGGCTGGATTTCAATCCGATTGGATCGAAAAGTGCCTAGCGCACGAGCAGCGGGGCGTTCGTGCCGTCTACAACAAGGCCGAATACTCAGACCAGCGTCGTCACATGATGCAGGCTTGGGCTAATTTGGTCGATAACTGGACGGGTCGTTCGCTTTAAGGCTGGCATCGTTATAATTGCGCACAGCTAAAATGCCGGTGCAGTTCGTGCACCCCACCTCTTTTCAATTAACTACGCGAAAAAAAACCGACAGAGTTAACCCTTTAATCGAGCAAACATCTACTCGACATTAATTTGGTCAACGCCGGGTTCCGACTCAATTGGGTCTAGGGCGATTAATGACCAAGTCGTACGCGACACCCCAGATGTAGCATTGTGTTTTTCTCTCTTCAATAGAGTTACAGCGTATCTGCCATTAATCTTCGATTCCTTCAACAAGATCTTCTCATCCTCTACGCTACCAGAGTATTCGTATCCGCTCTCCGGTTCTTTTACGCGAAACTTTTCAGTGGAAACGTCCATTCCGAGGAGTTCAGCGACGAATGTTATCTCCTCTACCATTTGTACGCTAATGCGGCTGACGATTTGATATGCATCTACGAGTGTCTGCTGATCGACAACAGCTTCACGAACAGTAATATTAACTGGCGAACCCCACTCGACCTTCAGGGGAGAACGCGCAAGTACCAAGTCTTTGAGCAGCTTCCTGTACTTCGACGCAACACGTCCTTTTAGGCTATGTAGCTTGTTGCTGATCGCATTCTCGTCTGCGCCAATTCGAAGCAACGTCATCAGCTCATCCAAGGCGTTCCCTAATACAGGATTCCCAAGCAGATCTGGCGACGCATTGCCTTTCAGTTGCAGCCCAAAACTGCCTTCGAAAATTTGGCATGCGTTCAAACTTGTTTGCTTTGATATCTCAGCAGGTATAACACCCTTTGCAGTAGGTTCGCCATGCTGGCTTTGGCCGATCGCATCTACCAGATCTTGAATGTCGACTAGTAAGTTTCCAAGCAGACGGCTGCTTAGTTCTGGGCTGGCCATCCCAGGTGGATTCAGATAAAGGTTGTAGGTATCTCGCCGCGAGGCTTGAGCTGCAGCTACTGGATCAACTTGCCCTAAACCGTATTGCGAAGCTTGCTGTGTACCACTGGCAGTGAGTATTGCATGTGGTGCAGGCAAATCGTCAATAGGTATCTGTTCAGCAAGAATGTAGTCTACCGATCCTTTGCCGCGATTATCTGTTACGGCTTTGAACAAATAACCCGCTTCGGGTTGCGTAAATGCAGAGAAAAGGGTTACCCTGCCAGTGGCAACAGATGCAAGACGGTCTTTCGACAACGGTAAGTAAAGCCATTCAAACGATTCTTCGTCGTCAAACGTGCATACAGCTAGGAATGATGCTCCCAGTTGATTCGACGCGCTGAAAAGGCGAGGAAAGTCGTAAAACTCGAATACCTGATCGATTCGCAGATCACCAAGCAGTCTTGAGCGCGGAAGTTTGAGCATGGCTAGATCCCCCACGAAGGGACGTTGGTGAAGAAAGTCGACGGGTTCGGACACCCGGCACTTACCCACCACGTCATGTGTGACGAGCTGTTGCCTGAAGGCGTTGCAGCCAACTTCCCATACGATTCCTGAAGCATCCCTTCGGCCAATTTCTTTTTCTTAAGACTAGGTACCTTGTCGGCCACATCCACACATGCTTGAAAGCTTGGATACACAGACAATCCACGCGCTTGGCAAGCCATGTCCCCCCAGTCATTTTGGGGATCGCGATCGTAATAGGACTGAAAGTCCTTGGGATTGACCGCAGCTCTAGTCGTGAAGCGATAGATCACGCAAGTCGCCGGCGCAGCATCGTCCGGTGGGCATGAGGTAGGGTAATGGCTTGGCCAGGACGTCATGTCTTAGAGGGCGTCTCTGTTCTTCGGACGCTCGTGTTGTTATAGATTAGTCCATATTTTAAACGAATACTGGGTTTCCAATCTATCTAAATGTAACGGGTGATTTAAGCATGGTTATTGAAGCTGGCCAAGCCAGTTTTGGGCGATTACGAGCGATAGAGTGGCACTCAGCGAGCAGCAATGTGAACTGCCCCGGCTTTCATGGCGGTTGGTTAGTGTGAGTCAGGCCAGGATCCTCTTCTGCTGAGGTCGACCCTTGACGCTGGATAGTATCAACTTCCTGCTGGCGTACCCAGCGAACCAGCATTCGGGCGTGCAGTCGATCCTGGCTGTAATGGATTCGATCCAGTGCCCACTGCAAACTGTACTTGCTGGCGCCATCGCTGGCCATGCGCACGGCGCGCTCGATGACTTCGGGAAAATCCTTAGGTTGTTTCTTCAAAGCTCAATTTTTCAAACAATGGAGCTTCTACAAAATCCGGAGCGGTTCATTACAGTGTGGAATCGCACGAAAGGCTAGGCTGGTGGCATTGGATCGTCGAGCGCACCTTGTGCTGGCTACACCGCTCCCACGAATTGTGCATTAACATGAGCGGTGAGCAAACATTCATCCAGCGTCTGTTTCGCTTGTCTGCTCGCTCATCTGTTTGCGTCCTGCTAAAAAGGAATTGTTATTCGTATTTGGTGCCAGGCTGCGGTTGCTGAAGTCTAGCAGTCTGTTGCCGCGCGATCCACTCGTCGATTTCGGCAAGATCCCATCCCACTAGACGGCGCGTTACTGAGAAGCGCCTCGGAAATTCTCCACGCTTTTCCATGTCGAGAATAGTGCGCTCGCACAGCGGCACTTTTTTCAGAAGCTGCTTCCGATTGATTACAACCCTGCCCAGGGGCATTAGATTCTTGCTTGAAGGTATAGCGTTCATTTCTATATCCTTATCGGGGTTGGTAATGGGATTACTTTGTACCGGGACGAAGACAAAGGCAATATATAGTCGACCGCCTTTCATTCATTATCAATAAAAGTACTGGAACTTATCACATTGGGCTCTCGTTTGCTATTGAGTAAATAGATTTGATAAGTCATGCATAACCATGACTGTCCAATACCTGCTGCATGTTTGCACCTTCCCATGAACCCGGACGGGTATTTGTCATCGCCGCGTCCTCAGCAAGCATAGCAAGCAACCGGGGAACATCCAGTTTCCCATGCGTTGTCGCACCATCACGCTTGGCCTCGGCTAGGTTGCAGTTGGCAACAACCGCCTGCAGATTGACGTAGGTTTCCTGGTCAACGGCGAGCGCAATTGCAACCGGAGCATTCGTAACGATACTCGGATTTGTAAACAGTGAACTTTCCTTCAGGTCAATGTCGAGCTGATTGCGTCGGTCGGAAACAATGCCTTCGGTATCCTTTTTCGACAGACCAATGTAGACGCGATCGCTCTGTCTGGCGTTCGGTTTTGAAAACAGGAAATCAACTACGGGATCGAAGCTGTATTCGACTTCACCAGTAACCTCGTCATCGAATACAAGAGCGCCGTCCAGCGTGATTGCTATTGTTCCGTCAGGGTCGCATCCCTGGAGTGCTGCAATGAGATCGCCGATCCTGTTGAAAGTAGTCATCGATGCCTCCGGTTTCTGGATTAAGCGATGTCGCCCGGCTTCACGGCGGCATCGCCTGATTTCAAATGGAATGGCCAAATGGGGAAGTTCCCGGCTGGATCAGTGTTTCAGCAATTTCATTTGTTCGGCGAGTACCCACAAAGCCCGGTTCAGCCTGATGTCCTGGTCAATGCCGGTAACAGCACGGGTGGTCATTCGCCTTCCATTCGCCGCGCGGCCATGCACGCCACCTTTCAGCATCCTTTCCTGGACACGGTTGAAGGTGTTCCACAGGTCGTTGCCGGCATCCTCGCGGCGCTTCGGCACAAGGATCTGTTGCTCGGTAATCGGCGCCATTTCGGTTTGCGGGTCATACTTCAGCGCCAGCGCGGCATGGGCGAAGGCCAGCTGCTCGCCGTCGTTCAGCGGCAGGGCCTTCATGCCATCGATCTGCCCGTTGATCCGCTCGAAGTCATCGACCACGCGGAAAGCGCCCTCAATCACGTTGTCAACGATGTTGCCCTTGTGCGGAACTCGGATGTCGTTCAACGTGTCCCCGCACACCATCCCGTTGCAGCAGACGAAGCGGAAGGTCCCGGCCAGCATCTGGTAGCTGCTGGTGCCGTCATGGGAGTTCAGCAGGATGATTTCGTTCGCCTCGCTTCTGGCGATCTGGCCGGCGTAGCGCAGGCGGAGCATGTGCTTCGTATGTTCGCGCTTGCCCTCGTCCCTGCAACGGGCCTGGCAGGCCATGAACGGCATGAAGCCTTCGGTGCGCAGCTTTTCCAGCACGTCGATGGTCGGGATATAGGTGTAGCGCTCCGAGCGGCTGTCGTGCTTTTCGGTTGCGAAGATCGACGGCGCGACGCACGCGATTTCTTCATTGGTAAGCGGCTGCTGGGACCGGACTGACGTGTGGCCACGGCCAAAACGCGTTGCAAGTTTCATGTCAAATCTCCCTAACGTTTGTTAAACAAGATTCAGAAACCAGGCAGCCGGTGAAGCGACGTTTATTCTGTCTTCGACTGCTCTTCCGATAGATCCAGTATAGGTCTTTTAGACCTAATCGATTTGGCATGGATCAAAGGCTTTGGCGGTTCGATCAGCCCCGCTTCCAACAGCATCAGGCGCCAGATCGCATAGTCGATCTGGGCATGGGTTTTCGCCGTTGGAGGAGAAAGCCAGCGCCTGACCGCGCGGCCGTCTTTGACGCCTACAAGTCCCGCAAGCTGCTCGGCCGTCGTGCCAAGCAGCTGCATGACTGCCCGGATCTCGTCTGGCGCTGGCGGACGGTATCCAGCAGCCGTGTATGGCAGGAGCGTTGCATCTGGCAGAGATGGTGTGCTGTCGGACATAGCTTCGCGGGCCAGCCCGTTTTCTTTCGACGCTCCGCTGCCTGGCGCCTTGTTCATGGTTACGTCCTTTCGGTCGATTGCGTTTAACTTCATCATTGCTGCACCAGACCGCGACCCTAATGGCTGTCATGCTCCGGTGGCGGTACCAGATCCTTCTGGCGCTCACGCCCAAGGCGCGCATTCACCTGCTCGACAAGCGCACGTTGCATCCGCCGCCGTTCGCTGTCGAGTGGCGGAAGCTCCCGCGCGAACCGCTCGACCTGTTCCGCCAGTTCGATATCGCCCTCATGGCGCAGCGCCGCGGCGTTGCGTGCCAGCTCCTTCAACACGTCACGCCGCCGCGCGGCCATCGCCACTTCCCATGGCTTAAGCCCGGTGTCTCCCCTGTGAAGGTCGCTTGCGGCCTCGGCAAACCTGCGTGCCTCCGCGGTGGACACGTCGCCACGCTCCCGGATGTGGTACTCGGCGCTGCCGCGGCCCTTGAGCGAGACGCCACGTTCCGCCCTCGACGTGGCATTCGCTTCGATGCCGCGCATCCTGAGCTCGGCCGCGAATGCCTCTCGCCAGATGCGCAGCGTCGACTTGCGAATGTGCAGCCGGCGCCCGTCTTCATCCTCGGCACGAACGATCACGTGCACATGCGGATGTGGCGGCGGATTGTCGCTCGGGTCGGTCTCCGGCGTGTGCAGCGCCATGATGTACTGGCGCTGGCCGAAGTGCTCCCGCGCGAACGCCTGTACCGCGTCGAGCAGCTTGTCCGGGTCCGTCCTGGCCGGCATCGAAAAGATGATGTTGAAGGCGTGGTGCAGCGCTTCGCCACCCTTGCCGTGCGCACATTGCAGGTCGAGATCCCAGGACGCGTGCACCTGCCTGACACTGTCCTTGCCGCCGAGGCGCTCGCCGTTCTCGTCGACCGTGATCAGCGCCCCGTTTCGCGAGATGTAATTCATGTAGCGCAGCACGCCGGCACTCTTCGCACCGCCACCCGTGACCTTGATCATGACCTCTGGCACACGCGCCACCGTGCGGCGTAGCCTGTCTCTGGTAGTCTGCCAGTCGTTGCTGGCTTCACGGTGCCCGGCCTGCGGACGATAGACGAGCCGGCGCAGGCCCGATTTCTTTCCGCCGCAGTCGGGCACGATCACATCGTTACTGGGCATCGGTCGCTCCCCAGGTCCGCAGATTGGCATGGACGAGTTCCTTGACCGCCGCCGTTTCCACATCGAGCAGCATGCGGACCAGTTCCAGGTCGAAGGAAGACAGGTCGGCGCGATCCGGATCGATATTCACCCTCCGGGCAATCTGGTTGACGTTGCGACCGATGTTCGCAAGCTGCCGCGCGACCTGGCGCACCGCGTTGACCTCGTCGTGGCAGAGCACCGGCCGCCTGTCTACGTGGGCATACAGGAGGTTCGCAAGATAAGCGCTGCGATACCACTTGCGCTGTGCAGCCAGCCGTCCGAGCTCCTCGTAATAATAGGGTTCGAGGCGCACATGCAGCAGCTCGGTCTTGGCACCAGCATGCGCCGCAGGATAGGCCTGCGCAGGCAACTGCGTTCTGACGGTTGCCTGCGCCGCACCGCCTCTCTCGGCCCTGATGAAGTCCGTGATCAGGACACCTGCAAGGCGCGACGCCGTGACCGACCGTGCACGCGCAATCGCGTCGAACGCCTGCTTGATTTCGCTATCGACCCTCGCTCCGATGACTGCCATGACAGCTCTCCCGGTTTAGCCAGCGTTGAAAACCAACTGCTCGTCCTTTATCCGCTACGCTTGAATTCCACGGTTCTTTACTGCTTTCGGTTTGAAGAGGGCAGGATAGACTTGCGTCTCGCGTTGTTAATCCTTGCGGATTAACTGCCGGGTCCTCGCCCCTTCGGGACTGCGGGACAACCGCGCCTCAGCGCTCACACCTCGGAAATCACAACGACACCGGACGGTGCCAGCGCGCGAATCGCCGCGCCCAGTGCCAGTTCCAGGACAACGGCTGCGCAAGCAAGCCCCGCCCCAGCCCACATGACCGTAACCTCGTCACGTCTCGCCAACGCACAGAACCCGAAGACCACAAGCCCCGCCGTCGCCATCAAGCGCAGGACCGGCACCAGCACCCGCGACGCAAGCAGTAGGGCCACGAACAATCCCGACCGCAGCACACCCGCCAGGGTCCTGATCACTACTACAACCACCGCTCCAAGTCTCCGCACGATCCGCTCCCGACATCGTCAAGACAGCCATCACGCGCTGACAGCGGCAACGATGATCGTATCTGCAAGCCGTACCTCCGCCATACCACCATCCTCGTAGCGGATGCACACGATGCTATCGTCCTGCACGGTCGCGCTACGACCATCGTGTTCAACAAGAATACTCAAGCGTGCACGTGGCCGATCCATGGGCAGGGCTTCATTCGCAGGCACATGGTCACGCCGCTGCGAATCGATATCGACCAGAGGTGCGCTGAGCACGTTCGCGGGCTCGAACGCTACCGAGGACATGTCAGGCTCCTGAACAATGCTCGACTGAGCATCCAACTGTTCGTCATGACGAACTTTTTCCGCCTTGCCGACCGCCGCGAAAGGCAGGGGGACAGTACCGATCGACAGCTCGTTCTCAAGACGTGAACCAGCATCATCCGGAACACCCGGCGACGCCTCAGTCCGCTGTTCGTCATGACGAACTTTTTCCGCCAGCGCCGCCACCGATTCCCGCGTCACCTCGGCCCCGCTCGCAAACCACGCATCCACCTGCTGGGGAAATTCATCGTGCAGTCTGCGCAAGTCATACAAGGTCCGCGCCGAGGAAACGCCGCTGGCATAGGCTTTTTCCACACACACGGGCGACTCCAGCAAGGCCAGGTGCTCGGTCACGTAGCTCTTCTTGTACCCCAGCCTGGCCGCGATCTCGGTCCGCCTGTCGCCAGCCACCATCCGCTTCCTGATGAACAGGGCCATCTCCATCGGCGACAGGTCGGCGCGGTGCAGATTCTCGGCGACCTGCATATAAGTATCCGGCGCCCTGTGCACGAACGCGGGAATGGAATGCAATCCGGCGATCAAGGCCGCCCGATATCTGCGCTCGCCGTAATTGATGATGTACCGGCCGGGCAGGGCAGGGTCCGGCCGGACCGATATCGGCTGCACGACGCCGATGGCGCGGATGCTATCGGCCAGTTCCTGCAGGGCCTCCTCGTCGAAATGCTGGCGCGGCTGGTTCGGGTCGCAGGCGATCGCATCGAGTGCAACCATCAGCGGTTCACCAGCAGCAGGCTGGCCGACGTCGGCCAGTCCAGTCAGGTCGAGATTCATGATTGCGCCTCCATCCGGTCGAGCAGCATGCGGAAGACTGTGCGCATCTCGATAGCTGCATCGCGCGCGGATGTCTTGGCGCGGCCATCGATGTCGTTCTTCAGCCGCCACACTGGCGTCCGCGCGGCGGAGGCCTCGCGATAGGCGGAGCGGTCGGCGATATACGCCGGGAAGATGAACTGCGGATACTTCCCCAGCAGGGCCTTCAGGCTCTTCACCTGCGCCGGCTGCCGCGAGTCGTATTCGTTCGGCAAGATGCCGAGATTGACCATGGCGGGATTCCAAGTGCTCCTGATCGAAGCTATGCGCTTCAGTACCTCGACCGATACGTCGATGCTGTCTTGGTCGATCTTTGTCGGGATCACGGCGAAGTCGCTGACGAAGAGCAGGGCGTTTGTAATGCGGCTGTTTGACCCGGCCGAATCGATGACGAGGTAGTCGAAGCGGGGTGCCAGTTCGGCTAGGCGCGCACGCAGGTTCGACACCAGTTGCGCATCACTAAGGCCTGCGCGCTCGACTGTCCGCAGCTTTTCCCTGTCAGCCTGCAACACCGTGATCGCGCCAGTTACCGCAGGCAGGTCGACCGGCGCATCGCCGAACAGCTGGCTGGCGCCCGCCCCGGGCTGAACATACTCGCTCATCACGCGGCTGTAGTTGCCCTGTTCGTCGCCATCGACGCCGAGCACGCGCTTGCCCTGTTCGGCAAGGTAGTGCGTGAAGTTGAACGCGGTGTTGGTCTTGCCGACGCCGCCTTTCTGGTTGGCTGGAATGAAGGTCTTCACTTTTTCGCCTTTAGGTTTTCACGTGCGTTACGTTCCATCTCCCTGACGAGCTGCGCCATCTCCGGGGGCAGGACCACGCTGACGTTGACCCATCCTTCCGGCCGGGCACCGTGCGTGATGTGGTAGTCCCAGGCGCTGCGCACCATCGAGCTCACCGCGACCGCCGACACATCCAGTTCCAGTGCCACATCCTTCTGCGGGCGCCCCTCGACGAGGATCGCCCTGATTGCTTCCACGTTGCGGTCTTTCATCCTCGCCAGGTGAGGGCGGATGGCATTGAACTCCTCCGTGGTCAGCCTCTTGTTTTTCCTCATACACACCTTTCCGTGAGCGGGAAGACGCTGATCCATGGCGTCCAAGTGTACTTAAATAAGGTGTTAATTAAACACCTGATTGAATGATACTCATCAAGGGTAAGCGCGAAGACTTAGCCTATCGTCAGGGCCATGTCACCGCAAGGAGCTGGCCATGAGTTTGCTTCCGAGATCGCTGATCTTCTGCGCAATATCACTGTGTTCATTGGCGGAAGGGAACGAACCGTATCCCGTTGTCGACAGTGCCAGCCAGAAGGCCCGCGACGTCGACCGCCGTGCGATCCTCGAGTCCGAACTCGCCGCAGAGCAGCAGGCGCTCGGCAGCGCAAAGGAAGCGTTCGCAAGGGCACCGACCGATGACATGCGAAGTGGCGTGCATCGCCACGAGGAAAACTTGAAGGCGCTGCGACGCGAACTGGAGCGCCTGCCGGACAACGCTCCCGTCCGCGTCGCCGCGCGCCCCGCCATACCTGGTGCCACCGCAACCGCCACGCGCACGCCGCCCGCACCGGTCCAGGCACCGTTCTGGGACGTGTACAGGCGCAGTGCGCCACCCATCGATTCTCAACCACCTGCAAAGGAACTGCCATGAAAACTGCCCGTACCCTGCAGCTTGTCCTGTTGGGCGCCGTCCTGGCCTGCAGCCTGTTCCCCGAACTCGCCGCCGCCGCGCCGCCGTTCGCCAACTCCGGATCGACCTTGAAGACCGACCTGGTCCAGACCCTCACGCCGTTCGCCGGCATCGCGGTGCTGGTAGTTGGCGTCCTGTGCCTGATGGGGCGCGTGAACTGGGGCTGGTTCGTCGGCGGTCTGGTCGGCATCGCCATGATGTTCGGCAGCGACCAGATCGTGTCCTGGTTCCGCACGCTGATGGGCGTCTGACATGGACGACGACGGCATCAAGGTGGATCTTCTTGCTGTCGGCCTGACCCGGCCGGCCATGAGGTGGGGCGTGCCGTATCCGGCGCTGATGCTCAACCTCATGGCGTCGGTCGAGGCACTGGTCTGGACCAAGAGCCTGTTGTGGGTGCTGATCTGCATTCCCATTCACGGGATCTGCTACCTGGTCTGCTTGAAGGATCCGCGCAGCTTCGAACTGCTGGTGCTGTGTCTGCGCACCAAAGCGAACGGCCTGGTCGCCACGCGCGGCTACTGGTCCGCGTCCTCATACAGCCCGCTGGTGCTACGCCGGCGGATCACGTTTGTTCAACGCTGGCGCCTGCAGCGGCGCCTGAAACGGGAGAACAGGCATGTCGAATCCTGAACGTACCACTGGCCGCCGTGCGAAAGCGGCCACGCGCGACCTGCCGTATGCGCGCAACATCCCCTATGACGTCCATCTCACGCCGAGCGTGATGCTGACCGATGCCGGGGACTACGTCTGTGTGCTGCGCCTGAGCGGCGCCGCCTTCGAGTGCGCATCGAACGCGGAACTGAATATCCGCCACGACAGGCTGAACAGGATCATCCTCAGCCTCGCCGATCCGCGCCTCACCATCTGGCAGCATATCCTCCGGCGCGAAGAGGGCACGTATCCGGAAGGCGCCTATCCGCCCAGCTACGCACGCGAGCTCAACGAGCGCTATTCGGCGAAGATCGGAAGCGAACGGCTGATGGTGAACGAGCTTTACCTGACGCTGGTGTTTCGTCCGAGTCCATGGTGGACCGGCGGGGCGCTGGGCAAGATGCTTTTCGCTCGCACGCTAGAGGCCATCGAGGCCGAGCGGCGCGAGAATGTCGCCGAGCTCGATGCCATCGTCGACGGCCTGGTCGCGGCACTGCGTCATTACGACGCCGAACGGGTGGCACTGTACGAGCGCAGCGGCGTGTGGTACTCAGAGGCCGCCGAGTTTTGCGCCTACCTGGTCAACGGCACGTGGGAACGCATCGCGCTGGCGCCGTGCAGGCTGAGGGCACTGATCGGCACCACGCGTCCGCTGTTCGGCGCCGAGACCATCGAAATCCGAAGGGCGGGCGGCACCAGCTTTTCCGCGATGCTGGGCATCAACGGGTATCCGGCCGAGACGCATCCGCTCTACCTCGACGACCTGCTGACCCTGCCGTTCGAGCTTGTGGTGACCCAGTCCTTCACCTTCTCGCGCAAGGATGCGGCGCTCGAACAGATGCGCACGACCGGCGTCCGCATGGAAAACGCGGGCGATGCCGCCGTCTCGCAGCGCGACGAGCTGCCGGACGCCGCCGACGACCTCGCATCGCGGCGCACGGCGATGGGCCTGCACCACTACACCGTACAGGTGAAGGGCGCGACGCTGCGCGAGCTGAACCAGAACGTCGACAAGGTCCGCGCCGTCCTGACGGATGCCGGCATCGTCAGCGCGCGCGAGGACCTGGCCTGTGAGGCATCGTACTGGGCCCAGCTGCCCGGGAACCACCGGCATCGCCCGCGGCTCTCGCTCGTCAACAGCCGCAACGCCTGCGGTTTCATGCCGCTCCATAACTTCCCCGTCGGACGGCGCAGCGGCAACCACTGGGGCGATGCCGTCACCATGCTCGTCACCGCAGCCGGTACCCCGCACTATCTCAACCTGCATGCCGCCGATCCGAAAGCGCAGAACGGCGGTAACAAGCGGGACGTGGCGCATTCGATGTTCCTCGGTCCGACCGGCTCCGGCAAGACGGCCGCCGCCATGTTCGTGCTGGCCATGATGCAGAAGTACGGCCTGACGTCGGTACTGTTCTCGAAGGACCGCGATACCGAGATCGCTGTGCGCCGCCTCGGCGGCAAGGTGTACCGCATTGAGCCGGGCGCGCCGACCGGCTGGAATCCGTTCAGCCTCGATCCGCTGAAAAAGGCGACGCTTCCGTACCTGCGCCGGCTGGTACGCCGCCTCGTGTCGCGTCCGATGCTGACGCAGGACGGCATCGAGGTCGATATGAAGCCGCTCAGCGTGTCCGAGGAAAAGGAACTGGACTACGCGATCGACGCCGTCATGCGCCTGGCGGCCGGGAACCGCCGGCTGGGCCGGGTGCTCGACTACCTGCCGAAGGGCGCCGAGAGCGTCTACGAGCGCCTGTCGAAATGGTGCCATGCGCGCGAGCCGGGTCGCAAGGACGGCACGCTCGCCTGGGTGTTCGACAACCAGGCCGACACGCTGGCCACCAGCCTGGGCTCGGTCCAGACCACCGCCTTCGACGTCACCAGCTTCCTCGACGACCCGGAACTGCGCACGCCGATCAACATGCACCTGTTCTACCTGACCAGCCGCCTGATCGATGGCCGCCGGCTGGCGATCTGGATATCGGAATTCTGGAAGGCGCTGGGCGACGCGAAATTTGCCGCGTTCTGTGACGATATGCTGCGCACCCTGCGTAAGAAGAACGGCTTCGTGGCGCTCGACTCGAACTCGCCCGGCGATGCCATCAACCACCCGATCAGCCGCACGCTCATCGAGCAGGTCGCGACGCTGTTCCTGTTCCCGAATCCAGGCGCGCGCAAGAAGGACTACGTGGACGGCCTGGGACTGTCCGAACGCGAGTTCGAGATCATCAAGACGGAGATGCCGGAAGGGAGCGGCATGTTCCTTTTCCGGCAGGGACACCACTCCGTCGTGCTCAAGCTGCCGCTCGACGGCATGGACGACGATCTTGCAGTGCTTTCGGCGCGCACGTCGAACCTGGCGCTAATGGACCGCCTGATCGCGCAGTACGGCGAGGATGCAGACGCCTGGTACCCGCACTTCATCAACGAAAGGAGCAGGGCATGAGATACCGGAACCTTTTCGCCGCCGTCCTGCTGGCCGGCAGCACCTTGCCGGCGCACGCGCAGCTTGTCGTGACCGATCCGAAGGCGCTGGCCGAGGCAGTCAAGCAGGTCAGGGCATGGGAGCAGCAGTACGCGCAGATGCGCACGCAGATCGACTCGATGACGGGCAATCGCGGCATGGCGGCGCTGCTGCCTGCCGCAACGCGCGTCATGCCCGCCGACTGGACACAGTCGATGACCCAGCTGTCGGCGCTGGCGCAGGAGATACGGTCGGCGCAGGCAATCCTCACCCCGGGCCAGGCCGCGAACCTGTCGCCGGCACTGCAGGCGTTCCTGAGCCAGTCGCAGAATATCTCGGCCGCAAACCAGGCAGCGGCGCAGGCGGCCTACAACGACGCCTCCGTGCGCGAGCAGCGCCTGCGCACGCTGACAGGCGCGCTGGCAAAGACCAACGACCCCAAGGCTGCGTACGACCTCGCCAACGCCATCGCCATCGAGCATGCCGCGCTGGTGAAGGACCAGAACCAGCTGGCGGCGGCGGGGAACGGCGCCGCGGCGCAGTCCGAGGCGCAGCGGCTGATGACCAACCAGATGCGCGCGACCTCGTCCGGCCAGGGGAATTTCCCGGCTATCGATACGAGCCTGCCTTAACCACCTTTCCAATACTTCAGGGAGCCATTCATGAACGTCAATCACAACACGATCAACGCACTCGTCATTGCCGCCGTGGCATGCATGGGCAGCGGATGCACGAAGCAGGACGCCGCCCAGGCCCCGGCAGCAGAGGTGCAAAACCGTGTGCTCACCGTGGACGAATACCTGAAGCAGCCTGACCTGCGCAAGAAGGTCTTCGCGGCCTGCGCCAACGATCCCGGCCGCAAGGGAAACGATGCGAACTGCATGAACGCCATGAGCGCGGAACGCATCGCATCGGCGGGCAGCGGCCGGTTTCCGAACGTGACGCCATAGGTGGCGACCATGGCTGTCCCGGGAACGTTCTTTACCAGCAGTCTCGCGTACATCGAGCAGGTGTGCGACGCCTACGTCGGCGAGCAGGTGGCGGCCGTCGCGCGGGCCATCGAGCCGGCGGCGTTCACCTTCCTCGGCGTATATGTGGTGCTCTGGGGCTTCGCCAGCATGCGCGGGGCGATCCGGGAGCCGCTGATGGACATGGCCGAGCGGGTGCTGAAGGTGTCGTTGATCTTTGGTGCCGGGATCGGCCTGGCAGAGTACAACACCGTCGTCACGGACACCTTCCTGCACGGGCCGGACGAGCTGGCCGCCGCCATGGCGAGGGCGCCGGAAGCCGGCGGTTTCACGGGCGGCCTCGATCTCCTGCTCAGCCAGGGTTTCGACATCGGCAGGCAGTTCTGGACCAAGGCGGGCCTGTTCAACGGCGACGTCGGCCTGTACTTCGTCGCCCTGGCCGTGTGGGCGCTGATCATCGTCGTGACGGCCTACGGCTTCTTCCTGATGGCGTTGTCCAAGGTGGCGCTGACGGCGATCCTGGCACTGGGTCCGCTGTTCATCATTAGCCTGCTGTTCGAGACGACGGCCGGGTTCTTCAATTCCTGGATACGCCAGCTCAGCAACTATTTCCTCGTGCCCGTCCTGGTCATGTCGGTCAACCTGCTGGTGCTCAAGCTGTTCTCGCGGGCGGCATCGGCGGCGGCGATCGCGAACATCGGCGAGGTCGACCAGATCTTCCCGTTCCTCGTGATGGGGCTTATCTCGCTGCTCGCGCTGGCTTCGGTGCTGACCATCGCGGCCGGGCTGGCGGGCGGCGTGGCGCTGTCGTCGTTCGGCATGGGCCGTCTCGCAGGAAACCTGATGCATCGCCATGGCAGGCAACTGGTCGCCAAGGGCGCCGACTATGCGACGCGGCCGGTCCGCTACGCTGGACGCAAGGCCTGGGGCGCTACGCAGGGCGCGTTCCAGGGCAGGGCAAGGAATTATGTCTCGCAAACGAAAACCACACACGCGAAAAAGTGAGGACACCATGCGCAAACTGATCCTGCTTGTCGTGACATCGGCGATGGTGGCCGGCTGTGCCGCCACGCTGCCCACGTGCGACGGCTCGCACCGCCGCCCCATCAACGCGCCGGTGCAGGCCGGTGCCGTCCATCCAAGCTGCGGCGCCGCCGCATAGAGGAGTGCACCATGAAGACCATGCAAGCCAAGGACGCGCTCGCGGTCCACCTGGACGAGCTGCGCCGCTTCATCGAAACGCACGACGACATACAGAGCCTGCTGGAACATTCCGCCGCCGAATCCGACCGGCAGGCCGACTTTGAACAGCGTTCGCGCCGGACGGCCTGGCGGGTGGCTGCCGGCGCATCGGCACTCACGATCATCGCGTTCGGGATCGCCGCCGGTGCCATCCACACGTCGATGCAGCCGGCCCCGCCGCCGGCGGTACTGGTGGTCGACAAGTCGACCGGCGCCACCAGCCCGCTGCTGTCGCTTGCCGCCTACCAGCTGACCCCGGAGGAAGCGACGATCCGCCGCAGCATTTCCACCTTCCTGCGGGCGCGCGAGAACTACACCTTCGACACCGCCGAGGATAACTATTACGACGCCGCCGCGTTCATGGGTCCCCAGATGCGAGCGCAGTGGGCATCCTACTGGGACACCGCCAACCCGGCGTCGCCGATGAACGTGTACAGGAAGGACGGCAAGGTGCGCATCCAGCTCGGTGCGATCACGATCCTGCGCAACGGCTTCGGCGCCGCCGCGGGCGCCAGGGCCAGCTTCGCCTTGCGTACCACGCGGGCGGACCAGCCGGCCGGCGAGGTGGCGAACTGGATAGCGACAATCCCGTTCCGCTGGGTGAACGTACCGAGCGACGAGCGCAGCCGCCGCGTCAACGACCTGGGCATGGAGATCACGGACTACATCCGGGATCCGGACCTCGGGGCGGCGGCACCGGTCCGCCAGCCGGATGCGCCGGCGCCAGTGCCGGCGCGCCAGGGGCGGGCGATGGCGCTCACGGCGCCCGTCGCGACTGCCCGGGAGGTGTTGCCATGAGGACGAGACTGATTGCCTGCGCGCTGGCGAGCCTGTTTTCGCTGCACGTCCACGCCGCCCAGGAGCCGGTGGCGGCAAAGGGCGACCCGCGTATCCGCTTCGTCGACTACGACCCCAACAACGTCGTGACGATCTACGGCAAGGTCGGCGCCTCGACCATGATCCTGTTCGAGCCGGACGAGCAGCTGGTCGACATGGTCGGCGGCGATACCGACGCCTGGCAGGCCGCCAGTACCGGAAGGCGCAACGGGGTGTTCTTCAAGCCGGCCATCAAGGCGGCAGCGACCAACATACAGGTTATCACCAGCAAGCGCGCCTACAACTTCGACATGCGGCTGGCCGCGCAGAAGGAAACCGCCTACCTGACAGTGCGCTTTCGCTATCCGGCCGCCGAGCATGCGGCAGACACCAAGACGAAGGCGCAGGCGCGGATCGAAGCACTGCTCGACCAGGCCAGCCCGGCCCACAACCGCAACTACACCGTCCAGGGCGCGGGCGAGTTGTCTCCTGTCGAGGCGTGGGATGACGGCACCGTCACCTACCTGCGGTTCGCGGCGCGCGGGCAGGTACCTGCGATCTACGCCGCCACCAGCGCCGGCGATGCGCTGGAGCGCGTGGAGAACGTTACGGTGGCGAGCGACGGGACCGTCGAAATCCACTCGGTGCGCCGCAAGTTCGTGCTGCGCTCGGGAACGGACGTGGCCTGCGTCTTCAACGAGGGATTCGACGCCGCGGCACCCCTGCCGGCGACGAAGACCTCGTCTCCCCGTGTCGAACGTGTCGTCAAAGGAGAAAAGCGATGAACCTCTTCCCGTTCCGGCAGGACCGCGTCGACAAGGAAGATGCCGACGAAGACAATACCGTCGAAGGCGAGCGCGATGCGGCGGTGGCCGATCGTGGCCTTCGCTTGCAGAATAAGGCGATCAACCTGGTCATCGTCGCTAGCGTCGTGACCGTGGCAGGGCTGGCCCTGTGGCGCTACTACGCCGCGGTCTATGACAGGCACAAGGAAGCGACCGAGCCGGCACGCGAGGTTGTGGCCGCCGCCCCGAGCCTCCCGCCCCTAAAGCCGCCCACCTTCGTGGAGGCGAAGCAGGAACAGTCGCTGCCGCCGCTTACCCCGTCGGCTGGACAGGCGACTGCGACGGCCGGCCCGGCGGCGGTGACGTCCACCGCGCCGGCCGGGCCGCCGCCGTTGACGCCGGCCCAGCAACTCATGAAGCGGCGGCTGGAATCGCCGCTCGTCTTCAAGATTGCCGAGACACAGGTGGCCAGGGCTGCTGGCGCGGATAGCGCAGGCTCCCCAATTGCATCGGGTACAGGTACACCTGCAGGCGATGACCGACCGGCTCGCGTTGGCCAGCAGGCCCGCACGGCTGGCGCCCGTGCCTACATGCTGGCCGATCCCAGCATGATGATCACGCAGGGCACCAAGATTCCCTGCAACGTGGTCGAGGCGCTCGACACGACCCTGCCTGGCCTGGTCACCTGCATGCAAACCGAGGACGTGCGCAGTGCCAACGGCAGGGTGGTGCTGCTCGAACGCGGCACCAGGTGGGTTGGCCAGCAGGCCAACGGCGTGGCGCAAGGCCAGCGCCGCGTCGGCATTGTATGGTCGCGCGGCGAGACGCCGAACCACGTGCTGGTCGACGTCGATTCCGGCGGCGCCGACTGGCTCGGGCGGCCTGGGATCGCGGGCGAGGTCGACAGCCACTTCTGGGACCGCTTCGGCGCCGCAATTCTGCTGAGCGTGATCAGCGACGCCGGTCCCTACCTGACGGCGTTGCGGCAGGGCGGCGGCAGCAACAACACGACGATCGCGTTTCCCAACATCACTGGCGGTGCACAGCAGGTGATGAGCGACGTGCTCAAGTCGACGATGAACATCCAGCCGACGCTGACGGCGCCGCAGGCTTCCCAAATCGTGATCCATGTGGCGCGCGACCTCGACTTCCGGGATGTCTACGCGTTGCAGGAACGTCCAACCATCACCCGTTGAGAGGCCGCCATGGACATCCATCCCGAAAACGTGCAGGAACAATCCACGGTCGTGCTGGCGCTGGAGCCGCTTGCCGTCTTCCTGGCCGACGCCGAGTTGACCGAAATCGTCATCAACCGGCCGGGCACCGTGCTGGTGGAGCGGCAGGGCAGGTGGGAGACGCATCACCTGCCTGCGCTGGACTTCGACTGGTGCCTCGACCTCGCGAAGCTGCTGCGCAACCGGTCGAGCCAGGACATCACGGAAGCGCACCCGTTGCTTGGCGCCCAGTTGCCGGACGGGCAGCGCGTACAGGTCGTCATACCGCCGGCAGTACCGGCAGGCACCGTGTCGATCACGATCCGGCGGCCCGGCTCACGGGTGTTGGCCCTGCATGAACTGGTCGACGCGGGATCGTTCGAGGGCGCCAGGCGCGAACAGTCGCTGCTGCTCGGCCAGGAAGAGAGAGAGCGTCTCGAGGGCTCGCTGCCGGATGCCGACCGCGAGCTGCTGGCGCTGTTCCGTGCTGGCGACTGGGAGCACTTTTTCTCGCTCGCTGTCGTCCGCCGCAAGAACATCGTGTCGTCCGGTGCAACGGGATCGGGCAAGACCACGCTGGGCAATGCGCTGGCGGCCCTGATTCCGCTTCACGAACGCATCGTCACCGTGGAAGACGTACCCGAGATGCGGCTGCCACACGAAAACCAGGTCAACCTGTTCTATCCGAAGGGCGGCAACGGCGTATCGAAGCTGGCGCCGCGCGACCTGCTGGAATCGGCCCTGAGGATGCGCCTCGACCGGGTGCTGCTGGCTGAACTGCGTGGCGACGAGTCGTTCTTCTTCATCCAGAACGTGCTGAACTCCGGCCACCCCGGGACGATCACCACGGTCCACGCAACACGGGCAAAACTCGCGTTCCTGCGCCTGGCATTGATGATCAAGGGCAGCCAGGAAGGCGGCGGACTCGATCTCGCCGACATCACCACCACCCTGCATGCACTGGTCGACATCGTTGTCCAGATGGAGCGGCTGCCGGATGGACGGCGTGTCGCGTCCGAAGTCTACTTCGATCCCGCATTCTCGATGCGGCAACTCGGTTAAGGAGATTCCGATGCTTATCTCACCTGCGGACAGCGAACGGCATCGCGCCTTCGCCGTTGCTGGCGCCCTGGGCGGTGCAATCATCCTCGCATTCTATGTAGCTAGCTACCTGTTCCTAGTCAAGCTGCATAGCCCGGCGCTGCCGCCGCACGCCGCCACGCCGTTCACGGTACTGGCGTACTGGCAGCAGTACGGCGACGACCCATACACACGCCGGTGGCTCGTCATGTGCCTGGGCGCCGGTTCGGTCGCGGCGATCGCGATCGCCATCGCCTTGGTGCGGCCGGCCAGGCGCTCGCTGCACGGCGACGCGCGCTTCGCCACGCGCCGTGAAGTCGCGGCGGCCGGGCTGTTCGACGATGGCGGCCTCGTGCTCGGCCGCTGGGGCGGTTTCATGGGCCTGGGCGGCAAGCTGATCCGACTTGGAGAACAGCGCGGCGCATTCTGCGCCGCTGGCCCACGCACCGGCAAGGGTGCCGGCCTGGTGCAGCCGAATGCGCTGAGCTGGCGCGGCAGCTTCGTCATCAACGACACGCGCAAGGAGTGCTACCGCATCACGGCAGGCTGGCGCTCGCTGTTTTCCAAGGTGTTCCTGTTCGACCCATTGTCGCCAGACGGCCGTACCGCGCAGTGGAATCCTATCTCGCGTTATTACGTGCCGGACGACCCGGCGCAGCGGATCAACGCCCTCCAGAAGATCGCCAACATGCTGTCGCCGGACCCGGCGAGCGGCGACCCGTTCTGGCCGGCTTCGTGCCGCGACCTGTTCCTCGGCCTGGGGCTATACGTGATCGAGACGCCGACGCTGCCGCGCACGATGGGCGAGATGCTCAGGCAGGTCATGTACGGGGAGGCAGAGGGCATCGGCGACCACTGGCGCGCGGTGATCACACGCCGGGATGGCGGCGACCAGCCGCTGTCGCCGACCTGCAAGCGGATGCTCTACGACTTCATCAACCTGAGTCCCCAGACCCAATCGTCGATCCGCAAGACCTTCACGGCCAAGCTGCAGCTCTGGGCCAATCCGATGGTCGACGCGGCGACGAGTGCCGATTCCTTCGACCTGCATGACCTGCGCCGGGAACCCATATCGATCTACTTCGGCGTCAACCCAGGCGACCTGGGCCGGCTGGGGCAATTGCTGAACCTGTTCTTCACGCAGCTCTACGATTGCAACATGGACAGGATGCCCGAGGACGACCCGAGCCTCAAGCATGAAGTCGCTGTCATCAAGGACGAGTTCACCGCCATGGGGCGCATGCCCATCGTGCTGGATTCGATCGGCCTGATGGGCGGCTACGGGCTGCGCCCGTTCATCATCGTGCAGGCCGTGTCGCAACTACGCCAGGTGTACGGCGCCGACGGTGCGGAAACGATCATGAGCTGCTGCGGCGCGTCCGTCATCTTCGCGCCGCGCGAGCAGAAGTATGCCGAGGACATCTCGCGCATGCTTGGCCCGTACACGGCGGAAGTCGTCTCGCGATCGCGCCAGCGGTTCACGCTTTCGACGAAGCCGGGCGGCGGTAGCAGCACCGTGTCGCACATGGCGCGGCCACTCATGAACCCGCAGGAAGTGAAGCAGATGGGCAAGCATAACGAAATCATTGCCGTCGAGGGGATGCTGCCAATCCTGTGCAGGAAGATCTGGTTCTGGAAGCTGGGTTTGTTCGCGGGACGTGCCAATCTGCCAGTCCCGCCCATCAAGCCGGTTGCCATCGTGCTGCCACAGGCGCCTGCAGCGGAGGAAGAGGGCAGCATCGAACCTGCCTCTGGTGAGGCACCGGCGCGTTCGGTCACGCCAGCCGATTTCGGCAAGCTGGGCAACCTCAACCTGACCGCATACGCCGTCGATTTTTCCAAGGTCGAACTGCCGAAAGGGGAGCCGGTCACTGACGACGACCTCAACAAGGCATTCGGTTCATTCATGAAGGCTGTTGAAGCATCACAGGAGCAATGACATGAGCGAACAGCAGAAAGACGGCGAAGTCGCCGGCGCGGGCAGCACGAACGCAGTGCCGACCGACTCGAACCCGGATGCATCATCGACATCGCCCGGCACTGCCGTCGAAGCGGCGAAGCCAAGCCGGCGCCGGGCATCCAAGGCGAAGGCTGCACTCGAGGCCGGCGACGAGACGCCAAAGCCGAAGAAGGCGCGCGCCTCGTCGCGCGGTAGCAAGGGGAAGAATGTCCTACTCGACGTGCCGGCAGATAGCGAAGCGCTACCAGAATCTGGGCAAGGGCAATCCGATCCTGTGCGGGCGGCGAATGACGGCCTGCCTCCGCTGCCTCCGGCCCCCGTCCCGACACCCGAGGGCATCGCCTTCATGCAGCAGCATGTCGCATACCAGAACGCACTGGACCAGCGAGCGGAAGCCCAGCGTACGATGCTGGCACGTTCGACGCAGGCTTTGGACCGCGATCCGCCATCCGTTGGCGCGAAGCCGGAGGCAAGGGGGGCCGGCGCGACGTCGGGCAAGGCGGTGCGGGAGAACTCGATCGAGGCCGGTCCAGCGGTCCGTAAGGAACATGTGAGCGAAGCTGACCTGCAGGCGCTCGACGATACGGAGGACGCGAAACTGCTTCGGCTGATGCTCGAACGTTCCCGTTTGCTCAGGATGCCGGATAGCACCGCCGCTGCCGGCGAGCGAGTCGCTGGGGCAGTACAATCCGATATCGGGGCACTGCGTTCGATAAGGGATGCAGTCGTTCGCAGGCTTGGTCTTGCGATCGTGGAGCAGAACCGGCAGGTGGAAGCCGGATACAAGACGGAATTCGACAAGCTGGCGCCTGACCTGAAACCAGAAGCGGAAGCGTCAGGTACGAAGAAAGCGCCGGCATCGCGGCAGGCCGGTGCTTCCATGGATGGGGCCGAGGACAAGGACGCAGCAGCCCTGTCGACCGCCGTGCCCGATTCGGTACGCAAGCGCTTCCTGCAGGTAGACAGCGACTATTACTTTCCTGATCGTTCGCCGGCATTCACCGACCGTGGCGCGAAGCTGGCGACCAGGGGCGAACATCCCGAAGTGGTCCGCGCGCTTGTCGAGATTGCCAGGGAACGTGGCTGGGACAGCGTTACCGTAAAAGGATCGGAGACCTTTCGGCGTGCCGCTTGGATGGAGGCTGTACGCAGCGGCCTGCAGGTGGCGGGCTACAAGCCAACGGACCTAGACCTGGCCGAGTTGAAGCAGCGCGAGCCCAGGAACTCGATCGAGCCGGGTGCCGTGCGTGAACAAGTAAGCGGGCATGTCACTTCACTGGCAAAGCCGACCTTGCAAGAGAACGAGCGGGCGCTGGAAGAGAAGCTGTCTGCCTTCGACAGCGGCAGGCCAACCCTCGTGGTCAAGCAATACCCTGAATTGGTCCAGGCCTATGCCTTGCTGGACGCTGCGCGGAAGTTCGCTGAAGTACACCTGCCCGGACATGAGGCCAGGTTCGTCGCGATCGGCAAGGAATTGATCACCCAGCAGCTGCGCGATGGGAAAGATGTGATCGGGCCACGGGTGCATCCTGACCGGATGAGCCAGTCGCATGTCGGGCGTGAGGCAGTGGATTCCCGTGCGGTGAAAGCCGATCGCTCGGAAGCACAGGTCCGTGAACGGTAAGCCATCGATGCGAATGCGATAGGGCGCAGGACACGGCAGGACGACCATGTTTGCTTGCTACAGCTGGCGGCCTCATCAGGCCGCCAGTTCTTCGAGGAGAATCATCATGTTGTCATGGGATGAAGAACCAGCAGAGAATCCGACATCGAACCGGGGGGCGGCCGGCGTCGACGACGCCAGGCGCGTCAATGCCGACGACAAGCGGATCATCAACGGCCAGACCGACGTCAACCAGCTGGTCCCGTTCAAGTACAAATGGGCCTGGGACAAGTACCTGGCCGGCTGCGCCAACCACTGGATGCCGCAGGAAGTCAACATGCAGCGCGACATCGAGCTGTGGAAGAACCCGAACGGCCTGACCGAAGACGAGCGCCGCATCGTCAAGCGCAACCTGGGCTTCTTCGTGACCGCCGACTCGCTGGCCGCCAACAACATCGTGCTGGGCACCTACCGCCACATCACGGCGCCGGAATGCCGCCAGTACCTGCTGCGCCAGGCCTTCGAGGAAGCGATCCACACCCACGCCTACCAGTACATCGTGGAATCGCTGGGCCTGGACGAGAAGGAAATCTTCAACGCCTACAACGAGATCCCGTCGATCCGCGACAAGGACCAGTTCCTGATCCCGTTCATCGAGGTCATCAACGACCCGCAATTCCAGACCGGCACCCTGGAAAACGACCAGAAGCTGCTGAAGTCGATCATCGTGTTCGCCTGCCTGATGGAAGGCCTGTTCTTCTACGTCGGCTTCACCCAGATCCTGGCGCTGGGCCGCCAGAACAAGATGACCGGCGCCGCCGAGCAGTACCAGTACATCCTGCGCGACGAGTCGATGCACTGCAACTTCGGCATCGACCTGATCAACACCATCAAGATGGAAAACCCGCAGCTGTGGACCGTGGAATTCCGCGAAAACATCAAGAACCTGTTCCTGCAGGCCGTCGAGCTGGAATACCGCTACGCCGAAGACACCATGCCGCGCGGCGTGCTGGGCTTGAACGCAGCGATGTTCAAGGGCTACCTGCGCTTCATCGCCAACCGCCGTGCCGTCCAGATCGGCCTGGATCCGCTGTTCCCAAACGAAGAGAACCCGTTCCCGTGGATGAGCGAGATGATCGACCTGAAGAAGGAGCGTAATTTTTTCGAGACGCGCGTGACCGAGTATCAGACAGGAGGTGCACTCAGGTGGGAATGATGCCTTGGCCTTGGCCGATGCACGTGCCACTACTAGCCACACTTTCCGAGGACTTAGCTCCCCAACTTGTCAGCAGGAACGTCTTGGCATACGTTGTTTAATATCCGCCTTGGCCTTCTCCCATCGTCACGGACACTTCCGTTAAGCGCATTTTAGATTTTCAAACTGTATCGGGCTGATATAGCCGATAGTGGAATGACGCCGGCGTGGATTGTAGAACCTTTCGATATAGTCGAACACGTCTGCCCGTAAGTCATCCCTAGTTCGGTAGTGCTTTTTGCTGAGGCGCTCGGTCTTTAGCGTCGAGAAGAAACTTTCCATTGCAGCGTTGACGCTCCTATGTCAAGAAGTCTTCGCTGCCAATGCCAAATCTACAAGAATCAGTGGGTATAGCTCTCGCACAATATATCGCTTTAGGCACCGGTGGATTTCCTTGCTCGACATGCCTTCGGCAGTGCGACGTTCGACGTATGCGCGGGTTCGAGGCTCGCTTCGCATTCGCACCATGGCGATAGTCCACAGTGCATTGTTTGCCTGTCTGTCGCCGCCACGGTTCAGTCGGTGACGTATTGTTTTGCCAGAGGATGCTGGTAGTGGATTCACGCCACATAGTGCGGCGAGTGCTGCCTCGCTGTGCAAGCGTTCAGGATTGTCGCCGGCGACTGCAATGAGCGTGGCTGCGGTCTGTGGTCCGATACCAAACTGCTCACGCAGGCGTGGCGCCGCCTTGCTGGTCAGTTTCTCTAGGGAGCCGTCGGGGGTGTACCAGATTCTGTGTAAACGAGTCTTCGTTTAATTCTGCGGCACCCGGTCCTCAAACTGGATGGCGAAGCGGTTGAGCGCAGCTTTCCAATCCCGTATCGGCATCGTCCATTTCTTGC
>Ga0265780_10002283_pt1 | contig 26204 bp, 31 predicted proteins | sample P1T30metagenome_FD_192432 | JGI IMG/M metagenome (GOLD analysis project Ga0265780, IMG submission 192432) | Plant litter microbial communities from East Loma Ridge, Irvine, California - P1 T30 | ecosystem: Environmental > Terrestrial > Plant litter > Unclassified | place: USA: California...
GATGTGAGTGATTGGGAGAAGAGACTTACGCGTGCTGGGCGGCTGTCTCGCTGTAGCCTGCGGAGACCATGCAGGTGAACAGCGCTGCGAGGACGAGGAGGATGGTGAGGTACTTCATTTTGAGGGGATTTGATTTGATTTTTTGTCGAGTGTGTTGGGGGTTTCTCGAGGTTGGGGAGATGGGGTTGGGACTTGGGGACGGTGAGGTGTTTATGGTTATCGGAGATCTGAGTGTGGTACTTTGTTTGGCTTCACAACAATACTAAGATTTTCTTCTTTAGGTTGAGGCCGTTTGGAGGCGTGGTGTGGACAAAGAAATGCGGGTCTACAAGGACTTCGGGCTTGTATATGGACTCGGATGAGAAGGTAACGCTGTGTCAATTGTCTTTAGAATCGCTGTTTGCGCCATCGTATCGTTTGTTTTGTTGATTCGCCGGTCGCAGGTTTGGCTGTAGATCAATTGGGCGTAGTTCTTGGAGAGTCTCCAGGACTTTGCGGAGACAAGGCTTAGGATTGTATCACGAAGAGATCCGTCCCATGTTGCATGAACTGTGATATGTTGACTGAGCTTGATCCAAATATATCGAACCTACCTATCTGGGAGGAGCTGTCAAGAAGTGCTTTCCCTGGCATACAAAGGCTGCTGGACAGGAGCATCAAAACTGTTACGAACTCATTGATCGAAAGGACCTGACCACGAGAAAACTCAACATACCATCGTTCAACAAATGATGAGCCTAGAAGGTGACTGATCGTTTGCTATGCCATGGAAAGACTTCCAATGTGTCTCCACTATAAACAAGAGCTTGAACGAGCCCGGAAGGCCAAATGACGCCAAGTCCTCCTGCGTCTACCACCATCTCATGGATCATTGCATCGGACGTTCCGCTCACGCTGACTTCGTCGCCTTCGCAGTCTCCGGCGGAAACTTCGTTGGTGACGTGTAGCGCTGAACAGTCGAAAATCCAGGTCCAAGCTACGTGCACGTAGCAAGTCAAGTGGCGCAGGGCTGACAATAATAGCATCGGGAGACCCGATGGCGTATCTGGACAAAGACACACTTCTTAACGAGCAACTATGTGTCGGCTCAAGCCCACTGCTAAATGTGATGTATAGACCTGTGGCGAGTGCCAGGTGACGCTTCACTGACTTGGCTGACTAGGTTGGCGAGGGATCTTATAGTGGTGATGTAGGTAGACTTTGATCGCAGGCGATCTTGGTGCTTCTTGGCTGGAGACCTCATCCGTAACCATCCAGACCGCTTGCCTCAGCATCGAGCCAGTTTGAAAGGTCCAAGAGACCGCCGTCGACGGGGTCCCACCAGCCAGTCAGGGCCTTGTCGTTAAAGCTTGCGTCCGAAGGTACCAGATCGCTGCTAAGGATCTGATCCAATTGCGTTACAAAAGTCTTGTAAAGCGTTGTATAGAGTGACACCCATGAGGTGCCAGGGAGCGCACGTTTCATATCCTCGAGTGAGTTAACCAGCATGCGCATCTTCATGGCTACTTGGGTTACACACTCGTGCGGTGTACCTTGTCTCGCGGCCTACGGTTATCAGCAGAAGCACCTAGTGACGCAAAATTCTTTGCCTCATACATACCTGTATGACCTCGGTAGCTATGTGGCATAACATGACAAGCTGAGGATTGATGATACCAATCATGAGCTTGCAGATCTCAGGATCGAACAAGATCAGATCCATCATCCGGTCGATGACCTCGAGACTTTTTTGATAGATCGCTGTCAATTCTGTCAAGTCGTCCACCATGCCCAGTCCGATCAGGTCGCGCAAAGCGTAAGAGTTGACTAGAACCAGGGAGTAGTCCAGGTAGAAAGATAAGATCGAATTGGCGGGACACATCGGAGGTGCAGATGCATCGGTGTAAGAGCAACGAGAGATTCGGAGGTGCGAGACAGCGGCAAAGTTCTCGTTCTGCCACAAGAGGATGGATGCTTTGGTTCTGGGTGACGTCTGGCGGGCTTCGAATGCTTTCACCTTTGCAAAGAGTCAGAGCACATCCTGCCGCAACAGATAAATGATCCCTTGCAGTACTTACCACAATCAGTCTCATCTCGGCTACACCGCAGATTAAACGGTCTGCGGTTGTGGTCCCTCTGTTGCGCCACCAATTGCCAACGTCTGGCATGAGTTCCTTCCAGGAGACACACATAGGGCGGCCAGTAGCAATACCAAAGCTCTTGTCGGCGATGAATACGTATAGCCATGTGCGCTCGTAGTTGCGCAGTCTTCTTTCTCTAGACACCTCAGAGAGCCCAGGAATGGCATCGACTTTCTGCAAGATCACTTCTGGCCGGTTGATCCCCATCTCTCGGGCAGTCTGCGATGCCTGTGTTGTTATCATGTCAGCTAGTCATTCCTAGTCTGTTCGGAATCGTAATGGTTGGTCGCCGAGATCTTACATGAGTCAATCGCAACCAGTAGGGATCGTCGCATTGCCGTTCAGATAGCGGAGCCCAGTATGTCATGTTGATAATTGCCTGGATGGTCTCAACTGTCTTCACCGAGGCGGCTATCGACCATTTGATGTTTCCTTCGGCTAGTGAGATCAATGCAGAACAAAGTAATTTGTCTCTTGCGCGATCGGACATCGCACAGCCAAGGGCACATATCACCGAGAATAGAGTGAACGAATTCGAACGAACGAACTGAGGCGTATGCAAGAGCGGATCGAGTAGTCCAACCCAAGAATTGCGAAACTGATAGAAGCTGAGCAATCAGATCAGCGTCGAGACTCGGGATAGTCGAAGACGATGTCGTTCCCACTCACACATCGAAGTATAGCAGCGCATCCTCGGAATCGATTAGCCTTGAGTTGATGGGATCATGTAGCGCAGACTGTAGTTGCAACGTGCTGTTGGCAGGTTGTAGCGCCAATACTTGCCAATCCGTTTGCTCTTGCGTTCGTGGCGCTGTATCAACTTCTGTCAGCGAGTTGATTGTTTGAGATCCGGATAACTGTGCTCACTGAAATACAGCTCTACAGCTTTTTCGCTCGCGAGGGATTCCGGTGAAACCTGTATAGTCTGAGACAATGAAGATCCGATGGTATCATTCTGCTGCTGTGAGGCTTGCAGAGATGCACCATCTGTGGCTGTCGGATTCCTTTTTAAGGCCACAGCGGCTGCCAAAATCTCTAGGGGCGAGTACGCTGGTTGGAGGCAGTCCAAGTAACCCACAACTCTGCCATGGCGAGGCTGAAGTCTTGCATTGGTGCTTTGCGGTGACAGCTGCGATGGTTGTGATGGCTGCGATTGCGTTGTCGATGTTGTTGACGAAGGCGATAGCTCTCCCGTCTTTGCACTCAGAGCAGCGATAACTTCTCCTCGAAAACTACTGTTCTTGAGGCGAGACAATATCTTTTCAGCAGTCTCAGGCTTGCTGTACAAAAGTCAGCGATATTCTAGAATATCTTTCCGACCAATGTTCTTACTTGGTACTTCCGCGTTTTCTCCCACGATTGGATTTGAGAGGGTAGCTACACTGATGCTTGTTGGCAAAGCAACGCTGACTGGATATTATATCAGGATCATTTCTGGAACACGGATATGGAAGACAAGCTCACCATGGAATGCCTTTACTGCACTTTTGCTTTGCTTCGCGGCAACTCAAGCACGCTGCCTGCTGCCTACGTCCATTGTCTGGGTCCGGACTGCCCACGGCGCTCAGAGGGCCACTGCGCATGCCAACCCCATCTGGCATGTTGGCGAGATTGCAACATCGGTTCTGTGATCTAGTGTGCGGCTGGTGGTGTTGTAGAATGTAAAGGACGGCGACGAGATCTAGAATGCCGAAAGCCGCGTGTCTCGTCTGATCGGCATCTAAATCTGTTCTCCGCCGCCGTATACACACGAGACTAGCACACGCCCTGCAGGTCCTGTCCATCAACAAACCATCAATTCTCCGCTCGAGCGAGCACATGATACCCATTCGGTGATTGCTATGCCTTCAGTGTGGGCCGAAATGCCATCGTCGCGAGCTGTGCGTTGAGGTATCGCTGCAATCATCACTCGGTGTTGTCCCTTATAACACACTTGTTCCGCAAAGATGACTACCGCAGCACGCTCTTGAAATACCGCACTCTATTTGATCTGGTTCTGGATAGGCTATCTCAAACAGTCGCAATGTCGAACACCAGTCCCGCCTACCAAGAAAAGAAATCGCCAACAGACACACAGGCAGTCCGCAATCAAACAGATCTCGAGCATGTTGGAATACCGGACGAGCCTCCCAATGATGACCCCCCAGACGGTGGCTACGGTTGGGTAGTAGTCGTCTCCATTGTCTTCATGACCGCTTCCACCTGGGGTCGGTCTGCAACCTCTAACAGACAGCCTGTTCACTGCTAATTTGCATAGGATTCAACACTTCATTTGGGGTCTATCTCGCCCACTTTGAAGACAACTCTACCTTTCCTGGTGCTACTCCGCTCAAATACTCCTTAGTTGGCAGTCTTTCGGTGGCGATCGCTCTTCTGTGCGCGCCATTGGCGAACTTACTAACCAAGCGCTTCGGTCACCGACTACCGATGCTTATTGGTGAGCAAAACTGAACGAAAGGGACATGGACATGACTAAAGATCTCTACAGGCATGGTATCTTGTAGTCTTGGCCAGTGTATGGCCGGATTATGCCGTAGCTTCGGAGCCTACATCACATGCCAGGGACTGATATTTGGTCTCGGTATGAAGACGAGAGTCATATTAATGTAGTCAATCAAAAGCTAACCCTCCCAGGTCTCGGACTGGTAAGTCATCAGGAAGCATGTACACTGGATCACGTCGACTTAACATCAAACTCTATAGACTTTGATTCCATCGCAGCCACTTCTGGCACATTGGTTTAAACGTCGACTGAGCTTAGCACAAGTTGGTATTTCGGCATCTCAAACAGCATGGAGACTAGCTCACTGTTCACATCTAGGGGATTGCCAATGGCGGATCTGGTCTGGGTGGGCTGATCTTCGCCAACACGACGCGACTCCTTATCGAGAAACTGTCGGTGAAGTACTCTTTGATCATCAACGGGGCCATCTCCGCGGGCGTTTGTTTGCCTTGCATATTATTGATGAAGCCTCGACTCCAGATGAGTGGCGCACGCTCAGAGCCTCTACAAGTATCTTGGCTTGTACACCGCGGGTTCATTTGGGTGTGGTTATGGGGCTGGTTTGCAAGTATGGCTCTCCATGCACGTGTCATTCCATTGACGCCGCGTCGCTGACTTCAACACAGTGATGTCGTTCTACATCACACTCTACAGCATTGCTGTTTACGCCACCGATGGGCTTGGTCTCTCACAGACTGAGGGCGCGGTCGTGCAATCCTTGCTCGCAGCTGGCGTGATGGTAGGGCGGCCTCTTGCAGGCTTCATACTCGACACATTCGGACGAGTGAACATGGCGATCTTGCTCAGTCTGCTGAACGGCGTAGCCTGCTGGGCCATATGGCTTACATCACGGAGCTTCGCGTCAATCTCAGTATTTGCCATTGTTCAGGGCTGTGCTGGAGGCGCCGTTTGGAGTGCAGCCGCGCCAGTCGCAGCTTCAGTGGTTGGCGTGAAGCACCTTGGCTCTGCGATGTCCATTTTCTGGCTCACGCTTGTGATACCATCGTTCGCCGGCAACCCACTCGCGGTGCTACTGCAGCAATATTCGCGCGAAAATTTAGGCAGGAGTGGGCCCGATGCTTACGCCATCTCCATCGGCTTCTGCGGTGGTTTGTCTGCGGCAGCAGGACTCTGCCTTTACGGAGCCAAGTGGTTCCTACAGGGGTCGCCTAGGCTCTGGTGCAAGACTTGATCGGCTCACGTACCACTAGAATCGTCTAAGCTCCTCGGTCATAGAGCGGATCAAAATTGACAACGCAAAGATCAAGGTAAGGCATCTGGCAAACTGTTTCAAGATCTTTTTGCTAACAAGCAATAGGCGCTTCATACGATGCGGAAGCTGGATGTCTATATGTTCGCCCACGAAAGCTAATCCGAGGACAGCTTCAGTGATCGTATCTCAAAGACAAGCCAATCGAGTATTCAAACCCCATTCAGAGGCCTTCTTCAAAATGTGTTAGCACACGCCGAAGGCTAGCCTGGCTTGTCTCTCCGCAGTCCATGTCCCTCGCGCGAGAGTACGCATCTTAAGTGCGAATGCAGTGCCCGGACTCATCCTTGCCGTGCTTGCATGCCTTCTTGCCAATTCTGTGGAAAACGTTAGCAAAGATTCGAGATTCCCAAAGGTTGATGTCTACACTTACACTCCCTGATGAGGCTTGCCCTTCTTGTTCTTCGAATACTTGCTCTTTGCGTCTTTGGGGCTGGGTCCTGCGAGGGATACGCTCGCGAAGAGCGCCATCATGGCGACGAGGAGGAGGATGAATTTCATGCTGGTCGTTGGTACGAATGAGGTGTTCGGTTGGGGAAGTTGCAAACGTTCTGGTGAGCCGGACCAACGAGTTGCAATATGGTGAAGTCGGGAACAATAGTAAGCTGCTGGCTTTCAGGTCCGAACAAAGCATCCTACTGCCTCGAAACTTGGGATGTGGCACGACGCGTCCTATGCAGAAATCTAACAAAGAGAAATCTGGCGTCACCATGGCCCTCCAGAAAAATTATTCTACATCCCATATCGAGGTCCTTTGGGCAAGCGAGGAACAGGCGTGAGTCGGTGCGACGGGTGTCACCATGGATTTTCAGGCAATCGTCCAGTTTGCGAGAAACGCATTCTTACCAACCGTCGCCGCCCACATCATCATCGCATCGTCTCTGGCCTTCGTCTCACCGTATGCCACCACCGCCAGGCTCGCAGCCTCTGCAATAACCGCCGTCATCTGCTTCGAAGCCATCCGACGATGCAACAAGGACACAAGCGAATCGTCCTCGTACGCGGATTACATGTTCGGACTGGCATTCCACACAAACTGTTACCTCGTCTTGCTCAACCTCAGCCCACCTTCTAACTTGAAGACCGCATGGCAAAAGTTGCAATGGGGAACAAACGCTCTCTTCTCCCCCAGAATGGGCACAAAACCCTACCGCAGAGACCCACCCACCACCACAAGGAAGCAATTCCTGACAAGACGACTAACCGTCGCCCTAGCCATCGGCGCATTGTGGCTATACATCCGCGACGGCTCCCGCTTCTACCCCGAAGATCTCGAACCCAGCGACTGGCACCCGTCGAAAACGTACATGACTCCCGCACTCCTCAACGGCACATTCACGCTCCGAGATTTCTGGCTGAGAGCCGTAATCGCCTTCCACGCCTACAGCGGCTCCGCGCTGACAATCTGCGGCGCACACACCGTCTGCGCGCTCATCGCAGTCGGGGTCTTCGACTCGCCTCTCCAGGCCTGGCCGCCGCTTTTCGGAGACGTCACCCAGGCGTACACTTTGCGGAGGTGGTACAGCCATTTCTGGCACAAAGCGATGCGCAAAGCGTTCACCATCCACGCCGTCGTCGCCACGGAGAAGAGGCTGGGTCTCCGGAAGCACACAATACTCGGGAGGTCGGTGATTGTGCTGCTGTCGTTCTTCTTCTCGGGGATCATGCATTCGGTCACGGGCTGGAAATCGGGGCCTTGCAGTGATCATTTCGCGCCGGTGCGGTCTTTTACGTTGTTCGGGGTTGCGATTTTGTTCGAGCAAGCTGTGCAGTCTGCTTACCTGGAAGCTCACCGGAGGTTGTGGGTCCCTTGGTCGGATTTGGAGCTGGTCTTCTGGCGGTTGTTCGGTCATTGCTGGGTGGCTTTCTTTCTGCTCGAGTTCACTATCACCAGCGCGTACACGAGACTTCAGTGTACATGGCCGCTTGACGAGATATAATACGTCTTTGAGGCGCATTGACTAGCAGTGGAACTTGGAGCCTGCAAATATGGCATAACCGTTGATTTCGTTGGTCAGGCGCAAGTAACTGTCTAAATACCCAATCAACGCAGATCATCTCTTTTGCAATATATTTCAGTCGGCCTCTCGAGTGTTATAACTTGTCGTTTCAATCACTCAGATCTTCCTTCCTCGTTGTTCTCGATGTCCGTCAACCTCCGATGCGTGAATGTCATTAACATGCCCCATATCAGGAATCTTCAAGACAACAGCCCGACCACAAGCCTCCACCAAATACCGATTCTGGCACAACAAGAGTCGAAAAGTGAAAACACTAGCACAACTCCCACTCGGAGTCGGAGTGATAAGGCGAGCGTCTTGTAGGTGAAGACCCTGGTGCAGAGGCGTTGCGTCCCGTCGTGGTAGCGTCGGAAGGACTCATCCTGCCGCTGCCACCAGTCGACTCGATCGCCACGTCCACCCAGCTCTGCGCGTCCGAATCAGAGCCAGAACGAGCGTTATCCTCAGAGTCGCTTTCAAAGGGGGCGTTGTTAAGATCGAAGCCTACAGGTTCGTTTGAATTGGTCTCCAGGAAAGCATCGAAATCGAAATTGGCGAGCGCCCTATCGGTTCGATCTTTTGCGGGCAAAGTGTTGAGATCAAGATCGGCGAATACGTCCTTCTCGCCCTCATTCTGGTAGGCGAGCGTGGGACCGCCTTGTCTGCGATTGCCCGTGGGTACGGCAGCAGCGACCGGTCGTGATGCGGCGCGAGTGGTTTCTTGCATCGCGGCTGGAAGCGGATTTGTCTGTAGCGGCACACTGACTAGCTTTGGATGGTTCTCTCTGTGCGCGTGTTCGAGGCGCATCAGCTGTGTCTGGTAGTCCTGAAGAGTCCGAGCCTCGCCAGTCTGTGGTAACGCGGGCACGTCACGAACTACGTTGTCCGCAAATGATGGACTGGCTTCGAGGAAAGAGTCGAAATCGAAGTTGTCTAGTACATCGCCGCCGCCTGGCCCAAGTTCGGTATGTTCCGGGCGCCTATCGCACTTGTAGAGATCTGGCGCAGGTGGCTGGTTGATGGCTGCAGTATGCTCGAGACCTTCTCGTACACCGGGTAGTGCATATGCTCTTCTTGGGCAGCTTTCGCTATCAGTTTCGTTTTGTAGCTTTGACGAAGTGGTTGGAAGAGCAGGTTGCATGTTGGTACTAGTGGCGTTTGACGAAGGGCCGCAAGAGGTGGTCATGACGTCTCGCTCTTGTCGTGCCAACAGGAGACGCTTCTTGTTCTGCTGCTCCAGTAGCATGAGTTGCATCTGATAGTCTTGGAGAGCGTGGTTGGGTCCAGCACTGATTGGGCCATATGGCCAGCGGATGACTCCCACAGGAGCGTTTGGAGCAACAAAACCAGATGGTGTGGTGTCTTCAGGACAGACTCTGAATGGATCATCATTTGTGGCCTCCGTCGAGGTAGTTTGCTGCATTGAGGAAACGCGGTTGACCTCTTTGCAAGGTGTGCTGCTCTGTGCCGACTGGACGCGGTGGAATGTTGGGTTGTATTCAGCGTCAATAACCTTGGGCTGCCTCCAGTCCTTCTTGGGCTGGTACATAGCCGGACCGCCCTGCTTTTGTGATGCCGTTGATTCGATTGATTGACCCCCCTGTGACTGTTTCTCCTGGGTTCGCCGGGTCTCAAGAGTCTGTGAGAGGCCCGAGTTCGTGCCCATGTCTCTGCGCTTCCATATTGGCAGGTTCTCGTCCTTATGGCTGCCTTGATCTTCGGGAACATCACCGGAAGATGGGAAGAGTGGGCGCATCGGCATCTTTGCCATGATTTTCGTTGCAGCGGGAATCTGGGTATCCAAAGCCGGACGCAGTGGCAGACCTGGATTCTGCTGTTCGCCGCCAACCGCTTGTGCCAACAGGAATTTGTTCATGGCTTCTTGTTCCGCTTTTTCGTAGATGTGTTGGAAAAACGGATCTTGCTGCCTTGCCGAGGCGTGCTGGAGTTGTTCCTCGGTTGTTTCGCGCACATAATCATTACGCATTTGCGTCTCTTCATCTTTCGTGAGACTAGCCATCATCTGTTGTGCTTTGGCAGATATATCAACCGCGGACGGCTTTAGCACTTCGTTGAACTCAGCAATCATCTTTTGTGCCCCCAAAGCCGCTCCCCATGCGTGCGATCGTTGTGTTGGTGCTGCTTGCTGCGAGCTGGCCCTGCTAAAGATGGTCATTGGTGATTGCCGCCCATGCGACTTCAGCGATGAAGATTGCTGCATCGCAGGCATGACATCGGCATATGGCAGCTTTGCTTCGCGCTTCATTGTGCTCTGATCTTCGGAAGCGATAAAGGCAGGTTTCTCTGACGCTTGACGTAGCGCCAGTTTGGTCACTGGCTGCTCTGCAGATTCCTGCAATTTCAGAACCTTCGTCGGAGATGCTTGCCTCTCGTCAAAAGGGACTCGCGATCTTTTCTTCGGAGAGATGTCATCGTAGCGGTCAGTGCTGTGGTAATGGTGGATGATGTCTTCGAATCTTGAGATGGGCGGGTGTTCTGTCGACGCGTAGGTGGCCGGGGCGTAGTGCATGTATGGCAACTGGATGATGATGGCTGCAGACTCGTCCTCATAGTCTCTGTCCCTGCATACCTTCGTCAAATCTTGGTGGAACGCCCTTACGAAAAAGGCCACGTTCCTGAACTCGGCGTTTTCGTGCAACTTGTGGCTTAGACAACGTGTCACACAATACTGCACGAGAGCATCTGATATCGCGTCGTGGCCGGCGAGATGGCGGTAAACAAAGTCGATGGCACGACACAGATCGATGGGCATGCAGGGCGACGAGCAGCCAAACTCGCATTGCCGAAGCACGTTGACGTAAGCCTGTGACTTGAGGTCGGCCAGATCGTAGAGGTGGCCAAGGTAGTACATCCTGCAATGCAACCAGACTGATGTGGGCACATCTTCCCAGTCTTCTCCGTCGCTCGCGTAATATCCAGTGTAGAGGAATCGAACAAATGGCAAGACTGTGCCAGAGTCCAGCGAGTCCAAATGAAGGCGCTTGCCAGAGACCGACGACTCGAAGGCAGCAGCTATGAGAGGGCTCCGAGCCTCGATGATCCACGCGTGGAGACCAGTCACAGAGCCAAGCTGCTGGTTCAGCTGGTCTTGAGGGTAAGTTATCGAATCAGTCCCGACCGGAAGATCATCCGGCCAGAGAGCATTCGACAATGCGGATGTTGGGTAGAACGAGACAATCCGTCTACTTGTTAGGTTTGTTTCTGATGGTGAGAAGTCAGATGACTCAGAAGAGTCCATACACTTGTGGCGATTTGACTCCATGTTGTCGATTTGGAGATGGTGTTGAAACTGCTGCGAAGCTGTTGTGAAGCCTACTGTATCTAGATTGCGACGACAGCTGGTGATGAAGCTTGGATAGGCTATCGGGACGTGACAGGGAGTGGAATGGGCGATGAATTTAGAAGATGAGTCCTAAGTATGAGTGTGATGAGTCTTTAGGATGGGTCTTTGTAGAGAATCAAGGGAATGGTAATATTAATGGCAAGAAGAAACAGGCGATGGTTGCCTGGGACGGACATGCCCCTCATGCTTCATCGGGACAGAAGCTCGAGCTGTGCAGGTATGCTGGCACGGCTGGGAGCTCGATAGGTCGACAGGTCTCACCGGTGACCGGTAAGTCCAGCAGCACCGCCACTGTTAGGTTGTGTAACGTGATGGTACATGGGCAGTGAACAGAGGAGGGAGGCGTGGCTTTGAACCGGCCAGAACTTGGCAAACATTTCGTGCTGATGGAGTTTGCATGTCAAGTACTGTCGTTGGCTGGGTCGTATGTCGGTATTATTGCCTTGGCTACATGTACATGTCGGTATTGTAGGCTGAGCTGCATGTTGGTGTCGCTGTCAGCAGCGGCTGAGTTGCATATTAACTGTGAGTTCTTGGTCCTTTCTCATTGTCCGTGCCATGGGGTTTTTGCGGGCATGCACTGTGCAGAAAGTGGGCACGTAGCGTTGAGCTGCAAGGCTGCTAGCGAGAGAGACCCATCACATACGGACCTACATACATTACTTTCTACTCACGTGTGTGCCAAAGCTTACCTTACCAGCCTCAATAATCCCTTCTACTCCTCCTCCAGCCTTGCACTCACAAGATATCACAATGGGTCTGTTCTCATTGCTGCCCGAGTCGCTAGAGACTGTTGAAACGTGGATAATCCGCATCTTTGTAATCCCGACCTCCCTCTCACCCACCCATCTTCCGCCCATCACTAACAACAATCCAGTTTCTGCTCGCGGCCATAACATTCGGCCCGTGGATAGCACTACTGGTCTACGACATCATCCTGTACATCTGGCGATCTGCCACTTTCGACCTGCCGCATGTTGGAGGCCGCGCACGTGGACAGCGACAGCGGCCTCGTGCTCCAAGCCTCAAGGAACGCCCAGATGGGCACAAGCGGCATCTCAGCATAGCTGGCGTCCTTGTGCCGCCGCCTCTCGACTTCCACCAAGTCGACGGCCCTGCTGTCACCACTCCTACCTCCTCGGCTTCTGGCCACAAACGCAACATCACCGCCACCATGAGTCGTCCGATCTTTGAGTTCGTGGACGACGACGAGTGATTTCTGCGCGTGCTGCCTATGCTGCACTCCTTTCGATGTTACATCTCATTTGAGCCGGTGACGAACTTCCTCAGCATCCTTGTACTGCCGTGCCATGCGTGAATCCGTCACACGGGCGTGAGGAGACGAGGTCGGCAAGGACCGACAGACACATGCCATGAAATCGTACCTCTCGGTGCTCGTTGACCATTGCTGCTTTCAAGCCTGCTCCCAAAGTACGACAGGGACTCGCCGTGCACCGTCATCCTGCAAGCACCCGCTGCATCTGGCCAATGTCACTATTAGCTATCGCTCAACGACGTTTTACGGATTTGTCAGCGTTTGGGATGGTTTTCCATTTCTACACACATTCGTGATGAAGCCGAGCATGACCTGATCCGATACCGGTCATGGCTTCAGTCGCGATGCGCTGGCCGAGTAGCTTGCTGCACCCTACAAACTCCGAAGACACCCGCACCATGTCTAGTGACCCCAGAGCGCGTCACTCCGTTCTTCTCCAGTCACACTCCCAAGGTCTCACGGCGTGGAACGATGCTCGATTCCGACCGCATTGGCGGTGAAGCACACAAACTGACCTCTTTATGCTGAGGGTGGCATGTCTCGGCTGGAACGATATGATGCATCCCCGACCGAGGACTGCAAATACATCGCCACCTTGTCGTACGAATTGCCTGAATTTCTCGAAAGAACGAGGACGGGAATTGTATATAAGCCGTTCTCTACGCCGTACAGTCCGATATGCGATCAGGATTCAGCTCGACTCCTTATTCGCAGCCAATTATCACTTGCCAACGGAATGAGCATGTCACGCTATACAAGACTTGGTCCGTTCATGGATCCGAACGTCTTTCGCTCGTCGTCTCACTCTCACCACAATACGAGACACGACTCGCTTTCTCCTCGCCAAGCAAATGCCGATTTGTCAAGATTCCTCTATCGCGATGACTACCCTCGTGAAGTCTTAGACAGACAAGACGGTCACTACCTCGACTCTTGCATAACGCACGACTACGGCTCTGATCGCCGGCATCGCAATCGATCCATATCCTCCAGTCGAGACATCGATGACCTGGTCAGAAGGTGTGCACGTCTTGAGACAGAACAATCGTAGCGTACGATGCTGACTGTATCAGAACAAACCACAACGCTGTACTAACAAACAACGCCATCGAGCAAGTCGCCAATACTACCCTGATCCAGCCCAAAGTGCTTCGAGACGGCCGATACCCACTAGACTTTGCAATGCCGAGGACAATCGCTCACTTGATGGCTCTATCGGAAAGCCAGCTCGATGGCTTGCTAGAGGATCACGATCTCCCCAGCCGCAGCTTGGGAGGCTACAGCGCACGGGAGTGCGATTGCGATCCGACCACGGAGCGTCAGTCGCGTTTGTACAAGCTGTTCGCATTGCTTGACTTCCTCGGAGCACGCCGGATTGCCGATGTCCTTCGACCAGCATCCGGAGGTGGAGGTGGTATGTCTGGCTCGAGACCACCGATGATGAGCAGTCGTCGCTGAGCAGTGCTTTGGGGGCTGCCTATATTCTTGAGGCCGCAACTTGTAGATGATTTCTGTTTTCACAGCCTCGGATTCCTAGATTGAACTTTGTTGGACTTTTTTCTCGGTCTTCGTGCCGCTCACTGCTTTTTAAGTTGCTGGGGAATAGGAGATGTTGAATTGGCTCAGTTCTACATACACTTCGTATCACAAGTATCAGTGAAGCGATGACATAGAGACTTGAAGTGAGCAGACAAGCTTCTATAAAAATCACTCAGGGGGAAGCACCTAATGATGTGTACAAAGTTGCGTCGCGAAAAGCGTAAGTTACAGTAGAAAGCCAAACAGCCCAAATGTGGAGTCCTGGAATTTCGGACCGCACTTCACTTCGACTTCCGAGCAAGGGTTCTTCTCAGACGCGACTCTACACGTATCCATCACAGAACGAACGGTAACTATCAAGCGATACTGCATGTGTCTGTTCTCGTGAATACTCACAGGAGCGACTATCATCTCCTGTCCGCCTGTCAGCAAAGTTCGAGACTGGGCACCACGACCGCGACACGTAGGCAACGCCAGCGCTCTTGCATCCCGCCTTCGCCAGCTAAGTGACCTTCCAGTATCTCTTTTATCGTCTCGTGCAAACGCGCTTTCCTTTAGTGGTGGCGAGATCCTCAGAAAAAGTTTTCTCTTGGAAGGGCTTGATTGAACTTCAAGTCTCTTTAGCGGACGTCTCTGGTGAATTTGTGAGGTTGAGAAAGATTTTCTGGACTGTTGAAGTTGTCACACATTGCTGTTGCGTCGTTCGACTCGAGCTGTCGAATCCGAGGTCGACACAGGACAGGCAAGCCCTGCGATCACCCCTGATCCGGCAACATATCGCAGGCGCTTGATTCCACGCTTCCTTCGCCGCGAACTTCATCACAAGCCGACAGGCCACCAAGCACGTCAGAAATCGACTCACCCGAATTCCGGTCCAATACCGCGCTGGTCCGATACTGCACAAATGTTGCATTGTGACGTACCTTAAACCGAACTCAGCACGTCAGGCGAAGGCAATCACATGATCCTTGTTTACACACGGTCGTGCCTTCCTTCTTTATCACCATAGACAAAAGCTTGGCGCCGCGCTAGCAAACCGCGTTCCTAAGGGGACCGCTCTTCTCTCATCATGGGGATTCCTGGACTGACTTCACGACTGATCAACCGCGGACACTGGATCATCATGGAGCAACAGCCACTTGGAACGGAGCTGGACCAGGCCGCAAATCACCCGGAGCAACACGACGAGCAGCAACAAGAGCACAGAGAGCACAGCCAGCAAGAGAGTCAACAGCAGAGCCAACAGCAGCAATCGCGGCGCACGGTCGCAATCATCGATGGACCCAGCCTGGCCTACCACATCAGTGCCGAATACCGTCAAGATAACTCTTCTAACCGCAATGCTGAATTCAGGCCGTCTTACATAGACATCGGAGCACGCGCAATCCAGTTTGTGGAGGATATGGAGGCAGTGGGATTGCAGATGTGAGTACCTCTTGGTCATCGCGGAATCACTCAAAGCTAACTCCCCGCAGCCACGCGATTTACTTCGACGGAGTCCTTCCAGCCACGAAGCTCGAAGTGAGGAGACATCGACTTCACCAAACCATGGCGCAGCTTGCTCTCAAGAAAGAAGCCATGAAAGCGTACAAAGAGGGAAGCAAGAAGATGCCGGCACCACCGTTCCTCGTACCAGTGGTACTCGAAGCCCTCCTGGCCAGCAAGTTCGGCAATGTGGTCACCGTAGTCCCTGCCGAGGCGGACACGTACTGCGCGGAAGAAGCTGCATCCTACGAGGCCCAGACTGGCAAGATGGCGACGATCATTACCAACGACTCCGATCTGCTTATACAGGCCAGTGGCGCCCAGACGCGGGTCATGTTCCTCACAGGTCTCATGCGCAGTGGCGAACCAGGATCACGCAGAGTCGAGGCGAACGTGTACTTCCCTGCCAAGGTGGCAGCTTCGGTTGGACTTGATAATCTACTCCTACCTGCATTCTTCATGAACGACGACCGCCACCTTAGCTTCGATGCTGCAGTCGCCAAGTCCAAGAAGAGCAACCTCGACAACGATGCCGGCTTCCTCGCATTCCAACGAGAGCTTCAGAAGCCAAAGTACGATCTCGCCGAGCTCCCAGCACCAGTCATCGAGACGCTGCAGCGCATGGACCCGAGGATCGCAGAGCTGGCGCATCAGACTATGCCGACCTTCCCGCACCCGAAGCCACAGCCAGCCAACATGTTCCTCGTACCATTGATCGAAGACATGGGAAGGCAATCCGCTTGGATTGCTGGACAAGAATTCCGCAACGCCGCATACAGAATGACTCTGTCCGGCGCATCAAAGGTCATCTACCGCGTCGACGAGTACACACGTCGTGGTACTACCTGCTTCGCCGACCCGCACCCAGCTGGCTTGGGCTGGAAGCATGACCTCGTGGCATTTGGCGAAATGTTCGCCAACGTGAGAGAGTTCCTCGTGGGACATCAGGCGACCGCAGCGCAGCGGTTCAACTACACTGCGATGTGGTACGTCCTCACCGCGCTCGCTCGCCGTGATCGCCTGCTGTCCCACGAGCAGGTCACCCGTGTCCTGGTCGGGAAGGGGCTGGGAGCGAAGGAGGAGATGCACGCCTCGGCCATGTGCCAGGCTGCTATCTACTCCTTCCGCATTTTGAAGCAGCTCCTGGCCCTGGAGAAGACCAAGGGCATCATGGACGAGGAGCTGGCGCCACTGGCCGCCGAGCTGGAGGAGATGCCTCCACTCGCAGAGCTATGCGGGAAGACTGCTGCGGACACCGCGGGTTTCTGGGGCGGGCTGGCGGAGGGTCTCTTGGAGACGTTTGACGATGAGTGAGGATGGACGACGGCCGTAGCACGAGTTGAGCAAGAAAGATTTTCGGGCTCGTGCATGCAGATTTGATGTTTTTACGTGACTGCAACAATGCAAGTACCTGTTGTCATGTTCCATACACCTACCATGCCGCCATTGAGTCATATTCTGTGTCATCCTATCTATCGATCCATTTTCGAGTGAGGTCAAACGGTGTCTGTGCCACCTTTAAGCGAAACAAGGCCGACCTCGCAGAGGCCGACTTCGCCGATCCTCACCGCAAGAGGCATATCGATAACGATGTGTCACCGCCCTCATTTTTGCACCCTGTGATCGCCCGTCACAACTTATCAGCCATTGGGATCTCAACTCCGTCTTCTCTTCTCTTCTCATTCACCAATACACACATCACACACATTCACAATGGCCAAGCAGAAGGTCTGTCTCGCATACTCCGGCGGTCTCGACACCAGCTGTATCCTCCGTTACCTTCTCGTAAGTCTCCCCGTCCAACGCTAGCCGTAGCGTCAACAAACGCGACAATCGCAACAATCGCTAACAGCATCAATCAGGATGAGGGCTACGAGGTCATCTGCTTCATGGCCGATGTTGGCCAGGAGGAGGACTTCCAGGCTGCCAAGGAGAAGGCCTTGAAGATCGGTGCCAGCCAGTGCTACATCGAGGACTGCAGGAAGGAATTCGTTGAGGAGCTTTGCTTCCCGGCCATTGCTTGCAATGCCATCTACGAGGTCGGTCGCATCAATTGCTCGAGGACAAGCATTGATCAAACTAACACCATGACAGAACACCTACCTCCTCGGTACCTCCCTCGCCCGCCCCGTCATCGCCCGTGCCCAGATTGCTGTCGCCCAAAAGGAGGGCTGCTTCGCCGTCTCTCACGGTTGCACTGGCAAGGGCAACGACCAGGTCCGCTTCGAGCTGGCCTTCTACGCTCTCCAACCCTCCATCAAGGTCATCGCTCCATGGAGGGACCCCGTCTTCTACAATCGCTTCAAGGGCCGCAACGACCTCCTCGACTACGCCGCCGAGAAGGGCATCCCCGTCTCCAGTACCAAGAGCAAGCCGTGGAGCATGGACGAGAACATGGCACACTGCAGCTACGAGGCCGGCATCCTCGAGGACCCCAACGTCACCCCGCCTGAGGACATGTGGAAGTTGACCGTCGACCCCACCAAGGCCCCCGATGCGCCCGAGGACTTCACCATCCACTTCAAGAAGGGTCTTCCCGTCAAGCTCGACTACGAGAGCGGCAAGAGCGTCACTGAGCCCGTGGAGCTCTTCCTGACCGCCAACGCCATCGCTCGCCGCCACGGTGTTGGCCGTGTCGACATTGTCGAGAACCGTTTCATCGGCCTCAAGTCCCGCGGCTGCTACGAGACCCCCGGTCTCACTATGCTCCGCGCCGCTCACATCGACATCGAGGGTCTCGTCCTGGACCGTGAGGTCCGCGCCCTCCGCGACCAGTTCACCACCTTCAACTACGCCAAGATCCTCTACAACGGTCTCTACTTCTCGCCCGAGCGTGAGTTCCTCGAGGACAGCATCACCTCGTCGCAGAAGACCGTCAACGGTTCCGTCCGCTGCCGTGCCTACAAGGGCATGTTCAGCGTCATCGGCCGTTGGTCCGACACCGAGAAGCTGTACGACGAGAGCGAGAGCTCCATGGACGAGATCGGAGACTTTGCTCCTCAGGACACCACCGGTTTCATCAGCGTCAACGCCATCAGGCTGAAGAAGTACGGCAACAAGATGGAGGAGGAGGGCAGGAGCCTCGTCAAGAGGTCCGCTTAGACGTGTTATTCAACTTGGATGACGTTGAGGCGTTTTGTGCTATTAGGACAGCTCTGGAGTACAGTAGCTTACAATATGTGATATGAGGAAATGCAAACAGATCAAAATCAGATGTTCACCGCGTCCCTTGATCCCTGTGCATGCTGGTCATGATTCTCAGGCGCAAACTAAAATCGCGAGCACAGACCTTTTTGGATCGCCACTACTGTACTTTCTTGCTTACCACCGACTTGCGCTCGCCCCAAACACTACTTTTCTTATCCATACACATATTCGATTACCTACTCAGTCAGGCCATCACTGATACTCCATCACCAACACTCACTTTAACAACAACACACCAAATCGAAACGAAAATGGCCGGCTGGTTCTGGGCAGATCTGACCCCCAACGATGCGCGCCCAGTTGCGCGGGCATCTCATCCCGTTCCTCTCCCAAAAGATGTCATGACACCACCTGTAAGAATGCCAGTCAAGATACAATACCGCAGTCGCTGACCTCTCTCAAGCCAGAATGTCCCATGCACAACGCCGCCGCCCCTAAAACACCCACACCCGCACCAGTCCAATCCGAAGCAGCCCAAGCAGCAGCGCGCAAAGGAGGATGTCCCGTGAACCACGACCGCACAAACGCCCCTCCGACCGCAACACCCTCATACGCCTCTAAACTGAACCCTCTAAACTACATGCCCGCCTTCATCTCCAACACCCGCGAATTTGACGACCACCAAGCTGTCTCCCTCCCCCTCGACCGCGAAACCTCCACCATTCCCCGCGGCGACGGCGCCGGCACATGGGAATACCCCAGCCCGCAGCAAATGTACAACGCCATGCTGCGCAAAGGATATACCGACACGCCCGCCGAGCACGTCGAGGCCATGGTCTCGGTCCACAACTTCCTGAACGAGGGCGCCTGGGAAGAAATCAAAGAGTGGGAGCGCCGCTTCGGCGGCGGCCTGGCGAAGGGCTGGGAAGAGAGCCGCAAGGGCGAGGAGGTCGCCGCCATGAACGCCGCTCTGCAGGCTTTCCGCGACGACGGCAAGACAGACATGTCACTGGAGCCGCGCTTGACACGCTTCATGGGCCGCCCCAACGATCTTACGCCCAAGGCCCGCATGCTGTCTTTCATGGCGAAGGTTTACCCTTCGGAGTACCCGGACAACCCGCCTTTCGATCGCCACGACTGGTTCGTGGAGCGCAGGCAGCCTGACGGGTCGAGCAAGGAGGTGCGCTATGTCATTGATTACTATTCTGCTCCGCCGGACGAGAATGGCGAGCCGGTGTTCTATCTCGATGTCAGGCCGGCTGTTGATGGGCCCGTTTCGGCTGCTGAGAGGGTCATGAGGTGGGGCGGCGATGTTTGGTGGCGGGCGAGCGGTGGCAGCGTGAGGGAAGAGTTGGCCAAGCAGAAGAGTGCGTGGCGATCCTGATTGCCTGAGTTTTTGAAGAGGGGAGAGAAGATTTGTTGTACAATGCATATTAGGAGGCGTTTGGGATTTCGTTTGGAAAGTTTGTGGGGTTTTGCTCGTGGAAGAGTCTGGACTCGGCAGCGATAGTGTTTTTGTGAATTTTTGCATGTATAAAGACAAGGGGAGAGAGGGAGGCATGTGTAAGATGGGAGGCTCTACTGGGGAAGTTCTTCGCTCTGCTAAATACCTAATTCAACCAGGATTCATTGTTACGACCTAACACGATGTTCTTCAAGGCCGAAACAGACAAGACTCGTGTACGTGAACGGTCGACACCTCCAGAGCAATCTACGCCACGCCACCTCAATGACTTCGGGACTTCAAGTCTTAAGCACAGCATGCACCCGGATATCCCCATTGTGTTCAGCATCCGTCTGTCCCGCACTCCTCACCCCCATCGGCGGCCCAGTATCGTGCGTGCAAGAATCGAGTATCTTCCCAACGGCAATGGCAATATCAACACTGCAGAACGTCAGAAGGGTCACCACCGCACACACACCTTCACCAACAAAAGGTGCGGTCTTCAATCAACTCACCAAGGCGACGAGGTCTTGATCCCCACAGCTCCAGTCCCAACTCCTACAACTTGGGCTCCGCCGCGCTCGCAGAAGGACGTCGCGATCCCGCCGAAGGTTTCGCAGGCTTGCGAGCCGATGGAGGTGAGGTAGTCGGCGCATTGCGCGATGTCGGAGGGGGAGGCTAGGTAGCCGCTGCAGGAGACGGGGCTTGCGAGGGTTGATGGGAGGACGACTACGAGGGCGAGGAGGGCTGTGGTTTGGGTGGTGGGGAGATGCATTTTCTCGAGTAAGTTCCAGTTGTTGGTTCTGGTGGAGGGGAGGTTTGAAGAAAAGAGGTTTCACTTCGAGGGTGGAAGAATGGGTGCACGATGATACTAATAGAGGTGGCAGGGTGGACCTTTTCTTATAGCATCATGGTCGCTGGTACCAAGTTCACAACGCAGAGATGCAACGGTTGCACAAGCAGGCAGTGGTCGTACGCGAGCTGAGGCGTAGGACAGTCCATCCTGCTTCCTCATTCCGTCGTTTCAGAGAGGCGACCGCCAACACCGGCATCGCTACATATTGTCGCGAGCTGAACAAAACCGTACCGCCAATAGCATTCGTCTGGATTGGAAAGATTGAGACCAACCTGCTATCACCCGCACTCAAAAATCAGAAAGACGAAGCTAAACCAACGACGCGACAGCTTTTGGACACTTTGGTATCGATCAAGAACACCAACTCAGCTCGTGCGACTCTTAGGATTCTTTCGCTTGCTTCACCGCTGTCGTTGTCGTCGTTTTTGGCATGCGATCGTCACCGTCGACCCAAGAACGAAAGTCTTGTGCTACGTCCCGCTCAGCCGCACCTACGAGAGATGCACAGAAGAGCAGGCCTGCAACCAATGCGACGATGCAGGCAGTCAGCGAGCGAAGCGGACTGAGAAATGTGGAGACAACAGTAGGTCAGGTCAGCAAGCATGCAAGTCTCGATACTGCGGCCAGGAACGAAGACATCAGCGATCAACAAGGCAGTCAACGGTCTCCCTTTACATATTCCTCCCTCCAGTAACGCTCAACGTCTGCCCACTAACATAGCTCATCAACGGACTCACAATCGACAACACCGCGCCCGCCGCCTCGGTCGCAGTCCCCGGCCTCCCCAACGGAATGTCCTTGAACGCCTGCTCCCCATCCTCCCTGCCCGCCTTCTGCTTCTGCGGAATCCCCAGCGCCACTTTCACGCCGTCGGGCGTGGTGATGAAAGCCCCCTCTTCCTTGGCGGCCGTCAGGCGAGTCGCAATGTGCCCGAAAGCGACCGTGTTGGCCCGCACGCCAAAGGCAGGGCCCCATTCTTTGGCGATGGTCTTGGTCAGGCCCGTGACGCCGGCTTTGGCCAGGGCGTAGTTTGCCTGGCCGGCGTTGCCGTGCAGGCCGGAGGTCGAGGAGATGTTGACGATGTTGCGCGGCTCGCCGTCTTTGACGCGGAAGTAGGGGGCTGCGGCGCGGACGAGCTTGAAGGGTTGCGTGTTGTGCAGGGCGAGGATTGTGTCCCATTGCTTGTCGGTTGTCTGGGGGTTTTTCAGCATTGGGGAGTTTCGGAGGGAAGAGTGAGAGGGGTTCATTTGGTTTACTGACTTTGTGGATCACGCCGTCCCAGGTGTAGCCGGCGTTGTTGACGATGATGTGGATCTTGCCGTTGCCAAATTCTGCAGCCTGCTTGACGAGGGATTCGAGGTATTTGTCGTCGAGCATGTCGCCTGGGGCAGCGATGGCTTGGCCGCCGCTCTTGTTGATGGCGTCGGCGACGCTCTTTGCCTTTTCTGTTTTGACAACTTGGTTAGCCTTGCTTTCTTTGAAGGGCTTCTCATCGAGTCCGTCTCGTCGATTTGAGGTGATTACAGATGGAACGTTGGAAAGCGTCAAGTACTACTCACCAGCATCGATATCGCTCACAACCACTTTTGCGCCTTCGTTCGCAAACAGTCGTGCCGCCTCAGCTCCAATGCCCTGGCCAGAGCCGGTAATGATCGCTACTTGGCCATGGAGCATGCCTTTGGGGTAGTTCAGGTGGGCAGCGATCTGCTCGGCTCGTGCGTTGGCCATGTTTCCAGACGATGATGATGAATTGGTCTGGTATTGGAGAGAGTTTGAGATGGTTGATGATCGTGTGTTAGTGATTGTCGATGGACTCATGGATGACAGTTTCAGGGCTAGCTACTGGGTATGGAGAGGATGTCAGACGACTATATGTCAGATGTGAGGATGAAGTAGTGTGTTGTCGTGTGGTGACGGCGGCTATGAGCAGCCGATGGAGGCGGTGCGGGAGGAGGTTGGGCCGAGGCTGTTGGTCTCACGGTGTCGATCTTTTGGAGTAATTTATGTGTATGACCCCTCTTCGTATTTAGATAAGTTACTTGCGATGTCTACATTATATACGAGCCTAGCAACGGACATCAACATAGCGAGCTTTCTTGTGTATAAGAACAAAGCGTATTCAGGGTATCATCTTGTCGCCTCCAATAACCGTCCGCTTGCTGGTCTTGTCTTCCAGTATTTTGCCTCTCTCATTACCTCCTCTCCTCCGATCGAGTCGGCGCGAAATCCTGCAGCCACTTCCTCGCAGCTTCCAAGTCGCTCTTCTCAGCCTCCAGCGCTCCCAGACACCACTCGAATGAATACCCGCCTTTGCCAAACCCAATCGTCTCGTCGGCCGCGAGCAACTCCGCCAAACCCCTTCGCTTCTGACCACCCTCGTCGACACAAAAGTGCAGCGGGCTCTTAGTCTCGCCGTTTGCAAGAGCATCAATCATAGGCTTGACCATCGGCATGCCGTCCTTCAACGTAATGTTCGACGGCAAGTCTCTAGTTTGACGTCCGAACTTGCAAAATTCGTTGCGACACCACGGCCTCTTGCAGCCGGTGGTGAGCTGTGTCAGATAGCGGCGCTCGATGCGGCGGCGCATAGCCTTGCCCTCAGGGTCGTTCATGCTGACATAGAGTGGACCGTAGCAGACACTGCACAGTCCAAGATCATTGCCGGCTCCTTGGCCCATTCGAGAGCCTGCTCGCGTGTCACCGTTTTTGCCGCAAGTGTCGATTGTGCGGCCGCAATTAATGTTGCGACATGGATGGGGTATGGGACGGTGCAGGCGGTCGAGATCGTGGGATTTGAGGTGAGTGTCCATGTCTCGGAGGCGGACAATCTTGTTGCATTTGTGGCATTCTGTTGTTCGCGCTCCATCTGCGATTTCGTGTGGTGTCATGCCAGACAGTAGAGCTTCGGCGTTTGGAACGTCTGGGTCGCCTTCTTGCGGGACAATCAGGTGACAGAAGCGGCAGAGGATGAGTTTTGCAGGACAGATGGATGTGCGATGGCGGGCGAGGGAGTGTACGGAGGAAAAGGTTTCGGTGGTACTGCACTCGGAGCATCGCAAGACTTCAGGTGGGTGTGTGAGTGCGTTGTGCTTCTCCAGAGTGAGTGCCGTATTGCCGTAGGCTGAATCATGAGGACAGTGCCAGTGCTCTTCAGACTCTGGCGAACCCTTTTTGAAGACTTGACCACAGCCCTTTCGACAAAGCATGTTGTTGCGGAGACAGAAGTTCTCGTGCAACATTAGTGTTCGTTGAGGCACCCACTGCCCACAGTTCTTGCAGCGCACTTCGGTAGGACTGGGTGGTTCTTCGTTGGCTTCCGTTGATGTGCCTCCCATGGCTTCGTCGCCGTCTGTATGGCGTGCCCGCAGGGTGAAGCGTCTGGGTGTAGGAGACCTCTGGTATTCGCCGTTGCCGTTTGTCTGTGAATGTGGAGGCTTGTATGCGTGGACAGTCACGAATATACTCTCGGCACCCTCAAGCTCCACGTTCGTCGGCTGGAGAAGGATTCTTTTGGATGGCCGTCCATCAAAGTCCGAGAACACATGCTCGTCGAGTCTGGGTACGGCGCGTTGGGTGGCAGAAATAGGGCTTACAATAAGATCGACCTCGTCCTCGTCGTCCTCGCCGGTAAGCTCGAGCTCGAGTGGTTGCGATTTGTTCCACGATGTGAGTTCGTAGTCGACGTATTCTCCAGGCAGTACCTGTCCAGTCTTTGGGTTGAAAAGATCGATCTCACCTCCCGCAGAGCTGCCTCCTTCGGTTCCAGGTGCGGTGGCCATTTTCGCAGCAATTCGTTTCATCGTCTCCAGTGCTTGCTCTTCGTCCAGGGCTTCAATGTCAACCTCGAGATCGGTGTCAACGATACAGACGCCTTCGGCGCCCTCGGGCTTGAAGCCATCGACCAAGAATTTGAACTCTTCTCTCTTTCCACCAACACCCCTGCCGCCCGGTACGACCAGTATTTGTCCGTTTGTCAAAGTGGTGTACTCTTGTCTCAAATGCTTCTCGAGTAATGCTTTCCAGTCGTCAGGATCGTAGCCAGCCTCCAACGGCCGCAGCTTGACAAAAGTGCCTTTGGGTAGCTCGGCCACTTTTATGGTGATCAAGCGCTCCGTCTCATCTTCACTCTCAGAGTCATCCCCATCTTTCTCAGTAATGTCCTCGATCCCCAGCGCTTCGAGCAGAAATGGACTCAACAGCGCCTCGTCTTCCTCCGCAGAAAACTCTCGGACACCTGCATAAACAATGCGCCCGTTCTCGGGGTTGACTATGCGGAACGTCAAAGGGTGCGGCAGCTGGTGGCGTTGGTCGATGTATTGGTCTTCTGCTTGACGGTACGCGCGGTAGCTGGCGGAGTTCAAAGGATCGTAGGCGGGTAGGTCGCGACGGCTAGAGTCGGCGGCGGCGTTCGCAGAGGCTGTCAAGAGTTCCTGCAGAGCCTCGTGGGGCAAAAGGATCTTGTCGCCTGGTAGTTGTCTGCTGCGTTGATTGACAACGACGGCCAATGATCCTCCCCAACGTAGCTCGGACTTGGAGTCGGTCATGGCTGATGTTCAATCCTCGAGATGGTGTGGTATTGTGGGTGGGTGGGTGGGTGTGAAAAGTACGGATGTTATTCCATGGCAGTGGAGGAGGTCTTTTGAGGGGGTTCAGTTAGTGAGTTTACACCTTCACGCAGCTTTGTTTCAGCATTCACTTACCTGAACAAAGAAGTCAAGCAGTCACTTTCTTTCGAGAAGCTGCCATTTGTATGCTATGTCATCTCGGCCGACTCGGCGTTTGACCGCCGACGCCGACAGTGGCGTTTCACACATCAAAGGACTCGGTAAGACTTGCAAAATCGTGGATAGTTAATCCTTTTCATTGACGCATTCAAACAATCGCTACCGCTGCTATCGCACGGACAGCTGCTTAAAGCTACTCGCATTGAATATCGAAGATGTTTGTTGGTAAGAGGCCAGCGAAGGCAAACCATCACAGTGACAACAGAACTTTGTCGCTTGACACGAGCGTGAGGAATGTTTTACTTCACTTGACTGTACATGCGTGCAGGTAGCTAACAAGGTAGGAATGTGCAGTATCGAATACTGTAGCTATGTTCACTCTGACACGTCTTGCTGCGATTGATGTGGCGGTCTCGAATGACGACTTCGAGTTCCCCAACTTCCGACATGAATGTCCGAGGCAAACATTTACAACA
>Ga0265780_10002284_pt1 | contig 26199 bp, 14 predicted proteins | sample P1T30metagenome_FD_192432 | JGI IMG/M metagenome (GOLD analysis project Ga0265780, IMG submission 192432) | Plant litter microbial communities from East Loma Ridge, Irvine, California - P1 T30 | ecosystem: Environmental > Terrestrial > Plant litter > Unclassified | place: USA: California...
ACTTTGATATCCTCTTTTTTGGCCTTAGCGTCTCTTCTCTTATTTCAGCTTCAGCATGGTTTTGAATGACCGTATCTTGTACGTCAGCAACTGATAAGGCACAGTCCGATTGAATGGCCTTCCTCTTTCTTGTTCTTCGTTTATGTATAGCCTCGTTTGCCTGCTGTAGAGCAGTAACCTGGGACTCCATCAGAGCTGCTAAGGCAGCCATGATCTGTGCACCTTTTGAAAGCTGGCTAAGGGCCTCATAGATAGGAGTTGGTGAGCTACTCTGGTGTTTTTCAAGCCTCTTCTTGATAAGGGTAGTCTGCTTGTCTACCTCTCGGGTGTTCTTTGGTGTCTTTGTGCACCATGACTCCTGAGATGAAGGTAGACTTGGAGACTCTAACACTGGGTCTAATTGAGATAAGACAGCCTCTGGGTTAAATGGATATAAGCCAGAGCCTCTAAAGCCTGCTTTGACATTTTCCCGAGTAAATGAGGCTAGGAATGCTGTATGGAAGGAGGATAGAAAGTCCACTTTTGTAACATGAAAGACGTGATTCCTGATCAAGTTCTGGTTCTGTTTTGAGAATGCTGTCTTTAGAGGACCAAAACAGCCAACATCCAGTGGTTGGAGGAGGTGTGACGAATGAGGTGGCATCCAGAGGAGAACGATGTTTTTGTCTTCGCAGAAGGTCCTGAACTCTGATGTTGTATGGCTATCATGGTTGTCAAGAATAAGCAGCCTTTTGCTACTAATTGTTTTAGCTCTCGTATGCTTCTCAAAGTGCTGAATCCATTTGAGGCCGATCTGGTTGGTGGTCCAGCCATTTGCACTAACTGAGAATGTCCATGTTGAAGGAAGGCCTTGATAGAACCAAGCCTGGTTGAATTCTTTCCCCTTCATAATAATGAAAGGTGGGACCAGAGAGCCATCTGCACAGGCTCCTTGGATCAATGTGACCCACTCAGTGTTAGTAGGCTTGATCTGCTTTGGTCTCCCTAGCCTGTCTGTAGCTGTCACCACCTTAGAGGCTGAAATCTGTCCCATTTGAAAGCCAGTCTCATCGAAGTTATAGGTGTCTCCTAGTAGGATGCCATGTTTGTTGATTGTGTTCTTCACCAGTTCAAACCAGGCCCTTATTCTCTCTGGATCTTCACAAAGCTTCCTCTGGCATTCATATGTCCTTCCAAGCTTCACTTCTAGGGCTGGTGTCCTCTTCACAAAGCTGCTTGCCCATTTTATTCCAACTGGAGGGGCATTCCTTGCTCTGCAGATTGCATCTGCCATTTCTCTTATAAGAGAGAGAGTTGGTGATAGTCCTTAGGCATCCAGCTTGAGTATATTCCTAACAAGTACCTCTTCCTCTATAACAGTCAATCTCCTGTTGGGTAGTGTGAATTGCTCTCTTGTAGCTCCTCCATTGAGTCTTCGAATGAGTGTGGTTTTAGAGACATTGTAGATCTTTGCAGCTGCTGAGATGCTAGTGCATTGGCCGGAAGTGAGAGCTGATAGTGCAAGCAATATGCTACCTTCATTTGGACTGATATGGACGCGTTTTGGTGGAGGCATGGTATGTTGAAGGTGGTAGGTCTGGATTTGGTTGATTGCTGGACCGCACCCCCGTCTGGACCGCACCCCCGTCCCCCGCGTTAATACGGAAGGAAACGAGACACGAAAGAATAAAAGGAACATACATGATAGCTCCACGATTCACCCACCCATTCATGTGGCGGCAAAAGGGTGTCAGAATTCATTTGAGATTGGAGGTCTCGATGCAAAACGGAATACACATATACACTCTCTAATGAAGACCAAGTGTCTAAAACGACTTTCCCTTCCATATTCCCTACATTCCTGACGCCTGACCCTTTCATCACGCCGCTCCCAAAGAGACCCTTCCCTTGATACTGACCCAAGGTGCGAACAAGCTGATCAGTGACGCGCAGCCGGCCAGAGCCACCGCCATCAAGAACACAGCCTTCAAGCCATCCATATAACACAAAGCAATCTGCATCAACTGTTCCGGCGGGAAGAGGCCTTGAAGACTGGCGCCCGCGGCTATCACAACCGAAGGATCGACGCCGGGGAGTTTCGTCTGCAGGCTGGAAATCACGATGTTGCTGAAGATCGACTCGCCGGTCGAGACGAAGATAGCGGCACCGAGGAGTTGGAAGACTGCAAAATTGTTAGTGGAGTACTCGACTTTTGAACGCTTGATTGCGAGACTTCTGCAATGGAAGCGGATATCTTACAATACAGGACCGCTGTCGTGGTAGCGACGTCCTCTTGCTCGGCTAAAGCTTGCGCTGCCATAATGGGTGTTTGGAATGAGAGGCCGAAGGCTACGCCGGCGAGAATTTGGTAGCCGATCCAGATGCCGGGTAAGGATTGAGGGTTGAAGGTCGAGATTAATCCCGCGCCGGCTGTTGCGAGGCAGGATCCAATGATCATGAAGGGTGCGAAGTAGCCGTAGAAAGTTATAAATCCGCCGACGAGGATGGTGCAGATGGCTGTTTCCATTCGTCAGTCAAAACATTCTCGCTCATTCCGATCCAGAGGGTAGCACTTACAAACGGGAACAACAAGCGCCAGATTGCGGATCCCGCTCTCGATCGCAGAGCACCCGAGGATCGCCTGGAAGTAAATGGGCAAGTAGTATACCAGCACAAACAGCGATCCACTGATAAAGAAGGAGAAAGCGGCCCCAGACCACACCTCACGCTTCTTCAGTAGCTTATGCACGAGCATCGCTTGCGGGCCCTGTCCCCATTCGATGAGGATGAAGAGTACGAGTTGAAGGCCGAAACCGAGCAAGCAGCCTTCGACAACTTCGTCGTCCCATGGCTTCGATATGCCGCCCCAGTAGAGTGCCATCAGGAGACACTGTATGCAGCCGACGATAAGGACTAGTCCTGGCAAGTCCATCTGGAGGGATTTCTCTTTGAGAGATACGCTCCTGTCGGGGTGGTTTCGCTGGGCTTGTGGTGTTGAGAATGTGAAGAAGACGATGATGGTTGCCAGGGCGCCTACTGGGAGGTTGATGTAGAAGCTGTGATGGGTGTCAGTGCCGCTCTCACATGATTATGATCTATCTCTGGGTCCGATCGTTGTCATCGAGACGCCCACAGAGAGTCCGGGAATTTGACGTGTACATACCACCACCGCCACGATGCTTTATCCGTGAGAACACCTCCAAGTAGAGGTCCCATGACACTCGCGACTCCATATGTCGCTCCGAGAACGCCCGTGTATAGTGGTCTTTTGTAAGCTTCGACGGAACAAGCGATGATACTGAAGCAGCCACCCACCACGCCTGCTGCTCCAATCCCAGTGACTGCTCGGCCGATGATGAGAGTAGTGCTGTTCTGAGCGACAGCGCAAATCAGACTTCCAATCTCAAAGACAGCGATGCTAGCCAAAAACACCACCTTAAGATCGAAGTACTTGTACAATTTGCCCCAGAAAGACTGCGTCGTGGCGATGGTCAAGAAGAATGCCGAGCCGTAAAATCCGACGTCCTCGAGGCTGTGGAATTCTTTTGTGATCATGGGGATGGCGGTGGCGATGATTGTCAGGTCGATGGAGCAGAGGAAGATGCTCAGTACCAGCGCGCTGATTACCGAGGCCATCTGCATTTTGCTCATCTGCTCAGGGCCCTCGACAGCTGGTTGACTGCTGTTACTTTCGTGCATCAGCGTGTGTGATTCGTTTGCCTCTTTTCCTGGTTCGTACATGTTAGGCATCTCCATTGCGTCGATTTGGTGAGGACCGTCAGCTCGAGGCGGAGCAGGGCGGCAGTCTCCGTGGGTCGCCATTTTTGCGGTGTTGATTCTAGTGTGAAAGGTCGAGGACGAAAGCGAATGAAACATTGTGGACGCGCTGTGGAAAATGCCAAGGTGGAAGTGATGGCTGAGGAAGGTACGGTGGGTGTTTGACTTCAAGTCTTCCGCCTGGGAGCGCGTGAGAGTCTCGAGTCGCAACATATCACAGGAACTTACTGCTCTTTGTCTGTCACCACTCGGTCGCCTGTCGTATCAAGATCCACCGATGTACTGAGTCTTGATAGGCGCGCGACACATCCGAGGATGTAACAGGTGCACTTCATGCCGCTACCCGACGACTGCGCCTGGAATGCCGGGACACAGCCCTCGAGTCACCTATCACATACTTATCGAGTCCGTCACGTTCACTCTGGTATATCCCTCATCAGACGCTGTACGGTGAGACGGATGCGCAACAAATTCAAGCTCCCTGTGTTTATGTGCTACCTTCCACACAATCAAGTAAATCTCAGAATCTCCCAAACAATCTGCCGAAGTCGTCCACAGATATCAAAATCTCTTCCTGTTCATACTGCTGAGCGCAAAATGTCTCTCTCTCTGCTTAGACAGCAAAGTCACGGACGTGACGAGCCATCTTCTTGATGCCGCTGTAAGACGGACCGGGGATCTTGTAGCTGCTGAGGGTGCCGTAGAGGTTGAAGAGGATACCGGCCTACAGTGGGTGTTAGTGATAGACCATCAGAAATGGAGATCGTTGTACTCACGTCGTTGGCCTTGTAAAGAGAAGTGGCAGGAGTGCCAGCAGGGACGGTCGAGCCACCACCAGAGACAACAATGTTGATGCACTATAACTGTTAGGTCTATTCGCAAATGATACGGTTGCTATGGCGCTCACCTGAGGGTAGTTCTGGGCACCGTTAGGGTTTCCGGCACTGTGGAGACCGATGATCTCGTGGCGGAGCACGTAAGAACCAGCGGCCAGGGAAGAAGGAATCTTGACGTTCCAGGCGAAGTTGTTCTCTGTTACGACTCGTCAGTAACGATCCTTAATCGATCCTGTACGGAAAAAACTCACTGATGAGGTCGTCAGAGGCCCAGAGACCAGGCGGGCTGGCACCGTTGACCAAGCCCTTCTCGGCGATCTTGAAGAAGCTGAGGGAGCCAGCAGAGGTCGACGGCGAGTGGCTGCTGACCTTGGCCAGGTAGTCGATGACGGGGCCGTGGTGGCTCTCTGGCCAGGTGTCCCACTGCAGCTTGAGGGTGTCGCCAGCCTTAACCGGAATGGAGGTAGAGGTGGACTTGGCCGACTTGTGGCAGGCAATGTCAGAGGTGCCGAAGGAGTTGGGCTCGACGAAGCCGTTATCCTGGTTCAAGGCAAGCCAGCCGGCAGTGGCGGGGGTTGAGCCAGTGTAGAACCAGTTCTGTGATTTCTAGTCAGCTCTATGTTACCCAATCTGTCCATTGCCATTGCATCATACCGGCACAGCCCCAGGGTACGTCTTGCCATTGACAGAGATCTCCTTGACGTGACCGTGAGCGGCAGCGGTGGGAGCAAGAGCCAGTGCGCCGAGGGCGACGACGAAAACGTCCTGAGCGAGCGAAGAGTAAAGCATGGTGATCGTTTAAGCGATGGGCAGATGCGTTGCACCGAAGTCTTGCGATGAGCGAATGTGTCGGAGATGGAGATCCTGATTGAGCCTGTTGTGATGGAAAAAAAATTAGATCGACCAGAAGCAGAATTCTGATACCTTTTATATGCCGTACCTTGAAGATGCCAAACGCCCTATACCAGTATATAGAGACGGCGCCAAGAATACCCCAGGCTGGCGATCTGTCTCCGGGCCATCTCAGGCACGGGCATGGCAAAGCAATCTATCTCAGAAGGTCACACGGCGCCTAACCGGCGCACTGTGGGAGTCGTCTCTGAGTGGAGGCTGGCTGGATATACCACAGAACGCAGTACCGGATCTCAGCCACTTACCTCACTTCGCCATAGGAGCTAAGGTATTGAGGAGCGCTGTCGTCTTGGTACAGGTGTCAGTGTAGTATCGAGGCATGCGCTGGCAAGCGATCTCGATGATGATGTTCCAGAATGGCAATCTGTGACCAGTAGATAGGTCCTGGACAGGGCTAGGAGACATCCAGATGAATTCGGCTCGAGTGATGCCAGCTGTAGCCTGGAGTCCTCGCTCTGGCCTATATGTTCACATAACCTGCGCAAAGGTGCGCAAAGACTCTCACTCCGGCATTTGCGCTCGCGTGGCTTGCCTCGCACTACAGCATGAGCATGAGGCACAGTGTCGTGGCGCTCCGGCTGTTTGCATCGCAGTCCACGGCCTTCAGGTAGATTGCATTGCCGCCGAGTGGGAGGCGATCATGGCCAGCTCGGCCTCCATACATCTGTGAGTGTTCTAGCGCCGCGTGACTGTGTGAGCACAATGCCCCGTCTTGTGTTCCGCAGCGGCGCGTCTAAGCGAGCTTATGAGTCGACAGCGAAGCACTCCGTATGGGTGTTGTTGGTGAAAAGGGAGAGATGGTAAAATGCATCGAGAACCGACGTCTCGCCCAAGCGGACCGTCAGCGCCGCCGCCACCGCCTTAGCTTGACATGCATGGATGCAAGTGCAGCAAAGTTTGGAACGAGATACGCGAGGTCGTGGCGGTATTCAAGCCGATCAGACGGATATCAAAGCGATGAGAACATCTGCAAAAGGCTGATTGATGCCTCTTGATCATGTATATGCTCACATTTTTCTGCATTTAGAGATATCTGTCTGCTGAAGACCCAGTTCTCGACCTGCCGATCGATGGTTGATCGTTTCAAATTTATCGCGTGTGGTGTGGGGAATCAAGCAAGCAAGGAGCGAAGGAGTCCGTCTTGGTACGAGCTACACGGCCGGGGCCCGCATCATAACTTAATTTGTCTGACACCATACATGTACGAATCGAAGATGTTGGTGCAGCCAATCATCCCATTATCTGCAAGTGATGATCATCTTCGCGGTGTTACGTGCTTGCCGCCTTGAGTTTGAACAATACACTGCATCATCGATCGTTTGTTCGAGTCCTTGTGAACGTTAAATTTGAACAGATTCATATTTTCGTTGTATCATCAAGCCATGAACGCCCACATCTAGGAACGTGAAAGAATCGCAACCCTTGATTTTCAACAATCAACGCCAAACAATAAAATCCCCGCTCAATCGGTACCAAAGAAGCGTGCGTGCCAACGCTTGAGTTTCTGCGAGAGGGTCGCCTTAGTACCAGAAGCACCAAAGTTGCTCGTCGCTTTGACACCAGCCGATGGCTGCTTGGTGCTGCGGGCATTGTATGTGAACTTTCCCTTGCCCGCATCCACCATCGTCAAGACAGCACCGGCGGTTGGGTTCATGAGCTGAAGAGTCAGCTTCGCACTACCGTCGACGACGTTGCTCTGTGCGGTGACAGAGATAGTCCCGCCCTGCTGATTTGTCCAGGTGTAAGAGGTGACAGTCACGACATCTGGTCCCGTCGGGTTGTTCGACACGACAACGGTGTCGGTTGAAGATGTCCCTGCGGACTTTGACTTGACGGTCAGTTCGAAGGTGTAGGAGATAGAGGCTGTCACCTTGGGAACGGCGAAGCTGGCCGTAGCAGCGGACGCGCCAGTGAGTGTCACTTTGGCTTCCGAACCTGTCTGGACCCAACTGTATGTGAGATCTCCAGGGGTGAAAGAAGCTGCGTTGTCGACCGTGCCAGCGAGAGACACAACAACACCCGGTCGGACCTTCTGATCAGCACCAGCGTTGACAGAAGGCGTTGCAATCGGAGCATCTGGAGGTGTTCCAGTACCACCGCTGACCGGAGCAGATGATGTCGGTGTAGTCGGAGTCGTGGCATCGCATGTCTTGAACGGCGCAGGAACACTGGTGTCGGGCCATGGGTTGAGCGGACCCCAGACGTTGCCATTGGAATCTGGACCGATACCGTCTCTCAGGTTGGTCATTTGTGAGAAGTCGAGCTTCCCTGGGAAAGCTCCCGGTAAAGTCAGCTCGGGGAAGATCCACTCTGCGATAGGCGCGATGTATTGACCAGCGAGAATTTGGCCGCCGTTGGTTTCTTTGGTTCCCGTGGACGCTGTCGCTTTGTACTCGCGAGCATACTTGATGAGACTGCTCGAACCACTGCGCCACGTCCACTTGAGGCGTGCACCCGTTGGCGAAGCGGTTCCGACTGTAACATCATTGGTCTCGCCAGTGCACGGATCGATCTCCATCCGTGAGACAGTGATGCTGACACCAGGGGTTGACGAATAGCCGATGACCCGGCTGTCAGCAAACTCGACCACACCGTTGTTTTGAGTATCGAAGACTCCGATGATTGCCTCCTCGACGCGGACATATGTTGGTCCACTGGGCGTTAGAATCTGGACACTCGGAGCGACCATACCATAAGCGATAATCTCCCCGCCGACCTTGATGCCTTCGAACTCGATGTAGTCGCCAGGAAGAAGGGGTGCCATTGTCAGTGGATCCGGGGCGTCGAAAGATGTTTTGCCAGAGAGACGGTTGGACGATGGGCACTTTGGGTCAGACGATGAACGTGGCACGCACATCGGGAAGCCGCTGAAAGCTATGATATTGTCAGCAACGTCTATTGTAAGCACTATGGTATACTTGGCTTACCTGTCACACTCGGGTTGACGTCGTCTGCAGTGAACGCTGGCTGAGACTTGTAACCGGCTGAGAAGACGGCGTTTGGATCGTTGATGCGGACGACTTGGCCACCCTCCAGGGTGATCTTGCCATCGTTGTCCAAGGACTTGATCATGCCGCTGTTTGCCTCGAGGGAGAACTGTGCGATCTGGACTTGACCGGCGATAGCGACACCATCGACGTAGTTACCGGCAACCTTGAACAAGTTAGAAGAATGGATTCCCCACTCGGATCAGATGGACTTACCACGACTTCGTTGCCCGCGAACTGTCCTGCGGCGATTTCTTTCAATCCTACCCATGCCGCTGGGAATTGGAATTGCAAATTCTTCGGAATGACTATGCTGACTCCGTTGACTGAGATTTTGCCGCCGGTGTTGTATTCCGAAGAATCCGCAGTTACTGCATCGAGGGCACCGTCTAAAGTGAAGGGGATAACCGCTGCGTTGAGCAAGCCAGGCAAAAGTGCCACGAAGGGCAAAAGCTGTTTGATCATTGTGAAAGAGATGTTGGAATGCTTGATGGTGCGAGAAGATGTTTGGTGTTGGATGGTCGAGGATAACTCACTCATGGAATGGCAGCTCGTTGATATATGATCTCTCGACGAGACTGGCATTGGCCAGGCGAGTCTAGAGCAGACGCATCTCGCTTCGCCGTGGCCACAGCGTATGGCTGAACATGGTACAACGACATCTCCATTCCACCGTCGAGTGAGGGTTGTGCTGTATGGCAGGGAGTTTCCGCATGGTCAACGGTCAAGCTTGGAGCAGAGTTCACGACTCGCGAACTTGACAACGCCACGAAGTGTGTTTGTGGGAGACGCATTAGCTGCATCGCGGTGTAAGAAGGCTAGACGCCTATTCACTTTCGGACACTGGACAACACGCAGTCAGCAAATCTTCCACCGCCGCCACGGGGCCGCGACCAGGCCAGACTGCTTCGACTGGCTGGTGTCACGGAGATCCCTTAGTCAAGCGTCAGGGCGAATCGCTTGCACGAAGAATCGACTGGCATGTTGAGCTTGGCGCGAGGATACCGGTGCCTTCGTAGTCTCCTCCGCAGGATATTGGTGAACATGCACATGCACATGCACAATGGCCTTGTCGAGATACAGCCAGCCACATCTTACCCGCGACACCGTTTTTGGCAGGTCTTGTTCCAGGCGCGACAGCCATCGTGCCACCGAAGCCACGGTCCAGGATCTCGGCAGCGGGAACAGCCGACCCCGCATCTGGAGATCACCCGTCTCCTCGTTCTGTCTGGCGATCGGCTATTTTCAGACATGTCGTCCTTCTCCTGCATGACAAACATACTTCCGACTCACTCAGCTCTCGACGCTTGCACCGTCTTGGGCTTGAGCATGCGCAGACAAAAGCCACCACAAAAGCAAGCCGCTTGGCACTGCATGCGGGAACAACATTCTCTTCCTAGACCCAAAGATCGCTGGCATTCTGGAGCCTTCCCAATCAGTCAGCTCTCGTCTCAAGAGGGCTACCACTCGCCTACCTTGCAGGATGCTCAGAACCGTGGTACGACATGCGTCTTCACAGTGCATCGTTGCTGCAGTTTGTCAGGGGCTGTGCGACGATGCAAGCGTGTCAAATGTCTCAGGCTGAGGTATCACATCTAGTCCAACGATTGTGTTTGACAGTCTCGCGTGGACGATAAGCGTTCGTCGTTGATCGCTGTTGGTGCATTGTGGTGCGGTGCCGCTTTGCCTCCACCGCCCCAGGACGCCTGGTCCCTCGCCCTTCGCCCTCAGCCTCACCACGTGGTTAGTTTCCACGTACCGGGCTTACCTCAAGCTTTCGGTTCTTGGCTTTAGGTCTTACTGCTGCTAGACTCGAATCTGTTGACTTGACAAGCTATCACAAGTATGTCGCCAAGGCTTCCATACCTGGTCGAGATCAATGGGCCGTGTTCTGCTGCCTGTGACTCCAGCCGCATCCCTACCACACGACCGTGCCGTCTCGCTTGTCAAGGATAACTTACTTCTGTGGCTTTCATATCGTTTAACCGCAGGTTCGGCGTGGGCGATACCAGAGCGGGCCTTGTTCAGACGGGATCCCTGTCAAGATATTGTAGGGCATCTCTCGGGGGGCATCCCGAGCATACAAGTCGAGTCAATGATTGCTCGAAATCTGGATCGACGAAAGTCCAGATGTAAGCCACCACGACTACACACTGCTTTCACAGTATACGAACTCGTTACGATGCGAGAGTACCCACGCCTTCATGCAGTCAGCGGGTTATGATGGTAATTGCCGGTCCCTTCTTGTGGTTGTCTAGAAGTGGAAGCCACAGCCTTCGAGACCTGAAGAGTCAAGAGATCAAGCGAACTGTCGTCGGTCTCAAGAGATATAAGACTCCTTCGTCCCTCCATTGAAGGGCCTTGTTCAACCCAGTCGATCACAATTCGTTCGCTTTTTACTCTCCCATCTCCGCTCATCAGGCAAATCATGCCTAACATCCGGTCAACCACGTATGCGCTCGCTGCGCTGGCGGCTCACTTCTGCAATGCCAAAGACTGGGATAGTCCTGCCTACAACTATCTGTATCAGTTCGAGATGCCGATTGCTCCCATCAAAGAGCCCATGTCGACTTTTAAATTTCCCAACGGACCTGACATAGACTACTACGAAATCGACATCAAGCCCTTCGAGACACAGATCTATCCCAACCTGGGCAAGACCAGACTCGTGGGCTATGATGGTATCGCGCCCGGTCCGACCTTCATGGTGAAAAAGGGCAGAGAGGCTGTGGTGCGATTCATCAACCACTCCGACAGAACCAACAGCGTGCATTTGCATGGATCCTACTCAAGGGCTCCCTTCGATGGATGGGCCGACGACACAACCGACGTTGGCGAGTACAAAGATTACTACTATCCAAACGCTCAGAACGCGAGGACTTTGTGGTACCACGATCACGCCATCGACCACACCGCCGAGAACGCTTACATGGGTCAAGCCGGCTTCTACATTATGCACGACGATGAGGAATTGGCGATCGAGGGCTTACCTCAAGGAAAATACGACATTCCCATTGCTCTCACGTCAAAACGCTACAACTCTGACGGTTCACTGTGGAGTCCGGAGGCAAACAATGAGGAAAAGAACCTCTTCGGCGATGTAATTCATGCCAATGGCCAGCCATGGCCATACTTCAAAGTTGAACCACGAAAGTACAGGTTGCGGTTCTTGAACGCTGCGATCTCCAGATCTTTCGAGCTCTACTTCGAGCCCAGTGCAAAGACCGGAACCCGCGCCAACATGAAGGTGGTCGGTTCTGACGCTGGACTTCTCCTCAACCCTGTCGACACCGATCAGCTCGACATCTCGATGGCTGAGCGTTGGGAAGTCGTCTTCGACTTCAGCAAATACAAGAACCAGAACGTCACTCTGAGATCGAATGCAAAGGTCGCCGACGTTGACCCTTACATCCACACCGACAAAGTCATGCGCTTTGTCGTTGGAGACACCGTTTCTGACACGTCCAAGAACGGCGAGCTACCTGCTAAGCTTCGCGACGTACCTTTCCCGCCTAACAAAGAGGGCCTTGATCAGTCGTTCGAGTTTCAACGTACAAACGGCCAGTGGAAGATTGACGGCGTCTCCTGGGCTGACGGCCCTGAGGCTAGAGTTATGGCCAAGCCCAAGCGTGGTTCCGTCGAGAGATGGAAGCTGAAGAACGGCAGTGGTGGGTGGACGCACCCTATCCATATCCACCTCATCGACTTCCAGATCGTCAGTCGCACCGGAACTCGCGGAGTGAGGCCCTATGAGAAAGTGGCTCTTAAAGACGTGGTTTGGCTCAACACCAACGAAGAAGTCAACGTCATCGCTCGTTTCAGTCCTTGGGATGGCCTCTACATGGTGAGTAACTTCCATCTTTGCGTTCTGATCGTGTTGTCCACGTTTCTGGATTTTTGCAAAAATCACAAAATTCCACAACACTTTTTGTTCTGTTATGATAAACACTAACCTGACTCTAGTTCCACTGCCACAATTTGATCCACGAAGACCACGAGATGATGGCCGCATTGAATGTCAGTGCACTTAGCGATCTTGGTTACGACGAGAAGACCCGGTTCATTGACCCAATGGAATCTCGCTACCGCGCAAAAGCCTTCGCCAAAGACGATTTCGAGGGCCGTGGCGGCGACTTCTCGACATCTGCTATCCAGGAGAAGGTCAAGTTCTTCAACAATCTCGATGCCTACCGCTTTGCAGGTGAGACCGAGGAAAAGCTCGAAGCCTACTGGAAGACTGCAGGCTCAGGCAGCGGCAGCCCTGCCACTTCCTCGTCTACTTCTTCTTCTACTGTAACAACGCTCGCCACCTCGACAAGCTCTGGTGCAAGTGGAACGACTACTGGAAGCAGCGCATCCTCCAGCCAGGGCGGTACCACCACCAGCCCGAAGCCCAGCTCTTCTTCGACCAAGACTACTACCACAAAATCGAGCTCTTCATCGAAGAAGAAGGATGACGACGCCGGGAAGACCACGACAACTAGTTCCGCAAAATCTAGCTCCAAGACCACGACTGCGAAGACTACGACTACCAAGAGATGAGCAACTTTCTCACACACAACCTGGGTACGAAGTTACGAATGCGGGTTTACTAGCACGGCGTTGGCGGTCTGGGGAACCATAGTGGTGGTTTCATTTTCTTTCGGGAATGGGCACAGGCGTTTATCGGCGTTCACAGGGGAGGCCATCACGATCAACAATTTCTCAACGATCAACACATAGTCAAGTCAGATATTTCGTATAGTCAGAGCAATTTATAATTCGAACTTCGTACTTTACCATCGTTCGACAGTCGACGCTTGAACGGTCTTCATTCGCATATGGTGACGGGGATTCGTCAGTTGAGCCATCGCACCGGCACCATCGTGTTCGTCGGATACTAAAGTTGCCGATACCACCACTTGCAGAAGCTGGATTTGGTAAGATACTGGATTTGATCGAACAGATTTCGACAGTGTCTCTCCGTTACAAGGGTAAGTCTCAACACACGAAGCTCGTTCGAGTCGCATCTGACTGCTGTCAACAGACTTTGTCACGGGTCCAGAATTGAGCGTTGTGGAAAGGTACAGTACGTTTCTAGCCCGCCGGAGATGTCCAGTCCTCCACAGCAGTGCATGTATGCATGCAGTACAGAAATGAAAAAAGCGCCGGTCACGCGATGCCCGCATGCATGCTTATGCATGCAACCGCCATTGATAGTCATCCACAATCTTCTAAACCGACTAGAAAAACAATGCTGCCAAGCCACAACTCGCCCAGACTTTAGGCTTTCGCTTGTGCTGTAAATAGGGCAATCCCAGCTCCCTGGAGTGGGGGAAATATACGCTTTCGGGGGATGGAGCCGGTGCGTCGGGTCGGAGATTTTCACGTGCGAAAGAAGGGTCTGGATGGGCCGTCGTAGAGTTTGGGCTTGTCATGTGTTTGATGTGAGAGGGCCTGTTTGCTTTGGAAAGTGAACAGGGAAGTAAACGACATTGCACGTTGTAAGACTACTATGTATCGATGATCGGCGAATGTTCAGCAGCGACAGACCACACTTGGACAACGCTCATCTCGACTCGTCTGTTCTCTGTCGATCAGGCGAATTCATGATATCGTTGTTGAATGTATTTGACCACTCACCGCGTCGCTTTTCGATGATTTCGGCTCGTTCAGCGTTGATGAAACGTCTAAATGTCCCAAATTCGTCTAATAGGCATCTACGGTCAACCAAATGCTCGCACGATTGATGAAGAGGTTCTGTCACCAGTATATTACCAAAGATTGGAGTGTCAAGTGTTGATTTCGACAGTCTGAGAACCCCAACCCCAACCCTGCATGCTGTATATCTCCAAGGCCCCACTTTTTAGAGTGAGGGGCTAAGACTTCGTCTCCAAGATTCTGCCTCATCAAGTTCCGGAACTAGCCATCGCCCTGCTCACTTTCGATAGACAGGTAAGAAGGATGCGGATTCGCTTGTCTGGAGTATAACAACGCACGACCGACTATAGCTCACCATAAGGAGACCGCAACGCCACGCCGAGTCCACGTGATGGGCTTGCGATCACCAATACGAGCGGGCGGCAATGTCAGCATCTAGAGCGCGCAACAAGGCGCCCCGGATCTGCAAGCCACGAAATGGCGCTGTGGCAAACGCCTTGCCGCGACGCCAAAAGGAGACGACACTTGCACCGCGGGGCTGGTGTCATACCGTTTTCAGATGCTGCTCTTGAACTTGGCAGACGGAAAAGGAGGGCTTTGAGGAATAAGCTCCAAATAGCCGATCTTCCTGCAGGGCAGAGGATATGCACGTGAAGTTCGAACTCGGGGAGTTTTGGTCTGGCACGATGGCTGCAGGAACAAGGTACGTCTCGAACTTCTTCCCAAGCGATCTGACATGCATACTACTGCAGCCGTCTACACTGAACCGAGCTACTGGACTTCTCCAAAGAGGAGGTCAGGACATTGTGCCTGGAGCCTGGATGCGCGGCGTACGGCAATATTACAGTTGTCGTGATGGTCTGGCCGGCGAACCTTGTGCCTCAATTGAGCTCCCTCGTGTTCGACTCGACACTACTGTCACGGTCTGGAAGACCTTCAGCTCCTGCCAATGCACAGCCGGAAAGTGTCTACAGCATGGCACACGTATATACATGTAAGTGTCGCCATCGTGATAGTTGCTACACCCTTACATCTGTTGCTACATACTTGACAACATCTTCACCGCCGTCAGCAACATCGTTGTTACACTTGCTGTTGTCGACATATCATCCTTCGACACAAGGCGTCACCCAATATGCGTTTCCCTTTCCTTGCCTGCCTCATGGCTACTACTGTCATGGAGGCAATGGCCCGACCAACCGCAGAAGCCATCATGCAAGCACTGGCGAAAAGACAAGAAGAAGCAGCCGATGGCGAGCAGATCGACATCCAGGAGCCTGTTAACCCCGAGCTTGAAGACCCGAACGAGAACAACAGCCGCATGATTGGAGATCTCAAACAAGGAGCAACAACACCAGTCGGGCAATCGATCCAGAACATTCTGTTACGAACAGAGTCCGCTGAAGGCACAAATTCACGCTACATTCCGTCAGGTCTCCTCGGCTCCAAGAAGTGCAAGGCAGACACTTGCTGTGTATGGGCCTATGTATCGCTCGCCATGTCTTTGAAGTTCACCGGACCGACCGGGCGCTGTAACGACTTGGCACGAGCAGCCATTCGCCTTGGCTTCCACGACGCAGGTACCTGGTCAAGCAGCCGTGCAGCAAACGGCCAGGACTTTGGCGGCGCAGATGGCAGCATCGTTCTGTCGGGTTCTGAGATCACCCGCCCTGAGAACAACGGCCTGCAAGCTATTGCCAAACAAATGGCAACGTGGCAAAAGCAGTTCGGCGTCTCCATGGCTGACCTGATCCAATACGGTGCGAATCACGCCGTTGTCACCTGCCCTTTGGGCCCTCGCATCCGCTCCTTTGTCGGCCGCAAAGACTCCAAAACCCCAGCACTAGACGGTCTGCTCCCTGATGCCAAAGCCAATGCAGACTCGCTCATCTCTCTGTTCGAAGACAAGACAATATCCGGCCACGAGCTCGCCGCACTGCTCGGCGCTCACTCCACCAGCAAGCAATTCTTCTTCGACAAGACCAAAGCCGGTGCGCCGCAAGACGGCACTCCCGGCGTCTGGGATGTTCGTTTCTACAACCAGACTCTCGAGACGACCGGCGTGCCGAAGAAAGTCTTCCGCATCCCCAGCGATATCGTCCTGGCTCAGCACCCATCCATGTCCAACGAGTGGACCAAATTTCGCCAACCGAACAACGTCGGACAGAAGCACTGGAACGAGGACTACGCTACAGCGTACACGAGGCTGAGCTTGCTCGGTGTCAACAACATCAACAACTTGACCGAATGCACCAAGACTCTACCGAACGCTCGGCCCGACTTTTTGGGGGCTTTGGCCCCCTTCTTGGACGGCTAGGCGTGTTTTTGACCTTGCTGCTGTTGACGTCCTGATTTCGTTCCCACCGACGATGGTGAATGCACCATTTCCTTTCCTTCCTATTTTAACAACTATACCCAGCCGAAAGGCCTTAGCTCTCTTTCGCATTTCCAGATTAGGGGTCAAATAAAAATAATAATGACAAGTACCTGTTCACAACCGTAGCGTGCATTCACTTTATCGAGAGTCTCTCCAGCGAGACGCTTCTGTCTTCAGAGCTGAGTATTTGACACTGAGAAATCGAGGGCCGGAGTCATCTGGAATTCATCATGTGTATCTCGCTGGCACAAGTATGAAATTGATATACGAAAGTCGCTGATACCACCATGCAGAAACGCTTCATCCGGTGAGATTCTCGGGTTGACATATTCGTTTCGCACTGGTACGACGATGCGATCTGAAGCTGCTGGTACCACCATGCCTGTACTATGATTAGCAAGTCCGGATTTGAAGCGTTCTCGCAAGACGAATATGAGGATGGAGGGAAATCCTCCTAGCGGAGATCAAGTTTAGCCAGAACAGTATCAACATGAAAGCACTGAAACAAGAAGAGTAAAGTGCTGATCCAATTATCCATTCACACCAAAGCGGGGTATATCATTAAGAAATCCTACAAGAATAAAGGAGCCAAGTCTACATGTACCAACACACAAAATCAAACCACGTGCGTCCGCAACGCACATCACACGAACTTCCCAAATCACCGCTAATACCACCCATCTCCCTCCTCACCCTTCTTCTCGTTCTTGGGGTTCAAACTGGCCATACGCTGCCCAGGAATACTGCCCGAGATCCTACTCTCGAACAGACCACTGACAGCTCTCCTGCCAACCCGACTGAAACTCTCAAACGCCTCGCTGCCAGCCTCAGCAGACTGCAAACCGTTTATGGCCAGCCACTCGGGACTAGTGTACGGGCTCTTGCCATTACCCAGATCCACCCAGCGCGTGACGACGATGGCATGCTTGAACTTGAAGCCCTCAGCTTTGGGGTCCTCGCACATCTGGATCTCGACCAGGTACTCGGACGGGCACTCGGGACAGCGGCGCACGGGTCTGCACTCGTCGCAGCCGGTGACGATGAAGTTGGGGTGTGCAGCTTCGCGGGAGATCTTGGGCGCGCGGCGGATCTGGTCCTTGTAAGGGTCCGGGGGCTTGGGGACGTGCGAGAGGGCGCACTTGCAGATCTTGGTGAGGACGCCGTCGCGCCAGTGGGCGCAGACGGAGAAGAAGGGCGTGAACTCTTCGCGGTCGTAGAGGAGGTGGCGTTCGGCGGTGACGGTCAGCTCGGGCGGCGCGAAAGCTGTTGACACGCACCGCATGAGCAGGTGGCCGTCGTGGACCATGTAGCGTGTGCGGTGCTTCCAGGTTGAGTCCTTGCATTTCCATTGGCGCGCAAGGTCTTCGTGGGAGATGCCGAAGCGTGAGCCGTAGGCAGATTCGCGGAGGGCGAGTTGCATAAAGTAGTAGGGCAGTTCGCGGCCGTGGGTAATGCGCGTTCGCGGCAGGACAGTTTTCTTCACGTTGGGGCAGTTGTAGACAGGGCGTTGTACGTATTGTGAGTGTAGGCTTTCTGCGCCGGCGGATATACGGCGATGGTAGGCTGCGCAAGGGAAGCAGAAGAGTTCACCGGGCCATCTCTTGTCGTACGCTGCTTGCAGGAATTGGATCCTCTGGTGGCGATTTTCGGGTATGTTCATGACTTCAAGAGCTTTGCTTTCTTGTAGTTTCCGGTAAAGGGTCTTTGTGGCGATCGTGAGACTTGCAGCATCGACGGCGTTCAGGTGTGAGGCAATGAGCTGCCAGACAGGATCCGGGAGATCGGCTACCATCTTTTCGCGTTTCTCGTCCAGCTTTCCGGCCATTGCCTCTGCTTCCTTCGAATCGAAATAAGGATCTCTCAGTTTTCTGATGTCGTAGCCTGCCTGATCTGCAAGCGAGTCGAAGGAGTCGTGATGTGCCAGTCTGTGCATCATGTCGGTGTGGTCGACCTTGTCCACCAGAGTGTCGCCATCAAAGGCAGAGTACTGACGCTCTCCAAGTTCGTTCACATCGCTGTGGTCGTTACTTCCCCTTTTGATCTGATTCGGATGCGCGCGCTTTCTCCGCTTCTCGGCTTCTTTCGCGTTGGCTTTGTCAATGGACTTTTGAGAGTATGCGTTTTTTGAGCGAAGTTTTGTGCTGATGCCGATTACTAGCTTGGCCGGCCAGCTGCCCAGATGAGGCGTATTCCAGTCCATTGTGATTGATTAAATATTAAGTGTCGTGCTAAAATTGTTGTTCGAGTATGTACGTGGCTTCGGATCGTGGTCTTCATGCGCGTGCTACCAGCGCCACGTGAGATAGATTGGAAATTGAAATGTGCACGAGAAGTCAAGATGTCATGAGGAAGTGATGGATTCAAAACGAAGTTTGATATGCACTAATGTAAGTTCATGCTCCCATCACTTCCGCGCGCGCATCATAGCGGAGCCTACCCGGGCGCCCGGGCCCGAGCGTATCCGGAGTGACCTCAAAAGATCCACTTATAAACGGTTTTTGAGTGCTGAAATCAGCAGATGGCCACCCCACATCTTCGATCCCAGCGGATGACCTGGATGACCAACCCCAAAATGCTTTCTCAGCAACTTTCAACTATGTATCTACGTTTGTCGCCGACTCCTGGAAGAATCCAGCCTGACCAAGTGCTTTGATGACCTGTAAAGCTAAGCGGTCGTCGCCCTGCTCTTCCTGTTCTACAAGCCGTTCGAAAATGCTCTTGCGATCGTTGGTTTTCGGATCAAGCTTGGGAGCATAGCGGTCGTACGCCGGCCTCTCTGGCTGAGGTTGGGCAGGTCTTGCTGACGGGGCCTTGCTAGACAGCTCGTGGCGGAATCTGCACGCATCGCCATCACGACACCTCCCGCTGGCAGCAAAATACCTGCATACTGATTTTGGTGCGTCTGACGCCGCGGAAGGCCGCGGCTTGGAGCTGGTTTGTTCTGGCGGGCCATCGTCGTCTGAGTCCGAGTCATGAGCTACATCAGCCTCAACGTCAGGAACTGCCTCTGCCTCGATTGCAGGAATTGTATCTGTCTCGATGCCAGGTGCTGCGGCACCAGCTTCAGCATCGCTTTCGTCGTCCGTATCGTCCATAGCGATGCCAGGGAGTGCTTTCTGCGTATGTTGATTAGGATCCAACAGCGATAGCGCTTGTTCGCGCGAGATGATAGGTGCTGCATCGGGGAGCTCGGCATTGTTTTGCGCATCCATTGGATCATCCTGAGTTGGAGGCTGGTCGTCGACGGCTGTTGACAGTTCGGGCTGACTTTCTATCTCCTCTATGCGAGGCGCGGCGTCGAGACGTTTCTGCTCTGGCAGCTCCTCAACTCGTGCGTCTGAATGCAATGGCGCAGTAGCGTCTTCTTGATTCTTCGGCTGATCGTGTAGAGACCTAGTCTTCACCTCTGATTTTCTGTTGCGAGGAGCCTGGTGAAGTCGAGCAACGGCAGACAGTAGCCGCTTACGCTCTTCACCAATCTGCCACGCTTCGCTTTCTTTCTGCGACACACGAACCGATGTCGGAAATTGCTTTCGTCGCTCCGCCTTCCATGCAGCCAAGTCGGCTTCGTTGTTGAGTGTCATGACCTCGCCGTTGTGCTCGAAGGTCAGTTTGGTGCCCAGCTCTGCGAATTGAGCCTCCTCATCGAGATCTTCATCCTCGCTTTCGGACAGAACGTCAGGCTCTGTGCCGTCTTTGGGTGTCAGGCCTAGTGTTCGCGAGCCAGGCTTTGGTCGAACTGCATTCTGGTCCCGCTGAGTGTTGACAGCTGATTGTGGCGGTGCAGGCGTAGTCGAAGAAGACAGTATAGGTGCTCCAAAGCTGGGAACAGAAGGAGTAGTCTGTGGACCTGGCTTCTTCTCGCGCGGCTCCTGAGGACCTCGCAAAGCGTCCAGCTTGCGTTTGTGACCTGCCTGAGTGCGACCAGGTCCGTCGTCCTGTATCTCCCTGTGCGAATTGCTGTCGTGACGCGTATTCGTCGGTGCACGACTTCTATAGCCGCCAGCCCTACTATAAGAACTACGTTCGGCATGCTGGTAGTTGGCATTGTGATTCGTATCTTGTCGATGACCATTGAAATTAGGGTTGATGTGAGAGCCTGGAGGCGGTCGTGGGTTCACCGACGAAGAGTGAGAATCTCCCTGGGAGGTTGGCCTCTGAGATGAGGCATGTCCTTCTCCAGCATGAAAACTTCCAGATCCTTGAACAAACGTCGAACGCTGATTGTTGCCGAGAGGTTCAAAATTGGAATTACCCTGTCCTCCACCACGACCACGTCCAGCGCCACCTCGACCCCGAGACTCGAAAACGCCCCGACCGCGGCTTCCGCGTGCAGGTTGTTGTGACGAATATTCGAAATCTGATGCGGATGGCTGACTTTGCACTGCTGGCTTTGGTGGAGGTGGAGGCGGCGGCGGGAAAGAAAAACCTCCTGCCATGTCGTGTGTTGCTTTTGAGATTGAGTTGTTTTGGCCGTGTGAAAACTGTACGTCCAAACGAAATCAACACATGCGAAAAGGATGAGAGGGTTTAAAAGTGAATATAGTAGAGGAATCAATGCTGGAAGTCGCGAAGTGAAGGGACTTGGAGGACTCGGCACGATTTCCGGCCTTCCGATTGGTCGGTTGAGGCTGCACTGAAGAGTGAACTTCAAAGTTTCGTGACGGTGAATCGATTTTGCAGCTTGGCCAACATTGCTCTATTGTTGATCTGGCTTGTGACATTGGAGGAATATTAATTGAAAAGACCACGTCACGATCACATGCCCTGGAATTGGTGACGATGATAGGGGATGCTCGAGTCTGAGCATAACAACAAGAACCAAGATTTCACTCAGCTTCGGTGAACGTCCAACAATCCCACCAACCAACATCATCCAGTAATAAAAAGCCACGACCATGTACGTCTTAGTAAGTAAAAGAAATTAAAGCCTGCAAACACAACGAACTCTCCGTTCTGACCCCTCTTCCAAGGTCACGCTCGCGGACGTAGTCCAACTCCCCCCCTCCAGCTTCAGCCTGCCCAGCGCCCGCGCCATCGAAGACTGGATCAACGCCAAATACGCCGACAAAGTGCTGCACAAAATCGGCCTCTGCGTCGGCTTCCACTCGCTCATCTCCTGCTCCGAAGGCCTGATCGGCCACGGCAACGGCATCGTCAACGTGAACGTTGACTTCCGCATGATCGTCTTCCGCCCCTTCCGCGGCGAGATCCTGCAGGGCACCATCGCGGCCTCGGACGTCAAGGACGGCATCTGGCTGACGATGGACTTCTTCGAGGACTTGCAGGTGCCGCCGAGCGTGCTGTTCGATCCCAGTGTTTACCAGCAGGAGGGCGAGGATGGGGTTTTCGTGTGGCGGAGCGAGAACCCGGAGGCGGAGAATGGGTACGATGAGTACTTCTTTGATCGGAACGAGAAGTGTTTGTGTCGGGTGGAGATGGAGCAGTGGAACGATCTTAGCCCGCAGCTTGCGCAGGCGCAGAAGTTCAGTGCTGGAGGCGGTGGCGAGGAGGAGGAGGGTGTGGAGGAGCCCAGAAAGCAGCCGTATGCTGTGCAGGCGAGTATGATGCACTCTGGTCTGGGTCCGAAGCTGTGGTGGTTAGGCGAAGACGAGTTGGCACAGGAAGCACAAGACGAGCCTGCGGAGGAAATGGACGTAGACGGTGGTGCAGAACAGGAGGCTGCCGCATAACAGGCGCCGGCCATTATCACTATCGAAAAACTCTTGCACATCTTGCAACATTCTAGCACGGTGTCTGGAGTCTTACACTAGCACGATTACTTGTATAAACGTTGATGACATTGATTTGATTCGACATTCTTTTGTGACTTCTACATCACTACGTGATCGAAAGCGCTGACCTTTGACCTCGCCACCGGCACACCTTCTCGCGTAGCTCATCGTGTAACATTCTAGCTCAGGCTGCTAGCATGCCAACTCGCCAAACCGCAATGCGCCGCTGAGACCAGGACCCCATAAACCATCATATCTCCCACCCCGCCGTGAGGCTAAGGACGCCAAAATTACCAAAGAAGCGGACTCTGGAAAGTCTGCGATTACAAGGCAGAAAAGACGAAGAGCTGCGATAGGTCAGTGACATAACTCGTGTTATGAAAGGTGGTAGAAGCTCACATTGTTCGTAGCAGCAATGGCGATGCTGTCCTCATGGGGATGCCAGCTCATATGAAGAATCTTCTTGTTGAAGTCGATCTGGTCCGCATCGGTCTCCTTACGCATCCGCTGCGCGCCACCCGCAGGCGAGCTCGCCCGGCTGCCCTTCTTGCCGTCCTTGCCACCAGCGTTCATGGGCGTGGGGATGCCGACCTTCTTCGCCTTGAACGCGCTCTTGTCCGCCTGTAGTACGATCTCGGTGTCCTTGTCCGGGTCGCTAGGGTAGATCATGAAGTTGTTGTTATACGAGCCTGTCATGACATTCTTGGCGTCACCGGAGAAGGTCACCTCGAATTTGTCGAAGATGCTATCGTTCTCGTAGGTATCGCAAAGTCTGGGACGGAGGTGCTCATGGATGGGAATGGTCTTCACCGGCTGTCGCTCCATGTTGACATCCCAGATCTTGACGGTAAGGTAGTCGCGGGAGAGGATGTAGCGGCCGTCGTGGCTGAATCGGACGTCGGAGATGGAAGAAATGATCTCCGAGAAGAATGAGCGGGAGGATGGGTCTTCTTCTTGCTCGAACTCTGCGAAATGTGTCAGTGTGAGGTCTTGGAGAAGCTATTGCTACGTCACTTACGCTTGGCGTGTTCATCGCAGAGGGCCTTTTGTCGCATATCCGCCAGCTTGATCGTGCCCTTGCTCGAAGCATACATGAACCAGTTGCAGCTGGTGGGATGGAACTCTGCAGCTGTGATGACTTCTGTGAGCTCCTCCATGTTTGCAGGCTTGATGTCGACAATGTTGAAGCTCTGATCTTGAATGTTCAGGTTCCACAAGTTTATCCGAAGATCATCGCTGGAGATGAACGTCTCGCCGTCACTGTTTACTGATATGCTGTTGATGTGGTAGGCGTGAGCGTTTGCGTACACTTTGCGCGGGACCGCTGCAACAACAGTGTCGTGGTGGGTCATGCGAGGGAACTTCAAATCTGCCACGGAGCGGAAGTGCTGGTTGGGATACCTCACAGGTCCGCCCCCATTGGCGCCACTGGCGCCGCCAGGGGTCAACTCCGAGGACAGGTTGTTCTCTGCGACGACCTTGAGGGACTTCTCAAACACCTTCCACAGCTTGATAGTCTTGTCGTTTGTTGACAAAAGGTAGTGTGACTGGTTCTGCCTCTTGCACCACTTGATCTTGTTGATCTTCTCTTCAATCTCGAGGGATTTTAGGTAGTCGAATTCGGGCTCGTGTGATTGGAACTCGGTGTGGAATTTGTACTCGCAGGTCTTCTTGGTCTCATTTCGCTCGAAGAGGACGACTCTGCCGCCCTTGTCGCCGGTCGCGAGGTAGTTGCCGGTCTGGTCGAACTCGACAGTGGATATTATGTCCGCCTCAGTAATGTCTTCTACATCACCTTTGTCGCCAAAGCACCTAGTGGACACCAAAGTCAGCTTGTTGCCATTTTGTCAAGTAATTTCACGAGCCGCCCGCGGTTCAGAATGGCGATAGCCGTACTGTGTGAAGTGCCATGACCGCCCAGTGTTGTATTCGTCTGTCTGTCGATGCATATTGTCGGCATGATCTGAGGATGAGCGTAGGTCATCAGGCGCAGGCATATCCACAGAGCTGTGAGTCGACGAGGCTGAGTCAAGCACCCGATCGTTCGCGGCCTCCGAGCCCGATGACTCCGAGCAAGCGTAGTCTCCCTCGTGTTCTGCCTGGGCGGCGCCGCGGTTGGTGCGGTCCAGAATCGCGCTCTTCATTGCTCTGAACATGCTTGTGTAGGAGTAACTTCTGGCGGTGTCGACATCCGTATCCGGCCAGTGGGGGGGAACAATGAACAGCACACAGTACGGCGGCCGCAGCAATCAAAGACAAGTGAAGACAACGGGGGTGTTCCAAGACGGCACTTACTGCGTGAACTTCCATGTTGGCGGCTGAGAGTCACCTGCCTCGACCATCTTCCCGGTGCTCGTCTACGTCGAGCCTGCCGTATCCCTCGCGTGAAGATATAAGGCTCAAGCCCGGCTTTCTGCCGCCAATGCTTTCTTTCTTTGTTTGGCCTCCTTGGTCTGGAGTCGCGGTACAACACACGTGATATGACAGCGTGCTGGGGTTGGGGGTGATTTGGGCGTGCTGATGGGGTTGAAGGGGCGTTTGCGTGTCGTGCGGGCAAAGAGGGCGGTGTCAGTGTGGATGTCAGGAGCGGCGGGCGGTCGAGCGTGTCGGGAAGCCAAGGGAGGAGGAGTTTGTGGGTGGGCGGCGTGTGAAGTGGCGCTTGTGATGCCACGGGGTGGATGTTTGTGCAGACTGCGGCGTCTTTGGATTTGAAGCTGTGAAGCGTTAGTTACACCGATACCTGCCTTCAAAGAGCATCGGGTACGGTTGGCGCACGTAATGTGCGAGTAGTGGGGTGAGAGGAAAGATGCCTGATTCTCCTAAGGCAGAAACGGATGGATTGAAATATGCATCACCGTTTCATCAGAGTGCAAGACATTGGACAACGATCACGATATATACAGCACTGCAAAATAATTCTTATTTCTATATTGACAGGAATACCAACGGATTCCCACTGATATTAGACGAGAGTATTCTTTCTACATTGCTCTCCCAATCTGACTCATTCTGCTCAACCTCGCGCTCAAACCTCCGTAGTAGCGGCTCGTCTTCTTATTGCTCCTTCTGAAACGTCCCTCATCACCAGCCTCTTCCACCACCATCGGCTCCACCACTACCGACGGCCTCCTAGCCGCCTGTGAGGGAACTGAAATCGAAGTCTGATGATCAGCTTTCGACTTGACATCTCCATATCCGCCGTAAGCCGGCGGTGGCACTTCATGCATCGGCGCCGCGTGACGATTCCAGGGATGGTAGTCGTTACGGCCGTCATGTATGCTGTAACCTCTTGAAACCCGTACGTTCTTTCGTTTGCGTCGGCATCTGCAGAGTAGACATGCAATGGTGGTAAATGCTATTGCGACTATGCATGCGAGGACCACGAGCCAGATGATCGTTGAGCGATCGAGGGTTGCTGGCTTGCTGCTTTGATTGGAGAACGGCGAGGTATTGGAAGCTTGTGGTGATGCTGCCATGGTGAGAGGATCCTTTGTTCTTGTTGCTGTAGAGAGCGTAAAGGTGTGTATGCTTCGAAGACCAGCTTCTTCTTCCAGGTATCGTCAATCTCGTCAGACTTCGCTGTAGTCTTGACTAGTAAATAGGACATACACGGTATGAATATATTGACGAGATGCGACAATTGTTTTACTTTTTGAACGACTTTGTCGCGAGACTCGGGTTCTTTGGCCACTGACCCCGAAGCGAAAGTGGCTGATACGATCTGAACAAAGAAAGTTGAACGGACAAGGCCACATCCGGGCTCGTGGTGCTGTAAGTGATTTGTTAAGAAACAAAGAATCTCTGGCCTTGGGTGTGGCGGGTCTCGCGAGATCAACTGGTTTACTATCAAACCAAGCGTGTTGGTTCGAAAGCCCTGTGATTTTGTCTCACAGAAGTGCGAGTTTTACAATACCTTTCTACGTAAGGACTGTCATCCATCAATCTTTGAGGTGATT
>Ga0265780_10002285_pt1 | contig 26182 bp, 23 predicted proteins | sample P1T30metagenome_FD_192432 | JGI IMG/M metagenome (GOLD analysis project Ga0265780, IMG submission 192432) | Plant litter microbial communities from East Loma Ridge, Irvine, California - P1 T30 | ecosystem: Environmental > Terrestrial > Plant litter > Unclassified | place: USA: California...
CTGGAAAACGACAAATCGGTGCCCTCGGCCGAGATGTTCGCGACGATCCTGGCCGGCCTCGGCATGGATGCTGCGACCTTTCTTGCCGAAGTGGACAGGGACGTGCAGGAGACCACGCTGCGCCATATCCCGGCCGTCGGCCAGTTCAACGCCGGCGTGGCCAGCGCCCAGGTCAAGGACACCAAGCGCTGGCTGTACGGGTCGACGGCGGCCTGGGTGCTCGGCTTTGCCATGATGCTGGCGGCGAACGACGGCATCTTCTTCCCGAATAAACTCTACAAGTACGAATCGCCGGGCGTGGTCCTGCCGGGCGAGGCCGAGAACATCTTCACCAGCTACCGCGAACTGTTCGGGACCCGGATAGCGGCCAAGGTCATGACGCCGGAAGAGGCGATGAAGGCGCAGGCCGAATTCCTCGCCAACCGGGTCCGGCCGCTCGCCGTCGAAACGCCGGTCAACCGCGGCACGCTGTACGTCGAGCGCGAGGGCGGCGGCCACCGCACCTTCGAACTGCGCCACACCGAATACATAAAAGCGCCGGGCAACCGCATCCTGCAGACCCTGGGCGCGATCGTGCTGTTTTCCGGCTTCGTCGGCCTGTTCATCGAATGGCGCCTGCGCCGCCTGAAAACCAGACGCCGTTGATCCACCCACCCAAGGAGAGCTCATGTCGCAGATCCGCACCTTCCTCGCCGGCGCCACCACCATGGCCGCCGCGCTCACCGCCCTCGTGACCTTGACCGGCGCCAGTCTGCCGGCGCGCCTGGCGAGCTTCGACGAAATCACCGTCGGCCGCATCAACGTCGTCGAGCCGGACGGCACCAAGCGCATCATCATTGCCAGCAAGGCGCGCTTCCCCGGGGACTTCTTGCAAGGGAAGGAAGGCGCGCGCCCGGACCGCCGCGACTTTGCCGGCATGTTGTTCATCAACGAGGAAGGCACGGAAAACGGTGGCCTGATCCAGAAGGGCAGCGTCAAGGCGGACGGCAAGATCGAATCCGGCCTGTCGATGACCTTCGACCGCTTCCGCCAGGACCAGGCCATGCAGCTCATCAATACCGACAGCGCCGAGCGCCAGCGCACCGGCATCTCGATCAACGACGTGCCCTACTACCAGCTCGCGTCGGTCGAGGACCGGCAACGCTTCAACGTGGAAGCGGGCAAGCTGCCCGAAGCCGAGCAGCGCGCCTACTGGCAGAAGCTGGCGGAGCAGGGCCGCCTGAGCCAGAACCGCATCTGGCTCGGCAACACGCCCGGCAAGAGTTCGGTCCTCCAGTTGAAGGATGCGAAGGGCCGGACCCGCATGATGCTGATGGTGACCCCGGAAGGCCAGCCCGAGATCCAGATGCTCGACGAGCAGGGCAAGGTCACCAAATCGATCAACGCGTCGAGCTAGAACTGAAGCGCTAGAACTTGAAGCCCGCCCGCGCATAGTAGTAGCCGCCGTTGATCCCGAAGGGCGAGAACGGCGGATACACGGTCACCGCCGCGTTGTCCAGGTTGGCGCGCTGCTCGGCCAGCAATGCGCCGTTCACGTGGTCCGGGTACTGGTTGAACAGGTTGTTGGCGCCCACCGACAGCGTCCAGGCCCGGCCCAGCTGGTAGCTGACTTCGAGGTCGGTGATGGCGGTCGGCTTGACCTCGGTCTTGTAGTAGGTCGCGCCATCCGAGGATTGCATCTCCGAGGACTTGCCGTAGAAGGCTTCGCGCAGGTTCACGGTCCAGGCGCCGCGCTTCCACAGGGCGCCCAGGTTCACGCGCACGCGCGGCGAGGCGGTCTCGATGTCCGAGATGGCGGTGGCGTCGAGCAGGGTCTGGGGCTGCAGCTGGATGGGCGCCTGGTTGATCTTGATGACCTGCACCCTGTTGTAGTTGGCCGCCAGCGACCAGTCGACCCGTCCCGTGGCGCCGTAGTTGCTGTTCAGCGTGGCCACGAATTCGAGGCCGCGCGAACGGGTGTTGATGGCGTTCGAGAAGATGTTGATGCCGGTCTGGACCACGGTCCGATCGAGCACGTTGCCGTTGGCGAGGATGGCCGCGGTGACGGCCGGCGAGTTGACCGCGCCGCCCGAGCCGTACAGCGAACCCGAGCCGACGATGCGGTCGCGGATCGTGATCTGGTAGGCGTCCAGCGTCACCGCCAGGTTGGCCGCCGGGTTGAGCACGATGCCGGCGCTGATGTTGGTCGAGGCTTCCGGACGCAGGCCGTCCACGCCCACCAGGCGCGCGCCGGGCGAGTTCGGCGCCAGCTGGACGAAGGCGCTGCGCGGCGAGACGTTGGTGGCCGAATAGTAGGACTCGGCCAGGGTCGGCGCGCGGAAGCCGTTCGAATACGTCGCGCGCACGGCGGCGCTGGGCGAGAAGTCGTAGCGGCTGGTCAGCTTGCCGACGCGGGCGCTGCCGAAGTCGCTGAAGTGCTCGTAGCGGCCGGCCAGGTCGACGGTCCAGCCTTGCACCGGCTGGCCGGTGAAGTCGACATATACCGCCTTGTTGCTGCGGCTGTGGCGGCCGGCGTCGGTCAGCGAAAAGCCGGGGAAGGATTGCGCGCCTTCCTTGTAGCGCGAGGCTGCATCGCCAGCGCCGATCTCGTAGCTGTCGCGGCGGTGCTCGAGGCCGATGGCGAAGGTCAGCGGCGTGGCCCAGGCGACGGCGAAGTCGTGGCTCAGGTCCAGGTTGTTGGTCCATTGGCTGGCCACGAATTTGCCGGCGTAGAAGTCGAGCGGCGTGGACCCGGTGTCGGTGAACAGCGAGATGTTGGCCGAGTGCGCGACGCCCAGCTTGGCCGTGTCCTTGCCGTAGGTGCTGGACAAGTCCCAGCGCCAGGCGCCGGGCAGCTGGCCCTTGACGCCGATCGTGGCGGCGAAGTCCTCTTCCTTGAAGGTCTCCTGCGGCGAGAAGCCGGTCGGGTAGATCGAAGGCAGGCGGTCCGGCGTGCGATAGTTTTCGAAGGCGGCGGCCTTCTTCTTGCCGTAGGTGGCGAAGCCGTACAGGCTCACGCTGCTGGAAAGATCGGCGCCGGCGTTGAGGGCGGCGATGTGCTGGCGGTACTGGGCGTCGCCGGCGATGTGGTTGACGTAGGGGTAGCCCGGATGGTCGCGCAGCTGCGGGTAGCGCGCCAGGTTGGCGGCGTCGATCACACGCGGGTCGAAGCCGCCGCGATCGGAAAAGCCGTGGTACTTGGTTTCCAGCGTCAGGCTGGCGAAGGCGTCGGCGAAGGGCGTGAAGCCCAGGTTGACGCTGCCGTCGCCGGTGTGGCCGCCGCCGTCGCCGTAGCCGCCGCCGTTCAGGTTGCCGCTGCCGCCCTGGTAGTTCTGCTTGAGGATGATGTTGACCACGCCCGCGATGGCGTCGGTGCCGTACTGCGCGGCGGCGCCGTCCTGCAGCACCTCGACGTGGTCGATGGCACCGACCGGGATGTAGTTCAGGTCGGCCGCCGCGCCGCCCTGGTAGGGGCCGCCCAGCACGGCCAGGTTGGCGGTGCCGTGGCGCCGCTTGCCGTTGACCAGCACCAGCGTGTTGTTGGGCGACAGGCCGCGCAGGCGCGCCGACAGGGTCATGTTGGCCATGTCGCTGCCGAAGGCCTGGGCGTTCAGCGAGGGCAGGTTCTGCGACAGCGCCTGGATCAGGTCCGGCTGGCCGGTGCGCGCCAGCGACGTCGAGTCCAGTACCTGCACCGGCGAGGCGCTGTTCTCGACCTTCAGGCCGGCGGCGCGGGTACCGGTGACGATGACGGTGCCGCTGTTGATGGGGCCGGCCTCGACGACTGCATCGGCGACGGCAACGGCAGGTTTGTCATCATCGACGGCGTGGGCCAGGCCCAGGCCACAGGACAGGATGCCGGCGGCGACGCCGGAATGGAGAACGGCCTTGTGTTTCATGGTACCCCCTGGTTTTGGACTGCGTTACGTTGCTGGATTCGAACGGCGGCGTTGCAGGATCGGGTGGTGCGGTGCTGTTATTTTTTGGCGGCCACCACCTCGATCTCGACCAGCCAGCCGGGGTTGGACAGCGCCGCCACCTGCACCACGGCGCGCGCCGGCAGGTTGGGTTGCGCGCCGCCGAAGAACTGGGTGTAGCCGGCCATGAAGCCGGCGACGTCGGCCTTGCCGCCCTTGGCCGGGTCGCCGACCAGGAAGACCTGCATCTTGACCACGTCGCCCATGCTCAAGCCCATGCCTTTCAGGATGTCCTGGATCTTGGTCAGCACCCCGACCGTCTGGGCTTTGGTGTCGCCGAAGGCGGCGAGCGAATTCGGGTCGGCGTTCTTGTCGACCTGCGGCGGCACCTGGCCGCTGATGAAGTGGATCGTGGTCCCGGCCGGCAGCGTGACCGCCTGGGCGATCGGGAAGTCGGAATTCGGGATCTTGTGGCGCACGATGGCCTGTGCGTGAGAGAGGGCGGGCAGGGCGGCGCACGCCAGCACGATGGCGCTGAGTCGGTTCTTCATGAGGGTTCCTGGTGAGGGTGGGTCAGTGTTTGTTGCCGAAGCGGCTGTGCGTGGCCGGGCCGACGCCGAGGGCCGTGCGCTGGGCGCCGACATCAGCGCCGCTGAGGGCGGAGGCGCTGTTGCCCCAGCTGGCGCGTACGTAGCTCAGCACTTCGGCGATCTCGCCGTCATCGAGGCTGCCGGAAAAGTCGGGCATGCCGCCGCGGCCCTTGAGCAGCACGGTGGCCACGTCCCCTGGCGTGCCCTGCACGAAGCTGTTGCCGGCCAGGGCCGGGAAGGCGCCGGGGATGCCCTTGCCGCTGGCCTGGTGGCAGGCGGCGCAGTTTTTCGCGAAAAGGGTCTTGCCGTCGGCCGGGATTTGCGCGTGGGCGCCGATGGCCGCGCCCAGCAGGAGGGGCGATATCAGGTGGTGCAGTCTCATGCGCTCGCTCGCTTGTGGAGTTGTTCGATCTGCTGCCAGGCCGATTCGATGGCGCCGGCCTGCCAGCCGGTCAGGTAGCTCAGGTGTTCGCCGGCCAGCAGCACGCGGCGGTCGCCTTCGAGCAGGATCGGATAGGCGCTCTTGCGCGCGGCTTCGTCCCATTCGGCCCAGCCGCCCAGGTTGTACTGGACGCGATGCCAGGCCACGGAAAACGATGACTCGAAGGCCTCTCGGTAGGGCGGAAAGATCTTTTCGCCGGCGGCCAGCGCAAACTCCGTGCGCTCGGCCGGCGTGAGCGCGCTGGCCTCGATCGCATCCAGCGCGTAGTGGTAGTAGCCGAGCAGCACGCCCTTCTTCTGCTGCCAGCCGGACGAGGGCAGCGAGATCGTGTTGATGCCCTTTATGTCGGTCAGCACGTGGCCGCCGTAGATGTGGTCGTCCTCTTCCCAGAAGCGGCGCTTCATCTGCAGGCCGATCTTGCCGACGGGCGCGTACGACACCGCCTTCAGCGCGGCCTTGAACGGGTCCGGGAAGTCGCTGTCGATGGTGCGCAGCACGGACAGCGGAATCGTGCACAGCACGTAGTCGGCGTTCACGGTGGACACCTTGCCGCTGCCGGTGTCCTTGACGGTGATCGCGACCTGGTCGGGCGACTGGCGGATCGCCTGCACTTCCTGGCCATAGCGGATCTTCCTGCCGAGGCGCTTGGCGAAGGCCTGGGCGATGCGGTCCATGCCGCCGACCGGCTGGAACATGGTCGCGTGCATCGGGAATTCCTGCACCGCGCTGTAGGCCTTGCCGACCCTGGACGAGAGCAGCTCGCGAAAGCCCAGCGGGTCGGACAGCCGTCCCGGGTTCAGGCCGGCGCCCGGATTCACCGCGTAGCCGGCGCCATTGCGGCCGCGGTAGACCAGGTCCTTCTTCTGCAGCGCGCCTTCGTGCTGCAGGTAGTCGAGCAGCAGCATGCGGTCGTCCTGCGAGAGCTCGGTGTCGAGCTGCCTGGCCTGCACCGACTTGGCCAGCAGCTCGGCCACGTGGCCGCGCATGTCGGCCTTGACCTGTTCCTGGCGCAGGCGCTTGCCGGAAAAGGGGCCGGCGTCTTCCATGTAGATCCAGGCATGGTCGTTGTCGTTGACCATGACCTCGAGCGGGACGTCGAACAGGCGCGTGTAGTACAGCGTCGACTGGTGGTCGAGCGGGATGCGCCAGGGACCGTGGTTGATGTACTGGCCGGCGTCAAAGCGGCAGGTCTGCAGCTCGCCGCCCAGTTCCTGCAGGGCGAAGCCCTTGCGCGCGGTCTGGCAGCGGCCGCCGGCGAAGGTGCGCGCTTCGAGCACCTCGACCTGGTAGCCGAGCTTCGACAGTTCGTAGGCCGCGGTCATGCCGGCCAGGCCGGCGCCGAGGATCGCCACCTTCTTGCCCTTGCCGCTGCCTTGCAGGCCTGGGGGCGCATCGGTGCGGGAGGCGATGCCCATGCCCCAGGCGTTCAGGGTATTGAGCAACAGGGCCGAACCGCCGACTGCGGCGGTTCGGAACAGGAATTCGCGTCGGGTCAGCGACGGTTTTATCGGGGTCATCCGCACCTCTTCTGGTGATTGCTGGAACACTGCTTCCAGTTTGTGTTTCAGCAATACGCGTGCCAAGAAGATGCGGTAGATCTAGCCTTTTTGCATATTAAATAAAGTATTTACTCAGCGTATGCAAACGTAAGTTGCACGTAAGGCGTAAATATCGAATAAAGTTTGTTTCCGGGGGTGGGTGCTTGCCTGCTGTGTCGCGCGTGACGGAATTGCAGCAGACACTTTGTTTTTACGCGTACAGACTTTGTTTCACTGAAGCTCAGGCAGGTGCCGGAAAATTGCCTCTACAAGATTTTGGTGCGGCGCACCATCATGGTTCCAGCCGCACCGGATTGGTTACCAGCCCATGACATGCTGCACCGCAACGACTGGCGCGCGCGGCATCGCATCCGGAGCACCATCCTTGTCCAGCCAGTAGTTGAACTGGCCGAAACTGGGCACCGCGCCGGTCGCGCCACCGCCATAGAAATCCTGCAGCATCTGGCGGTAGGCGCCGCGGCGCGAGAAGATGGCGTGCGTCACGCCGTAGCGCGCCACGGCGGCGCGAAAGGTGGCGCGGGTGGCGGCGTCGATGTTCAGGCCGGGCGGCTGGCCGGCCTTGCGCGGCCGACCGCGCTTGATGCCCTCGCTGGCGCCGCGGGTCTTGCCGCGCGCCCCTGAGTTGCCGTAGTCGGGCAGCAGGGCGTCCGGTGTCTGGCCGCGCTCCCAGTAGCGCCGCAGGTAGCGCAGCACAGTGGCGCGCGAGACGCCATGCCGGGCCGCCGCCTCGGCCACCATCGCGGCGCGTTCGCGCGGCTCGTAGAGGGCCGGCGCGCAGGCCTGCAGCCCGGCGACGATCGCCCAGGCTTTCTCCTGCAGTTCAAGGTGCTTGCGGGGCAGGCGCGGCGGCGGCGGCGGGGCCGCGTACGGGTCCTGCAGCAGCAGGCGGGCGCGCTGCGACAGCACGTCCCCGGCCAGCGCCGGCAGCGCCACCAGGCGCGGCTGGCCGTGGCCCTGGCCCAGGTCGAAGGTGCAGGCCAGCGCGCGCTGGCGGTCGATCCACAGCACGCGCACGGCGCACGGCGGCGTCAGGTACTGAAGCACATCGTTCGGCAGAAACATGGCGATCTCCGGGACAGGTTCAGATACTTGAACGCAAGCAAGTATCGCGCCAGACATTTAATTCCCGGCTTAGTCAAGCCCCGTACCATTGTTTCAAATCAAAGGTAGAACATCTCAGCCCCGTACTCTGTGAGCCTCTGCCGTGGCCAACCACGGCCGTGGCGGCGGAATCCACCGCCGCAGCACTTCCAACCATTCATAACCAACCTAGCGAGGCGAACACATGTTCCCGTTTCCACAAACCGTGAATCCGGCAGTCCGCACCCACGTCGATGCCCAGACTGCTTTCCTGAACGACATGTCGAAGTCGCTGTTCCGTTCCTTCCAGCAAATTTGCGACCTGAACATCCAGCTGGTGCAGACCATGCTGGAAGAGACCGCACTGGCCGGTAAGCAAGTGATGAGCGTCGACCGCCAGTCCGAACTGCTGAGCGCCGCATCCGCCCGTGCCCAGCCCGCCAGCGACAAGCTGCGCGCCTACCAGCAGCACCTGACCCGCCTGGCCGCCGATTCGCAGGTCGAACTGGCACGCGTCACCGAGCAGCACATCCAGAACACCAGCCGCACCGCCCGCGCGCTGGCCGACGAAGTCGCACGCGACGCCACCGAGCAGACCGAACGCGGCCTGCGCGCCCAGCAGGAAACCGTGCGCCAGTTCGCCGACCCGTTCAAGCGCATGGCCGACGGCGCCGATGCCCAGGCCCGCCAGCAGACCCAGGGCGGCAACGGCAGCGACCAGCACATCCAGGCCGGCCAGCCGCAAACCGGCAGCAGCACCCAGACCCAGCGCGGCGCCTCTGCGCATTGATGCAGGTACTCAGGCCGCCGTTCCGGCCGTACCGGTTTCGAGCGACGGTGCGGCCACCGTGCGCGGCGGCACAGGCCCGAGACCGAATAATGGACGCAGCACGGCCACCCGGCGCACGATCTCGAAACCGGCGAAGCACAGCAGCGTGGTCAGCACGACCAGCAGGCAGGCTTCCAGGCCGGCGGGGCGGTGCAGCGGCTTGAGGGCATGCGCCAGGACCACGATCACGGTCTGGTGCAGGATGTAGACCGGGAACACGGCTTCGGTCAGGTAGCGCCGCGCCGGACCGTCACGGTCCAGGTGGCGGCGCGCAAAGCCGCAGGCGGCCAGGATGGCGCACCAGCATTCCAGCGCCACCACGGCGCGCAGCGGGTAGATCACCGCTGCCCATGGCCTGCCGGCGATCGCATCGTCCGGCAGTGCGTACACGATGGTCATCAAGGCCCAGCCGCCAAGCGCGATCGCCAGCACGGTCCAGCGCAGCGCTTCCACGCGCGCCCAGAACGCCGGCACGCGCGCCAGCAGGGCGCCGAGCAGGAACACGGTGATGTAGTGGGCATGCATGTACCAATCGTCGACCAGCGCATGCGTGGTCGGGAAACGCTCCAGCATCAGGATGCGCGCCAGCGCCAGCACGGCGGCCGGCAGCACGACGATCTTCCAGCCGGACAGCAGGCGGCCGACGTATGTGGCCAGGCGCTCGAAGCGCGCGCCGAGCCCCAGCATGAGCAGCGCCAGCAGCGCGGTGTAGACCCACAGGTAGGCCACGAACCACAGGTGGTTCCAGGTCGGCAGGATCAGGCAGCCGTCCTGGCAGAAGCCGTGGTAGCCCCTCAGGTACAGGCGCATGAAGTCCAGGTAGCTGCCGCCGTAGCCGAGCTTTTCGATGACTTCGCAATACGATTGCGGCGGCACGACCACCAGCATGCCGAACAGCAGCGGCACCAGCAGGCGCCAGCTGCGCTTGCGCAGGAAGGCCAGGGGCTTCAGCTTGGCCAGCATGCAGCCCGATGCCGCGCCTGCCACCAGGAACAGCAGCGAGAGGCGCCAGGGCGAGGACAGCATCATCAGCGGTTCGATGGCGTCGGAGGCATCCGGACTCTTCACGTGCCAGCCCCAGCTCACGTAGACCATGCCGACGTGATACAGGATCAAGAGGAAGAAGGCGATGATGCGCACCCAGTCGAGGAAGTGGTAGCGGGGCAGGGAAGACGGCGCGGTCGGGGTCATGGCGAGGGTCGGGAGTGGATCGGTCCTGCCAGACTAGGGCCGGCGCCGCGCGGGCGCGAGCGGAATGTGGCCAGGCGCGCCCCGGGCGGGGCGAAGCGCTTTACAGGCGTTCCACCAGCGCCGAACGGTACTGGCGGCTGCAGGGCACGCGCGCACCGCCGCGCAGGATGACTTCATAGTCGCCGCGCTGGGCGCTGCCGTCCAGATCGGCGATGCGTTCGATCCACGCCAGCTGCACCGCCGCGCGCCGGTGGCAGCGCACGAAGCCGGGACCGAGGCGCTCGACCAGGCCGGCCAGCGTCTGGCGCAGCAGCGGGCTGCCGGCGGCGGTGTGCAGCACGACGTAGTTGTCGGCGGTCTCGATCCACTGGATGTCGGCCACCCGGACCACGCGCGTGACGCCGCGTTCGCTGACCAGGAGCTGTTCCAGCGGCGCCGGCGGCAGGGCAGGGGGCGCCGCCACGGCGGCTGGCAAGGAGGGACGTGCCGCCAGGCGCTTCTTCAGGCGATCGAGCGCGCGTGAAAGGCGCGGCGCATCGTAGGGCTTGAGCAGGTAGTCGATCGCCTCGGCGTCGAAGGCGTCGGCGGCATAGCGTTCGTGCGCGGTGACGAACACCACCAGCGGCGCCGGTTCCGGCAGCGAGGCCGCCAGCTCGATGCCGGACAGCTCGGGCATCTCGATGTCGAGCAGCAGGGCGTCGGGCCGGAACGCGGCGATGCGATCCAGCGCCTCGATGCCGTCGGCGGCTTCCTCGACCTCGACCTCCGCGTGCCGGGCCAGCAGGTGGCGCAGCTTGGCGCGCGCCGGGCGCTCGTCGTCGATGATCAGCAGACGCACGATACACCCATGCATGCCGGCTCCACGCATGGCAGCCGCAACTCCGCGCGCACGCCGCCCTGCGGCAGGCCGCTCAGGTCCAGGCGCGCGGCATCACCGTACAGCGCGGCAAGGCGCGCGCGCAGGTTGGCCAGGCCGATGCCGCCGCCGGGCCGCGCCGGCGCCGGCGCCGCAAGCAGTGCGCCGCGCAGTTCGCCAGCGTCGTCCTCGACACCCAGCACCAGCGCCTGCCCCTCGCGCCGGGCGCTGACCGCGATATGCGTCAGCCCGCGCCGCCGCTCGACCGTGTGCTTGAATACGTTTTCCAGCAGCGGCTGCAGGCTCAGCACCGGCACCTCGTGGTCGAGCAGGCCGGCGTCGATTTGCCAGGCGATGGCGACGCGGTCGGCGAAGCGTTCCGCCATCACGCCGGCATAGGCCTGGGCCAGGCGCAGCTCGGTGGACAGGGGCGCGGTGGGACGCTCGCCCAGCGCCAGGGTCGAGCGCAGCATGTCGGCCAGCTGGGCCAGGGTGGCATCGGCGCGCGCCACGTCTGTATACATGAGGCTAGACACCGTGTTCAGGGCATTGAACAGGAAGTGCGGCTGCATCTGCTGGCCCAGGCGCAGCAGCCGGGCCTCGGCCAGCCGCGCATGCGCCTGCTCGGCGTGCAGCTTCTGCTCCAGCAGCGCGCGGTAGGAGCGGATGCCGAACAGGACGGCGGCGAACAGGCCGGCGAAGATCGAGACCTTGATCGCTTCGTAGATGAACAGTTGCGGCATCGGATCGTGGTGGTAGGCCTCGCCGGCCAGCGCGTACACGCTGTCGCGGATGGCGAAGGCGAACGGCACGATGGCGATCCAGTAGGCCGGCAGCCACAGGGACTGGCGCGCGAACCAGCGCCACGGGGTGCCGAGCAGGTGCGCATCGCGGCGCGAGCGCAGCACATGGGCAATGGCCACGACGCTCGTCGTCAGCGCCGACGAGCCTTCCCACAGGAGCGGCTTCCACAATGCGTCGCTGTGTTCGTTGCGGATGAAGTCCTGCACCGCGACGAACATCATCAGCGCCCAGAACAGGATCCAGGCAAGCACGAACACGAGATTGCGGCGCAAGGGGAACATGCGGCGATGATCGCCCATGCTTATATGAATGTCAACGCACTCAATCCTCGATCGCGTCCTCGCCCGGCTTGCGCCCGCGCCCGCGGTCCAGCTGCGCCTTCATGCCGTCGACCTCGCGCATGAACTGGTCGATGCCGTGGTCCTGGCTGACGCGCAGCTCGGGCGGCAACAGCACCCACATGTACAGTTCGTCGGAAAAGCGGCCGCTGCGCTGGACGTTGTAGACCAGGATCAGGCTTGAACCCACCAGCGCCAGCGCGGCGCACAGCCAGCGGTTGCGGCGCCGGTGGCGCGGCCGGATCGTGCACAGGTGGAACCAGACCATCCCGGCCAGCAGCAGCATCGCCACGTGCGAGGCGTAGTGGGTGAAGGCCTCGATCGAGAAGGCGTAGCCCAGCACGCTCGCCAGCAGCGCGTAGGCCAGGATGGCGGCCAGGCCGCAGCCGGACACGAACAGGTGGCGTCCCAGGCGCGCGTGGCGTCCGAACAGGCGGTTGGCGAAGGCCCAGGCGCCGCTCCACAGCAGGGCCGTGCCCACGCCCCAGGCCAGCGCTTCCAGGTAGCGCGCCAGTTCGAAGGCCTGGGTGTCGGCCAGCCAGCGCATGAACAGGCTGGCGATGGCGACCAGCAGGATGCCGGCGCCGCCCGGCAGCGCGCCTTCCCAGCGGTGGAAGGTGCGGTCGGCCAGCTCGGGGGCGACCTGGAAGGCCGCCGGCCGGATCCGGATCGAGGTGTGGCCGATGCGCGCCACGGTGTCGCCGCTCATGAGCAGGCGCGCATGGCGCCTGCCGCGGTGGTTGATGCCGTTCTTCGAGCCGAGGTCGCGCAGCACCAGGCGGCCGCCCGCATCCAGTTCGGCCACCGCGTGCGCGGCGGCGGCGTAGTCGTCGTCGAGGATCACGTCGTTGTCGTAGCCGCGCCCGAAACGGATCGGCAACGTCTCGACGCGCTGGCGCTGCAGCACCTCGCCGCTGCGCGCGAGGAGCTCGACGTGATAGGGGCCGGTCATCGCCGCCGGCTCCGCCCCAGCGCGGATAAAAAGGCGCGCGTGGCGCGGGTGCCGTTTTCGTAGGACACGCCGGCCAGGTCCAGGCGGCTCTGCAGGCTGGACTGGCCGTCGCCCGTGCTGGCGCTGAGCAGGGTGAAGTTGTACAGGCCGGCGAACTTGCGGTAGGCGCGCACGCAGGTCACGGCGCGCACCGGCAGCGTGGCCGTGTGCACGAACTGCTCGCTGCAGGCCGGCCGGGTCAGGCGGGTGTCGCGCGCGGAGCCGATGCGCTCGACCCGGAACTGGCCGCTTGCCAGCGTGGCGAACTGCAGCGGGTGCATGCTGCTGGAACGCAGCCAGGTATGGGTCATCGACACGTGGCCGGTCTGCTGGGTGTCCGAGACGTAGACCGCCGCCTCCATCGCGCAGCTGACCGAGTCGAGCGTGTACTCGGCCTCGGCGCGGAAATTGGAGCGCCCCCAGCAGCGCAGCTGCTGCGATTCGCGCACCGGCACCCGGTAGGGCCCCATGCTCTTGACCGACAGTGGCTCGCCCAGCAGGCGGTCGATCATCTCGCGCTGGTGCGCCAGCAGCTGCTGGCCGATCAGCGGATTGAAGTTTTTCGGCGGGTGCGCCTGGCCGGCCACCCGCGCCAGCAGGTCCTGGGCGTACCTGACCGGCACCAGGAAGCTGACCGACTCGCCGTCGCGACGCTTGGACACGTTGATGCCGGCCACCATGCCGGACGCCGTCACGCTCGGGCCGCCGCTCATGCCCGAGTTGATTGGCCCCGTGAAGATCAGCTGGTCGTAGAAGCTGCGCGTGACCACGCCGTTGTACGCGCCTTCCGAGATGGCGAAGCCGAGGTCGAGGGGATTGCCGAGCGAGTACAGGTACTGGCCCTGGGTCAGGCGCACCGGGTGTTCGGGCACGCGGAAAAAGCCGGTGCCCGCGCGGTCGACGCGCACCACCGCCAGGTCGTGCAGCACGTCCACCGCCATCAGCTCGACCGGGCCGCTCCTGCCGTCGGTGTCGACGTATTCGCCGGCGTAGACGTCCGGGTCGAGCGCCATCTGCGCCACCACGTGGTAGTTGGTCAGCACCAGCCGGCTTTCCCCGACCAGGAAGCCGGAACCGACGCTGGACTGGCTGCGGCCGTTCCTGAGCAGCATGCGGATCTGCAGCAGGTCGCGCCGGGCGGCGCCATACAGCTGCTGGGCGGCGCTGGACGGGGTGGGCAGGCTGGCCGTGTCGTCGGTGTCGCCGGGAGCGGGAGAGGACGGCGTGGCGGCAGGCGGGGCTGCCGGCGGGATCACCAGCGGCTGGGGCGGCGGCAGGGCCACCGGGGTACTTGCCGCGGCCTGGGGGCGCTGGGCGGCCGGCGCGGCGCTGCTTGCAAACGCGGCAAACGCGGCGAACGCGGCCAGCGCGCCGGCGCCGAGGACCGGCAGGGCTAGGCGGGAAACGCGAAGCGGGACAGTGCGCATTCGATCCTTCGGCGGGCAGGATGACCGGAGATCATCTTGCCAGATTCGCCGCGGGACCAGCGCAGGTTCGGACGGGGCTCAGAGTTCGCCGTCGAGCGCCGGCTCGGTGGCCGGCGTCATCATGTGGCCGAGCTTGGCCTGCTTGGTGTCCAGGTAATGGGTGTTGAAGGTGTTGCGGTTGACCAGCAGCGGCACGCGGCCGGCGACCTGGATGCCCAGCTTGTCCAGCGCCGCGATCTTGCGCGGGTTGTTGGTCATCAGGCGCACCGCTTCGATGCCGAACTGCCGCAGCATCGGCAGCACCAGTTCGTAGTTGCGGGCGTCGGCATGGAAGCCCAGCTGCAGGTTGGCCTCGACCGTGTCGGCGCCGGCTTCCTGCAGGCGGTAGGCGCGGATCTTGTTGACCAGGCCGATGCCGCGGCCTTCCTGGCGCAGGTAGAGCAGGATGCCGCGGCCTTCGGCGGCGATCTTCTTCAGCGCGCCTTCGAGCTGGGCGCCGCAATCGCAGCGTTGCGAAAACATCACGTCGCCGGTCAGGCATTCCGAGTGGATGCGCGCCAGCGGCGGCTCGCCCGACAAGTCGCCCAGGGTCATCGCCAGGTGCTCCTTGCCCGTCGCATGCTCCACGAAGGCGTGCAGGGTGAACTGCGCCCAGGGCGTGGGCAGCGTGCACGAAGTGACGTAGTCGAGAAGGGCGGACGGCGCGGCGTTGTCTTGCATGGCGGTGTTTCCTGAATCGTAAGTAGGGCGGACTGAGAACCGGTGAGTTTACCGGAAATTGGACATGGCCGTGCGGGTGGCCGGCTCTCCCGCATGGCTGGCATATGGTGCTGCCAAGCGGAAATGCAAGCCGAAGTGGTGTTTTTACAAAAGATATTCCCTTTGGGCATTCATACTGCTACGCTGACGCCTGTTCCCGATCCGACCACGATGTTCACGCCCCCGACCTTCCTGCGCCGTCTGCTGCCGCGCGCCCTCGGCGCCTGGATGGCGCTCGCCTTTACGCTCCTTTCCATCATCCTGACCCTGGCGCTGACCGCGCTCATCGAACGCAAGTCGACCGAACAGGTCAAGAGCGGCATCGGTTTCCGCCTGGCCGAGCTGGCGGCCCAGACCTCCGACAAGCTCGAACGCGGCATGTTCGAGCGCTACCGCGAAGTCGGCCTGATCGCCCAGCGCCACGACCTCGGCGCCGGCACCCCGCTGGCGCAGCGCCGCGAGACCCTGGACCGGGTGCAGGCCAGCTATGGCTACTACAGCTGGATCGGCCTGGCCGGTACCGACGGCCGGGTGCAGGTGGCGGCCCGCGGCCTGCTGGAAGGCGCCGACGTGTCCGCCCGGCCCTGGTTCCGCGACGCGCTCAAGGGCATCCACGTGGGCGACGTGCACGAGGCCAAGCTGCTGTCGCGCCTGCTGCCGCGGCAGGAAGAGCCGCTGCGCTTCGTCGATGTCGCCTTTCCCTACCTGGACGGGCACGGCAACACCGTGGGCGTGCTGGGCGCCCACCTGTCCTGGCAGTGGGCGCGCGACGTCGAGCGCTCGGTCATGGCCGGCATCGGCACGCGCCGCAAGGGCGAGGCGCTGATCGTCGATGCGCAGGGCACCGTGCTGCTCGGGCCGCCGGGCATGGCCGGCCGCCAGTTGCGCCTGCCCAGCCTGGCGCAGGCGCGCGCCGAGAAGGACGCCGGCTACCTGGTCGAACGCTGGCCGGACGGCCGTTCCTACCTGGTCGGTTATGCGCGCGGACGCGGCCATGCCCAGTACCCGGGCCTGGGCTGGACGGTGCTGGTGCGCCAGGAGGTGGCCGACGCCTACGCTCCGGTGCGGCGCCTGCGCGAATACGGCCTGATCGCCGGGGTGCTGCTGGCGGCGCTGTTTTCCCTGGCCGGCGTGCTGGTGGCGCGCCGCATCACGCGTCCGCTGGGCGAACTGGCCGAATCGGCGCGCCGCATCCGCGCCGGCGAACCGGTCAAGCTGGAAGCCGAGCACGGCCGCTACGTCGAGGTCCAGGCGCTGTCCGGCACGCTGGAAGTGCTGGTGGCCGACCTGGTGCGCCAGGGCATGGAGCTGAAGGAGCTGAATGCCACGCTGGAGCAGCGGGTCGAGCAGCGCACGCGCGAGCTGGAGCAGGCGGTGGTGACGGTCTGGGCCAGCAAGCAGCGCATCGCCACCATCCTCGAGACCGCGCAGGACGCCTTTGTCGGCATCGACATGCAGGGGCGCGTGTGCGACTGGAACTCGGCCGCCGAAGCCATGCTGGGCTGGCGCCGCGACGAGGTGCTGGGGCGGCCGGCGGCCGGACTGGTGGTGCCGCCGCGCCTGCGCGCGAACGCGGAAGGGGCGCTTGCGCGCTTTCGCGAGACCGGCTCGCTCGACATCCTGGGCCGGCGCGTCGAGACCGTGCTGTGCCGGCGCGATGGCAGCGAGGTGACGGTCGAGATGACCAGCGGCCTGGCCGGCACGGCCGAGGGCCCGTTCTTCAGCATCTTCGTGCACGACATCTCGGAGCGCAAGCAGGTCGAGCGCATGAAGAACGAGTTCGTGTCCACCGTCTCGCACGAGCTGCGCACCCCGCTGACCGCGATCAGCGCCTCGCTCGCGCTGCTGGAAGACGGCATGGCAGGCGAGCTGCCCGAGGATGCCAAGGGCCTGGTCGGCATCGCCAACGCCAGTTCCGCGCGCCTGGTGCGCCTGATCGGCGACGTGCTGGACTTGCAGAAGATCGATGCCTGCAGGATGGACTTCGCGCGATTGGCGCAGCCGCTCCTGCCCATCGCCGAGGCGGCGGTGGCCTCGATGGCGAGCCTGGCGGGACAGGCTGGCGTGACGCTGGCGTGCGAGGCCGGGCCGGGCGCGCAGGCCGTGCAGGCGAGCGTGGACCGCGACCGCATCACGCAGGTGCTGGCGAACCTGCTGTCGAACGCGGTCAAGTTCTCGCATGCCGGCACCACGGTGACGACGCGCATCGAACGCGATGGCGACCGGGTGCGCCTGTCGGTGGCGGACCAGGGCGAAGGGATTCCGGAGGCCTTCAGGCCGCGCGTGTTCCAGCGCTTCGCCCAGGCGGACGGCACCAATTCAAGGCGCAGCGGCGGAACGGGACTGGGACTGGCGATCTGCAGGACGATCGTCGAGGAGCATGGGGGGACGATAGCGTTCGAGAGCCGGGAGGGGCAGGGCACGACCTTCGTCGTCACCCTCCCGGTGGCGGAACAGGACACCGGCCGGGGCGGGAACCCCGGCCGGCCGATGCTTCACTTGCCGTAGCGGCGGCGGCGCAGTACGCCCATCAGGCCCAGGCCGCCGGCCAGCAGGGCAATGCTGGCCGGTTCCGGCACGTCGCCGGTCGGCGGCGTGGTCGGCGGGGCGTCGAGGTCGGTCACGGTCAGGGTGTAACGGCCGCTGCCGCCGAATTCCGACAGGCTGTAGCTGCCGGGCGTAAAGGTGATGACACCTTCTTCGGAACCGGTGTACAGCTGCGGGCCGTCGGTCAACAGCAGGGTGAAATCGTTGTAGTAATCGTAGATTTCCATGCCGCCGTCCTGGTCGGCGTTGTAGAAGTAGAGATCCGCGAGATCGAACAGCGACCCCGGGAAACTGCCGTCGACGTCGTAGATCACGAAGCCGACGCCGTCCACACCGTCATCCGCGACGCCCGAGGAATTCAACTGCCAGCTGGCGTTGTAATCGCCGGTGACCGTGAACTGGTACAAGGCCGCGTTGGCTGCGGTTGCCGCGAACAGCGAAGCAACGACGACGGCGGTTTTCAAACTTTTCATCAGATTCAGCGACATCGACATCCCCTATAAAGAAAGTGTTGAGCCCGAAGGGAATGCAAGTGCCGTGCCTGATTCAAGTATTGATCTAAATCATTGATTCGTTTAAGAAATTAATAAAGTTTAATTTTTCATTTAAGCAACGTGTAAATTCGACCGACAGTTACTATGCAGCCGGCGTAACCAGGTCGCATCAGGCGTGCCCGGCGCTGCCGTACAGGCGCTCGAATTCCGGCATCGGCACCGGCCGCCCGAGCAGGTAGCCCTGCAGCGCATCGCAGCCGCAACCGACCATGAAGTCGCGCTGGTCTTCGTGCTCCACGCCTTCGGCCACCACGTCCAGCCCGAGCTTGCGCGCCAGCGCCACGATGGCCTGGACGATGGTGGCGCTGTTGTCGCCTGCATCGCGCACGAAGCTGCGGTCGATCTTCAGCGACGCCAGCGGGAAGCGCGTCAGGTAGGCGAGCGAGGAATGGCCGTTGCCGAAGTCGTCGAGCGAAAAGGCGACGCCCTGCTCGCGCAGCTGCTGCATGCGCTTGATCGGTTCCTGCATGTTCTCGGAGAATACGCTTTCGGTCAGTTCCAGGCACAGCTTGCCGGCCCTGGCGCCGGTGGCCGCCAGCAGGGCCGCCACCGTGTGCGGAAAGTCGGGGTCGCGCAGCTGGCGCACGCTGACGTTGACCGACAGCTTGAGTTGCCCGAGCAGCGGATCGTCCGCCCAGCGCGCCAGCGCGCGGCAGCCTTCCTCGAGCACCTGGCGCCCGAGCGGCACGATCAGGCCGGTGTTCTCGGCCTGGCCGATGAATTCGCCGGGGCCGACCAGGCCATGCTCGCCATGCTGCCAGCGCGCCAGCGCCTCGGCGCCGATCAGTCGTCCGGCGGTGTCGAATTGCGGCTGGCAGAACAGCACGAACTCGCGCCTGGCCAGGCCCTCGCGCAGCGCCTTGTCGAGCGCGGCCTGGCGTTCGGCCGCCGCCTGCATGCTGGGATCGAAGAAGCGCGCCGTGTTGCGGCCGTCGGACTTGGCGCGGTACATCGCCAGGTCCGCCTGGCGCAGCAGCGCGTCGATGCCGCCGGCGCTGCCGTCGAACAGGGCGATGCCGATGCTGGGCGTGCGCGGCGCCGGATTGCCCGGCAGCTCGTAGGGCTGGCCGAGCAGGGCCAGGATCTTGCGCGCCACGTGGTCGGCGTGGGGCGTGGCTTCATCCGGGGTGGCGCCCAGGCTTTCCAGCACCACCACGAATTCGTCGCCGCCCAGGCGCGCCAGCTGGTCACTGTCGCGCAATGCCTGGCGCAGGCGCTGGGCCACCTGGCGCAGCAGCATGTCGCCGACGTCGTGGCCCATGGTGTCGTTGAGCAGCTTGAAGTTGTCGAGGTCGATGAACAGCAGCGCGCCATACTGGCCGGAGCGGGTGGCGCGCGCCAGCGTCTTGTCCAGCTCCTCGATCAGGAAGCGGCGATTCGGCAGCCCGGTAAGCGGGTCGAAATAGGCGAGCTCGTAGATGCGGCGCTCGGCCTGCTTGCGTTCGGTGAGGTCGGTGTTGGTGCCGGACAGGCGGATCGCGCGGCCGCCGGCGTCGCGCAGCACGATGCCGCGCACCAGCACCGGCACGTCATGGCCCAGGCGGTGGCGCAGGCGGAATTCCAGGCTGTAGGTGTGGCGCGGGCCGGCCAGCAGCTCGGCCAGGAAGGCGATCACATCGTCGCGGTCGGCTGGATGAATCAAACCTTTCCAGCTCTGGCCGCCGAGCGGGAGTTCGCCCGGCGAGTAGCCGAGCATGTCGCACCAGCGTTCCGAATAATAGGTTTCGCCGGTGACCAGGTCCCAGTCCCACAGCGCGTCGGTGGAGCCGTGCAGGATCAGGCGCAGCCTTTCCTCGGATTTTTCCAGGCGCTGTTGGGCATCCTTCAGCTGGGTGCAGTCGGTGAAGCAGACCACGGCGCCCCGCAGGGCACCGTCGTCGTCGAATTCCGGGTAGGCGTTGCAGATGATCCAGCAGGGCGTCGAGGTGGTGTGCGGGGGGATGCCGACGATCACCCCCGTTACCTTCTTTCCTGTTCGCAGCGCCTTATTGACAGGATAATCTTCGGGCGCCATCGGCGACATGTCCTCGCGCAGCAGGTACCAGTGCTCGCTGGTCGGGCGGATGGCGAACAGTTCGTCCTCATTGCGGCCGAGGAGCGCGGTGGCCTGGCGGTTGGCCATGACGATGCAGCCCTCGATGTCGTGCACCGTGACCCCGGCGGGCAGGTGGTCGAGCAGGTCGTCGAAGCGCCGCTGCAGGTCGGCCGGTGCGGGAGGCGCCTTGCTGTCTTGTTGGAATTGTAATCGCATACGCATGGTCCGGTTTTTGGCCATACTAGCAGTTACTTGCCGGGTATGGCGCAAGCCAGCAGTGGCGCGCACGCGCATGCCGCCGGCATGCACCGGCGGACCCGGAACCGGCGCCGCGTCAGGCGGGCGTCTTGAGGTAGCGGCGCAGACGCGCCAGCAATTCACGGGGCTGGAAAGGCTTGATGATGAAGTCGCTGGCGCCGGCATCGAGGGCGCGCACGGTATCGCGCTCGGTGTTCTTGGCGGTCAGCATCAGGACCGGCACCGCTTCCCAGCCGGCCTGGGCGTGGATCAGGCCGAGGATCTCGAAGCCGTCGACGTACGGCAGCATCACGTCGAGCAGCACCAGGTCGGGGACCGGGCTGGACAGGATGTACTGGACGGCGGCGCGGCCGTCGGCGACGTGGACCACCTGGTAGTGCTGGCGTTCGAGCATGAACACCAGGACCTGGGCAATGTGGACGTCGTCTTCGACAATGAGGACAGTGGGTTGGGTGCTCATGACGGAGGGTAATAAAAGTTTCTCTTTGGATCTATTATACCTACCGACTCTACTGTTTTACCTCCTTTGTCGCCTTTACGCGACGACCAGCGGTCACGAATTTCGTGACCGCCGGCGCCATGACGTTTAATAAGGCAGGTCAAACAGCAACACTTCGGCCGCTTCCGCCTCCTTCAGCTCGACCTGGGTCTCGTCGCTGAGCTTGAGCGCGTCGCCGTCCTTCAAGGGAACGCCGTTGACGATGACCGCGCCGCGGATCACGTGCACATAGCCGCGGCGGCCGGGCGCCAGCGGGTGCGTCACGCGGTCGGCGCCGTTCAGGATGGTCGCGTACAGCGCGGCGTCCTGGTGGATCAGCACCGAACCCTCGCGGCCGTCGCTGGAGGCGATCACGCGCAGCTTGCCCTGCTTGTCCACGACCGGGATGTGTTTTTCCTCGTAGCTCGGCGCGATGCCCTGCACGTTCGGCTGGATCCAGATCTGCAGGAAGTGCACCTGCTCGGTCTTGGAACCGTTGAACTCGCTGTGGCGCACGCCGCTGCCGGCGCTCATGCGCTGCACGTCGCCGTAGTGCAGGACCGAACCCGTGCCCATGCTGTCCTTGTGCTCCAGCGCGCCGTCCAGCACGTAGGAGATGATTTCCATGTCGCGATGGCCGTGGGTGCCGAAGCCGGCGCCCGGTGCGACGCGGTCTTCGTTGATCACCAGCAGCGGGCCGAAGCCGCTGTGGCGCGGATCGTAGTAATCGGCGAAGGAAAAGCTGTGCTTCGACATCAACCAGCCATGGTGGGCAGCGCCCCGTTCTTCACTTTTGCGGACTTCCAGCATGATGATCTCCTTTGAATGATTTCGAATGGACTGGTGCCAGTATAGGAGGGCTGCCGGCGGAAGAAAAACGAGTAGTTTTGCGGGCTATGATCGAAAAAATCGAATAGCGCTCAAAGGCCACGCCGCAGCGGGTCGAGCAGGCCGCGCAGGGCATTGTGATCGAGTTCATACATCAGTTCGAGCAGCTCGCCCAGTTCGCCTTTCGGAAAGCCTTCGCGTGCGAACCAGGCCAGGTAATGGCCGGGCAGCTCGGCGATCTTGTGGCCTTTATATTTACCGAAGGGCATCTCGCGGGTCAGCAGCAGGGTCAGGTGTTCAGGTTTCATGGCGGTTTCCGTTAAGTGCTCACTTTAGCAAATCCGGCAAGCGGGTTAGCATGTGCGCAGGAGGAACGATGCCATGGATACCGACTTCAATCTACAACGCTTCGTCGACGCCCAGCAGGGCATCTACGAGCAGGCGCTGGCCGAATTGCGCGCCGGGCGCAAGCGCAGCCACTGGATGTGGTTCATTTTCCCTCAGGTCCAGGGCTTGGGCAGCAGCGAGACCGCGCGCCGCTATGCGATCAGGAACAGCGACGAAGCCGCCGCCTACCTGGCGCACCCGGTGCTGGGGCCGCGCCTGCGCGCCTGCACGGCGGCGGTGGCCGCCTTCGACGACCGCGGCGCCGACGAGATCTTCGATTATCCCGACAACCTGAAATTCCATTCCGCGATGACGCTGTTCGCCGACGTCGCGCCCGACGAGGCCGTGTTCCAGACCTGCCTCGACCAGTTCTTCGACGGCCAGCCCGACCAGGCCACGCTCGACCGGCTGGCATGACACGCAGCAGCAGCGGTTCGCCGGTGGCCTTGCGCGCCACTGGTCCGGACCAGCACGCCTTGGATGTCGCGTTGTTGCGTATAATCCGCACATAGCTTGTCCACTTACCATTATCAAACATCAATTCATGGCTTCATCTTCCGAAAACATCAGCATGGCGGTGTTCTGCGACTTCGAGAACGTCGCATTGGGCGTGCGCGATATGAATTACGAGAAATTCGATATCAAGCCGGTCCTCGAACGCCTGCTGCTCAAGGGCAGCATCGTGGTCAAGAAAGCCTATTGCGACTGGGACCGCTACAAGAGTTTCAAGGGCACCATGCATGAAGCGAACTTCGAGCTGATCGAAATCCCGCACGTGCGCCAGTCCGGCAAGAATTCGGCCGACATCCGGCTGGTGGTGGATGCGCTCGACCTGTGCTACACCAAGTCCCACGTCGACACCTTCGTCATCGTCAGCGGCGACTCCGACTTTTCGCCGCTGGTCTCCAAGCTGCGCGAGAACGCCAAGCGCGTGATCGGCGTCGGCGTCAAGCAGTCGACCTCGGACCTGCTGGTCGCCAACTGCGACGAATTCATCTTCTACGACGACCTGGTGCGCGAAGTGCGCCGCGCCGCCGCCAAGCGCGACGAGCGCAAGGCCCAGCCGCAGGCGCAGCCGGGCCAGGGCCGCCGTCCCGCCGACGAAGGCAACCGCAAGAAGGAAGAGATGGAGTCGCGCAAGCTGCAGGCGCTGGAGATGGTCGTCGAGACCTTCGACGCGCTGGTCTCGGAACGCGGCGACACCGGCAAGATCTGGGCCTCGCTGCTGAAAGACACGCTCAAGCGCCGCCGTCCGGACTTCTCGGAAACCTATTTCGGCTTCCGCACCTTCGGCAACCTGCTCGAGGAAGCGCAGACGCGCGGCCTGTTCGAGTTCGGCCGCGACGAGAAATCCGGCACCTACGTCTACCGCAGCGCCGGTGCGCAGCCGGCCGAGGCGCTGGCCGTGTCCGAGATCGAGACCGTGGCTGCCGTACCCGAGCCGGCCGCTCCCGACGCCGCCGACGAAGCCACGGGCGAGCTGCCGCTGGAGCAGGCCGTGGCCGACGCCCAGCCGGCCGCACCGGCACGCGAGCCGCGCCGCCGCGGCGGCCGTGGCCGCAAGGGCCGCGAGCAGCAGGAGCCGGTGACGGTCGCGTCCGAAGAGGCTGCCCTGGCCAGCTGGCCGGCACCGACGCCGGACCTGGCCGAAGCACAGCCTGCTGCGCAGTTTGACGCACAAGCGGCAGAGCCGCCAGCCTACCAGCCGGTCGAACTGACGGCGGTCGACGAGCTGGCCGACGTGGCCGCCGCCTCGGCTGCGGCAAAAGCCGCTGCGGCCGCGCAGGCGGCCGACGCGCCGGAAGCGGTTGTGCAGCCGGTCGCGCCGGTGAAGGAACGCCGCCGCGCGCCGCGCAAGCCGTCCACGCGCAAAACAGCCGCCGCCGTCGAGGCAGCTGTTGCCGAAGTACCGGCAGCGGAAACACCGGCAGCCGACGTGCCGGCTGCGCCGGTATCCGTGGCACCGGACGATGCCGCCGTGGCCCGGGACGCCGTCGCCGCGCTGGAAACGCCGGCTGCCGACGCCAATGCCGAAGCGGGCACCGATGCGCAAGGCGAGGGCGCCCAGGGCGACACCACGGGCCGCAAGAAGCAGGCTCGCCCGTCGCACAAGGCCCCGTCGCGCAAGCCGGCGGCGCGCGCACCGCGCAGGCCGGCAAAGGCGAAGACGCCGGCGGAGGGCTGATCGCTGATCGGCGGCGCAGGGCTGGCGTGCACCCGCGCGCCAGCCCTGCGGGAGCGTATGCCATAATGACAACGCAAACGCTTCCCAAAGGACTTGCGATGCCTACGCTCACCCGACTGCTTCCGACCTGTCTCGCCCTGCTGGCCGCCACCGTGCAAGCGGTCCAGGCGGCGCCGGCCATGCCGTCGGCCTCGCATCCGCTGCTCGGCATCTGGACCCTCAGCATCCCCCAGCTCGGCTGCTCCGAAACCTACCACTTCCGCGGCGACGGCACCACGCTGGTCAAGAGCGCCGCCGAGGTGTCGGAAAGCGAGTTCACGGTCGCGGAAAAGCCCAGCGCCAAGGGCTTCTACAAGCTCGAGGACCGCATCGTCAAGGACAACGGCAAGGAGGATTGCTCGGGCGAGATCATGCAGATCGGCACCCGCGCCACCAACTACCTGCGCTTCCACCCGTCCGGCGCGCGTTTCGTGATGTGCGAGAACGAAACCATGGAAACCTGCATCGGTCCTTTCGAGCGGGCGCCGGCCCAGGGGATCTGAGCGACCGCGGGCGGATGGCCGCGCCCGCGTCTTCGTGTATATTGCTGGGCGATCAGACAATACTCACTGGATTTCCTGAATGTCCCCGGCTCTACTCTTTTGCATCCTCATCGGCTACTTTGCCCTGCTGCTCGGCGTCGCCTGGGCGACCTCGCGCAACGCCAACAACGACAGTTTTTTCATCGGTAACAAGAGCAGCAACTGGATGCTGGTCGCCTTCGGCATGGTCGGCACCACGCTGTCCGGTGTCACTTTCGTCAGCGTGCCGGGCGCGGTCGGCGCCGACGGCTTCGGCTACGTCCAGGTCCTGATCGGCTACGTGATCGGCTACATCGCCGTGGTCTACCTGCTGCTGCCGCTGTACTACCGCATGAAGCTGACCTCGATCTACCACTACCTCGACGTGCGCCTCGGCCGCCGCGCCTACCAGAGCGGGGCCGGCTTCTTCATCCTGTCGCGCCTGTTCGGCGCCACCGCGCGCCTCTACCTGGTGGTGGCGGTGCTGCAGGCCATCATCCTCGACCGCCTCGGCGTGCCGTTCTGGATCACCACCTTCGTCGTGCTCGGCATGATCCTGCTCTACACCTACCAGGGCGGGGTGAAGACCATCGTCTGGACCGACACCCTGCAGACCAGTTGCATGCTGTTCGGCCTGTTCGCCTGCGCCGGCTTCATGCTGGGCGAACTGGACCTGAGCATCCCGCAGGCCTTGTCGCAGATGCAGGACCGCGGCCTGGCCCACGTGTTCAACACCGACGTCAACGCACCCGGCTTCTGGCTCAAGCAGATCGTGGCCGGCGCCTTCATCACCATCACCATGACCGGCATGGACCAGGAGATGATGCAGAAGACGATCTCCGTGAAAACCCTGGGCGACTCGCAGAAGAACCTCCTGAGCCTGACCGCGGTGCTTGTGGTGGTGCTGCTCTCCTTTTTGTTCCTGGGCGGGCTCCTGTACCTGTACGCCCCGGGTGCGGGCGTGAGCGCAACCGGCGACAAGATTTTCCCGGCGACCGTGATGGGCCACTTGCCGGCCGCGGTACAGATCATCTTCCTGATCGCGCTGATCTCGGCGCTGTTCCCGAGCGCGGACGGCGCGATCACGGCGCTGACCTCGACCTTCTGCATCGACATCCTCGGCATCAAGCGCCGCGAGGACCTGTCGGAAGCGGCCAAGGTGCGCCTGCGCCGCCACGTCCACCTCGGCTTCGCCTTCCTGTTCCTGGCGATGGTGATGGTGTTCAAGTGGCTGGACGACCCGAGCATGATCGGCGTGGTGCTGAAGGTGGCCGGCTACACGTATGGCCCGCTGCTCGGCCTGTTCGCCTTCGGGATGACGACCACGCGCACGCTGAACGACCGCCTGGTGCCGGTCGTGACCATCGGCGCGCCGATCCTGTGCGCCTTGATCGAGCATTACCAACAATATTTGCTGGGCGGCTATCGCCTTGGCCTGGAACTGCTTATCCTGAATGGTGGGCTGGTGTTCATCGGCCTGTTCGCGATTTCGCGCCGGGCCAAGGCTAACCCGGCTGCCGTTGCCGCCTAACGTCGTTTAATCAGTCGGGGTCAGAGCCCACCCGCATGAACCGGGCTCCGACCCCGA
>Ga0265780_10002286_pt1 | contig 26164 bp, 21 predicted proteins | sample P1T30metagenome_FD_192432 | JGI IMG/M metagenome (GOLD analysis project Ga0265780, IMG submission 192432) | Plant litter microbial communities from East Loma Ridge, Irvine, California - P1 T30 | ecosystem: Environmental > Terrestrial > Plant litter > Unclassified | place: USA: California...
TAGCCTAAATTTGTTCCTGCACAAGCCCTATGATTGTGTTGGCATCAAGCTCGCCGCTTTGCCTCCACACCATCTGGCCGTCTTTATATATCATTAATGTAGGCAGCCCTTTTATCCTTAGTGCTTCGGCCAGTTCCTGGTTTTTATCAACATCAATTTTTATAACTTTGGCCTTGTCGCCAAGTGCAGCAGCTACATCGCGTATTACGGGGTGCATTGATACCGACGGTTCATTCCATTCTGTATAAAAATCGATCAGTACCGGAACCTGGGAGTTTATAAGTTCTCCGAATTTTGACATAAAGTTGGTAGTTTTAACTTACTTTAAAATCCTTATTTTGGTAAATTATTACACAAATATAGCATTTTTACCAAATCACACTATTTTTTAACCCTTTTTTAGTTCTAATACTGTAATTTCTGGCCATATACCTACCCTACCCGGATATGCGTGAAAGCCGAAACCACGGTTAACATACACATATCGTCCAATGTTTTCGTATAGGCCAGCCCACTGCTTGTAAACGTATTGTACAGGGCTCCACTTAATTAGCCCGGGAATTTCTATACCAAACTGCAGCCCATGGGTATGTCCGCTCAATGTAAGGTGGTAATTGTTAGGGTGGTTCTTAACTTCATACTCCCAGTGCGATGGGTCGTGGCTCATGAGTATCTTAAAATCCTGCGGGGTAAGCCCTTCAGATGCTTTTTTAAGATCGCCTGCTTTTTTAAAGTTATGGCCCCAGTTCTCTAAACCAATTAAGGCAATTTCCTGATCGCCCTTTTTAATTTTAATATGCTCGTTCAGCATCAGTTTAAAATCGATCTGGCGGTGCAGGTCTTTTATGGCGGTAAAATTATCGTCTTTTTCTTTTTGGGTAGGCCAGTCTATATACTCACCATAGTCATGGTTCCCCAATACCGAATATTTACCAAATTCAGGGGTTTTAATCGCTTTAAAAGTTTCTATCCACGGGTACATTTCCCTCGCATGGGTATTTACAATATCGCCTGTAAAGAGAATGATATCGGTTTTCTGTTCGTTAATAAGGTCGATAGCATATTGTATACGCTCCTTATTATCAAAACTGCCACTATGAACGTCTGATATCTGGGTAATGGTAAAACCGTCAAAATTATCAGGCAGGTCAGGAAACATAATGGTTTGCCTGATAACCTTAAAATTATATTTACCCTTTGTCATACCATACAGCAAAGACAGGAACGGCATTGCTGCCAGTCCTAAAGCCGTAATGCTTACAAAACGCCTGCGCTCCGATAAAAACGGTTGCTTGCTCTCGCCAAGAAACATACGGATAAAGCCGCCAAACAGCCTTACAATATCTTCGCCAAGCATAACAATTGCTATTACAAGCTTGGGCACAACTGTAATTATAAGCAAGCCCATGGTAAAGAGCGACTGCTTGTTTTGCCCTTCGCGCCTGTCAAACTGGGTAAAGGAATAAATAATGTAAAGTATGATGAGAATTGAAACTGCCAGGTACACCCAGTGCACCCACCTGGTTTTAGTGGCAGCCTTTACGGCCTGAAAAGTATAAATTTCGGCCACTAAGGCTACAATAAGCAGGAATATGAGGAAACGACGCATTAAGTGAGGTATTTATAAAAACATAGCCGCATCATAAAACATGCCATAAAACCATTGGCAGAAATTTATTACACTTTGTCAGCCTCAGTGTAACGCTTGCGGTGGTTAATTCCCCATTCCCTAAGCGTGCTTATAACATTATCTAAGGTGTGAGCATACTCTGTCATGCTATATTCTACCACTACCGGTATAGTGTCGTGCACTACACGCTGCACAAGCCCGTTCATTTCCAGGTCACGCAGTTCCTTGCTCAGCATACGGTCGGTTATCTTGGGTATCTCGCGTGCCATTTCGCTAAAGCGCTTGGCCCCGAAGGTTAAGGATATAATTATAGGAAGTTTCCATTTGCCGCTTAAAACATCAAGCGCATCGGTTACCGGGCGAATCATCCCCGTGCATTGATTATGATCTAACTGAGAAATATCTTTCATACTATAGTGTGTGATAGCACTATACACCTGTACAGTACTTACTTTTATATAGCAAAGATAGGTAGTTTTACAATCAGTATTAATCAATACCAATAAAAAATGAAATACAGTTTATTAGCGGGCAGGATTTTATTCTCAATTATTTTTATCATGTCGTCGTTCGGGCATTTTAGTGAACAGACCATTGGCTATGCAGCCAGTAAAGGTGTACCGGCGGCGGGGGTCCTGGTGCCGTTATCGGGCATTATAGAATTACTGGGTGGGTTAAGCATTGTGCTGGGTTACAAAATAAAATGGGGTGCATGGCTTATTGTATTGTTTTTACTGCCGGTTACCTTTATGCTTCATAATTTTTGGACTATATCCGACCCAATGGCACAGCAAATGGATATGGCTGCTTTTATGAAGAACATCTCTATGATAGGAGCGGCGCTTATTATTGCCTACCACGGTGCAGGCCCGTTGAGTTTAGATAACAGGGCGGCGAACAGTAGCGCTATGCTTAATTAATTTTAGCAAAACCCTATAATATCCTTAGCAAATATTTTAGAAACGGAGTGGTAACTTTGATTAACAAACAAAGATAAAAGCACACTAATATAATCAACTCTATATATACAGCACCTTGTGGTTTACACTAAAACCACAAGGTGCTGCCCTTTTATAAAAACCTCCCGCAGGCTTCTTATTGTGATGCGGTTTGCTTATTTTTACGGCAAATAAATTTTTCATGTCTCAACAAAAACGACTTTTCCTTCTTGATGCTTATGCCCTTATATTTCGTGGTTATTATGCGTTTATAAAAAATCCGCGCATTAACTCCAAAGGCATGGATACCAGTGCTATTATGGGTTTTATGAACTCGTTGCTGGATGTTATTAAGCGCGAGCGACCGGATCATCTTGCTGTAGCTTTTGATAAAGAAGGCAGCACCGTGCGTACCGAAATGTATACTGCCTACAAAGCCAATCGCGATGAAACGCCGGAGGCTATTAAAATATCTATCCCTTATATTCAGGCATTGCTAAAGGCTATGCACATACCGGTAATTGAGTCGGCGGGCTGTGAGGCAGACGACCTTATTGGCACCATTGCCAAACAGGCCGAAAAACAGGGCTACCAGGTTTTTATGGTAACTCCCGATAAAGATTTTGCACAGCTGGTAAGCGAAAATATTTTTATGTACCGCCCGGCACGTATGGGCAACGGGATAGAAATTTGGGGAGTGCCCGAGGTTTTAGCCCGTTTTGAAATTGAGCGCCCTGAGCAGGTTATTGACTACTTAGGGATGATGGGCGATGCTGTTGATAACATTCCCGGCCTGCCCGGAGTAGGTGAAAAAACTGCTAAAAAGTTCCTGAAAGATTATGGAACGATGGAAAATCTTTTAGCACATACGCACGAACTGAAAGGAAAACTGCGTGAAAATATTGAAGCAAACAAGGAAAAAGGCATCATGTCTAAAAAACTGGCTACCATTATTATTGACTGTGATGTTACTTTTAACGAGCACGATTATGAGTTAACCAAGCCCGATACCCCTAAAGTGGAGGAGTTGTTTAACGAGCTGGAATTTCGCCGGATGGCAGAGCAGTTTCATAAACTGTTCTCGCATGGCGAAGAGTTTGACCAGGTGGCAACGCAGGGCTTCTCTCCTACCCAGACCATACTAAAGCCTACACAGCAATTTGACCTGTTTAATGTTGGCGCTGCCGACCCTGAAACAGCCGCCGATACTCCTGGTTTTTACAAGACACTGGAAAATACAGATCATCATTACCAGCTCGTACAGGGCAATATGGCTATTAGCCTACTTTTGCGCGACCTGCTAAAACAACCCTGCGTGAGCTTTGATACCGAGACTACCGATATTTGCGCCCTAACAGCTGAGTTGGTGGGACTGTCTTTTTCTTGGGAGAAAGGTAAAGGCTTTTATGTGCCCGTGCCTGCCGACAGGGATGAAACCCAGGAAATAGTAAACAAGTTCATCCCGTTCTTTGAAGATGAAAGTATAGAAAAAGTGGGTCAGAACTTAAAATACGACCTCGAAATATTGGCTAATTATGGCATTACCGTAAAAGGTAAATTTTTTGATACCATGATAGCGCATTACCTCATCAACCCGGATATGCGCCACGGTATGGATATTCTTGCCGAAACATATTTGCGCTACTCGCCTATGCCTATTGAAGCTTTAATCGGCAAAAAAGGCAAAGGCCAGAAAACCATGCGCGATGTAGAATTAGAGCTGGTTAAAGAATATGCTGCCGAAGATGCCGATGTTACACTGCAACTTAAAGAAATATTTGCCCCGGAACTGGAGCGTACCGGCACCCGCAAATTATTCGACGAAATAGAAATACCACTAATGCCCGTACTTGCCTACATGGAGCAGGAAGGCATTAACCTTGATACTGATTACCTAAAAGAGCTTTCGGGCGAGTTAGGCACCGATATTAAGGCTTTAGAATTGCGTATTTATGAAACCGCCGGCCAGAGTTTTAACCTGGGCTCACCAAAACAGTTGGGCGAAATACTGTTCGACAAGCTAAAAATTGGTGGCAACAAGATTAAAAAGACAAAAACGGGCCAGTATGCTACCGGTGAAGAGGTACTGTCGTACCTGGCTACGGAAAACCCTATTGTTCAGGACATCTTAGAATGGCGCCAGCTAATCAAATTGCAAAATACCTATGTAGATGCACTTCCGCTACAGGTTAAGCCGTTAACCGGCCGCGTACATACCGATTATATGCAAACCGTAGCCGCAACCGGCCGCTTAAGCTCTAACAACCCTAACCTGCAAAACATCCCTATACGTACCGAAAGAGGCAGGCAAATTCGTAAAGCCTTTGTGGCGCGCGATGAAAATTACACCATAGTATCGGCGGATTACTCGCAAATAGAACTGCGTATTATTGCAGCACTAAGCGGCGACCCTGAAATGATACGTTCTTTCCAGAACGGAGAGGATATTCACGCCTCTACTGCATCAAAAGTATTTAATGTGCCGTTAGAAGAAGTTACCCGCGAGCAGCGTAGCCACGCCAAAACGGTAAACTTTGGTATTGTGTACGGGGTTTCGGCTTTTGGTTTAAGTAACCAGACGTCGCTTAGCCGTGGCGAATCTAAAGAACTTATTGATGCTTATTACAAAACCTACCCAAGGCTTAAGCAGTACATTGCAGAGCAGGTAGAAATTGCCCGCGAGCAAGGCTTTGTGCAAACCATATCGGGCCGAAGGAGGTACCTAAAAGACATTAACTCGCAAAATCAGGTAGTTCGTGGCGGTGCCGAGCGTAATGCGGTTAACGCACCCATACAAGGCAGCGCGGCAGATATTATTAAAATTGCCATGATAAACATCCATAAAAGGCTTATTAATGAGAACTGGCAAAGCAAAATGCTGCTACAGGTACACGATGAGCTTGTGTTTGATGTGCACAACAGCGAGCTGGAGCGCATTAAACCCATGATAAAAGAAGAAATGGAGAACGCCTTTAAACTGGATGTGCCTTTAGAGGTAGATCTTGGTTCAGGGCTTAACTGGCTGGAGGCGCATTAATAAAATGCAGGTCGCAATAAATGCGGCGCATGTATGCCCCCTCGCCTGTTAACCGTATAATAAGACCATTGTTCATTTAGCTACAAACAATCCCATTATGGATATTTACCATATTACACAGCCAACGGCACCTAAAGTGCCTATTATAATAAGTTCGCCGCACTCGGGTATCTATTTCCCTCCTAACATTGCCTCAAGGCTGCGTCCTGAAATGGCAGCGCGGCCCGATGATGCCGACTGGTTTATAGACCGCCTTTACGATTTTGCCCCGCAAATGGGCATCACACTTATAAAAGCCAACTACTGCCGCTGGATGATCGACCTTAACCGCGATCCTGAGAGCAAACCCCTATATACCGACGGACGTGTAATTACCGGCCTGGTGCCGCTTACCAATTTTAACGGTGAGCCACTATACGCATCTGGTGAGCCCGATGATACGGAGATTGCCGAAAGGGTGACGCAATACTACATTCCTTACCATGATAAAGTAAACGAGCTGCTACAGCAAACCAAAGACGAGTTTGGTGTGGCGCTGCTGTTTGATGCGCATTCCATCCGCAAGGTAGTGCCAGGCATCCGACCTGAGCCATTCCCTGAACTAATATTGGGCGATAACGACGGGGCTTCTGCTTCAGCGGAAATTATCAATACTGCCTGGGCTGCATTGCAAAGTAGCAGCTATGAGGCAGAGCACAACCACCCGTTTAAGGGCGGGCACATAACGCGTTACTTTGGTCAGCCGCAAAACAACATTCATGCCCTGCAGCTGGAAATGGCCAAGACCAATTATATGAATGCCTTCGAGACGCAGTATGACGATGCCAATGCTTCTAAAATACGCGGGGTGCTGACCGGCATGTTTGAGCAACTTATAAAAACTTTACAAGCGTAATGGCAACTACAACATTTACCTTTAAAGGCCTCCTGACCGAAAATGGCTGGATACCCAACGCGGTTGTAGATTTAGATGCCTCAGGAAACGTAATTTCAATATCCGAAAGTGAAATATCAAGGGGTGAATTTATAAATGGGTACGCGTTTCCGGGTTTCCAGAATGCCCATTCGCACGCCTTTCAGTATGCCATGGCAGGCCTTGCCGAACTGCATGTTGATACCGCAGTTCAGGACGATTTTTGGAGCTGGCGCAACGCTATGTACGGCCTGGCGCTTACACTATCGCCTGATCAGCTGGAAGTTGTGGCCACAATGCTGTACAGCGAGATGGCGCGCCATGGCTATACTGCTGTAGCAGAGTTCCATTACCTGCACCATGATAAAGACGGTAAGCCCTACTCCAACCTTGCCGAAATGGGCGAAAGGCTTGTTGCTGCTGCCCAAAAGGCTGGCATCCGCATTACACTGGTTCCTCAGTTTTATCAGCAGGGAGGGTTTGGCCAAGCGCCGGTAGAGCATCAAAAACGGTTCATTTCCAACACAATAGAAGATTATTACAAGTTATTGGAAAGCAGTAAAGCTGCCGCTAAAAACTATGCACATGCGAATACAGGGGTGGGCATCCACTCACTAAGGGCCGTAAAGCCGGAAGATGTAATTAGCATCTGCAACAACCTACATGACAGTGTTTTACACATACATGTATCCGAACAACTGAAAGAGATTGAGGACTGCATTGCTTATCACGGTAAACGCCCGGTACAATGGCTGTTAGATAATTGCAATGTAAACAAGAACTATCACTTAGTACATGCTACCCATTTGGATGACAGCGAAGTAACAGGCATAGCTAAAAGCGGTGCCAGCGTAGTGTTATGCCCAAGTACCGAGGGTAACCTTGGCGATGGGTTGTTCCGTTTTGCGGAGTATAAGAAGCTTAATGGTAACTGGAGCATTGGCACGGACAGCCATGTGGGCCTTAACCCGCTGGAAGAGTTACGATTACTAGATTACGGTCAACGTCTTATAAGCCATAAACGCACTACATTTGTTACGCCTGAGCAGGGCGAAAGCGCCTTTAACGCCATAAAAATGGCATGGCAGTCGGGCCGCAGGGCTATGAATGCACCCGATGCTGAATTTTTTGCTATCGGCCAACCCTTTGATGCTGCAGTTGTTAAGGGAACATCACCGCTTATTGCTACGGCCAGCCTACGCAATTTGTGTAATACCGTTGTCTATTCGGCAGATGTTAGCGATATGGCGGGCACCATTGTTGCCGGCAAATGGATTTGCAAAGATGGGCAGCCGGTACATCGTGAAACTGTTGTAAATGATTTTGTTAGAGTAACTAAAGGCTTGGGAACGAGGTTGTAATCTATTCAGTCGCTTTCCCAACAACTATAATTACTTATTTTGGCTTCATAATTTAATGCTATGCTTGGACTTAAACTGTTAACCGACCCGCGTTGGGCTAATATAGCCGAATCTAACTTAGAGGAGATACTAACCGATCACGCGTGGTGCGAACAAAAGGCAGCGGCTAATGCGCTGTACCTCATCACTAATAACCCGGAACATATTGAGATGGTGCAGACTCTGGCTGAAATTGCTATTGAAGAGATGCAGCACTTTAATATGGTGGTAGATATCATAAAACAGCGGGGCTATACACTTGGCCGAGAAAAGCGCGATGACTATGTGGGTGAGTTGTTTAAATTCTCGAAGAAAAATTGCAGCCGCCATGAGTCGTTTGTAGACCGGTTGCTGTTTGCCGCAATGATTGAGGCCAGGAGTTGCGAACGTTTCAGGGTATTGTCTAAAAACATAGCCGACAAAGAACTGGCTACGTTTTATCACGAACTTATGGTATCTGAAGCTACACATTACACTACTTTCTTAGGTTTCGCGCGTCAATATGCTGTAGGTGTAGACGTTGAAAAACGCTGGGCCGAATGGCTGGAATTTGAAGGTGAGCTAATTCAGAGTTATGGTAAAAGTGGGGCTGTGCATGGGTAAGTTGTTTATTGTATGTTATCGTTCATTTCAGTTAATATGTCAAAGTAAAATTGGCATTTAATCTTAAATATGATTTTTTCCGTATTTTAGCCCACTATGAAAAAGCTGCCACGCTATATATTGCTGTTAACACTTGCCTTTGTAATGACATCGGCGGGTGTGCACAAGTTTTATGTGTCGGTTTTCCAGATCGAATATGTTTCTGCTAAGAAAGAAGTACAGATAACCGGCCGCATTTTTATAGACGACCTGGAGGCGGGCCTCAATAAAAAGTACGGTAAAAAACTGTACCTGGGCACACCAAAAGAATCGGCGGAAGCCACACCCCTCCTCAAAAAATACTTTGCAGAAAAAATCGTTATAAAAATAAACAATAAGCCAAAAGTGCTCACGCTTTTAGGCCGTGAGAGTGAAGATGACATGCTTATATGCTACTTTACCCTTCCTGCGGAAAGCAAAGTACAAACCATTCAGGTTAGCAACACAGTGTTGTTTGATATGTTCAGCGAACAACAAAATATAATCCATACCACGGTAAACGGTAACAAAAAAAGCCTTTTGCTTACTAATAGCGAAACTTCAGGTACCGTACAATTTTAAATGTTATGAAAAGAGCACTTTATACCCTTTCTGTCCTTGTTGCATTGCAGGCCTCTGCACAGGATAACCCTGCAGCAAAACAAGCAGAGCCCGGCCATGCTGATAACAATAAGTTTAGCCAGATGTACGACCTTTTGGCTACGCCTAATATGTTCCGCACGGCATCCGGTGCGCCCGGGCCTGCTTATTACCAACAGCAGGCCGACTATAAAATAGATATAGAGCTTGATGAAAAAAACACCAAACTTTACGGTACTGAGACTATTACCTATCATAACAATTCGCCCGATGCGTTAGAGTATTTATGGGTGCAGCTTGACCAAAACCAACATGCAGCAGATTCGCCGTCTAAGCTTATTGACAGCCAGAAGATGAGCCCGGCGTATAACGCAAGCGGCTTTACACGCGAATATGCAGAGCAGGAATTTGATGGCGGCTTTAAGCTGGAGTATGTAAAAGACGCTTCCGGCAAAGCATTGAAATATACGGTTAACCAAACCATGATGCGAATAGATCTGCCAACGCCTTTAAAGCATGGCGAGCAATTGTCTTTCTCTATAAAATGGTGGTATAACATTAATAATTACCAAATTGAAGGTGGCCGTAGCGGCTATGAGCATTTTGAAAAAGACGGCAATAACCTGTATGTTATTGCACAGTTTTACCCACGCATGGCGGTGTACAACGATGTTGAAGGCTGGCAGAATATGCAGTTTTGGGGAGCTGGCGAGTTCGCATTGCCTTTCGGGAATTTTGATGTGAATATTACCGTACCTGCCGACCATATTCTTGATGGTACAGGTGAACTTCAAAACCGAAAAGAAGTACTTACTGCAGAGCAGTTTAAGCGTTACGAACTGGCTACTAAAACCTACGATAAGCCTGTAGTAATCGTAACCCAGGCCGAAGCCGAAGCATCTTCTAAAGGCTTTTCAGACAAAAAGAAAACATGGAAGTTTAAGGCTATCAATGTACGTGATTTTGGTTTTTCATCTTCACGTAAATTTATTTATGATGCTATGGCGGTTAAACTGTCGGAGAAATCAGTTATGGCGATATCACTATATCCACCGGAGGCTAACCCATTTTGGGGCGAGACTTCTACAAAAGTGGTAGCGCATACGCTAAAAACCTATTCTAAATATACGTTTGATTATCCGTATCCTAAAGCCATTTCTGTTTCAGCGGCAGACCAGGGTATGGAATACCCTATGATATGCTGGAACTACGGCCGCCCTGATGAAGCCGGTTATATGAGTGACCAGCTTAAGTTTGGTATGATGAGCGTTGTAATTCATGAAGTTGGGCACAACTTTTTCCCGATGATCGTAAATTCTGATGAAAGGCAGTGGACATGGATGGATGAAGGGCTTAACACCTTTTTGGAATACTTAACAGAGCAGGAATATATGCCTAACTATCCGTCTCGCCGTGGCCCTGCAGCCAAGATAGTGCCGTATATGGCAGGTGAACAAAAGTTCTTAGAGCCTATAATGACCAATTCGGAGTCGATACACCAATTTGGCTCTAACGCCTATGCCAAGCCAGCTACGGGCTTAAATATACTGCGTGAAACTATTATGGGCCACGACCTGTTTGACCATGCTTTTAAAACCTACGCCACCCGCTGGAAGTTTAAGCACCCAACACCCGAGGATTTTTTCCGGACTATGGAAGATGCCTCGGCTGTAGACCTGGACTGGTTTTGGAGGGGATGGTTTTACACTACCGATTATGTAGATATGGGTATATCTGAAGTTAAGCAATATTACGTTACCGAAACGAAACCCAAAGATTCTGACGATCCCAAAATTAAACGCGGCAGGTTTGATCAGGAGCAGGGCCCGTTCGTATACATGGTCGCAAATGGCCCTGATGCTAAAAAAAACAACAATAAACCTTTAGACACCAAAGATATTAAGCTGCTTAATGAGTACATACAGGAAAAATTTACACCCGAAGAGAAAGCAAAGCTTAAACAACCTAAATATTTTTATGAGGTTACCTTTAACAAGTTGGGCGGAATGCTTATGCCTATAATTGCACAGCTTACTTTTAATGACAATACTACTGAGACTACTACCTTCCCGGTACAGATATGGAGAAAGAACAACCAGACTGCCATCAGGGTTTTTGCTACCGATAAACCTGTTAAGAAAATAACGCTCGACCCGCAATTGCTTACTGCCGATGTAGATGTTACTAATAACACATGGCCATCGGAAGCTGTACCAAATAAATTTGACCAGCTTGAAGGTAAAAGCAAAAAATAAAGGCTACTTTTTGTAATGCAACTATTTATAGCGTAATTGATTGCATAATCATAAGGCGTTTTTAGTAATAAATGTTATTTTTGAAGAACTTTAAATATATGCCCTTATGAAAATAAAATTACTTTTGCCTGCTTTATTATTATCAATTTCGGCTTTTGCACAGAGTCCACTTAACGGGTTTTATGGAGATAACAATGGCTCTAATACGGGTAGTGACACATATAATGTAATCACAACCTCTTCTAACGTAGACGAGGCCGTTTCAGGCTCAAATGTTATCTGGAATTTTAATCCATCAACATCTGTTGGAATGTCAAGTACCCAGATTAATGTTCCAACAACCGGGCAAATAGCGCTTTTTCCCGGTACAACAAGCATAGTACATACAAATGTAAATATTGGCAATAATAATGATGCAAGCGATATTTACCTGTCTAACACGTCATCAGGCTCTTACATTACAGGGATAGATGCGTCGGGTGTCGTGTTAAATTACAGCACAAACAATGCCTATATTGGAACCTTCCCACTCAATTACGGCTATTCAAACACGGATGATATAGCCGGCATATTTACAACTAATGACATCGAAGGCACATTTACAGGCACATTTCAAGCCTCTGTAGATGCTTATGGAACACTTTCAACTAGCGAAGGAACTGAATTTCCTGTAACACGCCTTAAAATTACGCAGAACATTACCTTGTATTATTTGGGTTTTGCTGCCGGTACCCTAAATCAGACTATGTATAATTACTATGAAGGATCTATGCCAGCGTCAACACCATTTTTCAGGAGCTTAGTTAGCAGCGTAAATGTCCCTGCAATGGATCTTGATTATACAACTACATTACGTGAAGCATACCTTGCATCCCTTGCGACAGATGATATTGTTGGGGTCAATAAAACAATTAATGTAGTTCCTAACCCGGTTGCAAACCTGCTTCATTTTGCAGGCAACCAAGCTATTACTGCAGTTACAATTACAGATGTAACGGGTAAAGTAGTCTTAGAATCAAATTTAACTAATGATATTGATATTAGCAGCTTAAATTCAGGCGTTTACTTTGTTTCTGCACAGACAGACAAAGGCGTTGCAGTAACAAAAATAGTTAAGCAGTAATATTTTCTAAACAGCTATAAATATAAAACCCGATTATGTAATTTAAAATGCATAATCGGGTTTTACGTTAAATAAGATTAAAATTCACATAAAAGCACATCCGTACATCCATTTAAAAACGTATTTATAATTACATTTGTATATTAAATTTTAAAGCTATGTTTGGAATAGGAGGCGGAGAGCTATTTTTTATCATAATAGTAGTGCTTATGCTTTTTGGGAGCGATAAGATACCCGAAATTGCACGTGGCCTTGGCCGTGGTATGCAACAACTTAAAGATGCTACTAACGAAATAAAAACTGAAATTCATAAAAGTGCCGATGTTGAGGGCCTTAAAAAAACCTTTACAGAGATTGGTACTGGTGATATAGAAAATAATATTACTGCCGAGATTAATAAGGTAAAAGAAGATGTGGACATTGAAGATTTGTCAGGGCCAATAAAACGCATGAAATAAATGATTAAAAAACTGGCAGAATTAGACAGGGATTTGTTTGTATTCTTAAACTCCCTGGGTTCAGAAACATTCGATCCGCTGTGGGAACTTATTACTAAATTCACAAGCTGGATTCCCATTTTCGCAATTATTTTTTACCTTACTTTTAAAAGACTGGGCTGGCGCCATGCTATGCTGGTTGTGGGTATGATAACGTTACTGCTGCTGGTTACAGATCAAACTACCAATTTAATTAAGAACGGAATACAAAGGCTTCGCCCGGGAAATAATCCGGAAATAGCCGAAATTATCAGGGCTGTTGTAAAGCGCCATTCTTTTAGTTTTGTGTCGGGTCATGCCTCTAACTCTATGGCTGTTGCTTTCTTTTTATACAGGGTACTACATCCGTATTTAAAATATATGGGCTTTTTCTTTTTATGGCCGCTAATATTTGCATACAGCCGTATATATCTTGGCTTGCACTATCCCGGAGATATCCTTGCAGGTTATCTTTACGGAATATTTACCGGTTGGCTAACACTTAAACTATACATTTATTTACGCGACAGGTTCTTCCCTAAAGAGCAGGAAGATTTAGATAACCCTACTAACAGTGAGCCCATCACGAATGGGTAACAAAACCGTTTCTACGCGGGGGTCTTCTTTAAGCAGTAAATTATATTCTAAAAGTACTTTAGTGCTTTTGTCGTTCGCCTTTACAGGCTCTAACACCTTGCCGCTCCACAAAACATTGTCACTTAGTATAATGCCGCCCTTGTTCATAAGGGGTACTACCATCTTAAAGTAATTAGGATAATTCTCCTTATCGGCATCAATAAAAACAAGGTCAAATTTCTTATCCAGAGTCGGGATAATCTCCAACGCGTTGCCTAAATGCTGAGTTATCTGCGTGCTCCATTGCGACCTATCAAAATACTTCTTCTGAAAATCATACAACTCTTCGTTGTTATCAATGGTATCTAACGTCCCATCTTTGCGCAGGCCTTCGGCCAAACTTAGGGTAGCATAGCCTGTAAAGGTTCCAATCTCTAATATATGCTGAGGATTAACCAGTTTGGCTATCATGCTAAGAACCCTCCCCTGAAAATGACCACTAAGCATGCGTGGCTGTAATATTTTCTGATGCGTTTCACGGTTAAGGGCTGCTAAAAGCTCAGGTTCGTTTTCGCTATGGAGGGCGGCGTAATCTTCAAGTTCTTGAGATATAAAGTGCATGTTGTTACTTTTTACAAAGATAATAATTGCACTACTGTATATAACAGTACTTGAGGTTCAAAAATTTAGCAATAATTTTTAACGATATATTTACGTTCCTATCAGTTGAAATACAATATGTTATATTTATTTGTATACTAAATGTCGCCTTTTTTATTTTTAAAATTCGCCATAACAATACATCAATACGTTTTTTTTAATTAGGTTGCGCGAAATTTAAGAATAAACAACATTTAGCTTAAAATAGCAATATAAGTCTGGCAATGTTCACATCATAATATAGCTATTTTCTGAAATAATCATAATTAACTAACTCTTTTACTCTGACCAATGAAGTTTAAAATTACACTATTGCTGTTTTTTTGTTTTGCTATAAGCAGTGCACAGGTTACAAATCAGAGCAGGCCCCTTAGCTGGAAATTAAATACTACAGAAAAAGTTGAAGCCGCTATTATGCCTGCTTTTAATGTTGAGGCTTTACTGCAAGAAGATAAAAAAAATGAGCGTAGTAAAGAAATACCGTGGCGGTTTGCACACGAGTTTACCGTAAATTATACCATGCGAAACAGCGGTAGTTGGCTAACACTGCCTAATGGCGACAGGATATGGAGGATGCATTTTAAATCAAACAGCGCTAAATCAATGCATTTTTGGTTAAGAGACTTTTATATTCCTAAAGGTGCTACGCTATATATTTATAACAACGAGCACAGCGATGTGCTTGGCGCTTACGATAGCCGCCAGAACAGCAGCAGCTACTTAGGTACCTGGCCTGTAGCCGGAGATGATGTATGGATAGAATATTTTGAGCCCGCTGCACAAACAGGCCAAGGTAAATTTGAAGTGTTTAAAGTAGGGCATGCTTACAGGGATATTTATCATAACAAAACAGGAACAGAAGTTTTATCTGAAGATTGTAATTATGATGTAGAATGTTTTGTAGAGGGGGTGGATAACCTGAAAAATATCAATAAACGATCGGTAAACAGGATTATTGGCAGTGTTAACGATGGTGCTTTTTTAGCCAGCGGTGCCCTTGTTAATAATACAGCTAATGATGGTACCCCATATATACTTTCAGCTAATCATGCTTGGGTAGAAACCGCAATGTATACGTTCAGGTTCAACTGGATAAACCCTGAACCTGCCTGCCCGTCCAGCACAGATGGAGACGACAGCATTAATGAAGTACAAACTATTAGTGGTGCGATATTAAGGGCAAGGAGGCAGCAGTCGGACTTTATGCTGCTTGAACTTACAGGGGAAATTCCCACAGAATGGAACCTTGTTTGGTCCGGTTGGGACAGGACAGAGAATATTCCGCCATACACTTACGGCATACACCATCCCGGAGGCGATATAATGAAAGTTTGCCTGGATGTAAATGAACCTGTACTGTTAAATAACAATGAAGGAGAATCTACCTGGAATGTACTAAACTGGGAAATTGGCACTACCGAAGGCGGTTCATCAGGTTCACCTCTTTTAGATAACTTTGGGCGTATAAGAGGCCAGTTATGGCGTGGTGCATCCTGGTGTAACGGTAATGAGCCTAACGGCGCCGGAGACGAGTATGGCAGGTTTAACAAATCATGGGATGAAGGAAGCACTCCTGCCGAACGTTTAAAAGAATGGCTGGATCCGGATAATACCGGTGCTACCACGGTTGATTTTTATCCTCCACAAACTTTATATGCGATAGACGCTAAAACTATTCTTTTTGAGTTGGGGCATAATGACTGCGAGAACGCTATTACACCGGTAATACGGTTAATCAATAATGGATCGCAAAACCTTACGTCGGCACAAATTAGCTATGCTATAAACCAGGGTACGCCTATAGTACTTAACTGGACCGGTAATCTGACAGAAAATAACAGTACGCTTATTAATTTGCCGCAACTAACAGGTATTCCGGGTGACAATGTATTTACAGTAACAATTACAGGCCCTAATGGGGAAACAGATGCCAATCCGGGAAATAATACTTTTACCAGTCATTTTATAGTGCCTGAAATCTATGCGGTTACAGATGTGACCTTAAACCTGCTTACAGACAATTTTGCCGAAGAAATAAGCTGGAGCTTAACTAATGAGTTTGGCACTGTACTTTACAGTGCAGGGGTAGGAACTTATGATAATGCTGAAAACTACAGCAATATTTTTAATTTAACTGAAGCAGGATGTTATACCTTTACCATACGAGATGGCTATGGAGATGGCATTTGTTGTACACAAGGAGAAGGCAATTACTCTTTAACAACGGCTACGGGCGAGGTTATCGCCCAGGGAGGAGATTATGGGCATGGGGAATCAGTAACATTTAAACTGGAGGAACCTATGAGTGTTGGCGGATTAAATTCGGCTAAGGGCATAAGTGTGTATCCTAACCCATCAACAGGTATTTTTACCGTAAGCAATGCAGGCAGCCAGCGTTTACAATATACACTTTATACGGTTTTAGGGCAGGAGGTGCTTAAAGGCACCTTACCCTCAGATGCTACTATAAATGCACGTAATACTGCAAGCGGTGTTTATCTGCTTACGTTAACAGATGAGGGAGGTAATGCAAAAACAATCAAACTGGTTAAAGAGTAGTACTAATAAGCTTTACAACATCAATATGAAATTTAAAATTACATTATTGCTCCTTGCCTATTTTGCTATAGGTAATGCGCAGGTTAGTAATCAGGGACAGCCTCAAAGCTGGCGTCTTAAAAATATAGAAAACCTTGAGGCAGTAGCCATGCCGCAGTTTGATTTAAAAGCCCTGCGGGCAGAAGATAAGATTAACGATACCAGGCAGGATAAACCGTATCGTTATGGCCACGAATTTTTAGTAGACCACACCCTGCAAAATAGTGGCAAATGGACAACCCTGCCTAATGGCGACAGGATATGGAGGATGCGCTACCTGAGTAAAGGTGCACAAACGCTAAATTTTTTATTTACCGATTTTTACATGCCCAAGGGTGCAACCTTGTACTTGTATAATGCTGACCATACTGATTTACTTGGCGCTTATGATGACAAACAAAATAACGCTCAACGGGTACTGGGTACCTGGCTGGTAAAGGGTGAAGATATTACCATAGAATATTTTGAACCAGCCGCGCATACAGGCGAAGGAAAAATTGAGATTTTTAAGGTGGTGCATGGTTACAGATCATTAAGCGCTACCGAGGTAGACCCGGATGGTGGGCTTAATGCTTCAGGCAGCTGTATGTATGATGTAGAGTGTTACATAGAAGGCATCAACAGCCTTAAGGAAATAAGTAAAAAGTCGGTAGCGCTCATCATAGTGGGTAACTCTAACTGGTGTACCGGTTCACTAATAAACAATACAAGTAACGACGGCACCCCTTACTTTTTAACAGCCGATCATTGTTACTCAGATCCTTCACAATGGGCATTTATGTTCAACTGGATAAATCCAAATCCATCTTGCGCAACGGGTGTACCCAGTACTAACAATGCACCCAACTACCATTTAACCGTAAGTGGTGCAGAACTTAAAGCAAGAAAGGAAGAGAGTGATTTTACACTTGTAGAAATTACAATAGGCCTTCCTGATGATTGGGGGCTTGTATGGGCCGGTTGGGACAGGAGTACAACCATCCCGCAGTTTTCATACGGCATACACCACCCCGCAGGTGACATCATGAAAGTTAGCCTTGATTACGATGCTCCTACTATGGTTAATGATATCGGCGATTTCGGAATTGTTTGGGATATCGCTAATTGGGAAATTGGGGGATTGCAGCCCGGATCATCAGGATCGCCAATGTTTGATAACAATGGCAGGATACGTGGCCAGGCATGGTACATATACGGCGCCCCGGTATGCAACGGACTTAACGTAGGCGGGCAAAGCAGCGGCTACGGCAGGTTTAATGTATCATGGGATGCCGGGTCTACGCCTGCAGCCCGCTTAAAGGAGTGGCTGGACCCTCAAAACACCGGAGCTTTAACCACAGATACGTATCCTTTGCAACCTGTTTATACTGTAGATGCTAAAACTATATTTACTGAACTTGGTAACGATTGTAACAGCATTGTCGCCCCGGCTATACGCATAATTAATAATGGTACGCAAAATCTTACGTCGGCTCAAATAGATTATACACTTAATGGAGTGACCCAAACATTTTCCTGGACAGGTAACCTGGCTACAGACGAAAGCGATGTGGTAGAGTTGCCACAATCGGATGGTGTGGCAGGCGAAAATACTGTTACTGTTACTATAACAAACCCTAACGGTATTGCCGATCAGAATACGTCTGATAATACGATATCTGCACTTGTTAGTATTGTGCAGGGCTATCCGGCTCAGCAGTTTACCCTAACCCTTTTAACCGATAATTATGGCGAAGAAGTAAGATGGGAATTAACTAACGAAAATAACACCGTGCTTTATAGCGCTACTCCAGGAACTTACGATAGCACCACAACGTATACTGAAACTTTTGACCTTATTGATGGCGGCTGCTATACATTTACTATACATGACAGTTTTGGCGACGGAATTTGTTGCAACGAGGGTATTGGTAGCTACATTATAACAACAGCGAATAATGAAGTAATACACATGGGCGGTAATTATGGGGCAGGTGAGCAGTTTACTTTAAGAATTGAAAGCGCACTATCTACAGGGCAGCCAATACTTAATGCGGGTGCTAAGGTATATCCTAACCCATCTAATGGAATGTTCAACATTACGTTGCCATCGGGCTACAGCCCTGCCTACACCGTTTATAATTTGCTGGGGCAGCAGGTTAAGCAGGGTAAAATTAATAATGGCAGCGGTACTATAAATCTTAATGATGCATCTAATGGTGTCTATATCCTAAAAACTAACGACGCAGCAACAGGAAACGAAGCCACTTTTAAACTAATTAAGCAGTAAAAGGTGCATTTGCATTAATTGGCAAATAGTTACTACCTTTGCAGCATGCAAACGGAGAAGAAAGATATAAGGGCGCTTACAAAAGAACAGTTAAGAGACTTTTTTGTAGCAAATGGCGATAAGGCATTTCGCGGTAACCAGGTTTATGAGTGGTTATGGAATAAGCGTGCGCATAATTTTGATGACATGACCAGCATTGGCAAGGCTACACGCCAAATGCTTATTGATAATTTTGTTATTAATCACATTCATGTAGACCAGATGCAGCAAAGCACCGACGGCACAGTTAAAAATGCCGTTCGCCTGCACGATGGCCTTGTTGTAGAAAGTGTTCTTATACCTACTAACACCCGTACTACTGCCTGTGTATCCAGCCAGGTTGGCTGTAGCCTTGACTGTAACTTTTGTGCAACCGCAAGGCTTAAGCGTATGCGTAACCTTAACCCTGACGAGATTTACGATCAGGTAGCGGCTATAGATGCTGAAAGCAGACTGTATCACAACAGGCCTTTGAGCAATATCGTATTTATGGGCATGGGCGAACCGCTTATGAATTATAACAATGTACTTAAGGCTATAGAAAAAATAACGTCGCCTGAAGGTTTGGGCATGAGTGCCAGGCGTATTACAGTTTCTACATCGGGTTTACCTAAAATGATTAAAAAACTGGCAGATGATAATGTTAAGTTTAAACTGGCTGTATCACTACATTCGGGCATAGATGAGGTTCGTAGCAAGATCATGCCGTTTAGTGCTAATTTTCCACTGGCCGATTTACGCGAATCATTAGAATACTGGTATTCTATGACTAAAAGCCGTGTAACCTATGAATATGTTGTTTGGAAAGGCATTAATGACCGTAAAGAAGATATAGATGCCCTTGTACGATTTTGCAAATATGTGCCTTGTAAAGTAAACCTTATTGAATACAACCCTATTGATGATGGCGAATTTCAGCAGGCAGATGAAGCTACTATAAATGCTTACATTAAAGCTTTAGAGCGCGCCGATATTGTTGTAAAAGTACGACGTAGCCGTGGTAAGGACATTGATGCTGCCTGCGGACAGCTTGCTAATAAAAATGAAGCGGTAAGCTAAGTAACATATGATAAACAAAAAAGCGGCCAATGGCCGCTTTTTATTTGCAATGATAAAGCTTACTCCCGCCCCCACGGGATTCCAGTTAAGGGTAAGCAAAACCTGCTATTGTATCAATTATTACAAAGCGTAACTCATATTTAGTTAAAAATATGTTAACGATGTAAAGTTAAAAATTAACTGGATTACACAAAACGTTTTTACACTTTTACACCTGCTAAAATGCTTAAAATTTGTGCTATCTTTGGGGCGGATGAAAATAGTTGAGCAAATAAAACAGCCCATAGCACGGGAGATGGAACTTTTTGAAGGGAAGTTCCTGGAATCTATGTCCAGTAAGGTGGCGTTGCTTAACCGTATTACCTATTACATTGTAAACCGTAAGGGTAAGCAAATGCGACCTATGTTTGTGTTTTTAACTGCAAAAATGGTTAGCGGCGGCACTATTAACGACCGAACTTATCGCGGCGCATCAGTAATAGAACTTATTCATACCGCAACCCTCGTACATGATGATGTGGTAGACGACAGTAACCAGAGACGGGGCTTTTTTTCCATCAACGCATTATGGAAAAACAAAATCGCCGTGTTAGTGGGCGACTATCTTTTATCTAAAGGATTACTGCTCTCTATAGACAACGGTGATTTCGACTTACTACGTATTATATCGGTGGCTGTACGCGAAATGAGTGAAGGCGAATTACTCCAGATAGAAAAAGCACGCCGGCTTGATATTACCGAAGATGTATATTACGAGATCATCCGCCAAAAAACCGCCACCCTTATTGCAGCGTGCTGCTCTCTTGGAGCCTGTTCGGTTAATCCGGAAGGCGATGACACCGAAAAGATGCGCAAATTTGGCGAACTTATAGGTATGGCGTTCCAGATTAAAGATGACCTTTTTGACTATACCGAAGACGCTATTGGTAAACCTACTGGTATAGACATTAAGGAACAAAAAATGACGCTCCCGCTTATCTATGCACTTAACAATTGCAGTAAGGATGAAAAAAAGTGGGTTATCAATTCGGTTAAAAACCATAATAAAGATAAAAAACGTGTTAAAGAAGTTATAGCCTTTGTAAAGAAAAAAGGTGGCCTTACTTATGCCGAAGCTAAGATGGCACAATTTCGTGAAGAAGCCCTTTTAATACTTTCCGGCTATCCGGCATCGCCTTATAAAGATGCACTTGTTTTAATGGTAAACTACGTTATTGAGCGAAAAATATAATTTCCCGTTCTGATTTTAAAAAAACCCTCCCTATACATGAGCAGTTTTTATTCAAATTTAACCTTTACATTACCACAACAAAATCGTAATAGCCAAAGATTTCTAACGTTTGCCTATTATGTGTTATTCCTTACCATTGTTAGGAGTTTGTGAAAAATGACCGTTAAATGTATAATAATTTAATTTTTAAGTAAATTAATTATTGATTATCAAATTTTTAATGCCTTAAAAGTGATATTTTTAAATACAAACAAAATATCACGAAATGAAAAAAATCTACTTTAGTTTTTTATTACCGCTTGCCGCTATTGCCACGAGCAACGCACAACAGGATATGAATTTTGAACCTGCGGGAGTTGGTTCGGCATATACCTGGAATGTATTTGAAAACGACACTAACCCCGCATTAGAGTTTGTCGCTAACCCAAGTGCAACCGGTGCCAATACATCGGGTACGGTAGCTAAGTATACTACTTTAATTACCGGCAATCCGTGGGCAGGCACCGAGACTAATCACGATAATGGTATGGCCGATTTTGTACTTGATGCCGAACACAGTACGATAAAAATAATGGTATACAAATCGGTTATTAGCGATGTAGGGATAAAACTGGTTACGCCAAGTGGCGCGGCCTTACCCGAAATGAAAATACCCAATACACTTATTAATCAGTGGGAAGAACTAACATTTGATTTCTCGAGCCAGATTGGCTGGTTTACGGAGCCTTTTGACCAAATAGTGGTATTCCCGGATTTTTCGCCAAACCCAAGAACATATGGTACAGTAACGTATTTTGATAATATAGTATTTGGAGAATCGGACGAGTCCACAAATCCTACTGAACCAATGACTGCCGCACCGGATCCTACATGGCCTGCCAGCCAGGTAATTTCTATGTTTAGCGGCGTATATACCAATGTACCTGTAGACACCTGGTTAACCGGTTGGAGCAGCGCAGGCATGACCGAAGTAATGATACAAGGCAATGCCACAAAAAAATATACTAACCTTAGCTATGCAGGTGTAGAAACTGTTGCAACAATGATAGATGCTACCACTATGACCCATTTTAATTTAAATGTATGGTCGGGTAACTTTACACAGTTTAGGGTCAAGCTGGTAGATTTTGGTGCCGATGCTGCCTTTGGAGGCGGCGATGATACTGAACACGAAATTACTTATGATGCCCCTGCACAGGCGCAATGGCTTACGTACCATATTCCGCTTAGTAGCTTTACAAATTTGGTTAATAAAAACCACATTTCACAGCTGATACTATCCAGCAACGGAACGTCTACCGTGTTTGTAGATAACGTTTATTTTAGCACGGGCGATGAACCAACATCATCTGAACCCATGGTAGCTGCACCCGATCCTACAATGCCGCAGGACCAGGTTATCTCTATGTTTAGCGGCGTTTATACAAACGTTGCTGTAGATACCTGGCTTACCGACTGGAGCAGTGCCGGGATGACTGAAGTAATGATACAGGGTAATGCCACAAAAAAATATACCAATCTTAGCTATGCCGGTGCCGAGACCGTTGCAACACAAATTAATGCTACAGAGATGGATCATTTCAACCTGCACGTATGGTCGGCAGATTTTACGCAGTTCAGAATAAAGTTGGTTGACTTTGGTGCTAATGGAGTTTACGATGGCCCTGGTCTTGTGGACGACAAAGAGCACGAGTTGACCTTTGAAACCCCTGCACAAAGCGAATGGATTACCTATAGCATACCACTAACCGACTTTACTAATCTTATTACAAGGGCTAATATGTCGCAGTTTATATTTTCCAGCAACGGCACATCGACTGTTTTTATAGATAATGTGTACTTTAGTAAAATGGCAACATCGGGCGTGACAGATGTTACGGCATCAAAAGTACTGGTTTATCCTAATCCAGTTAATACTATACTTACCATTAATGCGGAGCAGGATATTCAGCAGCTTGCCGTATACAATATGCTTGGGCAACAGGTGTTGCTAAGTGCTCCCAACATTGCCACGGCAAATTTAAATGTGTCGCAATTGCAAAATGGCGTATATATGCTGCACATTACTGCAAACGGAAGCACCACTACCCAAAAGTTTATTAAACAATAATTTTATATAACCTGATTATATTTAAAGGCTCCGCTGTTGCGGAGCTTTTTTTTATGGCGTGAGGTATACGTTCGCGCTTATAAAATTCGTTACCTTAGTAGTAATCACCTTTACTATGGTTTTACGAATTATTCTTCAAGCATTCTTTGGCTTGTATGCCATTATAGCCTTGGGTCAGGGTGGTGAGGATGTACGCCTGTATGAACCCCTTAAAGCAACAACACCTAACGTAAAAGATTTTTACTACGAACTCCCTTTTGAATACCCCGGTGCCATTATTATGAAGGCAGATATAGGGGGCGAAACCTACAACTTTGGACTCGACACTGGTGGTTATACCATGATAACTGATGCTATTCAGCAAAAATGCAACTTCATTATTATAAAAAATGAACCGTTAGGCAGCACCAACGGTATTACAAAAAACACTGATGTTGTTCGGGTAGACAGTCTTTCAGTAGGAAGGCTAACTTTTAAAGACGTACAAGCCTATAAGGTAAACTTTGATAATTCACCCACAGCACAATGCCTCATGGATGGCGGGTTGATAGGCTCAGCGATTATTAAGAACTACGTTTGGCAGATTGATTATTCTACTAAAAAAGTTACGGTAACCGATAATATAAGTAAAATAAAAGGCATTGATAAAGCAACAAAAGTGCGGGTACATTTAAATAATCATGGCCAACCCTATTTTATGATGCAGGTTAACGGACATTACCAATGGTTTATGTTTGATACAGGATGCTCGTCCTTATTATACATGGACCCTAAAGATGCCGCCAAATACACCGCAGAAGCTACTGCCCACGCCCAGCTTTTAGATGGAATGGTAGAAACCCACCACGGACGCATTAACGACACCATAAATGCATTTAAGGCTAATATAGATTTAGAAGGTATCCTGCTTAAAAACAAACCCGTATTTTACAGGCAGGGTTCAGGTTTAACGTTACTGGGCAGCCCCATAATAAAAAATTATATTGTAACGCTAAATTTTAGCGAAGGTGAAATGTACTTTCAGCCCATAGAGCAATCCCCACCTGTTGATGGCTGGGAGCGCTTTGGTTTCAATTTAGAGTATATGGATAACGAGTACAAAGTGACAGGACTTGTTGCCGGCAGCCTTGCCGCAAAAACAGGATTAAAGTCGGGCGATGTCGTTTTAGCTATTAACAATAATAAAATCACCTGTGCTGATTACTGCGATTGCCGCGAAACCTTCCGTTCACTACTGGAAAAAGGGCAGGCTCTTACCCTTACGGTAAAGCAAAAGGGGCAGCCTAAAAAAATAACTATCAAAAAAGAGAAAATTTTTTAGGCTTTAATTTACTGTTTTTCAGATTTTTAAATTAAATAATCGAAAAATTTTTACATTAGATGCAACCCTTTTGCAACGCTAATCGTCTATGATAATAGAAGTCGGTTAGTAATTTAAAAATAACCAACTTTGCAACCAACCAACAATACAAGTTTTGAAAGTAATAGCCTTACATCAGGAAGAGAACGACCTTATTAAGCAAGCTGCCGAAAATAACAGGTATGCCCAGCAAAAGGTGTACTCTAAGTATGCGCCCAAGATGCTGAGCATTTGCAGGCAGTACATTAAAGACCTGCACCAGGCCGAAGACATTATGATAACCGCTTTTATGAAGGTTTTTACCAACCTTAAGAATTTTGAGCATAAAGGCAGTTTTGAAGGATGGATTCGGAGGATAATGGTTAACGAATGCATCTCTTACATAAGGGTACAAAAAAAGGTCAACTTTTTAGAAGATGAGTTTTATGTAGAAGATACATTTAATAATATTGAAAGCCATTTTAGTGTAGAAGATATACAAGCGCTGATAGACAGCCTGCCGGATGGCTACAAAATGGTGTTTAACCTTTATGCGATTGAAGGTTTTAAACACGCAGAAATTGCAAAAATGTTGGGGATAAATGAAGGTACAAGTAAATCGCAGCTCTCTCATGCACGAAAAATGCTACAGGAGCAAATAAACAAACAAAAGAATTATGAAAATGGAACCGAATAATATAGAACAGGATTTTAAGCAAAAGCTGGAGCAGCGCGCCATACAGCCTACAGAAATGGCTTGGGACAGGCTGGATGCCATGCTTAGTGTTGCTGAAGAGAAAAAATCTAAAAAGCCTAACCGCACCTGGATGTACATGGCGGCGTGTTTTTTAGCACTGTTGCTTGTAGGAGTTCTTTTTTTGAACCAGGAAAAACAAAATACTAACGGTACAAATACTAATAGCAACAGCGTAGTAACTACAGAGGAGCCTGCTGCGCCATCTGAAAAAGAAAATGATGCAACTGTTACCACGCAGCCTATAAGTGTACCACAAGAGGCGGTTGCGACAACAAATACGGCAAAACGTTTAAACAGAAGACAGGCAAAAAAACAGATATTAAATACAATTATAAACAACCCGGTTTACTCCAATAATGAGCAGGTAGCTGTAAATAACGAAAATACGGTTTTACCCGCTGTAACAAAACCCGGAAAGATAAAAGTAGATGCTAATGAGCTCCTTGCATCTGTAGATAGAAATTCGGCAAGCGCACCTAAACAGCAGCTTAGCAGCACCCCTAAAGTGAAACAGGACGGGGTTAAGGTAAACC
>Ga0265780_10002287_pt1 | contig 26163 bp, 27 predicted proteins | sample P1T30metagenome_FD_192432 | JGI IMG/M metagenome (GOLD analysis project Ga0265780, IMG submission 192432) | Plant litter microbial communities from East Loma Ridge, Irvine, California - P1 T30 | ecosystem: Environmental > Terrestrial > Plant litter > Unclassified | place: USA: California...
AACTGTATGTCACACAACAGACTTCAAAATCATGCAATATTGTTAAAACAAAAGGCCGTTTTGTTTCAACTCCGTTGCAACATGATTTTGTAAATAATTGAAAATCAACTAATCCCAAGGAAAAAATACTTCCGGCGCTGGGTACACTAAGCCGGAGTTAGTTCTAATTTTAGTTCTAACTCTGGTTTTTTTATGCGATAACAAGCTGTTAATCTGATAGATAAGCTGTGCTGCAAGATTGACTTTACCGGTTCGACCTTTATTTTCTAAAATAGTCCATTTTTCTGGAAAGATCGAACCGATAATATAGCGCTTTGCTTCAATATCGCCGTTAGAATACAATTCAGTGAGCTTTTTGAACCTTTTTAAAGCTTCATCAACTATATCACTTACATCTGTTTTTGCATTGGCTTGATCTTTTAATTCCTTTAGCTGTGCTTCAAGTCTTATTATCTTCTCTTCGCACTTCGATTTCATGATTTTGTAATCAGCTACATCAATATCATCAGACAATAGCAAAGTCCTAATTTTGGTTAACATGTTATTTTGATCTGAAATCTCGGCAACTAATTGTTTTCTTGTTTCATCAAAATTCTTTTTATTATCACCAAAAGTGTCACAAACAACCTGCTTGTATAATTCTGCCATTCCAGGTTTAGGAACAAATTTTTGTAATTCACGAAAAAATCTTTGTTCAACTCGTCCGCTTTAAATCTAGCTTTACATGGAGGTTTACAATGGTAGTAATAATAATAGCCAGGCCTGCCTTTAGAAGCACTTCCAGTTAACGTACGGCCACAATCTGGACAATACAAAAACCCTCTCAATGGTAAATTCTCTGGCGTTTGTATTTTTACTTGCTGAACCTTTTTTCGGCCGTCTAAAACGTCCTGAACCTCCCAAAATAATCTTTCACTTATTAAAGGCGTGTGCTTTCCGTCAGAAAGAAACATTTCATTGTTTTCATCTGGTGGAACAATGATCTTTCCACAATAGACTGGATTACGAATATTTGCCCAAAATGTATTTCTTCTACATTTCATTCCTCTATCGTTAGCAAGTTTCCAGACATGATCTGTGGGATAAATACCAGAGGCAATGGTTTCAAACGCCCATTTCAAATGGAATGCTTCGGGCTCAGATAAATCGATGTACTTAAATTTATCTTCACGAATCTTATTTATATAGCCTGCTGGCGCTTTCCCCATCCATCTTCCTTCTAACTTACCTCTCCGCATACCAACAACCACGTTCATTCCTCGTCTTATATTCTCAGCTTCAGCCATAGAAATATATACGGCAAGCATAATTCGGCTTTCAGGCACTCTTAAATCTAATAGCTGATCAATCGCATTTGGTTCTATGTTCAAACCTGTAAGCGTGTCGATCATATTGTAAGCGTTGGCTGTATTCCTACTAAACCGATCCCATTTGGTAAATAAAATCAAATTACAATTTCTTCCTTTGGTCTTTTTCAACTCAAAAGTAGCTTAGACCAAGCAGGGCGTTTTTTAAATGTTTTAGCAGAATAGTCCTCATATATTACCCGTCCAACTTTTATATTATTTCGTTCGCAATATTCATGTAAGCGCTGATCTTGGTCTCTTTGCGAAAACCCTCTATCTGCTTGCTCGTCCGTGCTCACCCTAATGTATAAAAAGGCCGTTGTTTGCTGTATGGTCTTTAAGCCATTAGCTTTGTTTTTAAGCTCTGGTTTGTGCGTTCTCCTATCACGATAAACAATTTGATCACCTATACTTTTTGCCGCCATCACATTCGGTATTTTTATTTTTAACTAATTGATTTACAGACAATATAGCAAAATTATACATGAAATCCAAAATTATTTTCGCTTCTTCAAACGTCACGGTTGTGCCGTGTTCATCAAGTATTTCTATCGCTTTCTGTGGGGTTATTGAACGTTTTTTATCAAGCATAATTTGCCCTGCCTTTCTTTAATCAAAAAGCAAATCTGCGATGTCTAAAAATTGATTACTCGCAAGCAACACGGTAGTTGCGACATAAAAAAATAGCTATCTTGCATAAACCTCTCTCATTATGATAACAACAGCATTATTTGGTTCAGGAGTTTCGTACGTGTCTGAAATTCCCGGTATAGCAACGATCACAGAAAAAGTACTTAGCGGAGATAATGTTGGCAGGCAAGCTGATTCCATATATTATATTGGTTCTGGCCAACCTTATTTACAACAGAAGGTGGCAGAGTGCATAAATCTTATAAAACATATACACGATGATATTGCTAATTTTTATACGCTCATACAAGAAGATCATGCGGTGAACTATGAAGATATTTACTATGTTCTCAAACAGATAAACGATTCATTCAATTTAGAATTTGAAAACCCTGCAATTAACTCACTAATAGAAAAATTGCAAGCAAACGAAGATTTTTCGAATGGGAAACTTAGAGATGTAGCTAGAGAAGCCATAAAATACATAGAGTGCATAGTTTGGCAGATGATATCCTATAGGAAATTTACTTTTGACCAATTTGATATTATAATAGACCTTTTCAAAGAACTTAATTTAAAAAATATTGTCAGTTTAAACCATGACACAGTCTTAGATACTTATTTGCAAAATAGAAACGTAGATTACTATGATGGTTTTAATTATACTGAATACAAATTCCCTCAGTGGTTAGGCTTTGAAAATGCCCCACCCAACATTATTAACTTTTTAAAACTTCATGGCAGCATTGATTGGTTTGAAGTTGGAGTGTTAAAACCACAAAGGGGTAATGAAATTTTCAAACTGCCTAACGATATTTACATCCAAGCGGTTCACCATGAAGACGAAAAATTTTGGGGAACTACTGATGGAACACCAAAAATATTGGTAGGGACATTTAATAAAATGCTAGGTTATCTTAGCGGCATATTCGAGATACTTTACGATCTGTTTAAAGGAAAATTAAAAGAGTCTAATATTCTTATAGTTTCAGGATATGGCTTTGGGGATAAAGGAATAAATACTCAGTTATCAAATTGGCTAAACTACGAGAGCTCGATTAAAATGATAATAATACATCCTAACAAGAATGAACTTATTTTAAAATCACGAGGGAACTTTAGAATTAATATAATGAATGAGGATACCATTCATCCAAAAGTACGATTGATTCAGAAAAAATTTGAGGATGTGAAGCTTGAAGAAATCTTAAATGAAGTCAACAACTAAACACCATTCACTCTTTTGAATTCTTCACCTCGAAGATAGGTCGCAATGCAATAATCTTTATGCCTATAAAAACTGTCTTTCTCCTTAAGAAGATCTGGGTATCTCTTTAAATCTTTCTCAGCTATTTCCCAAGCCAACATTTCTCTATCAATCGGTTCTTCCCCATTGGGTTTTCCAGATTTAAAATGACCAAACTCATGTAAAATTGCCCAAATTACATGCAAGGGCTCTTTAATAGAGACCATACTTATTCTAATCCTTGGATTTTCATGGTTCAAATATTGTTCAATATTTGAACCAACTTTATCATAGCGACATGAAATATTGCAGTTTGAGCTATGAATCTCGTTTAAGATTTCATTAACAGTATCCCTATAGTCATTAAGACCAGCGGTATTACAAATTTCATTTAGTAACTGAGTTTTTTTATCTGGTACCTTCATGGCAAATATGTCTAATCAACAATATGCGTTACAAATTTTATTATATGCTATTTTATCACTATTAAAATAATAGTCAAGTTTGTTGTAGCATAAAATGACAGTATAAAGAATTGAAGAAAGTTTCGGCATAACAATTCCCAATTTATTCGTCGTGAAATCCAAATTCTTAAGATGTAGATAATTCTTCGACTCTAACTGCTCATTAGGATTGTCTGCAAAGTGTAGCGGTAAGTGATGATTACATTTATGGATATGTTGAGCCTTATGTTTACAAACATTATTTATGAAATTTAACATCTCTGTCAGAGGATCGGGATCAACTTCGGGTATGCCAAACAAAAATTTTCTAGGGGCGGCTTTTCTTCTATGGTCATGGTTCTTAGGGTCTAGTCCGAGAGATACGATATAAATATCTTGAAAGTCAGTTAAGATTTCTGAAACCACAAGTAATAGTCTTGTAAAGTACCTGTATAGTATTTGTGATTCATCTTCATTTTCAAAGTAACATTTATCAAAAGCTTCATCCTTTAAAATATCAGTAATATTGGATGCCCATTCCCCTAAGCTGCAAAATATACTAATGTGTCCATGTTCGCTTTTATTTTGCCATTTACATTCAAAGGTTTCCGCCAAATCATCTGTTGTGATGAGAGAATACTTATCGGTAATTATCCTCTTTGTGCTGTTAATCCAATAATATAAAGCATCAGCTCTAGCCTCGTAAAATCTTGTCATAATTTACAAGATAAAAAATATTACGTCCCTACCGTAATACTTGCGAATTAGATTTAAAATCTACGTTGAATTTTGACAATACTTTTTAACAATCCCAAAGTTCAGTTCACTTTAGGGAGATCAGCGTTGTAGTCCGCGTGGACTCAGCAAAGATGTATTTTTGCATGCAAAAATATCTTTGCTGTCCTTACGGCCAGGACTTTACTCGGAACTCGTAAAGTCTGAACTTCTTAAATGTGCTGTATATGCCAAGGAAAAAAGCGAGCAATCAAGAAGATCTCTTAACCCGTAATATAATTGTTCGGGTAACTGAAACTGTTTTCCTAAAACTGGAAAAAATGCAGGTAGAAAGTGGCAGTGCTTCAGTGGCCGATGTGGTCCGAAAAATTCTTTCAAACCGAAAGATCAAGCTATTTCATCAGGATAATTCTTTGAGTGCTCCAATGGAAGAAATGGCTTTGATTAGAAAAGAGCTGAAAGCAATTGGCATCAATATTAATCAGATTACTAGAACTTTTAACCAAGACAAGGCTGAAACACATCGGGCTCTTTATGTAATGAAGGTGGCTGACCTATACAAGAATGTTGATGAACGCGTCGAAAAATTACTGGTTATAATTTCCCAATTGGCAGAGAAATGGTTGCAAAAATAAAGATCGGGAAAAGCATCAGGGGCATCTTGCATTACAATGAGAACAAGATTTCTGAAGGAAGTGCTAGCCTGATTTTGGCGAGTGGTTTTGCAGGTGATATTGACAAAATGAACGTCCAACAAAAAATAAAAAGGTTTCAGCATGTTACTGAACTGTGCTTCAGAGCATTATGGACATACAGCACCCAGAGCGTGTAAGGGAAAAATACATCAATCAGGTTGCAGACAGTCCCGATAGTTTGTTCAAGGCCATACCCGCAATTGTTGTAGATAATCAAAGAGTAGTGCAGGGCTCAACGATCAAACTACGTCTCCTCGATAGCGTAAAACTGAACGGACAGATCATACCGAAGGGGCAGCTTATTTATGGTATCTGTAATATCGCCAACCAGCGATTGTTGCTAGATGTAAAAACCATCCGTTTGGGCAATCGCATTGTTCCTGTAGACCTATCGGTTTATAGCTTGGACGGAATCCGCGGTATTGAAGCACCCGAAGCATTACTAACAGATGCTATTAATGGCGGCTCTGATGATGCCGTTCGCAATTTGCAGTTCATGACGCTCGACCAATCAATGGGGGCACAAATTGCAGGTGCAGGAATTGAAACCGCAAAAAACCTGTTTTCAAAAAAGGTTAAACGTATTAAGGTCAAGCTAAAAGCAAATCATCCAATTCTGTTGCGGAACAACAAACTAAAATAATCGAAAATGCGCTTAGAGATGACATTGTTGCGATTGAACGCGACAATTATGAACCTAGATCGGGATTTAAAAGAGGGATATGTTTGGACGGTTGTCAATAACTACTATCCAGTGGAAGGCCCTTGGCATTTTCCAGGAATCAAAGAAAGGAAGATAGCAGAAGAGTATATGCATGACTACAGAGGTCACGACCGCGACTTTGAACTTTATCTTACTAGACATGTTATCGAACATCTGAAAAAGCTGTTCAACAGTGCAAAAAATATAAATAAAGAAAAAGAACTAATTCACATTGATATGAACTTAAATAATCTGGAAGATCTCAAAGATGAGATGAAGAAATTAGGCTTCGATGAAGCGCTAATTGCCAAAATGGAAGAGCACATGAAAAATGATGATCCGGCATTCAAGCTCTACGATGAAGTAAAAGCAAGCAGAGGTCAAGTAGATATTACCCTGCATTTTAAGCAATCTGGTCAGTCGGACTATTATTATCTTAACAAACTGGAAGCAGTACATAATCAGGGCAAACCTTTAGAAGAAGGCCAAAAGTACATGGTGATTACCAAAACAGATGATGGAAAAAACATCGTTAAAAAACTGGAAAATGTTGCTGAAGCTATTGAGTTTTTCAAGAAACAGAATGGAAATAGTGAGTTGGCAGTTGGTAAGGATGCCGCCCATAAAACTATGCTTGCCAACATGGAGGAGGGCAAAGTGAACTATGTCTCTAAAGATTTCAAACGAGATTATTATTCTCCATCTATTCCACAAACTTTCTGGTTAGATCATGGAAAAGGTTTTTCGAAAGAACAGGCTGCAAATTTGGTTCAGGGAAGAGCAGTTTATCGTGATGATCTGTTGAGCAGAGAAGGTACGCCCTATAAAGCTTGGATGCAACTCGATACTGAAAAAGAAAGGGATCGTCAGAATAATCTAACATTTCGCCAGTTCACTGATGCTTACGGTTATAACATAAAAGCGTTGCTAGATGATTTTAAGATTAAAGAAATGACCGACCCTAAAAAGCCACCGCTTTGGAGACATCTCTAATAAACGGCAATCGTCCACTTGTTACCGTTGAAAAAGATGGACAAGAGGCGAAAATGTACTTGGAAACAGCTGTACGTTACGGAAAGCTCAACTTCTACAGAGAAGATGGTAAACCAGAAAAAAGAGAGCAATTTTTAAAAGAGCCAGCAATGTCAGCCACTTTATCGAAAGAGAAAGGCAAGGAACAAGACATTGAACAAGGGCAGGGAGTCAGAATTAAATAAATAGATTCACCATTTTTATTTTTGCGAGTATTTATAAGTACCATGAATAATAATGTTGATTTGATAGCTTGGTTCAGGGTACTGAAAAGCAATCACGTTTGTGCTAACGAAAAAGCTGAAGTACAGCCCATTTTAGATAGGATAGTTTTTTTAAATGATTATTTGTCTAGGAGGTAACAAATGGCGGGTTTACCCGCCATTTTTGTATTTTGCAGTGATCTAATCAAAATATATTCCCTTTTATGCCAAACAATAAATTTGATAGGTGTGGGTTGTGTGGAGACGAACATATTCTCACATTTGAACATGTACCCCCCAAGTGCGCGTTCAATAACAAGAATATTCATATACAGAAGCACGAGCATCTAATAGAACAAAATAGTCCTCTATACGGCAAAAAATCAAGAAGCAATAAGGGCTTTGGCAAATATTCTCTTTGTTCTAGTTGTAACAATAATACCGGAAATTGGTATGCAAATGCGTTCTGTGATTTTGCCGAGCAGGGTATGCAAATCTTAACAGATAACAAAAATCCCAATTATATAAAAGGAGAATATATTGTAAAGCCGCACAATGTTCTTAAACAAATCTTCATGATGTTTCTTACGGCTGATTCAAGTAATATTATACGAGATCTACCTGGTGTAAAAGATTACTTACTCAATCGCAAGAGCCAAGATTTCCCAAGTGATATAAACATTTATATTTATTCGAATGCCTCCAAAATAAAACGAATGCTCGGCTACCACGTAGTTGGGGATATTAATAATGATAAAATCTTCAATTGGGCGGAAATTAATTTTCAACCATTCGGTTATGTTCTCACACATAAGTCAGAACCTCCTAATGAATTTATGGTAAAAATTACCGATTTCAGAAAAGTTCCTTATGATGAAATGAGGAGACTAACACTTACCACAGCATATCTGAAGGTCGATAGTCCTGAAATTGGATATTATTCGAACCTATAAAAGTTTAGGATTTTTCATGAGGATTCAGTTTCTTAGCTTCATCCAATAGGTAAAGTGCATATCCCTTTGGCCTAAGCTTATCACTTTTAAAGTATGTCGGAATCTTATAATGAGTACTGGTTGCACCAGTCAAAGCAAATATTTTATCACCTATTTCCGCAAAGTAGAATCGTCTTCCGGTGTAGAAGACTTTTATGTTTTTGACTGAAAATGGCCAATCCTCATAATTTGAGGAGGAAAGGACTTTATATTTTGATTTAAAAAGAAGAGCCAAAAAACTATAAGAATATTTTTGCATTGGGAGATACAGGTCATGAGGACTAACATTTTTCTCAGTGTACTTCAATGAGCCTAAATCTTGCTCTTTAAGTAAGATGAAACTTGAAAAATCTCCATAATATTGTCTACCTAAAGCCCCCATTCCGTGGGTGAAAAACCTACTTATAGCCCGAACTCCTTTTTCTATACATATAATTGATTTTTTTATAGCTAATAGATCCTCTTCTTCATAGGATAGATTTGATGTATCGATTCCGTCATTAAAGCTATAAATTAGTGATCGGAAATCTTCAAAAGGATTAGATGACGTATTTTCCTTGTTAAGGACAATAGCATCTATATAAAAGTATCTCTGTGCTATTGCAAAATCTGTTATAATAGCGATAAACTTCTTGAAACTCGGTTCATTCTTTAAAAATTCTAGCTCCTCGGCAATCATTGGTATACCCAGCATTTCATTAACAGTACCTGAATATTCGACCATTTCTGCAAGCATTTTATCAATTCCATGTCCATTGCTATATTTATTGAATTGCTTTTTTGCAAATTCCAGTTCAGGAAATTCACCATTCAAATGTTTCTCTTTGAGGAGAAGGAGGATTTTTAATAACCTTTCAAAGCCCGCCGCTAACAACTGTAAAGTCACATGATTGTTCAGTACCGCAAATTTCTGGGCTTTAAGATTAATTAAGCCTGATTCAATAAATTTAAAGGCCGCCTCAACCTCTTGTGTTACGGCAAAAACCTTTTCTATATTTCTTCCAAGATTATTCATTCTTATCTAGAGTTATTATCTCTTTTGAAAACCTATTTCCGTCCTTTGGATCAACCCAATGAAGTAGTATGGGACGATAGCTGGTAACTTCAACATGAGGGAAATCGTCATCCAGCCATTTTGATCGTGCAGACTCAAGATAATCTTCACCAGTATCAGAGCAAGTACAGCTAAAAATCTGTATTGCTGGCGCAATGTCGAGGCCCGAACTCTCAAAAAGATCAAGTTCTTTACCTTCGAAATTAATTGACCAACCGAAGCCATGAATAGGGTCTTCTACAAACTCATACTCCGTTGTTACAGTTACCCTCTTTGCATAAAGTACACCATCCATCTGAATCATTTCGGACATGATAGGATGGTTAGGCTTATAAGGAAACTGCTCAAGATATTTTCGTTGTAAAGTTAACCAATCCGTAAATGCATCTTCCTTATAAGGGAAAGGTAGATTAGTTTTTAACCATTTATTTAATACATGAATGTTTCCATAAATTGATAGTTGGACTATTTTGTCATTAAGTGAGATACCTAATGTGAACGAAATATTAAAATCAATATTCCTCTTTATCATACTATCGAACAATAAACCAATTGCTTCAATCGTCTTATCCATCAATAATTCAGCATCATCGCCGTTATGCATAATCAAAGGGATATTCCAATAATTATCTAAGCTCTTGATAAATAAAACATCTTCAGGTATATCGATGTCTTGTCCAATTCTTTTTAAGGCCTTTTTAAGTTCCAAAAAATAATAATCCATACAGCGATAAGATTTCTCCAAATCACCAATAACGTCAAATGAATTAATAAATCTTCCGACACCTAGGTCAACAGAAACGTTAAAATAACTTACCAATAGCCTCAAGCCATCTTCTTGAGTGATCTGGTAGGGGACTAAATGTTCTTTTAAGGTTAGTGGTGTTAGTGGTGGTGCTTTTAGTTCCTCGATTTCTTTCTTTAAACCAAAATATTCATAGATAATTGGATTACCTCTTAAGTATAATGTAACTAATAGTTTCCATGTAGATAATGGGAGCTTACCATTGACTTTAAACAGCTTCGTATACTCACTTTGTTTACCATAAGACTTAAAATCTTTTTCAAGTCGTTCGATCATTTCAAATGTGTCATAAGTTCGGATTGCACCATCAAAGTGCTCAAAGCCAGCAGACTGTTTATCATAAACGGTATGCACATATCGACAATTAAACAATTCTTTATCAGCTGGTGAGTCTTGATCCATCAGTTCTTCCATTTGAAAGGAAAATTTCTCTTTCTTTTTATCCCATTCCCATAAAAACTCACTACGGCTAAAACCATAATAGGCACGTTCAAATTCATCACAATCATGTCTAGAAAGTCCTTCTTTAATTGTTTCGATATCATCACTATATTTTGGCCCCCATTGATATTCCAATTCCATATATTCCTTAAACGAAGGAGCGTACCCCAGCTGATTGGCATCAATTCTTAAATATAGGTCAAGATGTTGTTCATCCTTTAATTTAATTAACTCGTCCAAGAATATAGTATTAGTACTATTGTGAATAGACTCCGAACGTCTAAAGAAACGATGCGCAAAAACGGTAATGTCTGACTTTTTATCTTTAAAAACACCTTGCCCTAAATAGTCGAAGTGTTCAAATAAAACGTGAAATGGTACAAGTTCATCACGAAAATCCTTGCTAAAGAGATATGGAAATAGATCATTAGCAATATTCTCTTTATTGGCGGTTAAACAGTTTACATTTGTAATTTTGCAATTGTCAATATTATAGGCTTTTAAAAGAGTTGCAAAATCTTCAATATATTCTCTAGAACTATCTATATACTTATTTGACCTAAACACATTATGATTTTTCAACACTAACATCTCTTCATCTTTTGTAGTCGGTGTGTTTTGTACGGCCAAAAGTCTGGTAAGGTTCGGTTCAAAATATAAAGCAAATGGCTTACCCCAACCAATAGGTTTATGTTGATCGTGTCCAAATAACATCGGTATGCCTTCAGACATGCTATCTTTTAACATCATTTCTAATGCTGTAACCATGATTCTGTATCCATATCTATCTACAGAATCCGTACTTAGCACAATCAAATTTGTTTTCATCCTCGTTTATATTTTGCGTTTTCTTAGTTAAGATTGTAAGTTTAAAGATAATAAACACCCTGCTTAAAGGGTTAGAATGTTTTCTGCTCTTTATCTAGGAAAATATGTTAAAAATTAACTGATAAAAATAAGCATGTTTAAAGTAATTTTACTAAAAAAATTAGTAAAATGTCTAGGACTGAAAGAGAAGATCGCAATTCAATATTTAAATTATATAACAAGCAACAAGCAATTAAACCTAGTGGGCAACCTTTGACTTACATTGCAATTTATGAAGAGGCAAAGCTTAAAAAACAATGGATTTACGATCCCGAAATCAAAAGATGGCAAAATCCAGAGGAATTTTTAGAGCAACAAAAACGTATCAGCGGAGGGTTGCCTGATAGATTTTCGAAACTTCAAGTCCGAGATCCACAAGAAGGTTTAGAAGCAGCAGATAAGCAGATACAAAGTATTATGGAAAGAAAGGCAATTCTTACCAAACGTATTATTGAATACTATAAAGTAAACTAATCGTCATCCCAGATAATTAGTCCGTCTTCTATCCAATAAGAAGTTCTTAAAATTTCGATTGTGTACGGTAATTGATATCCATACAACACACTTCCTTCATCCTTAATGGCAGTGACAACACAGTCTGTAAATTTTTCTGGCCTTAACTTTTGCACGGACTCTGGAATGATAGCAAGATTTTTAGTTCTATACTTATCTGCAATACTAGGATATATTATTGCATCATATTGTCCTATAGGCTCTAAAACTTGCTCGGATGGTTTATGTTTTTTAAGAACTGAATCAGCAAAATATGAGCTAAATAGATACTCATACTTTCTAGGATTTTTAATTTCACTTTCTTTTACAAATTCCGAACTAACAAACTCAAAATAAAGGTCTAGGATTTCTGCAAGTAATGGATGATTATATTGCATTTGATCTTGGAAAGCCTTAGTTGCCTTATCTAATAGTTCATTCCTCACCTCTTTACTATTGGTTATTGGATACATCAAAAATGGTTCATCAAAATTATGTTTCCAATGACCAATTATTAGTCTATCTCCAATTTTTGGTTTTGTTTCTATTAATGCTACAACTGGATTTTCAGTAGAGTAAAATACCGTTGAATCTGGAGAATTTGCCCTGCCATAAACTCCCCTTGCCTTATTTATCTCTAAAGTAGGTTCTCTTAGATACTTAACTAATCGGACTTTTCCTTTTTCAAGGAAGTTCTCAGAAGCTATACTTACTCTATATGTGTTTTCAAAGCGTACCTTGTTTTGTACATAAATGATTGCATTGAAAACCTTTTTCAAATATGCTAGCAGTTCCATAGCTTCTTCATCGGTAATTTCTGACAGGTTTATAGATTTAAAGTAAGGATATACTTGTCTATAAAATTGAATCGCCTCCTTAAGAACGTCTTCCTCTTCAGAGCTTATTTTTTCTTTATGAACTAATTTGAATGTTACCAGCTGTTCTGGGGTCATTTTCTCCTTATAAATTTTCGATGGTGGTAGGTCTGGTGGTTTTGGGAGCATTGTCGCTTGGTTAAATAAAATGAGCTTAAATTCTAATTATTTAAATATACCAAAACCAGCTCTACCGTTCTGTAACTCAATCAAAATTACCCCCAACCTTTTTGTACCAAAATTTCTGAACAATCCCTTAGGCTAGTCAAGACCAAGCCCTACGGGTTTGCTGAAAAAAAATCTCCACACCTCGCTGCGCTCGAGTAGTATTTTTTTTCGCAAAGTCTTGCCTGCCTATTGGATTGTAGTCAGGTGATTGGGTTTAACAAAAAGGCAGGAGGCTCCTGCCGACTGAATTTTAAAAGGAGAAAACCCATGAGCAGAAAAAAAGGCAGAAGCCCACCCACAGCACAAAACAACAGAACCCATTTATTAGCGCAAATTATTCAAATCATTATCGAACAATTTAAAATACATAAGTCATGAAAACTACAGTAATCACAAGCGGAAAAGAAAACGGAGCAGTTAAAAAAAATACTTCTACTGATAAATCGGCAATCCGTCCAGCGGTACCATTAAAAGAAAATACCAATCAAGTTGACCCTGACAAGGAAAAGCCAAAGACAGAAGTAGAAACCACCAAACCTGTTGCAGGTAAAACAGATGAACAACCAAAACAGGAAACGAAATCTGTTGCTGTAGTTAACGAAGAACCCAAAGCAGAACCAACGAAAATGGAAATCAAGGAACAGTTAAAGGAAGAAAAACCTGCTATGAACTTGGAAGCCACTATAAAATTGGCGTTGGAGTTAAACCGTCGCATCAATCAAAGAGGCAAACTTTTAGAAACAATTGGAATGCTTGAAACCTTTGAAGTTGCGCAAAAAGACGATGCGGAAGAAACTGACAGTACACATTTTCAGCGTTGCGAATTGACCATTGAAGATGATAAAGGCAGAGAGTTTACAACCAAAAACCCTTTTATCATCAATGCAGTTGCTAAGATGGTCAACACACTTTGTGTAGATAAATTGGCAGAAATCGAGGGCGAAATATTTATCCCAACCAAATAACCCAATAGAACGCCCTGCCATGCGGTGGGGCGTTTAATTATTCACTAAATCTTAATATCATGTTTGAGGCATTTATAGAATTCTTAGACCAATTGTATTGGATTGGCTATGGATTAGAGTTTGAAGAAGAAAACCCCAAAGCATTTTATCGGCAGTTAGATAAGTTCAAAAAACAACATTCACAAAAAAGATGAAATACGAAACTTTATTTATTATGGTTCGCGTGGCAGTCCATGCCGACCATACGCAGTTATCCGACATTGTTAACGAAATAGAAACGCAGTCAAAACTTACCTTAACCGATACCGCAAACGTCAACATTTTGGAAACTGAAATCCTATTATCACGAGTTAGAAATATAAAAAACATTCATCATGTCGCACAACCTAAATTATAACAGCAAGACCGAAAAGCATAGTTTCTTTTCCGTTAAAGAGAAAGCCTGGCACGGACTGGGCACAATCATAGAAAATTATCCCACAAGCGCAGAAGCCATAAAACACGCAGGATTGGATTATACCGTTGAAAAACGAAACCTGTTTACCTATGGTGATGATACCACGCCCGAAACTGAAGACAACGATATTGTAATGGAATGGCGTGTAGATGTACCCAATCATTATGCAACAGTTAGAATAGATACGGATGAGGTTTTGGGCGTAGTTGGCAGGGATTACCACGTTGTACAGAACATAGATGCATTTTCATTTTTCGATAGCATAGTTGGCGGTAAAGATGGGATTAGATATGAAACAGCGGGAGCATTGGGTAAAGGAGAACGCATTTTTATTACTGCAAAGTTGCCCGAATATATCAAAGTAGGCAGAAACGATTTGATAGAACAGTTTTTGTTTCTGACCACCTCGCACGATGGGTTTGGCAGTATTACCGCATCATTTACCCCGATTAGGGTTTGTTGCCAAAATACATTGAATGCCGCATTGCGAAATCAGAGCAACGCTATCAAGATACGCCACACCGCAAGTGCGCACGACAGGTTAAAGGAGGCGCACAAACTGCTGAGCATAACTAATTTATTGGCAAAGGAAATGGAGGGTGTTTTTAATCAATGGGCTAAAGTCAAAATTACAGATAAACAGGTTAAGAAATTGGTACAGATTGCAATGGCTCCAAATAAGGAAACATGGCAGAATTTGCAAATGGGCAAAAAGGATGAATTTTCTAGTGTATTTACCAATATGTTAGATAAGGTATTGGAGTATTCCGCCACTAGTCCAACACAACAAATGGAAACTACAAAAGGAACTCTGTTTGGTACTTACAATGCCGTTACAGGTTATTTTCAGAACGTGAAAAGTTATAAGGACATCGAAACAAAATTTAAGTCCATTATGACGGGCAATGCATTAGGCAGAGCACAAGCTACATTTAATTTATGTAATGACTTTGCTAAAGTTGGCGTGAATGCACTGAATTAGGGGGATTAATAACAAAGTCAGGCACTAAGGGCAGGTTGTTCTTAGTGCCTTGCTACGCCCAAAATTTCGGGCGGCCCTTGCGGGCAATAAGTGATGATTAAGACTGTTTAAATTTGTTCGTAACTTAGAAAAGACAATGCTAATAATATGGGACAAAATGCACTATTCAACTATCTGAAACTTGCGTATACGCCAATCAGCAACTATGATTTTACTGTAATAAAGGATGATCCGATAATCCGTGATTATATTAATACAAGTAGCTTGTATATAATTGCTCAACGCCCGGTACTTACTTTTGAAAATTTTATTTTAAATCCAAATGACCAAATAAATCCGTTTTTGACTTTTGAGATTAGACAAAAAGATTCAGATAAAGTTCTCTATTGCAAATTTCCTGTCTTTCAAGAACAATTGATGAATCAAGATCATCAAGGATTAAAGATTGCCGTAAATTATATCTACCCCAATAATGACCCACAGGAGAAATTTCCTTTCAATAATATGGCAAATTTTGTTATTGCATCATTAGATGGAAATTTTTATTGGTTTTCGCCAGAAAAACTTATTTATCATTATTTAAGAGATGCCGTAGACGTTGATATCGAGGGCGATATAGAAGATTTCCTAATTTATAATATTCATTATATCGGTAAGGCAACAGAACAGGATGTGACCAAACGACTAAATGGCCATTCTAGTTTGCAGGAAATATTATCTAGTACTGAGCCGTTAAAATATGGCAGTTTGCCAAGGGATGAAATCGTGATATTATTTTTATGTTTTGAGGATAATATAACCCTGAATAGCTTTGGGCCAAAAGACAAACTAAAGCCAGCCGTAGATTTATTAATGGGCAGAAAGATGATTCCTGAGAAAACCATTTATCTTGATGCAGAAAAGGCACTTATCAATGCCTTAAAACCCAAATACAATCGCCAATTATATAAAAATTATCCTAAAAGCAAGGATGGACTGGATGGGCTTAAGTTGGACTATTACTCATACTCTTTTAATGATCCAATAACTTTGGTTTACAATGACGGGAAAATTAAAGGAGGTTATACTTTTTTCGAAGGGGATGTTATCATTGTAAAAGATGGTATAGTTGAAATAAAAAGCTAACTAACAATTATTCTCTTGACTTAAATTCCATTTCAGTTAATGCTTTAGCAATCAGTTGTGCTAACGTCTTGGTTTGTTTTGCGAAACCTCTGAACGAGGTACTAGGTCGCCTGAAATCTTTAGCATATTTAATAATACCTATATCTGCCATCCTATATTCTATTACGGTTTTACTAGCCTTAAAGTAATTAAATAGGGCGTCCATTGTTTGCATAAAATCATTACGATTATAACCGTTATTATCGCAAAAGATTCTACCATGCTTCGAAATTCCCAACTCCCTTTGAGTTTTGATAAGTTGTGCCATCAAACTTATTTTTGGCAGTAACAGACAAGCTCCCAGTTGATTTGCCTGCCATTCCATCCAGTGTCTCTCATTTCGTAGCTCGTGCTTACCGATTTCACTATTATATTCTGAATCAGATTGGCTATCATAAACCGACTGTTCCATTTGTAAATTAGAGTGAAGAAAAAAATGGGCAATTTCATGTATTACCACAAATGCATATCTGTCTGTCCCGATTATTGAGCTATCTATAGTGATTTTATTGTTCTTAGAATCATATATGCCATAAATTTTTCTGCCCTTAATATCTTCTAAAGGCATTTCACAAATTTCAAGTTTGTAGTAGTCGTATAAATGAATTTTAAACTGGTCAAGATTTAGTGCTAGTCCAAATTTTAAAATATTGGGGTCGAACAAATTGAGAATTTTTTCGGACATCTGATCAATAAGACGATGTGATAACTTCTCAAGACCAATAATCGGTTCATCTGTAGTACTTTCACCACTCAAGTTTCCCAAAGCTGCATGTTTTAGGAATTTGAAAATCATTTCGTCCCAGTCTATCTTTAGATCCTCGTTTCCAGAAAACATAAAGGATTGGATTTCTTTCAGGTGTTTAAGCTCAGCTTTAAGATCGACAAAATTTGTGTCAGTTAAGAAATCTTCATCACGTTTCGAATTATACAACATGAATTCGTGGTCATTCCTAGCAACTTTTATCCACATCATGCCTTTGCTTTTAGCAAATTTGAAAGCACGGTTTTGGAGTTCGCTAGTTGACATAAACACCCCTTTGACATTAACTCCAGATACCTGACTTACTTTGGAATGAAATTCTTCAACCTTTCCCACTGGAATAGGAGTTAAATAATCCTTACATTCTATCAGATAGAGAAAACTAAGTTGTTTTTGCTCTCCAATACGTACCTCAATGCTAATGTCAAACTCAATATATTCATCCGTACCAATAGCATAATATTTCGGTTTTTCTCTAACAGTACAGCAAGAAGGGATTAATCCCAGCTTCAAATTGTTTACAGCATTTTGAATGAGGTCAAAAGCCCTTTTCTCAAAAACGTCACCTTTTAGTACAGTATTCATATTTACCTGTTAGTTAAGCAAATATAATATTATTAAAAGGTGGTTTTTAAAAAGTGTTTTGCAAGTTTTCCACAACAAAATGAAGAGCTATCCTTCGTTGTCAATGAAACTCATCAGCAATTGTTTTCTTTCTTTACATGGCATAGTTCCATTAGATATCCCAAATTTACATTCTGCTATACGTCTTACCTTGCAAAATATTCTTAAGTCGCGCTAAATTGGTTATATCCAAATTTTTCCCAATTGATTTGGCATCATGACCCTGACTCGCCATTTCTCTGATTTTAAACAATTGATCCGAAGAAAAAGTATTATCCCTATTGCCAATCACCTTTGAGTAATAGCTGTCGTCCAGCCACAACTTTTCAATCATAGGGTTTGGTATTCCTTTGCGTGATTGGTGGCTAAAGTACAAGAAGGACGATTTGCCGCGAACAGCGGATATACCTGTAATGGCTTCTCTATGTCTAGAAAACGCCTTTAGCCCTGCGAAACCGCCAGGGATCATATTCAAGGATTTATTATCGACCACATATTTCTCTACTATCCATTCTTCCCAACCCATAGCAGCTTCATAGGAATGATTTAAAGCGACTAATTCAGAATTTAATAAGACGTTCGAATTACCCTGGTATTCACGCCAAAGTTTGTGGAATGTTTTATTACTGTTCCCTTTGATCTCCCGAAAATGTTCAGTCATGCGGGTCAGCCAGCCTCGTTTTGTTATCCCACAATAAAACACTTCGTTTTCTTGTGGGATTCCATTTTCATTTAGAAAAGATATACCATGCCCGTAACAGTGGTAACCGTCCATTGGATCACCAAAGCCAACCATCAAACTTTGCAACGGAAGATGAATAGTCCATGTTGTTTTGTTGGCATCTTTAATTAGGATGTGTAATACGACACGCCTCTCCTCATAATCTCTTGCAAATTCTGAATGGATACGATAATCCCTAAGGTCAATATTCAGTGTCTTATTAACGTTGTCAAGTTCTAGCACCATATCTGCATCAACCTTGGCAAACTCACTTAATGACCGATTTCTGGCTTTTGAAATGTTATGGAACAACAGTTCACTAGGTAATGCATCACCATTGTCATCAAGAACGTTAAGGAACTGGTCAAGCAATTTGGTAACCCGTTTTAATCCCAATGGAAATTTGTTTCCCAATAACTTCTTAGTATAATCCTCATTAATATACTTCATGTATCCCATCACTACTTAATAAGGCGATTCGTTATGCTTAAAATAAATTTTTTTGGATGAATATACCTAAAATGCCATGACTTTGGGGAACTGAGTGTGTGTAAATTAATGGTGGTCACGAATTATTAATTGTTACTTCACAATCATATAACCATCAGGACCGATAAGTTAAATTTATATCATCTAGGTTATGTATATTTGATAAAGCCGGCTTTTTCAGGCTTCATTAACGTAATCGAATGGAGTATTTTGATATTAACAACAACAAAATTTTTTTTGGAAGTACTGATAAACTCCAAGAATGGGGAGCGGATAATTTTGAACAGTCAAGAATAATCGACAAAATCAAGATAATGCTTAAAAATTATCTTGAATTAGATAATGTAAGTTTTTTATTCGGATCAGGAACATCTATACATCTTGGTGCTGTTGCAATAAGAAATTTTCCCAAAGAAGTGGAAGAATGTATAAAGGAGAAGGATAAAAAATTGCAAGGATTATTGGATCTTTTTAATTCTACGATTAAATCTCTTCAGGCTGACATATTGGAAACGGGTTCAAAAAAATTGGATCCGAAAACAAGTACGTTTACTGACGAAAAAAATTGGACGTTTATTATTGAAGATGGTTTGGTTCGCGATAGTGAATCAAAAGAGATAGCGATAGAGTACGAAACAGTGTTGAATTTTCTAATTGCATTGGAGTTTATATATGAAAAAGATAGAACTTCTAAAGGGAAGGAGAATATTACCTACTTAATTTCAACAATTAAAGAGGGATTATTCAATGCTTGTAATCTGGAAAATAGAACTGTATCAAGTAGTGTGATTGAGCGTAAGAAAAAGAGCCCTTTCAAAAGTGATAATAGTCATGCTGAGTTATTGGCAAACAAAAGCAAGTATATTTTTCATGAGAAATTTGTAAAGGCACTATTACAACGTCCTTTAAACTTACGAAGAGCAAATATTTTTACCTCAAATTATGACCTAGCATTCGAGTATGCATTTGATAAGCTCGGGGTACACTACATCGATGGCTTTAGTGGTTTTCACAAAAGATTTTTTAAACCAGAAACTTTTGAATATGATATATTTTATCCTGGATCTACAACTTCGGGTAAAGTTCAGCGGATTGAAAAAGTCGTAAGATACATTAAGTTACATGGTTCAATGTCTTGGGTGAATTCTGAGGCAAGAGATGCTAACAATTTATACGGTATCGAAGAGAAGCCACTTGAGTTAATCGAGAGCCTTGATAAAAAGGGTGAAATTATCATATATCCTTCAGCAGTTAAAAAATCTTATACACTAGATCTTCCCTATTCAGAACTTTTCAGGCAATTTGCCACAACCATCACACAATCCCAATCAGTTTTAATAACAGTAGGATATTCTTTTGCTGACGAGCATTTTAATGATATAATTTTTCAGGCATTGTCAAACCCTACATTTACCTTGATTATAGTTGATTTTACTGGCACACAAAGCCAATATATTAAGGAAATAATGGAACTAAACGACCCGAGAATTATAATTCTTGAGGGATCATTTTTTGGAGACTTTTTAACGTTTTCCGATATTCTGATGCCAAATTTCAATAATGTTGAGAATTATGATAGGATTGCAAATACTCTCAATAGCTTGTTGGGAAACGCAAAAAATCAAACACAGCAGCTAGATACCCAACCAGAGGTGGAAATAAGTGCTGTAGGACAGAGTGATACAAATGGAGCGCAAGCGAATACTAATCCTTTGCAATCATGAGTGAAAGGAGTATTGGAAAAGTAATTTCTGTTGACAGCTTTCGCGTGTTTATTAGGCTTGACGACGAATTAAAAAGTCTTTATAAAAGTGGTTACGAAGATATATATGAAGTGGCAAGAATTAATTCTTATGTAGTCATTCCGATTGGAGCTGATAAAATTGTGGGCATGGTAACGAGCGTTAGAGCAGTAGACGAAACGGAACTCGGTAAAAATAAAGAAGCTATCTTCCTAACAAAGTCTGCAAGATATCTGGTTGCTACGATGATTGGAACAATTGAAAATAATGGAAAATATATACAAGGTGTTTATAATTATCCAATATTAGATAATCCTGTTTGGTACGTTACGACACATGATTTAGACTGTATTTTTGATCAAAAAAATTTAGAGGAAATAGATTTTGATGACGATTTTTATTTACCCATCGGCACTTCTCCCTCATTTGCGGACTATAAGATTAAAATAAATCCTGATAAATTCTTTGGTAAACATGCGGCTATTCTCGGAAATACGGGGTCTGGAAAATCCTGTACATTTGCCGCAATTTTACAGAGCATGTTTGATTTTGATTACAACGGTAAAAAACTTCAAAATGCTCATATCATAATTTTTGATACAAACGGAGAATATAAGACAGCATTTCAGGGAACAAAGGAAAAGCCCTATAAGAACTTAAATGAAGTAAACCCATTTCATATTGATAAAGACGGTATGAGAGTCCCTTTTTGGTTTATGAACTTCGCTGATATTGATTATCTCTTTAGACCAAGCGAACTTACTCAGGCGCCAATATTAAAAACGGCAATTGGTTATTCTAAGAGTAGTCCAACAGCATCTACTTCTGAAACTATATCAAAGCATTATGAGCGTTTTATTACATCAATTCTAGAAAGTGATGATTTATTTATGCGAAAATACCACAAGCCAGGAAGTGCATGGGTAATAAACCCGAACAATGATATCATCCAATTATCGAATGAAATTCCTGCCAAATATCCTGATATTAAAAGTCAACTAAATCTATTAGGCTTGGAGGCAAATAAGATTAACGAAATCAAAATTAAGCAAGAGTTAGAAATACACTATTTAGAATATTTAAATGCTAAGGAGAAGGATAAAAAAACTATTTCAGAGTCAATTGACCACCCAATATATTTCGATTTCGCTCAACTTATATCTACTAGTATAAATTCGGCTATAGAAGATAGTGACGGCAGTTCTCAAAAAATTAGGGAGCATTTGTCAACGCTAAAAATGCGACTACATTCTTATTTATCGGATGATAGGATTTCTATGCCACTTATGTTAGATCAGAAAACGGCAATTGAGAATGGGCTTGCAAAATTTATTGCTTTCATATTGGGCGATCTTTGCAAAATATATAAGACGGATGATAGCGATATATTCTCCGAGTTTTATAAAAAACAATCGAGTAAAACAGATCATGAAGCACTATCCTCTGACAAATCTAGTCAAATAACAATTATTGACATGTCTCTTTTGCCGTATGAGGTACTGGAAACAATGACTGGTCTTGTTGGAAGGCTTATTTTAGAATTCGTATCAAGATTCCCAGAAAGTGATAGGGGTAAATTGCCAATTGTTATCGCTTTAGAAGAAGCTCAAAATTATATTCCTGAAAAGAATCAAGGGGATAGGGAGTCGATCGCAAAAAAGATTTTTGAGAGGATCGCCAGAGAAGGCCGTAAATATGGAATTTCACTTCTTGTTTCTAGTCAAAGGCCCTCAGAGCTTTCGAAGACAGTTCTTTCTCAATGCAATTCATTTATTATTCATAGGCTTCAGAATCCAGAAGACCAGAAATATGTGAGGCAATTGGTTTCGGCAGCAAATGAGGACATCTTACAACAATTACCGATCCTCCCTCAACAACATGTTATAATTATGGGTGATGCTGTCAGGACCCCTGTTCAAGCAAGAATGAACACAGCAGATCCAAGACCAAATAGTAATAATCCTAAATTTATTGAAAATTGGACTCGAAATTTAGAATCGGGCGTCCCAGATTATATAGAAATTGCGAAAGCTTGGGAGGAAGGTAAAAAATACGTTGTTATTAAAAATGATGAACAACCATCCGGTCCGCAAGAAAATTAATATGCATACTGAGCTTATTTAAGCATCGATATCCAATAATCAGAAAACACGATAATCTTTAGCAATCTTGGATACGTCATGGGGTTAGGTTTGGTGATTTATACTAGAAGCTAAACGTAATGAAGTTTCAAAATCGGATAGAAATCTTGATTTATTCTAAGGGATCGTCACCAATCTTTGAAATCCTTGCTAATATTCTATCAGTTTTCTGGAAAATCAATCGGTATTTGGGGATTCATAATCCGACGGCCAGTTACATTCCGTTCGAGCAGGGCTTTTTATTTGCACAAAACTGTTATGAAAATAGATAGATAACGAATATCTTTTCAGCTATTTCAAATGCTTCTTGCAAAAAATTATTCCTTGCCAAACCGAGCCAAACAACCATTTCCAATTTCAATTTATGACCTTGGCAATTTGTTGGCATGGTAGTTTTAAATATCTTATTTGTTTTTTAAATTTTTATTTCTACTTTAGATAAAGGAATCGAGCGCCCCAGTTGTGAGTGACTGAAACGCAAGATCATATCGATAATTGACAATTCAAACAGCAATTTTTTGTTAAGGGGCTGCATGATTGTCGTTAAACACTCACGACGATCAGAAAGTCCACTTTAACACAATTGCAATGAACTTTGAAATTACCAAAGCTAGCGCTGATTCTTTGCGCACCTTTATCCAAAACAACTACGGCATCCAATTAAAATCGTCCCACGCACATGAACTTGTAGCGGCGTATTTTGGTTACTCCTCACGTGCTGCGCTAATCGCAGACAAAGAATGCCCCATCGGAACCCTAGGAGATGCGGAACTGATTGTCTTAAACCATCCAATGCAACGGATAGACCAGCGCCTAAAAACCTTGACAAACCTACCTTCAGGTCTTCCTTCCAGCGATATTCTTGCAGGGACAATTTACAAGACAATTATCAGCGACGAGCAATTGTCCGTGAAAGTCTGGGCAGATTTTAAAGAGATGGCGATAGCCTATGCCGAAGATCGGGTATTTCATAATGAGAAAATGGAGAGAATGATGGGAATTGACGGATTTGACCAAAGGGAGCTTGACTGGCTAATCCAAGTTGAGATCAAAACGATGGAAACTGATGTACTGATGACCGTGACATACGATTACCCCGCAAAGGCAAAAAAACCGAGCAGACATGCATCAGTAGCGGTAACGCTGCCACGTATTGCTGGAAATATAGGTTATGGTGAACCAAAGGTTTTGCCAACTTTTTATTCCGGCCACATGAGCGATCCTGACTTCAGGCTACAAAATGGAATAGCTTGATTATCTTACTAAGAATTAAAACCTACTATCTCCTTAAAGCCAAAATTTTGGCTTTAAGGTTGATGGTTTATAGTTATTTTAAACCGCAAAATTAAATCGTATTATTACGATGATTTTGTTGAAAAATGCTTCTACCTATCCTGATTATGAAAAAGGTGAGTAAAATCAATTCTGCATGCAAAAATAAACGCCACAAATTAACTTATTGGTATTGAAACAATTACACTCAATTGTTCAATAAACTGGTTCGATTTCAGTACGTCTGGGGGTACACTAAGCCGATATTGATTATTCAATATCGGCTTTTTTATGCACATACTTTTATTTACTCCTCCAGATAAAACGTCTGGCTAAATGCACCATTTGCGGCACAGTCCCAGGCTTCGAGGCGCAACCATTTGCGGCCCTTCAGTTCCGTCTTAAGGTTAAGGACTTTTGTTTCAAATGCCTGCGTATTCCTTAGGTCTATCCTTTCCCGGAAAACTTTCTTTCCGTCGCCTGAAATGATTTCGACAAAGTTCATCGGGAAGGTCCAGCTCAGTTTTAGCTGTATATTGGCAGTAGCATCTGCATTCAACTTCAGCGTCTCCCCAGAGATGCTGCCATTTACTTTAAGTTCATGTATCAGGACCTCTCCGGTTGTGCTGAAGAACTTACCCTTTTGCATTGCATCCACCACCGGCTTCCAGCCCTCTTTGAACTTAGGCAGTTTATCCAGCATCATATAGTTCACATTCATGTGCGCATACATTTCGTTTTCCTGTGTGATTGTAAAAAGGTCAGCCTCTGCGATAACCGTCTTCTTTTCACCCCAATTGTTCATGTCATCTAAAAGGTCGAGGACACGATTGCCTAGCCGAGGCTGTGAAAGATCAGCTGGCATGGCTTTCCAGGCTGCGCCCATAAAACGATCTGACTTGAAAAAATCCTCATGGTTGTAAATGTCCGGGGTATTTACCGACCCTTTTGTACGTGCATGTGCCGTCCAGGCAAGGCCTTGTTCATCCTGTAACAACCTAAGCATATCGTGTTTATCGCCGATGTGGTAAACCTTGCCAAAGCCTGCTCGCTCTTCAAGGTAGGGTATACCTTTTTCCCGCGACATCACCCAGTACACTGGGCGAGGAAATATTTGCAGCCAGTGCCCTCCGAAGAACTCATTGGGTTCTTCACCCGGCATTAACAAGAATTGATCGTCCGATAAACGCTCACACTGCTCGAACAAAGCTTTTAATTCCTTTAAGCGGAGCGAATCTGGGCCTTTTGGATGTGCCGTATAGTGAAACTCTCCCAAATGAACCATATCGAGCCCTAGGCGCCTGAACACATCTACAAACTCGGGCTTATCTGGCACAGGTTTACCTGCAAGCACTACATTCATGATAAACTCATTATGAAAGTGGCTGGACATGGTTTTAAATCCCGGAAGTTTAACGTAACGGTCGGCATTGGTAAACTTCTTTACTGCTTCAAGCACATCCCCATTCCTTGAGCTACCAATCAGGCAGAAAAAGTTTAGACGCTGCTTCGTTCCCGGTGGTGCATTGAACCAGGGAACAAAGCGCTTATCCCCTTCAAGTTCTTGCCTGATGCCTATTCCGTAACCATCTACCAGGTTTCGATAATTGGCACCATGCCATATAAACTTCAGGTTGAATGCTTCATCAAGCGGATAAAAGTACTGATGGGGGGGCGGGAAGATCGCCAGCGCGCCACCTTTGCTTTGTGCAGCTATTGTCCGATACTTGACTGAAAGGTTCTTGGCAGGATCAGCGTAATCTACTGCTGCAGTATCCTGCTGGTCTTCGGTATTGACCCAGGATAGTTTGTCCCATTTCCTTGATCGGCTTATTAATCCAGCATCATAAACAATTGCTGTTGCATCCGACTCGGTGGACATCACTGCAGCAATATTAAATAGCGGACTGCCATTGTAAAACGTAAGTTCCAGCTCACCAGAAAACCGGTCCGCCTTAAGATTTCCGATAGTAATAACGGTTCGGCTCCCGATCGTCTGCACTACTAATGAATCTTTCTCCAGCACAATAGGGTAGGTGTTATGAGGACGAGCAGGCACTTTGTCAAAGAAAATATTCCAGCTGTTTTGGGATAAAAGATCCCGTTTACCTACACT
>Ga0265780_10002288_pt1 | contig 26161 bp, 23 predicted proteins | sample P1T30metagenome_FD_192432 | JGI IMG/M metagenome (GOLD analysis project Ga0265780, IMG submission 192432) | Plant litter microbial communities from East Loma Ridge, Irvine, California - P1 T30 | ecosystem: Environmental > Terrestrial > Plant litter > Unclassified | place: USA: California...
AATATTAAATTTTTGGGTATCGTTTTTTTCAAGCGCTTCATTTATAAAACCCTCAGAAATGATAATATTTTTATGGAATTTTGATCTCGTATCTGCATTATAAACCGCTCCTTTTCCTGGCAAGCTGCGTGCAACAGTAATTTCAGGAAGAATACTTTCTTTCTTGTCGCTAGCATCCTTATAAAGCTGTTCATAAGCTTCCAACGGAATATCGCCTCCAAAAATATCAGCCATCCAAAAACAGAACATTGCCTTGCTGTCTTTTTTAGCGAACTCAAAAAGCTGTTCCATTGCAAAGCGGCTTTCGAGCTTGTATTCGCTTTCTTCGATAATCAATTCTGGCGGCGAGTATTTTGCGTATTTTACGCCGTCATTTCCCTGTAAATCAATCTTCTTAGAGCTAAAAAGCTGGAGATTTTCTTTTTGAGATTCAATATTCACCTTGTTAGCAACCTCTGATAATTTGCCAGCGCTGACTTGGTAGTTTTGTCCCGCCACCACTTTCATGTTCTTTGCTTGCTTTATAATTCCCATAGTTACTAATTTAAAAAAGGTTTACTTTCTCAACGCTGTTGTTTTCAATGGTCTTACCGCTTTGCAAAGTCATGCTTTCCACCGCACTCATGATGCTGATTTCTTGCGCCTGGGTATTTGAAGTATCTGACAATTTGGTATAATCTTTCTCGACAATTTCGGTTCTGTTATCTGATATTTCAGTAATATTTCCGGTTGCAGACTGCATGATGTCATTTGCCGCAGTCGAAGAAATATTTTCACCGGCACCAATGCTTACATTTTTTCCCGCACTTAATGTCATGTTGCCACCAGCGCTGATGTTAATATCATTTGGAGCTGAAATATTAATATTACTTCCAACAGTATCGAGCTGTATTTCGTTCCCGCTTTTGTCAGTTATAATAATGCTTTCGTCTTCTGTAAATTTAATTATATGGCCACTTCTTGTATGAATTGCTTTAATTTTATTGGTCTCTGCTGCATACCCGCTTGAAGCGCCACCATTATACATAGCGCCCAGAACAAAAGGCTTTTCTGCGTTTCCTCCTTCAAAACCGACTAAAACTTCTTCACCGACCTCTGGAATAAAGTAAAATCCTTTACCGCCTCCAGAATGCGGGTTGATCATGCGAATCCAAGGGGTTTGCAAGCCAGCCTCTTTCTGCCATTCAAATGCTACTTGAACGCGTCCTAGTCCCGCAGGATCGCTATTAGAAACTACCGTAGCGGGTTGTGATTCTGCTGTTGGAAAACTGTGAACGTTTCCATAAGGTGGCGACACAACAGATTCTGGCACTGCATCAAAAGAGTTGTGATAGTTACCTGATTCGTCACAAATATGAATGATATCAGTGACGATGTAGCTTCCAAAGTTTTGCTCTTGAAGCCCGTCTAATAGATTACCAGTCAGTGAAAAAGCGGGTTCTTTTATTTCTACAACATCTCCAATTCGCAATCCTGTTTCGTCAGAATCTCCTTTTGCCGTTACTAAATCTGCGCTTCTTGACTGAAGTTGTGTGGTAATGCGATCGACTAAATGCGTCCTTGAATTTCCTTCTTCCAATGCATGAGAATATAGCATCGTAGAATTGTTTGGGAATAATTTTTTTGAAGTTTCGAATAATGTTTTGGAGAAACCTTGTGGTTGGTAATTGACCTCCATTGACCCAGCCTTTTGCGCTTCTCCAGCAGAAGGATCGTAACCCAGATATTCAAAACCTAACGATTTTGCACGCATTTCTATATTAAAAGAGTGTAAGGAACGGCCATATTCGAGTGTAAAATTTTTAGAGTTGGGTTTTCCAAAAGTCAGCTCTTCACCATTGTAATAAATCCATTGTCCCTTTTTCTGGGCAATGCGACATAAAAAGCCAAAATCACTTTCGCTATATTGAACGGTGTATGGCAACGTAGCATCTTTTTCAATTGAAACAGCCGGGTTTAGATTGGCTTGTGAATAATTTTTAAGCACTTCGTTTACAATATCCCCCAAAGATTTATCGCTGAATGATCGAATGTGTGGGGTTCCTTCCAATAAAATAGTTGGACTGTATCCATTAATAATAATTCCTCCAGATGCGCCCGAAGTTCGTACCATCTGGGCTTCTGTTATAATGCCGTTAAAGACGAATGGCGATGCCGTCATCATGCTTGAAGGAGTGATGGTAATTTTGATTGGCTCGCCCACGTAACGTTGCGCTTTCTCGACAGCTTGTCCAACAAATTCTTTTGGCAAAGGTTGAAGTAATGAGAATCTGTGGTGCGTTTGAACTTTTTGGTTGATAACCAACTTAGAAAAACGAGTTAGCGTTTCTCCAGCAATTTCTATAGTGATCTTTGTACTGATAGGCATAACAGCAGTTTTAGATGTTAAAATAGATCTTGGGGGAAGATTCTGAATTAGATATGTGAATTTAATTTTTTTTTTCCAAAGTAAGGCGGTAATTTATATTATATTAAGTTAAATTTTTAATTAACATTTCTCGTTTGCCATCCATTTTATTGAAAACACTGGTGTTTATGTTAATTTTCACTGAATATAATTGATCTACATTCTTCATATTACAAGATCTTTTTTGGATGGTTTGCTATTAAAGAAATCATAAACCGACCCAAATTCCAGATATTGTTAGGTAACTTTAATGAAAAATGCGTTATGGCTGGAGGATCAAAAATCGCGATATATGGAGCGCTCGCGGCTAATATTGGCATTGCCATAATAAAATTTATTGCGGCAGGAGTTACCGGAAGTTCAGCCATGGTTTCTGAAGGAATTCATAGCGCAGTAGATTCTGGTAACTCGCTCTTACTATTATTGGGGATTAGCCGTAGCAAGCGTCCTGCAGATGCCGGACACCCGTTTGGACATGGAAAGGAAATTTATTTTTGGACGCTAATTGTTGCTGTACTGGTCTTTTCTCTTGGAGGCGGAATGTCACTTTATGAAGGAATTACGCATTTACAACATCCGGAAGAACTACAAAATCCTAAATGGAATTATATTGTATTGCTAATTTCTATGTGCTTTGAAGGAGCGTCATTGTTTTATGCTGTTAAAACTTTTAATAAAACTAAGGGAGAATTTAGTTTTTGGAAAGAGGTGCGATTGTCAAAAGATCCAGCATTGTTCGCTGTAATATATGAAGAAAGCGCGGCACTTTTAGGTTTACTAATTGCATTATTTGGCGTTTTTCTTTGCCATTATTATAACGATCCGACGTTTGATGCGGTGGCTTCAATGCTAATAGGTTTGTTATTAATTTATGTTGCCGTGGTGATGGTTAAGGAAAGCAAAGGACTTTTAGTTGGTGAGAGCGCGCACGCCAACATCGTAAAAGGTGTTTATCAATTGATCAATAATGAAACTTCTGTCTCCACATTATATTACCCTTTAACTATGCATCTGGCGCCGCAGGAAATCCTTTTGGCAATCGACGTTCAGTTTAATACAGAAATGACGATGGATGATTTATTTGAATATATAAATGATTTAGAAAATAAGATAAAGGAAAAATATCCGTCGATTAAGAAGATTTACATCGAAGCAAAGAATCTTAGAGGCAAGAAGGTTACGGGCTTATAAAAAAAGCGGTGGCCTACCAAAACCACCGCTCGTAAAAACTACTACTAAACTAAAAAACTACAATTATTCGTCGTCTAGTTTCTTTTTCTTGAAAAAAGAACTAGAATGAAGATTATCTATTTCAATGATTCTATTCGCTTTTTCTTTTGGCTTCATTTCTTTAATGCCATTTGGTAAAGCCATGGAAGAAATCATTGTAGAAACCAATATTGCGAGAATTGCGAGAATTTTTACCATAATTCTTTTCAGAGCTAAAAAATGATTGGCTCAATTGATGGTAAAAATAATGGAATGGACAAATATTTAATTACGGTTTTACCGTATCAATTGTTAAAATTTAAAGCGCTGGGATTTAGACGAATCCACGTTTTCTTGCTGCGCGAACAATATCTTCATCGCTTCCTTTGTCGATCGAAAAATAATCTTTGATCTGAGATTTTCTTTTTTCGACCGCGCTCATTGAGAGATTTAAATGCTCTGGAAGATTTTTTGTCTTTACCCCTTGAGCAAGCAAAATGATGATCTGGCGGTTATAACTGTCTAAATATTCCTCACGAGATAATAATTCTTGGATGCTGGCGGTAACGGTTTCGCTGTGATAGGTTTGGTTTTGAATGACAGAATCGAAAGCTGTCAGCAAATCTTCGCCGCTGAAATCACTTTTAACTAAGAAGGCATTTGGTTCAATTTTCTTGACAATATTGTAAATCAAAAAAGATTCTGAGTGAGAGGTCAGCATAACAATTTTTGCTTGAGGACTTCGCTGTCTAATGACATAAGCTAAATCTTCGCCTGATTTTAAGTTCTGTTCTGGGTAACCCGGAAGGCTTACGTCTAAAAAAAACATATCGAAAGCTGCCACTTCAGGGTCTGTGATGATTTCTAACGCGCTTTTACAATTGTACGCCGTTGTGATATCAAGGTCAATCCCCTGATTATTATAAGTTAAGATAATTTTGTAACCGTCAAGTTGCGTTGGGTGGTCGTCCACCATTAAAATGCGCATTGTCATAAATTCTGATTTGTGTGGTATAATTATATCGGAAAAGTAAGATAAATTATTGTACCACGCCCCAAAATGGAGTCAATTGTCACCTTTCCATTTAATTGCGCCAAACGATCCTGTATATTTTTTAGGCCAATACCTTGCTTGACAGCGTTCTGATCAAAGCCAGAACCATTGTCTTTAATTTCAATTTCTAGCGCTTTGTCGATTTTTTTCATTGAGATAATCACTTCGGTCGCCTTGGCATGTTTTTCTATATTGTGTAATGATTCTTGAAATATTCTGTATATCTGCATTTTAACATTGCTATTGATAACTGACCAGTCGATGTCATCATCAGTATTTAGCTCAAAATTAATGTGAGAATGATTTTGAATCGACTCAAAAAGATTTTTTACGATGGCTGTAAAATTCACTGCATCGGCAAAAAGATTTTTATTCAAATCGTGTGAGATGGTTCTTATTTCCTTTTCAACATCTTGAATTTCACCGACATATTTCAAGCAATGGTCGATTGTGGCATCATCGCGTTTTTTGTTCAATATAAATAAATTTAATCGAATACCCGTTAATTTCCCCATCACTCCGTCGTGCAATTCTTGCGAAATTCTTTTTTTCTCAAGCTGTTTTCCTTCTTCCAGTTTTTGTTGTTGGTCAAGCATCAACTCATAGATTTCTTCGTTCGCCTCTTGCTGTTGCTGAATATAGCGCAATTCCTTATTTTTATTACGTTGGGACTGAATCATGTACCAAAGCGCAACAATTAGCACAATCAACAAACTGAAACCCAAAATCATCCACCGCTGTAATGAAATGCGATCTTTTTCAGATTCTATTAGTTTTTTCTGCGAGATAATTTCATCGGTTTCATATTCAATTCGGGCAAATTTATCGCGTTGTTCCCGCTCTTGTTTCAGATTTTAATCTGTTAAATCAACATATTTTTGGAAATAAACCGTACTGTTTTTGGTATCGGCTTTGGCCAAAATCTGCAACGATTCATTTACGGCGTCATGGCTTTTTATTTCGATCGCCTGCTTATTTGCTTCCTGAACCGAGCGAAAGGCATAAGCTGTGTCTTTTTTGGAGAGATAATAATTGGCAAGTTTGATTTTGCTATCAACAATTCCGGCAAGATCGCCCATGCTGTCCCTGATTTTCAAGCAATCTTGATAATCTTCCAGTATATTTTCTTCGCCTAATTGTTCCCTGCAATAAATCAAATTATTCCAGATATAGGCATAGAAAGAAGGATGAATCGAGATTAGATCTTCCATCTCAAGCCCCTTTTTAAAATATTCAGACGCTTTTACATATTCCTTTTGAGACATATAAACCGTTCCAATACTATTATATGTTTGGGATTTTAAAATGGTAAAATACTGTGGATCATCCTTAAATTCATCAAGCGTTTTCAATGCTTTTTCATTATAATCAATGGCCTCGGCAAACTTGTGCTCTGAAGTCAATACCGAACTTAAAAAATTATAGCACTCGTATTCCAGCGTTAAGTCTTTAACTTCGTGCGCGATTTTTAATGATTCAATTCCAATAGCTTCGGAAGATGCCAAATCATTAATCTTATAAATCAAGTACCCTTTTTTCAACTTTACCCGGCCAAAGTTTTCTCTGTCACGAGAATCCGCGAGTAGTTTTTCGGCCTTTGTAAAATAAAAATAAGAACTGTCCGGATTATTTCTGTCTGTAAAATAGTCGCCCAAATATTGATAACCGCGCGCCAAATCTATCGTGTCGTTGGCCTCAACGCTCATTGCTACAATCTTTTGAGAAGCGTTGCGATATTTTTCAATTTCGTTGATATAAAAATATTGGTTGGCAACTAAAACCATATTAAACCGTGAAACCGAATCATTTTGGCTCTTGGCCACCACCCGCGCTAAGCTGTCTAAAAGTTTGATTTTTTCTTCGCGAGGAAGTTCCTCAAGTTTTGGACTGTCTAAAATAGAATCCATAGGCTCAGTAACAGCCAAAACACGATCTGCATTTTTGTCTGTTGTATTGCAACTTATTAAAATAAGCGTAAATAGCAGAATATATAACTTCTTCAAGGAGGATGTATTGGGATAGCCAAATATATCGATTTTTTGTAAGAAGTGAAATGTCTTGTGAGAATTTTAAAAAATTTATAGTAAGAAAGTATCCTCGTTGCTAAGTTTTTAAAATTCGAAAAATATCAGTTAAAGTAACGCATTCGCAATTCGACCCGAAGCTTCTTCGCAAAAATCGAGACCAGAATAATCTGGATTATAACCACCAATATAAGGAACCACCATCACAAATATTCTATCATTAGCCTTTCCATCATCGCCGACTACTTGAAAATCATCATTAATTCTAATTCCTGGAACGTTTAGCAAAAAGTCTTCGTTTGATTTGAACACATTTTTGTTTTCGCCAATAGCTTTCTTGCCCGTATCCTTGTTTTTAAATTTTAAAGTAGCTGGAGTAATCGTCCCATCACACAATCCTTTAAAAGGGAACGAGTCAATTGAAAGATGTGGCTGCCCCACGCAATTTACAAATGTTTTATAATACACCGACTGCGTTCCTGTTTCGTCTATGTAATTATAATTTATGCCACCGCTACTGTTTTCAACCACTTCGCTATCTTCGCCCACGGCAATGATTTCTAATACGCCTGCTTGATGCAAAGCCAAAAGTTCAGCAGCGGAAGTTTGCGGCACAAACGCAATTACGACAGAGATCAACGGCATTAATGACTTTTGAAGTCGCATCATATCTTCAGCTGCAAGATATTTTGCAGGATAATTTAAAGCAAAGCTCAAAATGGCCAGCAATTCCTTCCAGTAAATTGATTCTTTTCGATTTATCGATCTCGCCGCATTTTCATATTCCTGTCTTAAAAGCTCAAAAGCATCAAAACCTTCCCTGTAATTTAACATGGTTTCAGTAAATTCCTCTAATTTCATGGAAGCAATTGTCGCATACAAATTTGGGTCGCGTTCAAGCAATATTTTTTTAAAATCTTGGTCAAAGATATAATCTAAAGAAAGAAAGCCTTCGTTATTCTGGATGTGTTCTTCAATTTCTCTGTCAGAAAGTAGGTAATTAGATGCCAAATGTGAGTCTTCAAGGTGAAAGCGAACCGCCGGAAGAAGTCCGCTTCGCGAGTGCATGACGATTTTAAATTCAGGACTGTCAGCATTTTTTTCGAATTGAAGTTCTTTGTCTTCATTTAAAAAATAATTACCATTAAAACGTGACAACGTTCTGATAGCATCAATCGCAGTAAGGGATGAACCTTTTATTGCCACGGGATGATTTGCCTTAAACTTAAGTTTTGCTGGCGGATATGGAGAATCAAAATAGCCATCAATTTTTCCTTCCAAGTTTTTTGGCCACGAATGACCGGTGCAAATCACGACGCGATTAAATTCAAAATGATCTCCGTTTTCCAAGGATATTTTAACAATATTAGAACTTGCAGAATCTTTTATGTCTGTTATTGTAGCATTTAAATAAAGATTAATGGTAACGCCTGAACGTTCAGCGGCAAGTAGTAACAAGTGAAATTGGGCCTCAAGATAGCTTCCGAAGAGCAACCTTGGCAATACTTTATATTCGTTAAGATGATTGGCATTGATTTTATAAAAATCTAAGACATCTGCAGGAACACCTTCGAGCCATTCTGCCACAGATGTAACCAATTCTGGAATTTCGTTTGCAGACACATTCGTCACATGTTCCACATTGGCACCTTCTTCACTGTAGGGCATCCCCGCGCCCAAGTTTTGTTTTTTCTCAAATATGGAAATAACTCGGTTTTGCTTAGAATGTTTTAGCAAGTTTTTCAGCATGAATAAGCCACTTGGTCCTGCTCCAATGATGGCAATGGTTTCCATATTTTCTTCCATATCGTGTTTTGACGTTGTAAAATGTAATAACAATAAAGGTAGCGGAAGATGCCTGAAAATTTTTATACAAATTCGGTTAAATATTGTAAGATTTGGAAATTAGTAAATGATAATGTCCAAATTAAAAACTGTTGGATGTGACTCTTAAACCGTTGTACAAAAGGCAACATTAAAATAGTTTTGTTGTACCTCTAAATTAAATCCCATATGGACATAAACACAAAAATTGCTAATAGAAAAAAGCACGAGTTTGTATTGAGAAAGCCAATAGCTGTTTTGAAAATAGCGCAATAAATTGTCGGAATATTATTAAGTCGGTGGAATGATAATTGATAATAACTATCTTGCAATACATATAATTTGAAGGAATTTATATCAGTCATCATTTAGATTTCTTTTATATATATTTTGAAAAGCAACGTTATCACTATTTTTATAACCAAAGCCTTTCAGTTCTGAAAGGCTTTTCTTTGCTTTAACGTTAAACTTTCTTTAATTTCTCCCCACATTTTACCCTTCCTCTTTTTATCGGTAACTTTGTATTTCTTCAAACTTTATAAAATGTCTGACTTCACCTCCCGCAAAAAAAAGCTAACCAGATTGCAATGGCAAACCTTGATCATCGCCTCTGCGGTTATTGGTTTTTTAGCTGCAATGCTGGCCATTTCCTTAAAACATATCACAGAACATTATGAAGATGTCTTTTTTGGCAAGGCCGAAAGCAACTGGCTTTTATTCTTGATTTTGCCTTTCATCGGACTTTCAATAATTTACATCTTAAGAAAATACCTGTTCAAGAATAAAGAAAACAAAGGCATCAAAGAGGTTTTTGAAAGCTTAAAAACCAACAAGGCGCTTCCGGCATATAAAATTCCGTCGCATTATTTAAACGGATTTTTAACCGTAATTTTTGGAGGTTCTACCGGAATCGAGGTTTCTACCGTAGTTTCTTCCGCCGCTATCGGATCAATCGCACATTCGAAGGAAAAATTCTTGCGTAAATATAAAAACGAACTGATTTGTGCCGGAACCGCAGCCGGAATCGCAGCACTTTTTACCAGCCCAATGGCGGGATTTCTGTTCGTTTATGAAGTGCTTTCGAAGAAAATTTCAAAGGTATTTTTAATCGCTACGTTTATCGCAATTGGCGTGGCAACGGCCTTGTCCTTTTTTTTGCATGAAACCGCGTTGTTTGCCACCAATATCCAAACTTGGCACTGGCACGCCATCCCCTACTTTATTTTATTGGGCGTTATTACGGGCTTAAATTCGGTTTATTTGACCAAGACCGTTTTGTTTTTCAAGAAGAAATTTGCCACAATCAAAACAAAATACCACAGAGTAATCATCGGTTCGGCCATCATAGGAATCAGCATTGCGTTTTTTCCACAGCTCTTTGGCGACGGTTATCACGCCATCAAACAAAATATTGCCACGTCAAGTTCGATAATCCCAACGCTTTCAATTTTCATGACGTTGCTCGCCGTGATAATCTTGAAACCAATTATTACTTCGGTAACACTTTCTGCCGGCGGTGATGGCGGTGTTTTTGCACCGAGCATTTTCATCGGCGCCTTCATTGGGTTGTTGACTGCTTTGCTTTTGAATAAATTTGCGAACGCTGAGGTAATTCCGCTGAATTTTATGATCATCGGGATGGCGGCAATGTTGTCCGCAAGCATCAGCGCTCCGTTCACGGCTTTATTTTTAGTATGCGGTTTGGTGGGAGATTACACGCTCTTCTTCCCCATTTTGATCGTTTGTTTTGTTTCTAAATTTACGGCAGAACGTTTCTGTTCATACACCGTTTATACTTACCAGGAAAAAGCGACAGCCTAATGCCAATCAAGAAAATCAAGCGAACGTACCGCAAGACCAAATATGTTTTGTACAAAGAAACATTAGTCGATTTTACCGAACACTTTTGGGCATTCATCGGATCTTTTATCGGATTGGGGATCATTACTTTTTTAGAATACAAATTGCTCCCTGAATCAGATTTGGTCTTTTTAATCGGATCATTTGGAGCTTCGTGCGTCTTGGTGTATGGCGTAATTCAAAGCCCATTGGCACAACCTCGGAATTTGGTCGGAGGCCATTTGGTTTCAGCCATTATCGGAGTTACAATCCAAAAACTGCTTCCAGATTTAATTTGGGTTGCGGCGCCTTTGGCCGTTTCGCTGTCGATTGTTTTTATGCAGATTACTAAAACCTTGCATCCGCCAGGTGGCGCGACAGCTTTGATTGCAGTAACTGGTTCGGCTGAAATTAAGAATTTGGGTTATTTCTATGTAATTTCTCCGGTGCTTTCAGGAGCTTTAATTTTATTGGTAATCGCCTTGATTTTTAATAATTTGACTTCTAAGAGAAGTTACCCTTCGCGATCATCTCGAGCAAAATTTAAAAGATTTTTTAAAATAGCGTAAACAAGAAAAACCACGAATCCACTGGTGTTTTTCCTTTTTTAAGTTGGAAATTGAGTGCATTCGTGGCTTGCTTTTTTTTGGAATTAAATACTAAACAAAAAAGTGTCTTTGCTCAATCCCGAAGTATGAAATTGCCAGTTAATTTTTAAAACTTCACGTAAGGATTTTTTCAGGACTTCAAAGTCGCTCGGTTTATTGATGTAAATATTGGCGCCTCCAATAAATGTTTCGTGAATGTCTTTTTCTGAAGTCGAAGTCGAATATATGGCAATTGACATATCCTGAAATTTGGGATTTTTCCTAAGATCTTTTAGACAATCGTCATATTTTATACATAACATATTTAAATCTAGAAACAAAATGTGTGGCAATTCTACTTTCGATGGATCATTCAGATAATCAAGTAATTCGTCGCCACTTTTGTAAATTTCAAGCTCAATATTTAAGCCTAATTCCTCAATGGCTTGTTTAAAAACGTTGCGGTCATCTTCATCATCATCCGCTAAAATAATATTCATTTTTTCTTCGTCAATCATATTTTTAATGGTTTATGTGGTAAAAACTCGCCTTTTTCGTCCGTCGATGATTTTCTTAAACACAGATGGGGAAAGACCGGTAGTCTTTTTAAATTGCCCCGAAAGATGGGCAACACTGCTGTAATTAAGCATATAAGATATTTCTGTGAGTGAAAGCTCTTGAAGCAACAATTTTTTGGCGCGCTCAATCTTCTGGAGAATGATATAATTTTCAATGGAACTGTGTGTAAACTCTGAAAAAAGTGTTGAAATATAACTGTAATTCATATTCATTTTCTCGGCCAAATACAATGAAATTTTCGAAGCCGGGAGCTTATCTTGATTGATCATTTCTATAATCGTATTTTTAATTCGTTGTATCAGCTGGCTTTTTTGGTCATTTAAAATTTCAATTCCATACCGTTTTAAATTCTTTTGCAATTGTGAAAATGCCTCCGGTGGCACTTTATCTGGAATGACTATTTCTGCTAAATCTTGTGATTCATATGGAATGCCAAGCGTTAAAAGCTGTTCTAATACTACTGTTCGGCAAGCCACATTAATATCAAAGTTAATGTAGATCTTCATGGTGTTTTTTGTTGGTTGTATCATAAATGTAATAAAAAAGTAAAAGTTCAAAAAAACAATTGTGAATTTATTAGTATCCGTTCACGTGCTTTGCAGATTTTCACGTCGATTTAACATTCTTAAAAAATGCATTTCTTATTTTTATAGTTCTACCAATTTCCCCAAATTATGGACGTATTTTCAAAAGAGAAGCGAAGCAAAATCATGCGCGCCATAAAAGGCAAAGATACCAAAGAAGAAGTTCGCTTGGCAAAAGCATTGTGGAAACGCGGTCATCGTTATCGAAAACACGACAAAACCATCTTTGGAACACCTGATTTGTCTTTTAAAAAATACAAAATTGCTGTTTTTGTGGACGGAGAATTTTTCCACGGAAAAGACTGGGAGAATGTCAAAAAGCGATTGGATTCCAATAAAGAGTATTGGATTGCAAAAATTGAAAAAAACCAAGAGAGAGATGTAGTTGTCAATAACTATCTCACTTCAAAAGGCTGGATTGTCCTGCGTTTCTGGAGCAAAGACGTGCAAAAGAAATTATTCACAACCGTTAGAATTATTGAAAAGGAAATTGAAAACGCCTGCCGAAAAATTAATTACCTGCAACAAGAAAAGTGTGAGTGATTTTTTTTAGTTCTGAAAACTGAATACTAAAACCTTTTGTCAAAAAAACGTACCGGTTTTCTGCTCATTGCCGGAAAAACCACTTTGTTTAATTCTTCAATCGAGGCAAATTCAATCTTTGGCGTCACTCTTAATTTCGCCCTGAAATAATCTTTTATTTCGTGCAATAATTCTTCCGAAGCTTTTTCTGAAGCCACTTTTATCAAGATTTCATCGGTTCCCAAATCATTGGTCGAAATTTCAATCAAATGATTTTCAACCGCATCAAAATGGTTCAAAACATCGTGCATCGCAGGCGGGTACAATGTCGTCCCCTTATATTTAATCATCTGTTGTTTTCTTCCTAAAACAGGCCCCACACGGGAAGTTGTTCGTCCGCATTCGCATGGTTCTTCGTGAAGTTGCACGATATCGCCCGTCTTAAAACGAATTAACGGCATTCCTTCCACGCCCAAAGTGGTAATGGTCAACTCGCCACTTTCGCCAGATTTTACTGGATTATTTTGTTCGTCAAGAATCTCGGTAATGATTAATTCGGGATGGTGATGACCTCCTTTTGAATGTTCGCATTCGGTAAAAGCTGTGCTCATTTCGGTAGAAGCATACGTTGAAAACAACTTTATGTTCCATTTGTCCGTAATTTTTTTGGCCAAAATATTCGGAGAAAAATCTTGATTCCGGAGCGGTTCTCCGATGCAAATCGCACCTTTAATCCCAGAATTATTGTAATCAATATTATGCTGTTCGGCAAATTCAATCAGTTTTAATAAAAACGAAGGAACCGTAATCAAGTAATTTGGCTGGTATTTCAAGATGGAATCCCATTGCAATTGCGGAATTCCAGCGCCCACGCGAATCACGCCTACGCCTAGTTTTCGCAAGCCAAGAAAATACGCCAATCCGGCCACAAATCTTCTGTCAATTGTGGTCATCAATTGCACGACATCGCCTTCTTTCACGCCGGCAACATCAAAAGAAATTGCTTCGTTATATGCCAATCGGTCCAAGTCTTTATCGGTCAAGCCGAACGTCACCGGGTCGCCCAAAGTTCCCGAAGTCGTACAATAATCGATAATCTTATGCTTTGGAACACACAAAAAAGCATCGTTATTTTTCTGCAAATCGTCCTTCGTCGTCACCGGAAGCTGTTGTAAATCAGTGATGGTTTTGATAGCATTTACATCAATATTTTGCTCTAGAAAAAGCGCTTTGTAATACGCCGAATTGACATTCACGTACTGTAAAGTCTCCTGAAGCAATTGCTCTTGGAGCTTTTTGATTTCGTCTTTTGATGCTTTTTCTATCGCTGGGAATATCATTTCTTAGATTTATTATCCGAATTAACGAATTATCAAATTACCGAATTTTCTTATTGACTTTCTTTAATTGCTTTTCCACTTCTTTTCGGTCTGGCAATGTAGTAATTTCTTTTGTCAATGCGGTTTGGAAATTATCAGATGCTTTGTGAAACTGCTTTTTTTGTTGGTAATATTTTCCAGCTTTGTAATAAACCGCCCAAAGTTCTGGATTCAAGTTTTTAAATTCTAAAATATATTCGTCTGAAAGTTCTCTTTTTTCGTTTAAAGCCTCGTCAAATTCTCGATTTTTAATCCGGAATTGTTCGTAATCGGCGTATTCCTTGGTTTCTAAAAAAGCATCTTTTGGGATATTTAGATTGGTTTCTGCCAAAGATTTACTTTCAAAATTTTCAGGATTTTCTTTCTCTTTGGAACCAAAAACTTTGTTCAAGTCATAACATACAAATTCCCCAAGTTGATACGGATTTGCTGATATCCAAACCAATTTTTGTTCCGGCTTAAAGACAATTCCGTGATGTGCCAAAAGCTGGTTCAGTGCTTTTTCATTACCAAAACCAATGGCTTTTTCTTTCAATCCATTTTTGTCCCGAAGGATTTTTACTGCTTCCGTCGGAGTCACTTTTTCACTTTCCTCAAGCAATTCTTCCATTCTGTCAAAACGATATTTCGAGTGACTTTCAAGGATTTGCTTGCTGTTATTTTTGTCGTCTTTGTACGTATCGCTTTGAAAATGGTTGGCACAAATTAATTCTGAAGAATTGGCGACGTCATAAACTCCAAAATGATTCGGTGAAACTTCCAATAAAACGGCTTTTCCGTCATTGGCGCTTCCAATCATAATGCTTTCGGACACAAAAACTTCACGCTTTTTGGCAATCGCAATTGCTTCATCAATATTCTTGGCATATTGCAAAATTTCCCGAGCCAAAATAGCAATCGGAGTTTTGGCAACCCACGGAATATCAGACTTTCCGGCATTTATCGTCACTGTCAAACCTTCATAATTCATCCCAGAAACCACGCCGATCATTCCCGGCCAAGAAACCGACATATAAGGATGACCCAAATCTGGTTTTATGAAATAAACGACTTTGTTTTCAGCAAAATCATCGCCGGCATAAAAGTCTAAATTCCGCCCAATTAATAGCGAACCGTCGGCTGTTTTTTCATTCCAAACAGCAAAAGAAGTACATCCAACCAGCGACAAATCGCTCAATGCGTGGCCAATGTCGTGTGCGCCGTGCAAGTACAATGTCCGCAAATATGGTGGCGCAATTTCATCAAAATCCTTTGACACAAAATGCGAAAGTCCGTAGATTTCTGTTTGGTATTCCTCCGAAACATTTTTGTATAATTTCCGATTGTAAACCTTCAAAAACTGGCGCAACAATCGCAATTTAAACTCAGAAGGAACTAGCTGTTTTATCTTTCCGAAGAAGATTTTTTCTTGCTTTTTTAAAAGTGAATCTGAAAGACTTCCGATAATCAAACCACGTTGCAAAGCGTCGCCTTCCACATACATTTCCCACAGATTATTCTCCGAGTTTTTGAACAAAAAATTGTCTTTATAACTAAAACTTGTAGGAGAATGTTTGGTCACAATCGGCATTTCATTATTGTAACCTTCGGTTTGAGGCAGATGTTTGATGGACTTTCTGACACCGCATGAACAAAGGACAACAAGTAGAAATAAACAAAGTTTCTTCATTGCAATGGAATTAAAAACTAACTGACTTCGGCATTAATCTTATTAATCAAATATTCTTTGCCAACGATTTCAGAGCACGTCACAACCGCACCGATTGTCACGCCCAAAACGCCGTGCATATTGATGCTTTGGCCTGTCAAAAATAGATTTTCAACTTTGGTTTTCGGCGTAATAAAAGTCTTCATCGGATTGTTTGAATCTTTGACGTAACCGTATAAATTTCCTCGGTCTCCCCCGATATAATCGCGATAAGACAACGGCGTTGACGCGTGAACTGAGCGAATGCAATCTCTTATTCCTGGGAATTTCTTTTCAATGGCTTTCAAGAATTTTTCAATTTTTCTTGCCTTAAATTCTTGGTACGATTCGCCTCTATCCATTTCTTCGGCAGTCGTATTTTTGGTATTTGCCCATTGTTCGACTTCCTCAAAATTCATATAGGTAATCGCCGTCATACTTTCAGCCCAAACTTCCATCTTTTTGCCGATATTCATCGAAACCATATAGGCTTTCGGCCACGTTTCTTCGGTGTAATCATTGGCTTTCCAAACCTCGGTACTTTTATTGAAATGGTAATAATTATGGTTGAAATATTTGAAACTTTCTGGCTTAAAAACGATATAAATACTGAACGCGGAAGGCACCGATTCTAAGCTTTGAACTCTTTTGTAGAAAGGCTTTCTGAACTTTTCTTCGCCAATCATTTTCAGCGTTGTCTTTGGCTCAATATTCGAAATAAACAGTTTTCCAAAAACTTCTTCGTCTTGATTTATTTTAGCCGAAACCAGCTTTCCTTCTTCAAAACCAAAGCCTTTTACTTCTTTGTATTTATAGACTTCACCACCGTATTTTTTCAGCTGTTTGATGAGTTGCTTTGTGATTTGACTACCACCGTTGATGCAACGCCACGAACTTTGAATATACGAATTCACCGACAAAGCGTGAACATACAAAGGCGTTTTGTCTTCAATTCCCGCATATAAAAAGTTGGAACCCGCTAAAACCGCTTTCAACTTCTCATTGCAAGTCAAGCTGTTTAAGAAATCATTCGTATTTCTAGACAGAATATCTTCGTTGTAACCGCCTCCAAATTTCAAATTATAGAGCGGAAAAGAATTGCATATTTCCTGAATTTCACGGCAATATTCTCGCAAACACGGCTCATCTTCCGGGAAATATTTCAGCAATTGCTGAATGAAATTTTCATAACCTTGCGCATGTGGATATTCGATTTTATCATCTCCAAAAGAAATCACGTCATACGCATCTTCGTCCATTTTTTTCAAATTCAAGTCGTCCATAATGCCGATGTACTTGAAATATTTGTTCAGATTTTGACCTTCGTCAAGTCCGCCGATATAATGAATTCCGGTATCAAAAATGGTTTTGTCACGCACAAAAGTCTGGAGATTTCCGCCAAATTGATTGTTTTTTTCGAGCACACAAACGCTGTAGCCTTCCTTCGCAAGCAGGATTGCCGAAACAAGGCCACCAAGCCCGCTACCGATAATCACTACGTCATATTCCTTTTTCACAGCGTTTTATTTTGGTTGCAAATGCAATTATAATTAATTTATTTTGAAAGTTTTATTTGCGATATCTAGAACAATTATTTTATTGAAATGGGACAAAAATGTTTCTTCTGAAAGCAATTTATCGTCCGAAGAAATTATCAAATACTCATATTTAGAAGCCTTATTTTCTAAAGAATCTAAGTAGTGTATCGAACGTTTTTTTACAATATAATTTGTCTTGGCGATAGCTCTTTTTTCTTCGTTTTCGATGTAAGAATCTACTTTTCGCTGGGATTCTTGCAATCCTAAAAGTAAGTCTAATTCTCCGTAATCATTCGAAATTCTAAGAATTTTTGCCTTTGAATCAATGACTTTATTTAAATTATAATAAACTTCTAAATTTGATTTCAGGTTAAATTTTACGGCTTGAATAATTTCAGTTTCTTTATAAGCAAAACTATGAAGAATCATTTTCTTAAAGTAGTTTTCATCTTCAATTTCAGTTCGCATCTGTCGAAAATTAGTTTTAAAAAAACCACTTAATTTCTTAGTTCTTTCAGCATAATTTTCTCCAAAAACTTTATTTTCTGGCGTAATTCGAGGCAATATTTTCAGCGTCAAAGGTCCGTCGTTGATGATAAAATCACCTTTTGGAAGCACTTCTGAATTTCCGTGAATCACAACGGGAATTATGTCCAAATTAAATTGCTCGGCCAAATAAAACGCGCCTTTGTGAAAACGCTTAATGTGATTGTCTGTCGAGCGCGAACCTTCTGGAAAAACCATCAGCGAAAATCCTTGGTTCACTTTCTCGCGAAGATGTTCGACACCGCCTTCCAATCCTTGTGAAACCGGATAAAATCCTGCCAAACGAACGCCTTTTCCAAAGATTGGCGAATTATAAACCCAGTCGCTTACCAAAAAAATAATCTTAGGACTCAACATTCCGACAGCTAAAATATCTAAAAACGATGTGTGATTTGCTATAATTACAGCCGGTTTTTCAAACTTTTCGTGTTGCGTATTGATGACTTTTTTCTTGATAAACGGATTCGAATAAAGCACCGATTTCATAAATTTTGACATCACATAATGAAAAACTTTCATCTTCGTTTTCTTTTTTATTGGAAAAAATTTCACGAAAAATACGCCCAAAATTGAAAGAAGAAATCCGCCTAAACCATAATAAATAAACGACAAAGTTGAATGAATCAAAGTCCTAAATTCGAACGGAGATTTTCCAGCTTTTACTCTCGAAGAAAGAAAAAATCGGAACAATATCGGATAGAAAATAAACGTAATTAAAAGTGCCGCAAAAACCCCAATTAAGGAAACGCTTGAAATCGATTTCAACGCCGGATGCGATGCAAAAACCAAAGCTCCAATGGCTAAAATCGTGGTCAACGCCGCCAGCAAAATAGAAGTTCTGTAAGTTCCCATTTCGTTTTTCCCGGTGGAATATGCTTTCTGTAACGCGCTTGTCATAAAAATACTGAAATCAACGCCATGACCAAAAATCAAGGTACAAACAATCAAGCTAAAAATATTCAGTTGAATATCAAAAATACCCATAATTCCAGCGGTGACAAGGCCTGTAATTACAATTGGAATGCAACTTATGATGACCAATTCGATTCTTCGGAAAAATAAAAATAGAATTAAAACTACCGCCACAAATGAATAATTGACCAATAAATTGAAGTCATTTTTTAATTCGCCCAAAAATGTTTCATTCATCTTTTGACGGTCAATTAAAATCAAATCTTTGTTTTTAGAAAGTTTTTGAACTAAAGCTTCTCGCTGTTTTTCATTGACTTTAACCAAAGTTGAAATCGTAAAAAAACCGTTTTTTTCAGTGACAAATTCTTGAAGTGACAACGCTTTAATTTTCAGAAATTCTTGGTGTGAAACTTGGGTAAAATCTTTATTCAAAAGATTATAAAATGGTTCATAAGCTGTTGGCTTAAACCCAAATTTTTGTCCGTTTGAAATTAATTCATTGGTTACATTTGTCTTTTTATTTTGGTGCCAAAAGGAGTTCCACTTGTCAATTTTCTTTTGCTGTTCTGTTTTTGAAAGCAATAAACTTCCGACAGAACTAAAATTTAAGATTTTATCTTCCGTTTTTTCTTGGGTCAAATCTTGGTACAACCTTCCGTTTTTCTGCAAAACTTCATCGATAGAATTTCCATAAACCGCTACATAGAGCGACTTCGAAGTTAAACTTGTGGACGATTCTAAATCTTTTTCGGCCTTTCTAATCTCGGTCGGGACATAATTTAATTGGGAAATATCGTTATTGAAACCCACTTTTTGGTAGGTAAACAAACTCACTATAATTATGACGATGCTTGAAATTACCAAAATCTTATTTCTTTCAAATGCAAAACCGGCCATTTTATCCAAAACCGTCTTTCTCTCAATGCTTTCGCCTGGTTTTGGCGTGTACAAATGTGGAATAATCAAGAGCGAAAACAGCGAAGTTATCACCACGCTCGATGAAGCGAAAATTCCCAAATCTTGCAACGCTTCTGACTTCACGAATAATAAGCATAAAAAAGCCACCGCAGTAGTCGTACTGCTCATTATCAAAGGCATTGTGATGTCTTTGTACAGCGTTTTGATGTCGCAATTGTGTTTGTAATGTGTTAAAATATGCAACGAATAATCAATCGTCACGCCCAATAAAACCGCGCCGATACTCAACGAAATCGCCGAAATTGTTCCTTTTATAAAATAAAGCAACGCCAACGAAGCTAAAACTCCGAAAATCGTTGGAATAAAAATGATTATCGGGATGAATATTTTTCGATAATAAACGCACAAAATCAGCATCAGCGCGCCCATCGAAACGATTACTGTAGTTTGAATATCGCTTTTGATTTGTTCGGCATTTGCAACGGCAATCAGCGTGGAACCAAAATAATCTAGCTTGGTTTTTCCTTTAAATTTCGTGTTTAAATTTCCTTGAATCGACTTTAATTTGGCTACAAAAAGTGTGTTTTTTTCCGTTTCGCTTCCGGGAAGTTTTGGGTTGATGAAAAGCAGTAATTTTTGTTTGTCTTTAGTCAAAATGAAACTGTCTTCCAAACTAAAATCATCGCTGTTTCCTAATTGCTGTAGTTTTTTTAAAGCGATAAACGAAATTCCGAGTGGGTCTTGAAGAATGAAATCTTTGGTTACAATTCCGGTTGGTGAAATGATGTTTCTATAATTTGCAGAGACGGTTTCAGCAACGCTGTCGTTTCTTAGTTTTTCTTGGATTTTGAAATAATCTGCATCGTCTAAAAACAACGGAAGATTTTCATAAACGAAGCCAAATGTTTCCTGAATATTTTCATCATCGACTTGACCTTGAACCGAATTTATATAGGAATCACAACTTTGCAAACTGTCTAAAAAAACAGTTGCCATTTTGGTCAAATCGGTGGAAGTTGCACCTTTTTCAGCGTTAAAAATTACCGTGATTTTATCTGCAAAATTTAATTGTCCCAAGACTTTTGCCGTTTCGTCAGAACGTTCGCTTTTTGGAATTAACTTAGTAATATCTTCCTCAAATTTAATTTTTGAAGCGAAAAATCCGAAGACAGCCAGCACCAAAAACGCAAAGAAAACCGAAAGCAATCGGTTTCTGGCGATAAAAAAATGTATGGCGATGAAATACTTATGCATTTCTGATTTGTTTATTTTTATTGGAACTGAAAATTGTCATCAAAATATAGCCCGCAATTCCAAAAATCACTGCCATAATCGATGCTAAGATAAAACTTCCGATGAGATACTGCGTAAGATGGTGCTTGATTTCATCAAAATCGGTGTATGAATTTGGTAACACATTTTGCGGATTTTCCATAAAAATACCTCCAATTTTCAGCGAAGCAAAAATGATAAGCGGAATCATCGGCGGAATGCTTACGTTCGAAAATGCAAAAGAAATGACTTTGTTCAGACGAAAAACATATGCTAGAAACAAAACTAAAACCGTTTGAAATCCCCAAAAAGGTGCAATTCCGATGAAAACGCCAAGCGCAATTGACAGTGATTTCACTAATTTATTGTCTTCATTTTCTAAAATATTTTCTAGGAAAAATTTCTTAAAACCTTTTTTTTTAAGCTTCCTAAAAAAGTTTCTCGGCTTGATATAAAAAATGGCGATGATTACCAAAACCGTGTTCAAAATGCTGATTCTGGTAAAATCTTTGAATGGCCTAAAGTGCGAAACGCGTTCTGACATATCGTATAAAACCTGAATCGGGATATTTTTTACGCGCGTTCCGTTCCAAGCCGAGCGCACGATAATTTCAATCTCAAACTCAAATTTATTGGTAAAAAAACGATTCGGAATTTTATTTAACGGATACAAACGAAAGCCAGATTGCGTGTCTTCTAACTTATTTCCGGTTTCAAACCGAAACCAAAAATTAGAAAATTTATTCCCAAAACTGCTCTTTTTAGGAACTCCTTCCTGAGCCATATTTCGGCTTCCGATTAAAAGAATTTCGCCTTCTTGTTCCAAATATGCTATAAAAATTGGAATGTCTTCGGGAAAATGCTGTCCGTCAGAATCAATCGTAATGGCGTGTTCAAAACCCAGTTCTTTTGCTTTACGAAAACCAAATTTCAAGGCATTTCCTTTTCCTTTGTTTTTTTCGAGATGAATTTGGGTAATTTGTGGATAATTGGAGAGAATTTCCGAAGTAGAATCAGTCGAGCCATCGTTGACAATGATGATATCTTGCGTGTGATTCAAGACGCCGTCAACAACTCTTTTTAAAGTTTTGTGATTATTAAAAGTAGGAATAATAACACAACACTTTAGCCTTTTCATCTTGTCATACATTTCTAACGATGCGTCCATTCATTGATTCCTTCGGGGATTGCCTGCAAAGATACTTTTTAATTTTGCTTTGGCAAACAGACGTTTACTGCATTGTGGCTTTCTCTTCTGCCGAAAAAACTTTGGATTGTTTTAAGTACAATTTCACAAATTCTTTCAGCGAATTATTTTGCTTTGAAAAATTGGAAACGATGAATTGCTTGTCTTCAGTTATGTTTCCTTTATATTTCATTATTTTCGGCGTGTTTTCTTGGATGCTTAACCGAATTAACCTGATTTCTAAATTCTTTGCATCATTTTTTAAGGCAAAATCTAAAAGCTGTGTTCCTTCGATAAATTGCTTTTTCTTGTCTTCTTTTTTTGGAGAAAATTTGGCTTGCAATGCGATAGAAGCTCCTTTATAAGCGACCAAAGTTTTTGAATCTTCCTTTGAAACGCTTTCTAATAATTTATAAAATTTCTCTGCATTTGCCTTGGAATCAATGGCATTTGTGTATTGTTTCCTGACTTCAGAAAGTTCTGGAGTAGCCACAAATAGAAACAGCGATACAATTAAATTTAGTGCTTTCAACTTAGATTTTTTTGTAAGTATTGCTCAATTTTAATGCCACAGTTTCGCCGAAGGAAGTCGTGTTTTTCACCTTCACTTCGTCTTCATTTGGCAGAATTTCTAATTCTAATCTTAATTCTGGCGTTTCCTCTGGATTGATTAGCGCCATAAATTTCACATTATTGGAACTTTTCAATTGCAGTGAAAAACCAGTAACTTCTTGGCTTAACTCTTTGATAATTTGCATCATACAAACTCCGGGAGTCACCGGATTTCCCGGAAAATGTCCTTTGAAAACCTCGTGTTTTTCGTTCAAAATGATTGTTGCAAAATACTTTGTATCTGAAACTTTATCGATTAACTGAACTTCGTAAAAATCTTTTAATAGCATTATTCTTTTTTACTTTTTAAGTTGAAAGCGTATGAAACTCCGAATTGGAAAAGGATATTTGTGTTGTAGTCACCGAAAAAAAAGTCACTTCCGCTTTGATAATATTCACTTTCTAAAACATCAACAACTCCCTTTTTAAACCGTGCCTCGAATGTTAAACCCGACGGCAAAGTGTATCCAAGACCTAAGCCTATTCCCAAATCGACATCAGAATCGTGCGCAACCAAATTATCGCTGACCATAAAATCTAATGTTGGCCCCACGACCGCGTGAAATCCGTTAACGATGTAAAATTTATTTAACATCGAAAGCGAAATATAATTTATTTCTACATCTTTTTTACTTCTAAAATCTACTCCGGTATTGTAATCGTAATTTTCTGTAATTACGTTGTTAGAACCTTGACTCGAATAGATAATTTCGGGTTGCAACCCATATCTTCGCGTCAATTTAATTTCACCGAGCGCACCAACGTAAAAAGTCGGCTTAAAATCACCGCGCGATTGCGTGATGCTTGTCAAATTTAAACCACCTCTGATTCCAGGTTTGAAAGTTACTTGCGCATTCACTTTAAAAACTCCGAAAAAGCAAAAAACTGCAATTAGTAGTAATTTTTTCATAGCAGTTTAAAAATTAGAATGTGTAAGAAACTCCAAATTGTAAAACTTGGTTCAATTTAATATGGTCTAAATTATCGTTGTAATCGTCATCATAATCATAATTATAGCTGTAATTATCACCAAAAATATCAGCCAAACCTTGTTTAAAACGAGCTTCAACCGTCAGACCAATTGGAAAAGTGTAACCCAGACCGCCTAAAATTCCCAAATCAAAGCCAATCAAATCATCATCATCTAAATTATCGCCTACCTTGAAATCGAAAGATGGGCCAACCATTGCGTGAAAACCCTCAACAATTCTGAATTTATTTATAACTCCAAGCGAAATGTATTGCAATTCAATGTCGAAACTTCTTGAACGAAAAGCCGGGTCGTCAGGGTTCGGAAAATACAATTCATCAAAATAATTGTTTACCGTTGCGCCTTGACGAGAATAAATAATTTCTGGGGACAACGTATAAAAACTAGCCAATTTGATATCCACAAAACCTCCCGCATAAAAATCTGTTCGGTTATCAGCGTCAGAATTGGTCAATGTAGAAAGATTTAGACCAGCCTTAACTCCAGGCTTTACAGTCACTTGCGCGCTTGTTTGGAAAATTCCAAGACCTAAAAATAACGCGGTAACAATTGCTTTTTTCATAGTGGGGAAAGTTTAGTTTTTCAAATAATTAAGTTCAATTCTTAATTTAATGTTTTTGTGGTCAATTATTATTTTATCAGCTAAGGTATTATTTTCTGACAAATATTCAATACTTATTTTCTCTTTTGATTTTGTGGAATGTACTAATTTTTCGAGTTTTAGGGATTTTTTACTTACAAATAAAAAATTGATTCGATTATTTTCAAGGGATTTCAAAATCGTAAAATTGTCATTTTCAAATTGCTCTTCGACAACAAATTCCTTTTTAAGCAAGAGCATAAAATCGCGTTTCAGCATGTTGACGATAATTTTTCGGTCTAATTCTTCCAAAATAAAATTGACTTTGAACTCGTTTCCAGAGATTTCAAAATCGAATAATTTATTTCCAAATTCTGTAGTAAAGACGATTCTGTGCGTGGTATCGTTGATTTTCTTAGCAATAAAAATACCCCCAAAATCTCGTCCATAAACTGAAATACTTGATTTATAAACATAATCAATCGACTTGTCAGAGAAATAAGGTGTCTTAAATATTTCTGAAGAAACGGCAGTTTTATCAAAATCCTTAACCGTTTTTACCGCGCAAGAATTCAATAAAACCAACAGAAAAAAACTAGTTATTAAAAACGGAATCGTCGATTTTTGCATTGATTGATTTGTTTTTAAAAACGATTTTTGTGAAGTCATTCGAAGATTCTATCATTTTTACCTGAGAAACGGTGTTGCTTGATTTGTCAAAATAAAGCTCCATTTGCTTGATATATTTCTTTAACGTCGCATCTTTTGGAAGCAATTTCGTGATATTGAAATCCTTTGTTTTGAAATAAGAAATCGTAAATTCTTTGTCGTCGAACATATTTCCGTTTACGCTTCCCACGATTAATTTGTTCAATTTATCAAACATTTTATTGTTGTCAATGTTGCTTTTTTTCCCAGCGTCATTGATATAAATCTTGTTGTTTTTAAAGACAATACTGTATTTATAAGGCTTCAAATATTCCCATTGGAGCGAACCCGGAGCTTTAAAATTCATCTTTCCAGACGTTTCAATATCTTTTTCGAGAAAGTCTAAATGTTTGTATTGCGTAAAATATGTGGTCAACGTTTTCGTACTTTTTGCCGTGGAATTTACCGCATTTTTAAAGCTTGAAATCTCGCTTTCAGACATTTTTTGTTCTTGCGAAAAGCCAACAATCGAGCATAAAAAAAGTATCGCGGTTAACATTTTAATTTTCATAAGCAGGAATTTTCAGAAGCTGTTCTACCGTAACCGCTTCATAATTATTTTCTTGTAAAAATACCAATAATTGTTCCAAAACACGCACCGATTTTAAAGAAGTGTCGTGCAATAAAATAATCGAGCCCGGCGAAATTCTGGATTTTATACGTTTTAAAATCTTCTCTTCTGATTTGATTTTGGTGTCTAAAGACCGAACATTCCAACCAATGACATAGTGTTTTGACAACTTTAAAGCTTTCGCAATATTAGGATTTGTAACTCCAAATGGCGGGCGGTAATAGTTTGGCTTTTTGCCTAAAAACTTGGCGATTGAAATATCTGTGGAAGCAATTTCTTCCATCATTTTTTCTTTCGAAAACAGCCCGATTTTCTTGGAATGCGTAAAAGAATGATTTCCAATGACATGACCTTCCGCGATAATTCTGTCAAAGATTTCAGGATATTTTTCAATTTCTTGTCCGATGCAAAAAAAGGTAGCTTTGATATTATTTTTCTTTAAAATATCCAGAACTTCTGGCGTTATTAAAGTGGGTCCGTCGTCAAAAGTGATAGCTATTTTTCTTTCGGAAGTAAAACTTCTGGAGCGTGCTTTCAAGTGATAGTTCATCCGAATCAACCCCGAACCAGCGACGGCAATCAATAACCAAAACAAAAAAACCAGCACAAAATAGTACCATTTTATTTCTATG
>Ga0265780_10002289_pt1 | contig 26156 bp, 24 predicted proteins | sample P1T30metagenome_FD_192432 | JGI IMG/M metagenome (GOLD analysis project Ga0265780, IMG submission 192432) | Plant litter microbial communities from East Loma Ridge, Irvine, California - P1 T30 | ecosystem: Environmental > Terrestrial > Plant litter > Unclassified | place: USA: California...
TTTCCTTAGATAGGAGCCTCGTGCTTAACTCATGTGTCGAAGTTAGTGATTATAACAAACAGTATTCATTATGCTAACCACTTCTTCCCTCGCCTTAGTCAACCCTTGGTTTAACCCGAGCTAAACCCAGCGGCATTCCACCTCCGTTACACTTAGGCGGAAGCGGGAGAGTCGGATTTCCTCGGCGAGATCTCTCGTTAACGAGAGGGTAATAGGACAGCCCGACTTTGATAGTCGAGTAATAACCTTTAGGAGAGTCTTCTCTTTAGCGATTAAGAGTATCTTTTGCGATTCGTGCGATTACGAGCGGGAAGTTCGAGTTCGAAGCCGGGAAGTAAGAGTAGAGCGAGGAATATTAAACGCGTAAGCACACGTTCGAATTAAGGTATATTCGCTATTCCTAAAAACCGTTATAGCGGTAGTAAGGTCTTCTTCGGAATAGGTAGGCATGATAGAGAAGAAAGTAAGAGCGTCGCGTAAAAAATCAATAATAACACGAGACTAACACGCGGAAGTGTCCCGCCTCTAGTACTGTCCCGCTTCTAGTACAATGACGTTATCTCTACCACGTGCTGTTTTTGGTGGTCTATGTACGAACGTCACCTCTATCTATACCAAAATTCGACGATGACAACGACCCGGCGACAGCAGACTATTTCGCTCGCGTATGGGATGCTCAAAACAATTGCCAGCCACTACAGCTTCCAGTAGTCTCCACTTAAAACAAGAGTTGAAGCATTGCAACGAAACTGCCAAGACGGTTTCAGGTCCGCATCTTCTTATTCTGCAACCGAGTCAGTCAGGTCGAAACCTCTTTCAGCGAATCAAATTCCCCGGGAAATTCTTACCTGTAGGAGTAGAGAAGCTACAATGCTGACTGCGCCAGCGACAATGCACAGAATGAAACTGTTCGGTAAGAGGTCAGTAATTGTTAAAAGCGATGCGAGGGGGAGACACGTACGCTTTGTTGATGGATGCCATGATGACGCGAAGGACCGCTTGCCGTGTCTCTTCGCTGGCAGCTTTCAGGAAGCCGCCCGCTGCTCCCGAGAGAGCGTTTTGAATCTGGTCATCCGGAACGTCCGGCAGCAGCGGTCGAAGGCTGCTGAGAGCGGTGTTGGTGAAAACCGCGCCACCGATCGAAAGGCCGGCCGTGATGCCAAGAAGTTGTGCGAAGAGGATGAAGGTGACGCCGTAGGCCATGTCTTTCATTTCGATGACGCCCAGGATCACGGCGAAGCCCGCTTGCAGGTAGCAGCCGATGCCAACACCCAGGAGAACCTGGAAGCCGTATAGGTAGGCGTCGCTTGTTGTGATGGAGACTTGCTGGAACATCACGCCGCCGATCAGGACGCAGATGGCGCCGAACAGATACCAGGGCTTGTAGAGCGGGTAGGCCGGTAGCAAGGCGCCCTGAAGCGCAATGAAGACCGTCGTCGCCACGATGAAAGGGAGCAGGCGCACGCCGGCGGTCAGCGCTCCGGATCCGCTAACGAATTGGAAGATGAGCGGGATATAGTACTACCGTCGGTTAGTGGCAAGGCATTGGAAGGGAGGGAAAGACGAATCTCGTGTGCGGCTCACCATGCTGATCATGCTTGCGCAGTTGTTCGAAGCCATCAAGACGAAAAGAAGGAAAGGCTCTTTCTGCGGGATCAGCTGGACTGGCAGGATACGACCCTCGAAGCTAGTCATGAACATGTAGGTCTGCTGTAATCCGAATGCAATGAAAAGGATGCCGCAGAGCACAAACAGAGCGATTATTTGGCCCGATCCCCAAGCATAAAGGGTGCCTCCGAAGTTGATTGCCATGACACCACAGAAGAGTGCAGCGACGGAGAGGAGGGTTCCCACGCTATCGTATATCTTGAACTTCTCGGCGACACTCATGCCAGGGCGAGGCTGGAAGGTAGGCATGATGAAGAGGTAGACGGGCGCGAAGGCCGCAAGAACGACGAGATTGATGTAGAAACCCCAACGCCAGGTAGCGTGGGTGGCAAAGGCACCGCCAATGAGCGGACCGATGATCTGCAGTTGGAAAGTCAGCCAAGCCAGGCGTACATGAAGACTTACAAACATACGCTTCCCAGGCCGTAGGCCATGCCACTGCGAGATTTGTCAGCATGTTGATCGAGTACGCGTGGAGCTCTGGGATTCACCCTACATCAGACTGAGGTAGGTCGGTCGCTCCTTGTCCGTCGTGGTGACCGCAAGCAGCGTCAACACTCCGACGTACATGCCATTGCCACCGATACCCGCGATGATTCTCCCGACGATCATGCAAGCCATGTTGGGCGCAGCACCGCAGAGTGCGGACCCGATGCAGAAGATGACACCGCAAATGAGGTAGAGCGACTTGGTGTCGAAGAGGCCGAAAATCTTGCCGGAGGGGAGAGCGAAGACCAGACCTCCGATCATGTAGCCGACAGACACCCATGGGAGAAGTTCCTGGTCGCCGAGGTCTTCGATGATCGAGGGTTGGATGGTAGCGACCTGTATTGATTAGCGTTTGTGCATCGCCCGTTCAGGTGTGTCGTTCCGGAGCCTACGATGGTGTTGTCCGTGGCGTAGAGCAGGATGCTGGAGACCACAGCGACGACTGCGAGGACCCACCTGAAGCCATGGATGTCGCGCGGCGATGGAGGCGATCCAGCGAGGCTTTCGTCATGGGCATTCTCGAGGGCGGCGGCCTCCTTGCTCATTTCGACGGTGTTGGAGTCGTCCAGGTTGCTCGAAGCGGAAGACGCGGCGTTGTCTTGCGCGGTCGATGTCATTGCGCGAGGTGTGAGTGGCGGGTTGGGTTGATGTGCAAGAGGGAGTTTGGTCGGAGGCATATATCGGGAGACATGGTGTTGGATGCCTTGCGGACGTTGTCACCGCCGCAAGTAGGAAGTGCATATCTGACAAACAATCCCGCCGGCTTTGTGTATAGTTGCTACGAGTTGATGGTGGATTGGAGGCGCTAGCGGCGACGCTAGCGGGGACGGGTTGGCGCTAGCGGAGGGTCGAAGCCAGAACATGCCGAGCATCACGCAGGTCCGCTGCGGAGCGCCGCCTGCGAGACTCGTCCGCTGCGACTGGTGTTATTCTTCCTCGTCTTCCAAACCTGCCAAACTCGCGTGCAATGAAATGTTATTAATGAGCCGCCAGAGGTTCCCACTTGGCCACAGATGGCCACACCAAAATGGAGAGGATCAGCAGGAGCAGGTCAGGGAAAGCCCCACTCGTGCTCATTCACGACGGTGGCGGCACCACGGCTTCATACCACACGCTGAGCAATCTTGACCGCGATATCTACGGCATCGAGAACCCTCTGTACCATGCCAGCAAACCCTGGAAGGGCGGCATCCGCGCCATGGCGAGGGCATACAGCGCCTTGGTCGAGTTGGAACTTGGGCGGACGGCAGTGCTGCTTGGCGGTCCGTACACATATACAATCCCTTTCGTTACTATTTTCCTCGTCGCACGGTAGCTAACACTATCTACCACCAAAAGGATGGAGCTTCGGCGGTCTTGTCGCGCTCGAAATGTTCGAGGTGCTCAAAGATGACTACTGGGTCGATGTCCTTGGAGTCCTTCTGCTGGACAGCGTCTGCCCGTCTGCATGGAAACTCCCCGCGGCCCTCCAGGATCCTCACGTCCCATTGCCCGTGCACGCCGCCTGCCTCAGCTCGCAAATCCTCGTCATGAACATGATGAAATACTCTGCACTGATGGCGGAGCAGTGGCAGGCGCCACAATGGCAGAGGACACTGTCCAATCCTGAACAGCCCGATTGCTGCTGCGCCGGCGTTTCCACGCCCTCCGAAGCCATCGCAACGTCTTCCCGAAGAGGCCCTCTTGTCGTTCTGGTGCGATGTCTGGGCAGACTGAGCCCCGATGTCAAAGCTGCTGCCAGGGTGGATTCCTCGCGCAATTGTAAAACCTTAGGATGGGAACACGCACGGCCGGGCCTGGTCTCCTTCACTTTGCAGTGTAGCGCCAATCACTTCAATTTGTTCACCAAGGACTACGTGAGTACGCGCGTTTGAGTCCTTCTCGGCTTGACTGCTTACCAGTTCTTAGGTTCACGAGACTACCGAAAAGATCCGGGAGGCTTTGATCGTCATGGAGCCCCCGGCCAAATCGTTGGGTTTTCTTGATGTCGTTGTCTGAAATTGCTGCTGGAAGCTGTTGCTCAATGGGCTTACTTCAAGTTGAAGATAGATGGAAAGTATTGTGAGGGTGAGGCTGGTTTGGTCGGACACCATGCTTGTTATTGTTGCTTTATCTGGTGTGGAAGCTGTGATATGTACCGACACACGTCGACTGTCCCCAACCATGTGTATAGTTACATAATGTCATTCGCAATCCATCCCGACGTAGCAGCCCGAAGAAGCCCTTCTCGCGCCGTGCTCGAATTCGTTAACTCTCTGTAAGATCGTCTCTCTAGCTTTGGCCGCGGCGCCAGGGAATTTGGCCGAGATGTGATCCACGACCCGGAGGATTTCGCCCACGAGCCCCCAGGCGTGCTCACGGTCGACTTCGCGCATTTGGTATCGCAGCGACGTCATCATGCGCACACACGTGCAAGCTATTGGCAAGAGGAACGGGTTATTGAGCGCGTAGAGTGTCTCCTCTAGCGCGCAGCTGAAAGTGGTGGCGGCTTTCATCGCAGCTCTTATGCACTCGGTATCTCCCCTTGCAGGAGAAGCGCTCCGCGAAGGAGACTCCAAGCAGTTGCACAGGCCAAGTGTGCTTGGTCCTGGGGGATGGTGCATAAGGATCTTGGTACATTGAGTCAGCATCCTGAGCCACAGATGCATCAATGATGTCGGGCCGACGCCTCCGCCGGATGCCGAGGCGGCGTAGCAAAACGTGTTGAGGACACTTTCCAGTGTTCGGAGTTTCTCCAGGTGTTGGTTGTCAGTGTTGTTGTCGTCATGACGAATGCTATTCTGTACAGCCAAAGCGCGGCCTAGGATCACCGAGACTTTCAAAACGTGCTCAAAAGAAGGCTTTGCCGCCATCGTGGAGGTAGCGTTTCCGTTCAACAAATCAAAGGCCTCGGAGGTATAGCTTTCCCGAAGGTACTCGACATCTTCAAGCTATTTGTCTGTGTTAGCGTTCTCGCAATCGAATGGATCCTCGGGGTTTAGAGTCGCAGCTCACCGAGTTTCGAGCATCCTGGAACTCGTCGTCTGGGAGGGGAAAGTCGATATGGAAGTACCGATCATCCACCGACAAAGCGAGGCCGTTGACAGAAACAATCACACGATCGAGAAGCGCCAGACACCACATGCATTTACGGCGCTCTTCCACTTCAATATCGGAGCGCGACTTCAACTCCGCTTCCATCCTTGGAGTGCGGCGTTTGCTATCGATGCGATGCAGGCCAAGTGCACTTGTCAGCTGCGCAGTGCGGCCGAGCAACAGCCATGCGTTTGTGACATCTCCCCGGCAATAGGCGTCGAAGACCATCCATATGGAAGCTTGCAGCATACTGGTGGTGTTGCTTCGCACGCGCGCCGTGCTCATGAGCTCGAGCTTCGAGTGTGCCGTCTGCATCCAACTGCGGTATTGCAGTTGCATGGCTTCCGATTTGTTGCAAGAGCAATACAATGCAAGGATGACCCAGAGAAATGGCGCAGCGCTCAAACCAGCCATATCGCTCGAGAGTCTAGCCATAAAGGACTCCCTGTGCACTGAAGGCAACAGTTGGTGCTGAGCGGAGAAGAAACTGTTAACCATTTCCAAGACACGCTCTCGGCTAGGAAGCTGAGGCTGGCCGGGCTCACTCGGTGTCGTTGCAGTACTGGGAGGCATGGCAAAATTCGGCTGCCAACTGTCTGTCGCACTAAACGCGGCCTCGGATGGATGGTCGAAAGCGGAGGCGTCCAGCTCGAATTCTGGCAGCGGTATGTCGAACTGGGCGGGAACACGCTGCAGCCAGCCCGAGCCAGGTCGCTCTTGTTGCGGAGCATCGTGGAAGTTGTAGGAGACCTCGGAAGAACTGCTGGGGTTCGAAGTCATGGTCCCAGGCATGCCGATGGGGAACTGTCTGGAATTCCCGTCGCCACCCAGATGCTGACCAAGATCGTAGTTGAAGGGCATGGACACGTCCGTCTGAGGAGGGCTTCCATCGGGGCGGATGAGGCCAGTGTCTGCGGGGATGGAGTGGAAAATGATGCCTGACTCTGGCGCGTACGGGCTGCGAGTGGCATATATGCAGCAAAGTCGTGCTTTCTGGCAGAGAGAACAAGACGGCAGGCGACCCTGATCACAGGCGACAAGTCAGCACGACAATTTTTTGCAGATGCTGCGGTCTGATGGGATTGTCCGTACATCGCACCGCCGCTTCCGAGCCCGGCACATCTCGCAGGCGGTCTTCCTGCCTCGCCCCAGTGTCCCCAGTGTCGTCGACGATGGCATGGCGGAGGGGTCACAGCTCTCGGGGCTGCTTGCCGGCGATGCGAGAGCGGTCGAACAGACGGTGCGGTCGCGTGCTTGGCTTGAGCGGCGAGAAGCGTACTAACACACTTTCCAAATGCTATGTTGACTTGGATTTGTAGTATTAGTACAGTACACAATCGCGAGCTTGGAGAGAGAGGGAAGAGGGTCCAAAGGGTCCTGCCGCGGCGCGTGGCGCGGCGTGGAGCCGACGACGGTAGCACTTGACAGGACGGACAGGACGGCGCGTTGCGGCTGCGGCGTCCAAGCCGACGTTCCTGAAAGCTTGACCCTAGACCCTTTTGGACCCTCGGTAGGACGGTTGCATTAGCCTTACTGTACACTGAGTGCGTCCATGTTCCACTAAACACGGGATCCACGCCCACGCACCCATCTCTCATGCCGGTGGGCATGGTCGGGAGACGTGAGCCGGCTTCTGCTTGGGACGCGACCATGCATAGGCTCCGTCGCTAGTAGACCGGTGAGAAGGAATGGCGATGCGCCCTGGTTTGGGTCGGTGCCAACGGCGGCAACCACCTATCAGGGTGCCGAGCCTGTAACCTCAAAGAGGTCAATCAGCCACATTCAATAGCCTGGAACGCGGGTAAAGAGGCTCATATGGAGGTAATGGTAGAGGCTCATTACGGCAGGATTCGCGCCGTGAGACCCTTGCAGCATTAGACTGTGCCCCAACAGAAAAGACGTGTGTTTATTTTTGCAGATGCATACTCATGTACACACTGTAACGAACGCCGAGTAGTCTGCGCCTTACGGCCTAATCTTGACGCTAATATCGTTGCGTAGTGGACATGGAGCCAGATCACCAAGGGAGGATTTATTGCGCCATTCACCTTTTTTTCCCAAGCCAAGTTTCACCTTCATCCAAGCGATATTGGCGGCGTTTTGACAAGATTGTGTAGGGCGATGAACACGACCGGGCACAGACCCACGGCCTTCTTTTTAAAGCTACGCATACACTCGGAGATCGCAGACATCAGATCGAACCTGAGGCTGAACCATACCGTGCATCGTACTCCCCGGACCCGATACCCGATCGCTCAATGGCCCACTCCTCAGAAAGGCTGATCACCCACCACCTGTCTAAGAAAGCCCGCGTCGACATCAGGTGGACTGATGTGCAAAGCGTCTCCAGCTCCGCCTAGCTCCCCCGAGCCATTCGCCGAGCCATCCCAATCTATGGAAAAAGGCCGCCATCCAGCGTCCCACCACTCCTCCAGAACGTCGGCTTGCAAGCCCATATCGACATTGCCGTCCGCACGCATTGCGGCGAACCACTCTTGAGGCGATGCGAGTCGAACACGCGGGCCGAGCATGTCCGCCAACTCTGCGTAGGTCCAGTGCCGGGATGCGGTAAGATGGTGGATCGCTGGCTTCGCCTTTTCCCTCCTCGCCTGGCCTGCGAGCGCGCACATGGCTCGCACTAGGAAAGAGGCATCAATCCAACTCATCCCACCTCCCACGCTGCTGCCGAAATCCGGCACTAGACCCGTGTGAAGGCTGCCAGCCAAGATTCGACGGTTGATGTCGCTCCTGGGTAGCGGGCGTCCCAGAGCCTGTGCCGGCGCGCACATGCAGGAGCGATAGATGGAGCTCGGTATCCCTTTCTCTGTCGCTGCGGCCAGCAATTGCTCCGCTACCCAGCGAATCTTGAGGTACCCGAGATTTTGCGTTTGGCCTGGTCGCATGTGCGACATTGGCACTGGCTTGGTGGAGATGAAGTCTGGCGAGCGCGTGGTCGCGTTCCACGATTGCAGATGCGGAACCGCCCACGTCGACAGGTAGTGGAGGTCTTTCACGTTCTGGCACTTGCCGCCCGCCAGTTCGATCAGGAAGCGGAGAGAGCCGATATTGCTTTGTCGTAGGGAATCGTAGCTTTTGAGCAAAGACACGTCGGATTCCAGGTGCCAGATCTCCGAGAGCTCGACGTCCAGAACGCGGATCTCGGACTCATCGAGGCCGAGATTAGGATGCGCTAGGTCGCCAATGTACGGGATGATGCGGGTGAGATCCTGCGACTTGAGATTCTTATCCAGTCCCCAAGTGGCAAGCGCGAATAGAATGTGGGCTTTGCCCTCGTCCTTCCGGGACCCTGACACGGCAAGACAGTGAATGTTGGCATCGCTTTCACGGAGCAGATGTGCCAGTAAGTGAGCTCCTATCATGCTGGTCGCGCCGGTGAGCGCAACAGCGGATCGGGTAGTGTCATTCGATCCGGACAAAGGGGTCCAATCCCAGTCCTGGGGAAGTGTGGTCTCGATCTCCCAGTTGATCATCTTGGTATGTGCGTTTGATCTCTGCGTGAGGGCATGTTTGTTAAGCTCACGTTCGTCTTCTGAGCTTCCCAAGCTTTCATCGTCTACCACAGTCCAGCTGTTGGGGCTTGGGTGCTCCGGTTGTGGTGCCAACAATGCTGCCATCCCTTGAATATCCGGATATGCGAACATGTCGGCCAGGGAGATGTCAATGCCATGCATCGCGTAGACCGAAGTCCGAACCCTGAGAAGTAAGATCGAGGATCCACCTGCACTGAAGAAGTCCGTATCGCGCCACATCTCCTTGTCGGTACCAAGAACTTCGTTCCAGATACGGGCGAGGGACATCTCTTCGCCAGTCTGCAGCTGCTGCCGATCAGCTGAAGGTTGGTGCTCTACCATGCTGACATCCCAAGTAAGCAAAGTCTTATAATCCAGCTTCCCAGTTGTGGTCTTCGGCAAATTCGCGACGAACTTGATCTCGTTCGGCACCATATGGACCGGAAGAGAAGCTTTCAACCTGGCTTTCAAGAACTTCTGCACCTCCGCATGGATGCCATCATTTCCCTTGGCGCATTCGACGTATGCAACAAGCCATCCATGTAGATCGTCCTTCGAGTAGTACACGACACCTGTCAAGCCAGACTCGAAGCCCGAGGCCTCGCCCAACTGGGAAAGTGCAGCGTATAGGACACTCTCGACCTCATCCAGCTCCACGCGCATTCCGCGAATCTTGACTTGCCTGTTTCCAGCAATGCGACCGAGGGCTCTGAGAGTACCGTTGGGCTCCAGGCAGAACATGTCGCCAGTGCGATACAGCAAAGGGATGTTGTCATGATGACAGTTTCGTCCCTTGTAGCCCGGCAAGTTATCGGAGATGAATGAAGTTTTGGTCAAATCGGGTCGATTAATGTATCCATTGTTCACGGTTGGACCTCCGATGAAAAGCTCGCCCGGTACGCCTACCGGCGCTGGGCGGCCTCGGTTGTCGAGAATGTGAAATTGGGCTGGGGCGAGTGGAGGGCTCAACGGCAAGAAATCTCCCGTGGCATCGGCAGGTATGCAACGCCGAAGAGAGTTGATGATCGTAGTCTCGGTCGGTGCGTAGCCATTGAACAAACTGGCCTGCGGTAGATCCAAAGAGATGAATTGAGTCAAGACCCAGGATGGCACAGGCTCACCGCCGAGGGTGAGACTACGTAGCATTGACCATTGAGTCAGCAACGTCTGGTTCGCCGCCCGGAGCATCAGCTTCAGCTGCGTAGGTGTGAAGATGCAGTTGGTGATCTTTTGGCGGACCACCAATTCGTTCATCTTCTCTGCGGAGTAACGTTCTGTCACCATTGTCAGTTCCATGTGGATCAGCCGACCGGTATTGTGCAGGGTGATTACCTTCTCGCGTAGCGATAACGAGCGTTGCACCGTGGAGGATGGTGCCAAGAATCGAGTGTAGAGACATGTCGAAGATGAGAGCCGAAGAAAGTAATATGCGGTCACTCGTGTTTGTTCCGAGAGTTTCGTGGTATTGTTCTCCCTGGTAGCGAAGTTGCTCGTGTCCAATGTATACGCCTTTCGGTCTTGAGCCATGCAAAAGTCACAGTTAGTTCCTTGAACATCAATACAAGCAAGGGAATAACTGACCTTCCAGTAGAGCCACTGGTAAAAAGCGCGCAAAGGATATCGCCGGGGCGCGTGGACTCCAACTCCACCGTCTTGTGTGCTTTCGTAGGCACCGTCAGCTTTTGTACTTCGCGAAGATCAACAATACCAGCTGAAATAAGTTTTTGCTTGACCGCCTTTGATGCTTCGTTCACGATGACTGTAGACAAGCCCGTGTCTTCAGCAATGCTGACGATGCGGTCCAGGGGGAAGTCTGGGTCAATTGGGACCACAATGCAGCGGGCACGCAGAATTCCATAGACTGCAACCATCATTTCGGTGCTGGGCTCACAGCAGACGCCGATGCATTGCTGAGCAGGGATATCACTATTCAACAGTGATTCCGCTGTGCACCTGGTAAGCTTGTCCATATCCTTGTAGGAGGTGGTGGTCTGTCCATCGACGAGAGCTTCTTTGTTCGGGTTCGCTGCGACCCAGCGTCTGAAGAGTTCAGAAAAGAGGTTCTCTCTCATCCATCCGATGCTCTTTCCCTCAGGCATCTGGGGTTGGAGGAGTTGCGAGGTCATCTGTAAGTCCCGCGGTGATGCCAGTTCCAATTGATCGAGGCTTTTACCCGCGCCTTCGATCACTTGCGCCGCAAGCAACAAATACATCTGAGCAAACTTTTCGGCGACCTCCGTCCCGTAGATTGCCGCATCGAAGTCGAAGTGGAATTGCATCGACCCATCGGCTGATTCCTCGACTTCGAGAGATATGTCAGTCTGGGTACGAGCATTGTAATGATCGTACTCGACGAATTGGAAGTCGCCGAAATTTGGCTTCGGGAAAGCACCCTGGGATTGGTAGTTCACAACGACCTGGAAGATCGGGTTGTGACTGGTCTTGCGAGGCACGTCAAGTACTTGGAGCAGGTAATCAAACGGTACCGCGCGATGCTCGTAAGCTTGCAAGCATACATCTCGGAGGTCCTCTAGTAACGCAGTGCAGGTGCGGTCTTGTGGGAGTTTCATCCTGAGGGGCAGCATGTTGACCGTGAATCCAACCATGCGGTCGAAAGCGGTATGTCCGCGATCGCCATCTGCGATGCCGATAACGATATCATCGTCCCCAGTCAGTCTGTGGACAAGGCCACCCATGATGAATGTCGTGAACATGAACGGCGTGACAGCTTGAGAGGCACAAAAATCTTTCAACCTCTTCGCGTCGGCCGAATCCAAAGAAGCCACAGCCAAAGAAGCTTCTTGTTGCTTAATAACGGGACGTTCAGCAGCTCGACTCAAACGAAGTAGGGACACGCACTCTGGTATCCCATGAAGCTGAGTCTTCCAGTAGTCTTCATGTGGACGAGCAAGCTCCTTCGACTCGAGCGTCTCGTTTTGCCAGATTGTATAGTCGATGAACTGGATAGGGTTGGTCTCTAGAGAGTCATCAGATTTTTTCCCGTCGACCAGATTTTGGTATATTTTGGGAAGCTCGTCGAAGATGGTGGCGACTGAGCCTCTGTCCCAGGCAAGGTGGTGCGACGCCATGTAAAATCGAGTGCCAGCGGGACTGACCAAAAGCCATCCACACACGAGTGCGCCTTTGGAAGGGTCAAAGAGGTGCCTCCGTGATTTCGAGGTTAACCTTCTTTCCTCCCGTGCGAAGTCGGCAGCCGAGCAATGAACCTCAGTAATTGAGAATGTCGAGTGCTTTGCGGGTATCTGCAGCCACCCCGATCCGGAAGCTACGATGCATGTTCGGAGCGCCTCGTGTCTCAGGACCAAAGTCTCCCATGACTTCTGAAACATCGCGGTATTGACGGATCCGTTGATGTGACACACAAGAAGTAAATTGTATAGAGTCTTGTCGGTGAGAAAGTTGTGAAGGAACCACAGGCGGCTCTGCGAATGCGATAGTGTCCGTGTGATGAGCTCTTCGGAGCTGTGTCTTTTGGGATCTGGAACCTTTGGCAGTGTGTTCGCTTGATCGACCTTCCTGACGCGAGCAAGTGATTTCGAAATCATTGCGTTGATAGAGCGTGAGCCCAAGATATCGAATATGGGTACGTCGAGTTTGAGTTGCTGGAAGAACCAAAAGCGACAGGCTACAGCATTGAGAGAGTCAACACCGTAAGCAGCAACGGCCTGTGTAGCATCCAGCTTCGACACTGGGTAGCCGAGAAGCCCGGACAAAAACTCCAGGAATGCGGCACAGAGCAGACCATGAGCTTCTTCTTCTGGAACGATCGTGAGTCTCTCAGCCAGTGGTACATCGGTGTCAGAACCCTCGCTTCCCCTTGGCTCGTGTTCGAACAAGTGGCTGAATTCTGGGAAGTCTTCCCAAAACACCTGTCCCTGAGTGGTTTCCGTCTTATCTGCGTTCTTCGCTGTTGAAAAGACCTCCAGGCCAGTGACCAACAGATATCTGTCCTGGTGCCTGGACTCATGCACGGCAGCTTCAACAATTCGAAGGAATTCTTTAGCGTTCAGCAGGCGCAGGCCACTTTTCCTCAATGTGCGAAGGGTGTCAGCATCTTCTGCAAGGGTACCAACGCCTTCCATCGCACCAAGAGCGATCGAGATAGCCGGAAGCCCAAGACCCCTCCTGTGCTCGGCCATAGCGTTTTGGAAAGCGTTACCAGATGCGTAAGCAGCTTGTGCCCTGTTGCCAGAGATAGAGGAGATAGACGAAAACATGACGAAGAAGTCAAGCTTGTCTTCCAGAGTGGCCTGGTGCAGGGAAACGGCAGTATCGACTTTGTGGCGTATTCCAAGGTTCCATTGGGTGGGGGTCATTGTTGAAAAGGGCGAATTGTCCAGGATGAGTGCCATGTTGAAGCATCCTCCTATCGGCATGATCAACCGCAAGGTCGAAATCGCTGTTTTCACAGCCCGTGCATCGCCTGCATCTGCTTTGACGACCTGAATTTTACCACCCATTGCACCAATCCTTTGGGTTGCAGTCTGAGCAGCCTTAGAAGATGCACCACTTCTGCTGATGACCGCGAAGTTCCGAGCTCCTTTTTGGAGCATCCACTCCATCAGTAATAAGCCCAGGCCGCCGAATCCACCAATCAAGACGTAAAAGACGTCCTGACGGAAAATGGCCGGAGCTCCGACGTGCGTAAACTCCTGGAGGGCATCAACCTCATGGGCATGGTTCAAGATCACCGCATCGCCTGTCTGGGCAGCGTGGGTCAAGGCTGCTTGCACGCTGTCCAGATGATACTCCGGTGGATCAACTTCGTGGCCTGCAATCGACATCCAAGCCTTTCCAAGAGAGCTGTTGAATCTTGTCTTGCGAAGAGCTGACTTGGCATCGACCGCCTTCCCATTGAGCGTGAATCCAGTTCTCGGTACGAAACCCAGATCAAATTCGACAGATTGACGCTCGTCGTCAACAACATAGCATCCGAGGAATCGAGCCACACCCTCAAAAGCCCTTTTGTTGTTGTTGGAGAACGAAAAGCGAATGTTATCGTTGGTTCTGACTCGAAGTACCTGGGTCATAATCGCATGTGCAATCGCATGAGCCGTGAGCGACAACAAAGCTTGCTTGGGGTCAACTGACCGCGGCACTTCAAGAGACTGTTCGATGGGTACTCGAAGCTTCTTGACGTGGCATCCCGGCCGGTACCCAAAGTACAGCTTATCTCCCCCGACTTTCGAGCCGAGGAAGAATTGACCCGGGTCATAGGCTGCAACTTTGTTCGAGAAGGCGTCTCCGACGTCTACGACGTCGACGACAGAGAGCTGCACGTCGAGATCAACAAAGTCTCCGGTAGCTGGAGATGATACATCCAGATGTCTGATTGGGGTCAAGACCATCTGACCGGGCTGCGCATGGTCAATTCTATGATTGACGCTGGTTATCGGCGAGAGCGTGCGATGTACTGGACCAGTTCCCGTGAGTGCATTCAGCTCGTCGTCGGGCAGATACCGCAGAATCTTAAGCTGTCCGTCTTCGAAACGCAATTCACTTTCTTTTGATCCGGCGCGCATGGCTTCGAGTACAGACTTGACCACAGAATCGAGTGTGTGCGAAGTCACGTCCCCAATTAGCGTCAAAGACGCGACACTCAACAACGGCTGCTCAGAGGACAACGTACGGAGGAAAGCGCTCGCAGCACCCCAATGAGGGAAACCATCGCTGTCTTTGGTGACCCACAGAAGTTTTCTGGCGTCCGCTACCAGCTTTTGAACGCTGGAGAGCCATGTATCGGGTGGCGTGAGACAAAGGAGCGATTCGTCGCTGTTGTCGAAGACGATCAGATCCACAGGCGTTCCAGGTTTGTGCCCTTCCGAACCTACGTGCAGAGATTGCACATCTTCTAGTACACCTTCTGTCGATGTCGTAGAAACCATCAATATCTGATGTGACTCTTTGTTGATGCTATCTGACATCCGGCGACGGAAAAGCACGCCTGACGTTGAGGTGTCAACGTCTACAGCGCAAAGCTTCTCGAATTCGCTGTCCGCTTCAACGGTGGGCTCGGCATGTGATTTCAAAATGCAGATGTAGCCTCCAGGAATGACGTGACGCTTCCTTTCATCAAAATCTGCTTCTTCAGCGAAAACCAGCCTGAGATCTTTTGAAGAGAAGTCTACATCGTGGATTACTCTTTCGCTTGTCGGAGCCTTGGGTGTGAGCGTGGTAGTCACGGATCGGAATCTTGGGCGCTCGGATGATCTTGCACCCTGCAGAAGCCCCAAAATCAGTGATTGGGTCTTCTCGCTGTTCGTCGTGATGCCGATATCACAAGCTGACCATTTGTGAGTGACCAACTTGATGAGCTGTGCAAGTTTCAAGGAGTCAGTATCTGAGCTCTGCATCGCGGCTACATCTTGGAGCCAGGCTGGTTTGAAGAACAGAGAGCCGATAGGGGGTCGCGCTTGTTCTTGTTCCACCACGATGGAGGTTGCTCCTTTAATGGCCAAGCTGGTGATCCCTGAAGATATCAAACTGAGTTTCCCCCGTCCTCGACCTGCATCGCACTCCTGAATGGTCATTTCGAAGTGGGTTGAGGATGATTCCAGAGCTTCCAGGTCGACTGTGAGTTTTTCGACCGTAGTCAAGGTATATTTGGAAGGACCGGCCAGAACACTCATTTGACGATGAAGCGAGCTGATGATCCAATCAAAGAGCTCCAGGTTGGACGTCTCGGTTGACGTGAAGCTCAAACGCTCGTTGACTTCGCCAGAGATGCTGACATTATCAACTGCAGAGATACAGATGGCATCAGGGCATGGAGGCAGATCACTCTGCACACAAGCAATCATACCCTCATCTCGCTTGACAGTCGTCGTCACTTTGCGGTCAGAGGACAAAGGAAGTTCCGAAAGAACCGAGATGCGCCCTTCGAAGACGTTAAACCAACTATCCCGAGAAGCGGCATCATGGATCAACAAGCGGAAGGTGTAATGATCGTCGGAGACTTGCGGAGTCACCTGGAATTGGGTCTCCAAATCTCGACTTGAGAGCAAGGCAGTGAAGTTACGTAACTCGTGGAAGATGACACCATCGAGCTGGATGACAGGCTTGTCCCTTGATCGATTGCTTGCGAGTTGCCGCCCTGCTCTAATTGCCATTTGAAGCAAAAATGATGGCGACAGAGGGGATTCGTCGCCGGTGGCACGCTCATTCCGCCACTGCAGCTCATCCGTCCTGAGAATGTTTCTCCAGCACATGGAGAGAGGAGTGTCATGGGGGACTCTCGATCCAAGGATCAGATCTCGACGATGTTGCCTGAAACGATGGGCGTGAGAAATCCTACTTTCAGCCCAGTGGACAGCTGAGTGGTCCCAGGGATACGATGGATAATCGGTAAGAACTCGGTTCGACTTGTGCGAAAGGCCAAGTGCTTGAGTGCCGCTATTTTCGAGCTCCATAGGTATCCCTGCCGATATCATCGTGCCAATTGACGACAAAAGTGCCACATTGTCGTGAACCCCCCTAGTCAGCGTGCTGAAGTAGTCCGGTGGGTTTTCCTGGCCAACAGCGTTTGAAATGCTGTCAACGGCAGGCCCTTTGAGCGCTGGATGTGGTCCGACTTCCAGGTAGGCATCAGCGCGCTCGACCATCGCTAGACTGCTTGTGGCCTCACAGAAGTGGACAGTTTGAGTCATGTTCCTGGCCCAGTACTCTGGGTTGATCTCTGCCGCATCAATAGATCGTCCGTACACGGATGAGTACATCTTTATACGTGTTCCAGATTCTGAAGTGAGTACAGGTGAGACTCCCGATTCCTCGAGAGCTTTCCTGTATGGTCCAGCTAGAGGTAGCATGTGATGGGAGTGGAACGCGGTGTCGACGCGTAGTTTGCGGCAGAAGACACCTTCAGTTCTGAACCTTTCCACCAACTCGTCGATGCAGGACGCATCTCCGGAGACTGTGCAGCTTGACGGCGAATTCACTGCCGCGAGGTCCACCTTGCCATTGTAGGATCTCAACATTCGAGTGCAGTCCTCCGCGCTCATCGAGATAGCAGCCATGGCACCCGGCTTGGTCGCCGAAGCAGCACTCATGAAAACACCGCGATAATACGCAATTGTGATTGCATCCTTCAGCGTCAGGATACCGGCGGCATAGGCTCCGGAGATTTCGCCAGAAGAATGTCCCACACACGCAACAGGACGAATGCCGAGGCTGTGCCAGAAGCTGATCAATCCGAGTTGCAACGCGGTGCAGAGTGGTTGTGAGTAGCGAGAGCTGTTCACGTTGGACTTGGAAGCCGGGAGGCAAAGCTCATTGCGCAATGTCCAAGATGGAGGATCTGGCAATCGGGAAAGGATGGCGTCGCATGCATCGATCACAAAAGTGAAAGCCGGGCAGGAATCCAATAGCTCTTTGCCCATCTGGGCCCATTGAGCTCCTTGTCCGGTAAGCACAAATGCGAGGCGCTTCGAGGACTCATTGCTTTGAGATGTCATAATAGCAGGTAAGGTATTGTTGGCCTCCGCACGCAGTCTTTGGATCAAATCCGTCGTCGACGAAGCGACGAAGAACTGACTCTTTCGCAAAAGCGACCTGCGCAGCAAGGATGTGTATGAAACATCGGCAATGCGAATGCTTGACGCGGATAGATAAGACGCGAGATCTTCTCTGCTTCGGGCAAGAGCAGATTCTGAATCTGCGGAGACTTTGACAAGAAAATATCTTGCTACGACCGCAGTGTCTGGCTCATCTGTGCGCAAATATTGTTCAAGAACAACGTGGCCATTCGCGCCGCCAAAGCCGAAGGAATTGATGCCCGCCATGCGCGCTCGATCCTTTCTGACCGGCCAAGGAGTGGTGGAAGTCGGAACATTGAGCTCATGGAAGTTGATCTTAGGATTTGGCTCCAGAAGATGCAGCTGGGCAGGTACAAAACCGCGTTCCAGACACTCTATTGACTTGATGATTCCAATAAGAGCAGCGCAGGCCTCAAGATGGCCGACGTGGCATTTGACCGAACCTGCAATGAGTTTCTGGCTGCGCTGCTCGCTTGCGAAAATTCTTTCGATGGCGCCCATCTCAATCGGATCTCCGACTTTGGTGCCGGTTCCATGGACTTCCAGATAATCCAGATCGCTAGGAAGTATGCCAATACTGTCGTACAACCTGCGAATGTTCTCTTCTTGCGCCTCACCTGAAGGCAGTGTGATGCCGTTGGTTCGCCCATCCTGGTTGAGCCTGGAACCGCGAATGACCGCCCGGATGGGGTCGTTATCGGCAATTGCCTTCTTCAGAGGCTTCAGAACGATGGCCATGACGCCTTCTCCGCGAGCATACCCATCGCCGGAGGCATCAAAGGAATGGCAACGTCCACGCGGGCTGAGAAACCCGAGTTCACTCATGGTGACAAACATGTCGGGGTTGAGGATGAGATTCGCACCACACACAACAGCTTGCTCGGCTTCGCCGGCTTTGAGGGTGGTGATGGCCTGATGTAAAGCAGTCACGGTCGATGAACATGCCGTGTCAATGACCATGGACGGTCCACGGAGGTTGAAGAAGTAGCTGATGCGGTTGGCTGCAATTGAGTTTGACGTTCCAGTGGAATGATATTTCGGTGTCGCATCAATGTCTCGCAACAAGCTCGTGCCATAGTCGCTGGTGAAAAGGCCTGCAAACACAGCGGTATCCGAGCCTCTAAGCTTGTCTAATCGAATACCGGCACTTTCAAACGCCTCCCAGCAGATCTCCAAGAGTAGCCTTTGCTGAGGATCGATTGCTGCGGCTTCGACAGGTGGGATGCCAAAGAAGGAGTTGTCGAAGCGATCGATACCTTTCTTCATCAGGTATGCGTGGTGTACATTTGTGAGGCCTTTGGTCTGGCCGTTGATCTCGTCGTAATAACCGGAAAATCGAGCGCTGGTGTCGGATTGCAGGTCCTCACCGGCTATCATAGATCGCCATAGTTCTGCTGGATTGTCTGCACCAGCAACACGGCAAGACGTTCCAATGATGGCGATTTCTTCTCCTGAGAAAGGCATAGTTGGATGATTCGAGAAGAGTGATTGTGTTTCTGGACGAGCTACTCATCGCATGGAAGTGCTTCATTATATCCATAAGACTCACTTACCTGCCATAGACTCGACGTCTCGCCTGAGGATCGTATGGTCGGAGGAGGACTTCCTTTCTTCCGCAGCATTCGATCCTTCCCGCAGCTGAAAGCGAGGCGAGAGCGGGATGGATCATTATCCGTAGCAGACTTCGAAATGGAACCGCTAGTGCGGTTCCACTGCGTCGGTCATGTCAGGCGCAGGATTGCGACGAAGCTAGAGGACTTGCGGAGTGGCGTGGTACTGTTTGCGGACAATGTCAGTGGTCCCGACAGGGTAGTGGGTAATGCTTACTTCTCCCACAGGATGAGATTCACATAAAAGATAGTTGCTTCCTTCGTGACCGCAGAACGACACATCCATACAGTATCCCCAAAAAAAAACCGATCCACCGCAGAGTCAACATGCTCTTCCTCACGACTCTGGCACTTCTCCTCCAGAGCACCTACGCTGAAGACTGGACTCAGAAACTTCTCTTCCATGGAACTTCGCTCATACTGCGTCCTGATTACGGCAACCACGAAGCAGCCAACCACACAGCGACTGCAGCAAACTTCTACTCGTACTTTGGTCAGACCGGATACATCAGCTTCGGATGGTTAGTTGGCGAAACGCTTTCCAATGTCCGCAGACTAACGAGATCAGGTGGCTGCCGGCAACGGCAGATGCGGATGCGACCCCATGCCACCCGGGAAACGAGGTACTATTTCCCAAGAGCTTCCTGGTGCCCAGTCACTGACTCGCACATTAGCAATTTGACTGGTTCGAATACACGACGTCGAAGATTGAGTGCACCACCACCAAGTGTCGTGCGCACATGGTGAACTGGGACAACATTCCGGCCCCTAAGCAGCCCTTCTTCGAGGAGGACTACGTGTTCCAGACGGTCAACTCGTTGAACGACAACGCGGGCCAATTCCACCTTGGCTACTTTGACGGCGAGGGCGGGGCTCTGGCGGTGGGCACAGCACGTCCTCTGAGCTTCAGCGAAGACACAGAGCAGGAATGCCGCAAGGCGCTGCGCATGCTCCGCCGCGTGCAGGCCACGCGAAACATCGAACTGCCCTTCGAGCTCTCTGATGTCTGCGGCACGGCAGCCAACAAGGAGGCCGGCGGCATGCGCGGGTCTTCGCAGCAGCCGCTCGCGCTGCCTTGGGTGGGATGAGAATTCAGCTGAGGCTGCAGAGGCCAGATGGTCGAGGCCGTTGCGGCGGTGGTAGTGGTAGCGGAGGTGCGTAGTAAGTCTGATGCGGCCTCGGGTCCGAAGCGGCGGAGAAAGTGCATAAATACTCGGCGTACATGTGTACGTAAGTGGAATAGCGTAGGAGGCAAATCAAGGTCGTTACGGCTATTACATGTATGTATGCGCGGTCCACCCCGGCGCCGCCCCCTCCGCTAGCGCAATGCAGCACGATGATGGTTTTTAGCACACATGCGTAGGTACCGAATGTTTATCAATCTTGTTCCTTAGTGCTCTCACGCGCGCGCCTCCTCCGCCGTGTCTCCACCACCGGACAATTGGAGTCTTGTTCGCTCCGTCGTCGGAAGGATTCTGCTCATAGTGCGGCGTTCCATGTGAGTGGCTGCGCGATTCGATGCCATAAGAGATGACTGGCGCGGTCATGTAGACCTCTTTTGCCTGTACCCTGTATGTGCAACAGCCCTCAACAACAAGTATACACAATCTTCAGCATGGCAAAATTCCACGACGATCCTGCCGTTGGTCGTACACTTTTCTTCACCGGGCTGGTAGTGCTTGCTGAGCCTTTGGCGGCAACTACTCTTCTCTCATTTGTGGTGTTCATGGTGCACGACTTTCCGGCTGTGAACGAACGATCTGTCGCTTTCTGGTGTGGCATAATCAGTAAGGACAATGCGAATTCGCGACCTGAGACGATGGGATCAATCGGCTGACAGTGCTACGACAGCATCTGCTTTCTTCATTGCCCAAGTATTCACGGCACCGCTATACGGCGCCGTCAGTGATCGCTTCGGACGCAAACCGGTGCTTTTGTTCGGTCTGCTCGGCTCTGCCGTATGCACAATCCTATATGGCGTTTCTAGTAACCTGACGATGGCAATCGTTTCGCGAGCGCTCTGTGGACTTTTCAACGGTACGAACAGTCATGATTTACGACCTTGAATCCCTTCTGATGAGATGGCTTGATAGGCAACGCTGGGGTTTCACGGACGTCGGTTGGAGAGCTGGCAGCCAACAACAATATCCACCAAGGCCGCGCATTCTCGATCTTTGGACTTTGCACAGCATTGGGGACCCTCTTAGGGCCTCTTCTAGGCGGCTTTCTCTGTCAGCCCGCTGAAAAGTACGGCTTGAAGGGGCCGGCCGATCTCTTCGTCCGGTATCCATATCTTCTCCCGTGCGCTCTCGGTTCATGCTACAACGTCGTGGTTGTAGCGCTTTGCATTCCCTGCCTACAGGAGACCAAATTAGACATCGCCAAGCCCTCGAGCGAGGACGAGGAGGCCCCTCTCATCATTCCGCAAGAGGAGATGTCGACCTTGCTGTCCACTCCGAAGCGCAATCGAAACCTTGTCATGCTGATAGCCGGTCACGCGTTTGTCGATCCTCTACGGTTGTTGAGAATTTTCCTGCTGACTCTATGGTAGAATCATTGCCCTCCATGCTATCTCCTTCGACGAGATGTACCCTGCCATAGCAGCAACACGCCAACCAATCGGCCTGGGTTTCTCGTCAAACGACATTGCAAAGACTTTGCTCTTCCTCAGCCCTGTAGTGTTCATTGTTCAATTCTTTGGCTACCCGATGCTTTCGACAAGATTGACATACACGACCTTGTGGAGAGTATCTTCAATTCTTTTCCTGGTCGTGTATGTGTCATTCCCGTTCACTACCGAGCTGCCCACCAAGTCCTGGCTGCAGTGGAGCTACCTCTATCTTCTTCTCGCAACCCGCATAACGGCGGTAGTGATCGGCTACACCAGTGTGGCGATATTGGTAAGAGCTGAACGCCCCTGACTCCCTGTTCTAGTATTACGTTACTGACGTGCTTTTCAACCCAGCTCATGCTGTCCGCTCCGCCCAAGAAGCGCGGCATCACTGTGTCTTTTGCGCAGGCATCAATCTCGGCGAGTAGAGCCATAGGACCAGCTTTGGCAGGCGCGCTGTGGTCCTGGGGCCTGGCGAATGGATTCAAGTCGCCCTTTAATCAGAACATCCTGGTACGTCCGTCCACATCCTAAGCGCTTCCATCACTGATTGTTTTCCAGTTTGTCTTCCAGACTATGGTGGCTGCCTTGCAGTTGGTGACTTCCTTTGGCCTCTTCAATGAAATATCGTGAGAAAGGCTTGAGTCAGCGTGAGGGCTTGAGCACGGTATGCATATGGCGAGCGAGTCCCATCTTGTAGTGAGCACAGTTGAGAGAAGATTTCGATTCGCAAGAACTACACCTGCTTGCTTTGATGATGATTCCATCTTTCTGCGCTGGCAGTGTAGTGAGATAATTACAAGGAAACATTAGAAACACCATCACCCCACCAACAAGGATCCACCATTTACTTCAACCAAGGAGCCGGTAGCGAACGAGCACCTCATCAAGTAAATGTAAGCCTCCGACAGCTCCTCCGGTGTACCAACACTATCCGTCAAGCTTCGAGCGCGGAAATTTGAGAGAACTGAAGCTAGTCTGTCCTCCGGAATCTCATCGAACATTTCGGTATGCACAGCTCCAGGGCTTACAGTATTCACCCGTATAGGAGCCAGATCAACGGCAAGACCTCTCGCAATGCCTTCGGTGCCAGAGCCATAGCCTGCGACTGTGGTCCATCCTTTCCCTGGTTTTTGGGTGGCAGCACCACTGGTCAGAGTGATCGAAGACGTCATGGAAGGCTTCATGTAAGACTTTGCAAGGCCACCGAGCAGCATGGGGCCGAAAAAGCGGACGTTGCCCATGCTTTGGATGGCCGGCACTTCGAGCTCGGCAACAGGTCTGATCTTGATGCCGTCGCCGGCGGTAAAGACGATGTGGTCCAGTGGCTGGGTGCGCGTGACGCTCTCAAGTAACCGTTCAAGATTCTGGCGCATAAGATTGATATCCGACAGGTCGCACACATGTCCGTCGACAGAGGCCGCCGAGTCCGGCACGGAAGCTCTCAGTCGTTGCAGAGCGTTGTCCAGCTTTGGCTGGCGCGAAGAGGAAATGGTGACAATGGCACCCAGAGAAAGGGCATGCTCGGCTACGCAGAAGCCGATGCCGGATGAGCCGCCCAGCACTAGGACTCGGGCTTTGGTGAGCATGCCATTGTATCGAGACATATCGGATGCGGCCGACGTAAGCGGCTTGCGTTCGTTCGGTCGAGGAGGAGCCCGTAGGAGTGTGTGGCTGCGGAGCGGAAGAGTCAAAGGTCAGGTCGGAAAGGCAACGGGAATGTTGGTCGCGGAATAGGGTGCTCTGTCGAAGCACGCGAGCGGAGAGCATACATCAGACTACTATGTACCTGTTGGAATTCAGGCGGGATCCGTGGTCGTGATTGCACTAGCGGAGCTGTTACAGTAGCACACGGTGCGGTGCGGACTTCTGGAACGCGCGCCCCACTCCACTTCATGTACAACCGGCACAACCGAGATTGTCATCTTGAGTACAGTCCATGCCTCCGCTAGCATGCTCCTTCGAACATGTTTTCGAGCCGGCATCTTCGAAGCGATGATCTGAACTTGTGCTCCGCCAGGTGTTAGACAACAATTGGAGAGTCACTCGTTGTTATATGTAGGTATAATGCATGTAAGCCATGTGTCCCGCCGTTCTTTGTGTATGCCCCATAGACCTCGATCGACATGAGCACCGGTAACATTGGCCAAGTCGCGCTCGACACTGCGATGGAGCGATATGTGCTATCTGGGGTTACATTCTGGTTTCTCGTCCTCGCCACTATGACCTGGTACCGACCATCTCGCTCACAGCTTCCCCACCGAAGCGGCCAAAGTGCCAAAGCCCTGCAGAATGTCATCAAAAAGCAATGGTCCCAGGTACGCAACGCTTCTGAGCACCAGGGACCCTCTGGTTCCACCTAGCCTTTCCCGATCGACTTCGCTGACCATGACAGATGGGAGACGCGATATACTTGCTTCGCCTTCCCTTTCGTAGAATCTACGTGTTACCGCACAAATACATCAATGAATACGTTTGGAAACCGGACGATCAGGTCAGCTCCAACACTGATCTCCAAGAGCGGCTGCTCGGCCGATGGACCTACGTTGGGTCTCTCACGCCCGATGATCCAGGTGAATTCCGCCGGCTATCAACTAGGCTTTCTCGCGTGCTCACAAGCTAACTCCCGATCGAACAGACGGGCCATACAACTGGGTCGTTGAATACGTCCGGTCTGAATTAACGAAGCAGATCTCGTTCTACCTTCCCGCCATTCAGAAGGACATCGCCACGTTTTTCCACGGACACATGTCCTCCGACAACGGTAACGGATCAACATCCTCCAATCGTAATTTGTAATGACTGACCATGTTTAACAACCTCAGGCAAGACGACTCTAGCTGTTCACGACTTCTGCATCGCGCTGTGTTTCTTCCTTTACCAGCGCATATTTGTCGGGGAGGAATTGGCGAAGGACCCAGAATGGGTATGTCAGGACTCAGTTCTTCAGTCCCCTGATCTTTCGAACAATCTTCCGAGCTACTCGCTAACTGCTGCAACAGAAGGCAGCATGTGTGGACCTCGGCCTAAGCTCTGTCGGCGTGGCTGGGTCTCTCATGCGTGTACCGACTTGGCTGCGTCCTGTGGCTGCGAAGCTCATGAAAGGCCCGCGTGATGTCAAGGCCAATGTGCGCAGAATGGAGGGCAAGATTCTTCCCATAGTCAAGGTGTGGCGGATCGAACATTGCGTGAGCAGCTATCAGCGTTGATTCTCTGACACATCCTCCAGGCTCGACTCAAGGACATGCATCAAGGGGATTTCGCGCCGCCGCGGGACTTCATACAATGGTGGATCAAGAAGTCAACTGCTGCTGGTCGCCGTCCAGACGATGTATCCGCGCTGGTGGTCGCATTGATACAGCTCAACTTTGCGGGAATCCGTAGCACGGGTCTCGGGGTGAGTTTCATGTCCTAAAAGACCTGAGAGAAGACACTGACGGTCATACAGGTCATGCAAACTTTCATTGACATTGCCGTCCACCCCGAATACACCGACGAACTCCGCGCCGAACTAGCCCAAGTCCGATCGGTTGAGAACCTAGAGACGTTGTCGGTCTGCTCGCTGGCGAAGCTCGAGAAGATGGATAGTTTCGTCAAGGAGTCAGCCCGCCACGTTTCACAGAACCTGCTATCCGTCTACCGCAAAGCACTTCGACCCCTTCACCTCAGCGACGGTACCGTCCTGCCTGCATCGTCCTATGTCTGCGTCCCATCAATCGATCCCGACGCGGATCGCGAGACCACGACCCGGCCGTTCGACGGTTTCCGATGGTATCGACAACGCACGGAACAGCCTGACCAGAGCGCACGCTTCCTCAGCGTCTCGACGAATCCTCAAGCACTCGAGTTCGGCGCCGGGTCCCATGCCTGTCCCGGTCGCTTCCTGGCTGTGACGGTGATAAAATCCGCCCTCGCCCACACACTGGCCCATTACGACCTTCACATGCCTTCCGGCCAAGAGCCCAAGGAGCCGCAATACAATCATGTTCTCGTATACACACCGGATATGGAACAAAGGGTAGAATTTGTGAGGCAGGCGTAGGATCCAGGCCCTGCTGCAGTTTCTACAACGGGTCCGAGGTATTTTCGGTTCCTTACGAACCTCTTAGATACCACCGTACTTCCACCTATCTTCTATAATCACGTGACCTTTTGACACTTTGTACTTCTACCTATCTTTCTACGTCCCGTAACCCTTTAGCACTATGCGATTTAGCCTCACAGCTCCCGGACAGACTGGTATTCGGACTCGATCTAACCCTATGTAAGTACCTTTCAAACCTTACCTAGCTCTCGTCTGCTATCATCCTCCTTACGTTAACGGCTACCTTACTCAGATTAGTCTCCTACTCTCTCCTCGTTACGCGAATAATCTCCGCTACACCCCTCTTATGCTTATTATAAAGCTAAGAATGTCTCGGAGCAGGTAGAGTCTATAGCTCGAAAGTCTAATTAGTAAGAGCCTAAACTTCGCTTTTAAGTACTAAGTACTTGTCCTCGTAGAAAGAAGCTATAACGCGCTTATAAACGTATAGATACTCGAGCGCTATACTATAGACTTCGCGCCTAAGAGTAAGTTCGGATTATAGAGCTAGGGTTATAAAGGTTCGGAGGGTATAAG
>Ga0265780_10002290_pt1 | contig 26144 bp, 16 predicted proteins | sample P1T30metagenome_FD_192432 | JGI IMG/M metagenome (GOLD analysis project Ga0265780, IMG submission 192432) | Plant litter microbial communities from East Loma Ridge, Irvine, California - P1 T30 | ecosystem: Environmental > Terrestrial > Plant litter > Unclassified | place: USA: California...
TCGTCTTGCCGCAGTCCGTGCAAGTGACGCGCGGCATTTGGCTGACGCGGCGGTTGCGGATGTCTTGCGTGAAGTCGGCTCTGGGCTGCTGAGGGGTTGGGGCGAGAGGCGGCGCTGCTGGCCGAGCTGGTGTTGCGTTGGCGTTGGTCGCCGATGTTGAAGGCAGCAGTGGTTGGTTGGCTGTGCCTTGTTTCTTGAACATCAGTGCCGCGGGAGCTAGCGCAGCGAAGGGGTTGAGGTCGGCTGTGAGGTTGTTAGTTGGCGGTGGCGTGTTGGGAGGAGCCTCTGGAGCACTTGCCTTTCCCTTGCCCTTGCCCTGGGTTCACGGCCAGGCATGGCTCTGCCCTGGTGGTGGTGCTGGCCTGTCGAGCCCAGCCCGGGGGTTGGGGACCCAAGAGTCGTCCATCCCTGCGTCCATGACGCCCCCAAAGGTCGAGTTGACGACCTTACGAGGAACTTGCTTTGGCAGAGCAGAGAATGGAGGCGCAGTACAAGAGTCGCGTCTGGCCAAGGCAACACGAGCTCTTTCAGCAGCTTCTTGGGCAGCGGCGATCTGGAAGTCCGCCTGGGCGAAGCGAGGGCTATCGGCCTGAGCGACCTTCAGCCCGACGAGGTTCAAAGGCGCGGCGTCCTCCTGGGCTCCCACGCGCTGGAAGCTCCCAGCAACCGGGCTTGAGATCTTTGGCCGGTGCTGGGGAGTCAAGGCCTTCTTGACCGAGTCTGAGGCCTTGCGAAGACTGCCGACGCCCCTGGAGATGGTCAGGGAAGCCTTCCTTGTGGCGGGCGGAGCGGGCGGAGCGCCACCGTTAGCAAAGATGCTCCCAGGAGAAATAGCACGAGGCTGATCAACATTTTGATCCTCCCTAGGGACATATGGAGGAGAGCTGCTGCGCGGATGGGCCGTAGCAGATGACCTCGTAGACTTTCTGGCTCTGGTGGCAGCCGCCTCATTCTGCCAATACCTTGTGGCAGGGTCCACCTGGTCGGCGTCAACGTACGGGTTACCAACCACGGGCTCATAGGAGAACTTCCGGGCTGGTACTGGCATGTGGGACACAGACTTGAACGCCTGTGCCGGGGTCGGGGTGTGTGTGGCCTTAGAAGCGGCCACGGACTTGAGTCCCATTCTCTGGGAGAAGGAACGTTTGGGCACCCCCTGGGCTGCCTGCATCTCCTCTGCAGTAGCAGCCCAGTATGGGAGCTTGGTGGTGACGGGAGCCGAAGTTGCCACCGTCGATTGAGACTCCACAGCGCGTGCGCTGTTGCTCCTCGAGAGGCCAAAGTTTGAAAGGCCCGGCATGGTGTTGGTGTTGCGGATGGTTCAAGGAGGCTTGTTGTTGTGTGTAGGAAGCGTAGAGACAACCAGTATCTCTTTGCGTCTTTCCAACAAGAGTCCTTGAGCCAGGAGTTGTCCGCGTGTCTGACGATCCAGAACCTCCGAGAGAGAGGCAGGCTGAACCATTTTATGCATCCAGGTGAAGGCTGGGTGCACGAGAGGTGTCGTCGACTTTCACCAATTCACAATGGAATTGTGAAGTTGGGGTTGGAGAGTGAAGGTGAAAGGACGAATTCACAAGGCGTTGGCCGCTTTGTTGTGACTGTGAATTGCGGTGTCGCTGGCACTGACACTGGCACAAGAGAACAAGTCCATTGTTGACGTTTGATTTCTTTGTCTGTGTCGCCATCGTGAGACTGTGCTTCTGGTTCTCCAATTCGCTGCCTCGGACAACGCGTCCAACACAACGCGACTCAGAGAGCAAGTGACGAGAAGCATCGTAAGTCATTCCCATCGTCCGACGGATACTGAGTAACATGACGGTCAGTGGGTCTACGGCCAAGCTGTCCTGCGAAGAGACAGCCATCTAGTTCGGACCGAGCTGCGCGAGGAAATTTTCCGGCTCTAGCATCTGGATGTAGCCGTCTTGCTTGCCGGGGGGTATCCGGAAGAAGTCCCTATCGTATTTCTCCCGGAAGTTATACGCCCTGTCCGTAAAGGACTTCTTGTTCGGGTCGACAGGTGCGAGACACATAGGCTTCTTGACCTTTGGCCAGACGAAACGCAGAATTCCGTACCAGTCCCTGACCGAATTTATCGTGGGCGAGGCAGTGTCGATGACCAACCTGCAAGGGAGCTTGCGGATGGCTACTGTATGGCTTGGAGGCTGTTTGGTTTCTTCAGGTGGTGCGCCTCGTCGAGTACACACAAGCTGAATACCTAGGTCTTCCGCGCCTTGCAGGCTGTAGCGATCGGCGATGCCGCGCTTCTCTTCGTCCGGTCCGGCGTCCGGCGTATCGCGGAGGGTGTTGATGGGGTTACCATCAGTTGTTGTGTGTGAGTATATAAGTAGGAAAATAGGAAATCAGGAAAGAAGACAAAAGTGACGAGATCAGGAACCGGACATACAGAGAGCAGAGCAACAACGTGAACAGAGAAGCAGCCAGAGGAAGAAATAAGAGAGTCGGTCCCGTGACATCTCCCACGGACCGGGAGATATAGCCGTATTGAGCATCGGGGTTGGTTCACAGAACAGCGACGTCTTTCGAAGGGCTCCAGACTTGCGTCGTGAAGGGGCTCTCAGTGCATGACCACGACCACAAAGGAAAACAAAGAAATTCCGATGAGAGGTTGGGGTTAAGGATAAGGATGGAAGGCGCAATGTACACGAAGAAGGATGATGAGGAAATAAAGCAGCAAGGAGTTGATGGAGGGCATCGTGCAGAATATAGTTACATCGCTCTTTCCATACCTCCCCAGACATGGTCAGCCTGGAGTCAGCCCGCCCGCCCGTCTGCAGCCAGGCATCCGAACACATCTTCGCACATCAAATCCTGTTTTCCAAAAGACGGTGAAGACCGCCATCCGAAACATGCAGACACCAGTCTGGAGCAAGAACCAGTCGTCTTTAGGAAATATATCCCTTAATCCCTGTCGCAGCAGCTATCCGTTCGGGGGTGGCAGGTCGGAGCCGAGGTGATCCATCGCAGACAAAGAGAAAGCTACCAGAATTCCATAAACCTGCTTCGAATGGTGTCTGTCTCGCTCAGATCGGCAGCATGCCAGGTTTTCCTCCTGGTTCCTGGGATATGGAACTGCCACTGCGGGAGTCAACCGGTGGCGGTGTAGGCGTTGGTCTTGATCCTGCTCATCTCCTAGGCCTTGCACATGCATGAGCTGATGTGCAGTCCCGTCTGTTGGTTGCCGTCACAAGAAACACCACGCGATCCAGGCTGTTCGGTGTTGCGAAAGAGTGGTGGTTGTCGTTCCTAGCTGCGTTTTATGTTCGGTATGCGCGTCGTCGTCTAGGGTTAGTGTTGGTGTTGGAGGGTATCGAGCTTGGTCTTACCATCAAGACCTCACCTCTGCAACTCATGAGAATTATCATGCACACGATTGAACATGTAAAAACAATCTCAAAGAAGACGTATACCAATCGATGTGTAGTCAAGAAGAAGGAGCGATCCGTGTGACCGAGGACCCCACTCATAACCAAACAATAACGTCACTGTCAACGAATGCTTACAAAACATACATCGACAAGCCAAGTTCAAGCGGAAAGCAATATTACGACTTTTTCTCGCGGGGACTCGAGAATCAAAACTCCATTTATCAAGCACTGATCCTTCCTTGAGCCGCCTTCGTCAAAAATCAATCGTCTGTTCTACCATCGAGCACTTTTCAACCTATTCATCACCGCCAAAACCACCATCATTCCTCCAACCATGTCCACCGGCAAAAACGTCTTCATCGTCGGCCCCGGCCTAATCGGCTGGACAGTCCTCGACCTACTCGTCGCCGAAAACTACAAAGTCACAGGCCTCGTCCGCCGCCAGGAACACGCCGACGGCCTCCAGCAATCCGGCGCCTCAGCCGTAATCGGCGACCTCCACGACGAGCAACTCATTGTCGACAACATAGCCAAAAACGACATCGTCATCCACACCGCCACAGCCGACGACCTGCCCAGCGTCCTCGCCGTCCTCCGCGGCGTGCGGGAAAAATCCGCCCGCCACGAACCCATCACCTACATCCACACCTCGGGCACATCGCTCCTAGACGACCAAGCGCTCGGAGCCTTCAAGTCCGACAAAATCTACCACGACGACAGGCAAGAAGAAATCGACTCCCTCGCGGCCTCCGCCCCGCACCGCGCCATCGACCTGGAAATCCTCAGAGCGCGCAACGAACTGCAAGGGAAAGCCAAGATCGCAATCATGATCCCGCCGCTCATCTACGGCACCAGCCACGGCCGGCTGACGATCCAGCTGCCCACCCTGGCGCGCTGGGCGCTGAAGCACGGCCACCCGGCGCACGTCGGGCAGGGCAAATCGGTGTGGTCGAATGTGCACGTGCGGGATCTGGCGCGCGGGTTCGTGACTGTGCTGCACCATCTCGAATCGCCGCAGGGCGCGCAAGATCCGAACCCGTATTTCTTCGCCGAGGGCTCGGGGGATGACGAGCCGAGTTGGGGCGAGATGGTTGCTGTTATCGGCAAGGCGTTGCACGAGCAGGGTAAAATTGAGGATCCGACGCCAAGGGAGATGCCGGTGGAGACGTATGGAGACGTTTTCGGACCGGAATTCACGGGGCCTGTTGTTGGGATGAACTCGAGAAGCCGCGCTGTTAGGCTTCGTCAGATGGGGTGGAAGCCACAGGAGAAGGGATGGAAAGAGAGTTTGCTGGAGGATGAGTTGCCGATCTTGCTGAAGGAAGATCATTCGAGTTACCAGGGGTATGCTGGCGCTGTGGCGTCGTAGATATCTCAATGTCAGTGTCGGTAGAGGCATATGTACTAATTCGTCAGTGCGTTTCGAAACCAGAGTCGATTGTACTGGTCACCCACATGCACGATTCATTAACGTTTTCCATATTTTTCATACAACTGTCTCCATGCACCTGATAGCTACAAACTTCTTCTCATGTATCCATTATTGGTGGAAAATCCGATGGCATCAATGCATGTAATTGTGCTCCGTCTGGAGCCATGATGAGCAAAGTCGAGCAAGAAACCTACGAAACAAGACCGAAGAAGACAAGACATCGGGTCTCTGGCGTTGTTGAAAATCCATCCATCAGGGCGACCCACAAACGTGACTCAAGACCGGTGGAAAGAATCCGGACGACACTAGCGGCGGTTCATGCTAGAAGCCAGACGCTGAAGCATCGCCACACTTCTCATGGTCATCTCATACGACAGCTGGGCGCTGCGTGCTGCACTTTGAGCAGTCTCGGCCGAGATCTGCGCCTCACGCGCACTGATCAGGGAGTCATTGAGGACCTGGGAAGAAGGTCAGCGAGGTGAAAGACACAACGGGAAAAGTATAAGTATTTACCTTTGCGAAATTGAGCAGGCGCTCTTTCCTGGCCGGATCATTCTCCCTCATAGCACGACCAAGAAGCTTCTCGGACAACGCCTGCAGCGAACGTCTGCCTGCGTAATCGGTGTCGCTACCCACGGTCGTGGTGCTGGGGGCGACAGAAGCTGAAGATGGCGCACTACGAAGTGCTGGGTGAACAGAATCGACTGGAGGAGAGATCGTGGGCATCTTGGTCAGTGGCGTAATCTTGGGACTCGGGAGCACAGGGCTACCGAGCGAGCTAGTGTGCTCTTCTTTTGGCGCGACGTGAGGCCTCGTGTGATCAAAGCTGTCTTTGACTGGAGGGACGGGCGGGAGCTTGCTCTCACGTCGATCACGCCTACCAGAGAACAGGCCATTGATCTTGTCGAAGACATAACGAGATTTGGAGCGAGAGCGAGGCGGCTGCTTTATCATGTTAGCTTGGGCAAAATCAAGTGTTTGACTGAATGTGGCAATATTACCTTCGTGGAGCCGCGGTTAGTCGACTTGTCTGCCGACGGAAGACGTCCCCTGGTTGGCTCTGTTGACAATCTGTTGACTTTGGTGTTTGGCGTGGGCAGCCTTTCGACTTTGGTGGTGCTTGCCTGGTTCGCACGACTGCCTGCAGAGTCGCGAGCCTTCTCCCTTGCAGCTCGGACTGATCCTGGAACCCGATTACCCAAGGTGGGAGACGACGAACGACGAGCGGTAGACTTGAGATGGATGGTCTCACGTTCACCGGTGCCGGGGATCTGACGGGCCTTTCCAGTACACTTGGGGTTGATAGTCTCACGCCCATCAGTGCCGAGAAGCCAATGGGCTTTTCCAGGAACACGTGACGGATAGCCAATAGACGTCGGTTGAGAGTGTAGTGAGTCTTTTGGTGGAGGACCTGGTGCGAAATCGTCAAATTCCATACTGAGAGTGTTCTGTCTCGTCGAAGTGTCACTGGAAGGAAACGAGCGCTCTTTTGCAGAGGCGGTGCTGGTGGACCACTTGCTAGCGACGGTCTTGCTTCTGGAGTGCTGAGAGTCCGCGTCACTCCCCTTTCTGTGAGATGCAATTGGTGCCTCGTGGTACCCATTTGCCTGAGCACGGATGACTTGGTCGCTTGATGTACCGCCGCGTCTGGCTAGGAACCGGTCTGCCACGGTGGCGTCTTCGACAAAAGCAGCACTCTTTGGCGCCTTCTCAAACCCAGACTTGAGGCGGTCGAACATGCGTGACAGGTGCTCAGGGTCGACGTTCGTGTTTGTGGGACCACAGGTGCCTTCGAGCATGCTAAGCGTACGCGTGACTTCTTCCTTCGTCTCCTCATCAAGGCCTGTAGCTCCACACTGACTGATCAGAGCGTCTTCGTGCTCCACTTCGCGCAGTATGTCAAGCAGCTCCGACTTGGCGTCGTCGCCAATGGTATTCTGCGTGTTGGAAGTATCGTTCGTGCCCAAGTTACGTGAGCCCTCGAGGACGGACAGTCGCTGTGCGAATGCCGAGAACTCCGTCGGCTTGATGACTACCTTGGGATGTGGCTCCGCCTCAAGACTGTACCGGGTGGAAATGGGTCGTAGTGGGAGCAAAGACTGTGAAGGTATAGTCTGAAGCGGACCTGTGAAAGGACTGTTCGACGGAGGTGGTCTCCCAAGTACGACTTCGGCTTCATCGTAGACCTTGAGCGTTGCACCGGCATAGTGGCTGCCCGAGACTCTGTTAACGTGTTTGGGCTTGTATCCGTGCTTGACAAAGTGGTGGGGTTTGTCAGATGGAGTGGTGACTTCTTCTTCGTCCTCGGTAGTTGAGCACCTAGTGCTTTCCGGGGTGTTTGTTTTGGTGCGGTCAGTGGGAAAAGTATTCTGGCTCAGCACTCCAGTTGGAACAGTGCTGACGGTAGAGCTGCTACCGTCTCTCTTCAGCTGGCGGCGCTTGATGCCATGGTCCAGGACCTTGAGAGGATCCGGCGAATCGAAACGTCGGCCACCGAAACTGAGTCCTTTCTCGAACTTGGGCATGGGGATGCTGGAGGCTCGGCGACCTTTGATGTCGACTAATGTCGCCTTCTTCTGGTCTGGCCAAGGGATGCGTGAGGCTGTCTTCTCGGACTTGACCGGGGTCACATCAACGACCGCTGGTGGCGTCATGGGAATGGACACTTGCGAGATACTTGTAGGGCGTGGCCGAGAAAAGCTGGCTGGTGACGGACTGTGAGGACGCGAAGCTTCGAACATGTCTCGCGCGAATTCCGGGGATCCGCCTGTGTTGGCGCCGGTACTCCGCGATCTTTCGATGAGAAGGCCGTGGCCATAAGGACTTGGAAGTGAGCTCTTCCTGGGCGGAGGGGAAGTCACCGCACCGTTGGGAGATATTTTCTTGAATTCTTGAGGTTGCGTGGCGCCCTCGGGACTTCCTGCGCTGTCAGGAGTTGGTCCTAGCTCCGACGTACTAGTATACGACGAAAGGGAAGAGTGCTTCTGCTCCGGGCTTCCGGAGATCTTGATGTTGCTTCCTGAGCGCTCGACGTAGCTGGCACTGTTGGCGTCTGGAGTGATGTCTGTCATCAAAATGGCGCTGGCAGACATGGGTAAGGGGTTGGGTGTCGTGTCGGTCATTGTTGCATGAGATGTTGAACGTCCAAGCGTTGGAGTGGATGAAGATGTCGGCATCAATGTCGGCCAATCGTACTCGGACTCGCCATGTGAAAATCTTAGAGGCCTTTCGCTTGCGTCTATCAAGCAGCGACTGTCCCTCGATGGACTTGGCGCATAGGCCAGGGATGCGATTGGCCGAGGCGGCAAAGGCTTCTCGACACGAAGGCGTGGTTTGCTGCGTGGCAAGCTGTCGAGCGCGATCTATTGCATGTGAGTTACAATTCAAGGTTAGCGAGGGGCGGTTATACGTACTAGGGAGTGATCATCTGCAGTCTCGCTAGGTGGCGAAGGATAAGTTGATGTCGGTGTTTCGGCAGGGCTGTTCGAGTCGTCGATGCAGTCAGTCGCGACGCTGCGATTCCATTTGCTGATGGGTGGGGAAAGTGGCGATTTCGGTGTGGGTGTGGCAGCGTTGCGTCTAGGCAGCTTCGAACCGTAAGGTGAAGGGGTTCTTTTGCTCGAGGGAGGTTGAAGTCGAGTCGGGTCGGTAGACGGCGGCGGGGTGTTCTTTGCGACAGATGCCTTGGTTGGTGCGAGGAATCGCTGCTGATTAGTGGGTGAGTCTTTGGCACGTGAAGTGGTTGGTGGGAGTGCAGCGTTCTCGTCCATCACAGATCTAGAGGCAGGCAAGCGTTTGCGGCGTGTGAGAGGTAGGTGGTGCTGCATGTTAATGTTGCGCTCGGCGAGCGGCATGGCGGGGGCGTGAGGTGAGGTCTGGGTCGGTTACTCCAAATGCCGTGTCTCGGTGAGGCGTGGCAGCTTTGGACTCGAGGAGTGGATGGATGGATGGGTGGATGGATGGATAGAGGAGGTGCGAGGAACAAGGAAATGAATAAACGTTTGCGCGTGAGATGCGGACCTTGACGGATTGTGGGTTGTGTTGGCGATTGCAAGCAACGGACAAGAGAGGCTTGGTAGGTAAGTACCTAGTTGGTCAGATGCACGTCGCCGACGACATGGGAAAGAGCCTTCCTGTACAAACGGCAGGCAGGCAGGCAGGCAGGCAGGCGCGACGGGTGACGACTGAGGTCAAAAAAGCTCACCTATCCATCACTTCACTTCACCTCATCCCATGAGCGAAGCAGTCACTGACAGCCATTGTCGGCACTTCGCACTGCAGTCCTCCTAGCCTTGGGTCTTCCTCGTCCATACTTTCTGCCTTCGCTTGTGATGGAAGACAACAAAAACTGCAACAACATCCACAACACAACACCGACCCCACGCGCCTGGATTTTTTGGTAGCACCAGGCAGTGTGCCATACCCAGCATCTACACCGCTTCGTGCTACAGATCGCAGGTACTGTGTAACCGGGCCGGCCGCAGTGGACGAACGGTCGTACAGCGGGCGATGAGGTGAAGTCGGCCGTTTCGAAACCTCCAGCGCCTCTCCACCTCGCGATCAAATCTCCCTGGCTGACCAACGCTCCGGGATTCCCCACACCCAACAAGCCCACCAGCCAGCTTCTCCTGGCTTCTGTGCGCGCTGCGACCACTCACGGAGCGGATGAAAAAGCCGCAGACTGCAAATCTTCCTGGTCTGTCTTTCCCCCGTCGTACAACAATCAACGACAAACGCAAACATGACCCCCGACTCCGACTACAAGGCCGAGAAAAAGGCCTCGGTCACCGACCTGCAGGGCGGTGGCATCTGGGAGATCAACATCCTGACTTTCTTGGCTCCGGTACGCCCGCCTCTCATCACCATTGACCACGTTGGAGCAAGGGTTTAACAGTTGCTCTTCAGGTTGCCGTCTTCACATGGTGTGTCTTGCAGAAGAGGCAAAGCTTCTTCAAGCCTTACGGCGTCCAAGCCTATCTTGTAGACTTCCTTTTACAGTGCTGCACTATTCTGTGCGCTACCACTGTCTACGCCGACTCGCCGCAGACACTCACTGGTCTTATTCTCTTGCCCGCAATCGCTGCCTACCTTCAGCCCAAGGACGAGTCTGCAGAAGATGACGAGGCCATCGCGAAGCAGGACAGGAACGCCGCCGAAAAGTCCAAGGATGACGAACCCAAGGAAAGGGACCCTCTCCCGGTCAAGCCTTTCATCACCAGCTACCGTGGTGCCATGATGATCATCACCTGCTGCAGCATTCTGGCTGTCGACTTCCCCATCTTCCCTCGTCGTTTTGGAAAGACTGAGGCCTTTGGAACCTCTCTGATGGACCTCGGCGTTGGCTCTTTCGTCTTTGCTGCTGGTGTTGTTGCCGTCCGTCAACAGCTCAAGGAGGACTTTGCACAGGTCAAGAAATCCTTTGGCACCCGCATGAAGAACGCCCTTCGCCACTCCGTTCCTCTGGTCGGCCTCGGACTGATCCGTCTTGCCACCGTCAAGGGTCTTGACTACACCGAGCACGAGAGCGAGTACGGAGTGCACTGGAACTTCTTCTTCACCCTCTCCCTTCTTTCCCCGACTTTCGCTCTCCTCCAGCCTATCCTTCGCTGGATTCCGTCATACAGCGCTGTTGCTTTCGGCATCGCCGTCTGCTACGAGATTCTGCTCTACACGACTCCTCTCAAGCACTACATCATCCTTTCCGAGCGCATCCCCGGTGACTTCCTTTCCCAGAACCGTGAGGGTGTCTACTCCTTCATTGGCTACTTTGCTATCTTCATGGCCGGCATGGGCGCCGGCGAAGGCATCCTGCCCCGCGACGAAGAGCCCCCAGAGGACCCCATCGTAGCTGCTCGCCTGGCCAGAGACACCATGGACGAGGACGCCGACTGGCTCGCCTCGGTCATTGGAAGCTCCACCCAACAGGAGGAGCAAGTCGAGAAAGTCAAAGCCAACGAGAAGGAAAAGCCCAACTGGACCCCGGAAGAGGCGATGCAAAGCTTCAGCGCCCTGCCCCGCCTCGCCGTCATCCACCTGTTCAAGTGGTCCGGAATCTGGTTCGTGTGCTCCGTCTGGTGCCTGTGGAACTACGGCCCTCACCTCTTCGTGTCGCGCCGCATGGCCAATTGCGCTTACGTCTGCTGGGTGTGCGCCTTCAACTTCGCCCAGCTGCTTATCTTCTGCGCCGTGGAAATGCTCATGTTCCCAGCCCTGTACCGCTCCAAGAGCAAGGCGGTCGAGAAGAGCCGCATCGCAGACGCCACCAGCAGGGTCCTGCACGCCTTCAACCGCAACGGCCTCGCCCTGTTCTTGCTTGCCAACATCCTCACTGGCGCCGTCAACCTGATGTTCGAGACCTGGCACTTCAACGACGTCGAGGCCATGAGCGTTCTTGTCACTTACATCTTCACCATTTCCACCGTCGGTGTCCTGCTGGACCACTACGACATTTCCATCAAGTTGTAAACTGTTTTGTTGGGTACGGGGTATTGCATGTCGGTCCGAAAGGCTGACCAGGTTGGGGAGCAAAATCATGAAAGCACATTGTCTGGGTCTACAGGAGATGAATAGCTGGGATGGAATTGGTGTACATTATTCGATATAAATTTGTTTGTAAATGTAATTACGCTGCGACTTCATTAAGCAGGCACACGTGTTTCTGTCGCACCCTGATCCATTGAAAATACATTGACACTGATAGGTATTCACCTACTTCTGGCAAAGTCGTAGTCCAACCAGCACAGGCTGACATTTTATCGGAATGGTACGTTCAACAAGATAACAAGGATGGTGTCCATTATTCGTATTGCAGTCGTACGATCAACAGTCGTACGATTTGGAAGACGTCAGCGCTCCCAAAAAGTAAACGCCAACGCCAAATTACACTAAAAGTACAAAGTCGCGCCAGTCTGCCCCTCGTCGAACACCTCCCAACCTGGAAACACAACAATGGCTTCGAAAAAGACGACAAAGGTTGTCGCCGCAGAGGAGGCTCATGGCTTCGAATTTGGTGGCCCGTAAGTTCATGCTCTATTCCACTACGCGCATCGCACCGCAGCGCTGACAAGACGAACAGAATCGGCGCCGCCCTCATCTCCATCGGTTGCCCCGTCGCTGTCTACGCGTTGACCTTCCTCTGCAACGACATCTCTGGATGCCCTGCACCGTCGCTCCTGAGCCCGAGCAAGCTCTTCACGCCGCCTACATTCACCACGCAGACCTCTTGGGAGCATGCGACATCAGTTCTGGCAAAGGAGGTGGGATGGCCTGGCTGGGGCGGTCTTGTCACTGTCAATGGCATGCTGGGAACGCTCGCCTGGTACATGCTGAGCTTGGTCTTGTACGCTGTCCTGCCCGCGCAAGAGGTTGAGGGAATCGAGCTCCAGAACGGCGGCAGGCTCAAGTACAGGTTCAATGCCTTCAGCTCCGCCGCGACCATCCTGGCCATCTGCGCCGCCGGCACTTTTGCCCAGGGCGCCGACTTCCCCGTCTGGTCTTTCATCAACAGGAACTACGTCGGTTTGGTCTCTTCCAACCTGCTTGTCTCTTTCCTGCTCGCCGTCTACGTCTACGTGCGCTCGTTCGAGGTCAAGCGCGGCAACAAGGAACTGCGCGAGCTCGCTGCGGGCGGCCACAGTGGAAATATCATCTACGACTGGTTCATTGGTCGCGAGCTGAACCCGCGTATCACTCTGCCGTTTGCCGGCGAGGTGGACATCAAGGCTTGGATGGAGCTCAGGCCCGGTATGCTCGGCTGGCTCATCCTTGACCTGGCTTTCATGGCCAAGCAGTACAAGTCTTACGGCTACGTGACTGACTCGATGCGTAAGTCAGCCTTTCCATGCCGTCTTTCCAACAACCGTACTAACCCCGTAAACAGTCATCGTCACCATCTCCCAAGGAATCTACATCCTTGACGCGCTGTGGATGGAGCCCGCCATCCTGACCACGATCGACATCATCAACGACGGCTTCGGCTTCATGCTGTCCTTCGGCGACCTCGTCTGGGTGCCCTTCTCCTACTCGATTCAAGCCCGCTACCTCAGCGTGCACCCCGTCGTCCTGGGCCCGGCCTACGTGCTCGCGATCCTCGGAATCCAAGGCCTGGGCTACTACATTTTCCGCAGCGCCAACAACGAGAAGAACCGCTTCCGCACCAACCCCAACGACCCCAAAGTCGCGCACCTCAAGTACATCGAGACGGCCGCCGGCTCGCGCCTGCTGACGACCGGCTGGTGGGGCACCGCGCGCCACATCAACTACTTGGGCGACTGGCTCATGTCGTGGTCCTACTGCCTGCCGACTCTGGCCGCGGGCTACAAGCTCACGCCTTCGGTCCTGTACCCGGGCACCAGCCTCGTTTCGCAGGAGGGCATCAAGGGCTACGCCATCCCCATCACTTACTTCTACATGCTTTACTTCGCCGTCCTGCTCATCCACCGCGAGATGCGCGACGAGGAGAAGTGCAGGCGCAAGTATGGCAAGGATTGGGACAAGTACTGTGAGATCGTCAGGTGGAGGATTTGGCCCGGTGTGTATTAGGTTGGGTTTGGAAGTGGAGGAGGAGGAGAGGTTAGGGGAACGATACTGGCCTGGTCCAGTGAGTGGTATGGGAATCTCGGACCAATGGACTGAAAACAGTGGGTGGGCGACTGCGCATTGTACCGATTACTTGTTCCACACCGATATTGATTCTTTTGCATAATTATAAAAGCTATTAAAATCATCTTGCCCTTCTTGACCGGATGCAACCACGCATTGCCGTGCGTCTAGAGCGCCTTTATCTTTTTTCCTTTCCAATTTTGCGTAGAGGCTGTTATCATTGTAGTGGAGTTGGTTGCAACATGCTTCCATGAATCCAATCCAGCGGTTCACTTCGAATCTGAGTCCACCGCAAACTGCCGGGGCCTACCTAGAATGTCTGGCTATATTAACAATACAACTCTGTTTAATCTACCATCTGGAAAGATCACTTCCAAAAGCACCGCGCTCGAATGAAGGGTTGGGGTTGGACTTGGGTCGTCGAAAAGTCCCTATCCACTGTACTTCAACTCCGTCTGTACTATCATTTCATGGCCCCTCGGGATTTGATGATAGGGAGAACATTTTCCATATATCATTTCAATACTAACATCGTACCCTGCGATTTCTGCTCGCTGGAAAAACACCCCTATTTTAGGATTTTGGTTCTTGTCTAGAGCTAGCTTTTACAGGAAGTGCTCCAAGTTCAGCTCGAGGGTAGAAGTAGGGAAGGGCAGCTCGAAGTTCTTGAGGACGGTCGGGTGCATGACGCCGAAGCTGCCGATCTGCTGCGGCTCCTGGCCGGCGAGCTGCAGGTAGACGGCGGCGGCGTGGCCGGGGAGGTAGGAGGGGTCTAGTGTGCTTTCCGTTAGTTGACCGAATCTATTATTCTAAACACGAGAGGGACATGTTTTCCATACCGTTGAGCTCCTCGATGAAGTAACCCTGCAACTTGGAGTTCTTCAGGCCGTCTTCGCGGGTGATGAAGGCGGATCTGAGCATCAGCATGACGCGGTCGAGCAGGCCGTGGACGTGCTCGAAGCCGCTGCTCTTGCCGTACCAGGCAGCGGCGAAGTGGCGCTCGTTGCGGCTCTTGCGCTCCAGGCTGGGGTCCTGAAGGCCAATGTCGGAGACCTCGAAGATTTTCATGGGGACGGCGTGGCGCTTGTTTTCGCGCAGGGTCTTGAGCAGGCCGGGGATCAGAGATGTGCGCACGATCTGGTATTCGAGGGCTTTGGGGTTCTGGAGGCGCACGGCTTTGCCGTCGTCGGCCTTGTTCAGCCATGCGTAGTTCTCGTCGTGTGAGCACAGGATCAGGGGCATGACTTCGCTCCAGCCGGCCATGGCGGACTCGACGCGTACAATATCGGCCAGTTTGTTGATGGGAAGCGCGGCTGCGACGGAGCTGGAGGTCGAGGGGAAGTTGCGTGGCAGGTTGTTGAAGCCGTAGCCGATGGCCACGTCTTCCATGATGTCGGCCTGGTGCAGGACGTCAGCGCGAGTGATGGGGATCTGCACATCAAGCTTGTCGGAGTCGCTGGCGGAGGGCTGTGCGGTGTAGCACATCTTGCTGAGCATCTTGCAGATCTCTTCGCGAGACAGCTCAAGGCCACAGACGGAGTTGATGAAGCTGGCGCTGGCCTGCGAGGGGCGGGGCTTCAGGTCTGGGGATTCGCGGGTTTCGTTGTTGTGAGGCGAAATGATGCGGACGGGCTCGATGGTGTAGGGCTCGCTGCAGTAAGGGGAGAACATGGCGACAAGGATCTGGCTGACAATCTCCAGCTTGGTCTTGTCGGTGGCGGTGATGTCGATGAAGACGTCTGTCGTGTCGAGGGTGATCTTGGAGTGGTTGCTGTTGATGATGGGAGGCATCGACAAGACTGTGCGGTTGGCATCGTAGATGATGGGGTAGACGGGTTTGTCCCGGATGATTGGCAGGTACTTCTTGAGTTGCAAATCTTTCTGTAAAGTTGTTAGTGGAACTGACCAAGACGTACACATGGACAATTACACGGACCTCGTAGAATTCCATCATCTCCTTTCCGTTCATCTCCTTCTCCTGGTTGAGTGGCGCAAATTTGATCTGATCAGGAGGAAGAGCCTCGTATGTGAATGGTCCCTTGAGTGTCGCCAGATCGTGAGTGCCAATGGCCACCAAGCTTCTCTGCCTGGCGAGGTTTTGGTGCAGCTTGTCCTGCAGGGCGATGAAGCTCTGGTATTTGGCCTCGTCGAACTTGATGCCCCTCAGGATGGCACATGAGAAGTACTGGCGCACTTGCTGGGTCTCGGGCTTGACGGTTACTTCCAGAAGCTTGCCGTCTGCGGGAGCCTTGAGCTTGTATTGGGGCACTTCTTGTCTGCCGAGGAAAACATTGAGGTTCATGGCAATTCCCTCGAAGCAGAGCATGTCGTATCTGTTGGCCGGGATCTCAATTTTGAGCTGAGCAGGCTCCTCGATACCAGTAGTGTCATCGTCCAGTTCAATGCCGAATTCGAAGCATAGCTCGTCAAACTCCTCACGCGTGTACTCCTTGCCCAGGGCCTTGTAGAGGGCGTTCTTGTCGACCGAGATGGTGGGCATGACGACGGTGTCCGGGCAGTCCTAGCTGCTGTGGCCGCGACTGTGAATCGGTGAATTGAAATGGCCTTGGTGGCGTTTCCGGGATGATTGGATTTGATTAGTCTCCAATCGTGCCTAACAGCAGGCGTTCCAATTGATTTCTTGGAGTCATATCGAAATTCTTGGGCGCTGGCTGTGGCGTCTCTTGAGCCACAGCGCCGGCCTCGTCCGTGCTGCAAGCCCGATCTTCATCCCACCGCAGAGAGCGAGCTCAAGCGGCGAGACGACGCAATAACACGCACCAAGCACCGAGCGCCAACATACCGCCGCCGCCTCACCCACCACCCACTGCTGTCACCGACACCGCCCTCAAACACCACCACCACCGCCCTGTCCACCGCTCCACGCTGCTGTACCCCCCTCCTGGTGAGTCTGCTCCGCGCCCCGCCTGTTTCCCTGCCCTGCCAACGACCCTGGCGCCCGCGCATGTGCCTTCCTCCTACATATACCCCGGCCTGTCCCTCGCATGTGCGAAGACCACACCGACTCCGACTGCGATCTCAATCACTCACGTGAACATACTTTCGACAGGGACATCAGCTAAACAGGTCGTGTTTCTTCAGATCATCGCTCAATCCCACTGCCAACACCCCTCAACGTCACTTTCCGCCCGCACAGGCTGTGAGAGCAGGACATTCGCCGCGAGTCCTGTACCACGGCCATCCACTCCTTTACCCGCCGTAAAACCACGAGTCATACGGATACATCATGGAGGGCCAGGATCAAGGCGACGAGCTGTACCCGATTGCTGTTCTCATTGACGAGCTCAAGGTGCGATCCACCTGCCTAAGCGAGGATGCCGAACGCCTGGCCGCTAACAATCAATCCAGCATGACGACGTCCTTCTCCGTCTGAACGCTATTCGTAGACTCTCCACCATCGCCCTCGCATTGGGTCCGGAGCGCACTCGCGATGAGTTGATTCCCTTCTTGGACGGTGCGCATACACTTGCATGACTTCGCATTGGCTAGTACTGACTCCTTCGCAGAGTCTGTGGAGGACGAAGATGAAGTTCTCACTGCTTTGAGTGATGAGTTGGGTGGCTTTGTCGAATACGTTGGAGGTCCTGACCATGGCCACTGCCTTCTTTCACCCCTGGAGAACCTCGCAACCATCGAGGAGCCCTTAGTTCGTGACAAAGTACGTAAGAGGATGTCTAGCTTGGAAGCTCAGTTGGCTAACTACTATACCAGGCCGTCGAGTCCCTCAACAAGATTTGCGAGCAGCTCAGCCAAAAGCAAGTCGAAGAGCACTTCATTCCCCTCACATTCCGCCTCTCGAAAGCAGACTGGTTTACATCGAAGATCTCTGCCACCGGCCTCTACAACACACCCTATCAACACGCCGGCCCGCAATACCAAGAACAGCTTAGACAACATTACTCCCAGCTTGTCCACGATGAAACCCCAATGGTCAGGAGACAGGCCGCGAACAACCTGGCAAAATTCATCAAGAGCATGCCCGCGGCAATTGTGATCGAGGATATGATCCCGCTTTTCCAGCATCTCGCCGGTGACGACCAGGATAGTGTCCGTTTGCTCACAGTGGAGGTGTTGATCGCGATCGCCGAGGCAGTACCCAAGGAGCAACAGAGCAGCCACGGCGTCCTCCTTCAGGCACTCCGAAGCCTGTTCGAGGACAAGAGCTGGAGGGTGAGGTACATGGTGGCAGACCGTTTTGAGAAGATCGCAAAGGCTGTGGACGATGAGGTGCTCGCGCGCGACTTGGTTCCGGCTTTCGTGAAGCTCTTGAAGGACACAGAGGCAGAGGTCCGAACTGCGATCTCTGGACAAATCCCTGGATTCTGCCAACTGGTCGACCGCCAAGCACTCCTTCGCGACATCATGCCCGCTATTGAGGAGCTGGTCACCGACTCCTCACAACACGTGCGCGCCGCGTTCGGCAACCAGATCAGTGGCCTTGCTCCTATTCTGGGCAAGCGGGAAACCACCGAGCACCTGCTCCCCATGTTCCTCCAGATGCTCAAGGACGAGTTCCCCGATGTGCGCCTCAACATCATCTCAAAGCTGGAGCAAGTCAACGACGTCATTGGCATTGACCTGCTGTCGCAGTCGCTGCTGCCCGCGATTGTGCAGTTGGCCGAAGACAAGCAGTGGCGTGTGCGCCTGGCAATCATCCAATACGTGCCTCTGCTGGCTAGCCAGCTCGGTGTGACCTTCTTCGACGAGAAGCTCAGCAATCTGTGCATGTCCTGGCTCGGCGACACTGTCTTCAGCATCCGCGAAGCCAGCACACAGAACCTGAAGAAACTCACAGAGGTGTTTGGTGTTGAGTGGGCCAACAATGCTATCGTGCCCAAGGTCGCAGCTATGGCTGAGCACCCCAACTACCTTTACAGGATGACCACATGTTTCGCCGTTTCGGTAAGTTCAGACATGCTCAAGTTTCGTACTACTGCACCCTGCTAACTCTATTTGCCAGACCCTTGCCCCTGCGCTTTCCCTCCCTGTCATTGCAAGCGCCGTCCTCCCTATCCTCAAGCAACTCGTTGGCGATCCCATTCCCAACATTCGCTTCAACGTGGCCAAATCATACGCCGTCATTGTCGACATCCTGCGCAAACTCCCCGACGACGAGACCACCACACTCTGCCAACTGGAGAAGGACGGGCGCGCCGCCAGCGCAGAAGGCTCTGTCAAGGGCCAGCAACTCATCCAGTCCGACGTCCTGCCTCAGCTCGAGAAGCTGATGCAAGACGACGACGTCGATGTCCGATTCTTCGCCTCCACCGCCGCCAAGGGCACGAACAGCGAGGGTGCCGCGGGCGATGCGATGGAGACCTAGGATGTTCACATGCTGCACGCTGGGCGTCAACAGCCGAGAGGACGCTTGGCGCAGGTTGCGCCGAGGCGAGTGGTCTTGCCAGGCCCAGACCGGAGGGACAGTTTGTCTTGAACAGACCGAGTTCCCTCGCCATCGATCTGCGGGGACTATGGTTGCCGGGTGGTCAGGAGGCAGGTGGTCCGCTTAATGAAGAAAGTCGCCTTGGCCCTGCTTGTTTCTTGTGTTCTCTGCCAAAGAGCTCTCAACCCACCCCAGCCCCCTTTTGAAGGAAGAACAGGGAAAGGATAAAGAACAATCACTAACTGACACACAAAAAACACTACATGCAATATGAATTCTAGACGCTTTTTCCTCTTTTGCCTTTTCCTCTCTCTCTCTCTCTCTCCACAGAGCTCTCTCCAGAGCTCTCTCTCCAAGCAGCCATTTCCGTAGAGGAAGTGACTTGTTTCTCGCGCCGATAGACAAGCTTTTAGAGTTATCTGCATCGTAAGCTTTATATCATAGCGCAGTACCTACTCGGTGTCACTATTCTTTTGAATCTTCTTTTGGAAGTGTGAGAAGGTGAGATTCAGTGAAGAAACGGGAGTTCAAAAAGAGTAGATGTAATTGTCTGTTCGATTCATCAAAAAGTAGGTCTCAAACAAGCAGAGAGAGAGGCCCCATCTTGCGTGCGGGCAAAGTCCTTTTGAATCCTTTCCCTCCAATCCATTTTCACTCTCGCTTGGAATGGCTTCTTCAGCTCCTGCCGCTTTTGACTGATGGTAATAGTAATAGTAATAGTATCAACACAGGATGATTTATGAAACCGAAAGCCAACACCCGATACGCGGCGAGTAATTAGAAAAGTAAGTCGGAGGACGGATTTGGTCAAGAAGTTCTTTGTCAAGGAATGAGTAAGGGGGAGGGGGGTTTCCTCTCCCCTCTTCTCGTTCTCATGCTGTAGCTCTTTGCGAGAATGAGCCACTTCGCTTCGAACCAAAAATGCCAGTCCTTTCCATCCGCAAGCAGATCTCCAACCTCCCAACCATGATGACGCGTCCGGGTAGTTCGTAACTCCCCCTTCCGTATCCCTCGCAATCGCAGAGTTATCATTAGAGATAATCAATGAGTTCTCCCACGTCGAGCCTAGCTCAATTCCATGGCCTCGCTCGGCGGCATGGCGGGCACGACGCTTTCAGGCGCGGGCGGAAGGGGTGCTACAGCGACCGCGGGATCCTGAGGAGCCTTCTCGACATCCTCAACAACAACATCCTCGGCCACGTCGCTAGCATCGCCATGCACCTCAACGCTGCCCTCGCCGTGCATCTCCCCACCAGCCCTCAATCGCATGGCAGCACGCTCTCTGATCTCGCGCTCCTCGCGGTCGAGAGCGCGCATGCGGTCGCCGTTGTCGGACATTTCGAAGCGTACGTCGTCGGTCGCCAGCTTCAACCACTCCAAGTGGCGAGGGCACTTTTTCTTCTCGCACACTTTGGCCGGGGCGAGGACGCCGCCATCGCCATCGTCGTCATCTGCGTCCACCATGTGTTCGTCGCCGCTGTGCTCCACTGCCAGCGTTTCCAGCTCGAAAGCTTGTTTGCCGACGGGGCTGTTTCGCCATATCGCGAATTGTTCTTCGCTCCATTCGAGGCGCGGGTCGAAGCCGCAGTAGTCTTTGGGTTTGAGTTGATTTTCCGAACAAGCGCGCGACGCGGCTTGCTTGGTCATGTTGATGAAGAGCTGGCGGTCTTTCAGCAGCTGGTGGCGGATGCGCGAGTCGTTCTTCTTGGTCGTGATGTCGGTTAGCAGTCGCAGCTCCATCTCGGTGAAATCCCCTTGTGCATTGCCTGCGTTGCTGCCCCTTTTGCCGTCTGGAGTTGCCGGCGGGCTGAGAACGCCTTCACCGAGCTTCTTGAAGTCTCCCAGCGAGTGTGAGGAATCGAGCAAGGCGCGGACTTCGGTTGGCGCGAGGACGCCGCCTCTAGCTCCGAGATCATTTTGTTCAGAGGGGACATGACCACCCTTACGTCGAGTTGTGCGGTTCTTAGCAGCATACTCGTTCTCGCGCGTGCGCTCTGTCATCTGCCGGAAGAAGCGCACTCCGCACTCGTCTGAGCAATACTTGCTGCCATCACTGCCTTGCTTGTTCTTGCCTAGACGTGCGGGTTGCCTGCAGCCCGATCGACGACACATGCGCTTCCATGTTGTCCTTCCGATACCCTTCTCCGTGCATGCTGGGCACATGAACTTGTCAATCAAATTCTTGTCGCTTTCCGAAATACCCACGCACTTGCCGTGACACCAATCCTCACACGGTCCGTCGCATCCGATCATGAAAGTACCAGTGTCGGGTCTGCGACAGATACAGTAGAGATCATCACTGACAGGTGTGCCTTCCTCCTCTTCCTCGTCGTCGTCTTCCGGGTCGACGGAGCCTGATCGATCCGAGGGAGCCGGGGATGAGTTGACAGGAGTACCCTTACTGCTGCCAGTCTTGAATGCCGTTTTGGACATGCGGGATGAAGGAGTGTCGGAGCGAGTGGAGTCGAGCTTGCGCCTCTTCGCCGCCGGAGCCTTTTTCGTAGTGGTCGCGGTCCCCTTCTTCTTAGGTAGTGGGCGCTTCCTCGGAACGGTAGACTCGGTGGAAACGTCTTCGGTGGAAGGCATGGGAACTGAGGATTCTCGGAGCGGCGATTGGTGTCGGGCGCTGTTCTCGCGCTTGAGCGTGCTGATCGCCTTGGAGGGTTCCATGTCGTTGAACTGCATTGATGGGCGTCTGGCGTCGATTGGGGAAGCAGGTACAGTGAGGGCCTCTTGCTTGATGTGTGCTGGCGAAAGATCGCCTGGTTCTTCTTTCGTGGCATCTGAAGGCTCGACAACCGACGGAATGCCTGCTTGTGAGGCGGCCGGCTCAGCATGTGTTCCCGCCTGATCGCTTCCTTCATCTTGTGCGTATGAGCCTGTCTGAGCTGCACGTGCTGAGGCGAGTGGATCTTCATGTGTGCTCACAACTGAAGGTCGCCTCCCAACATCCGTAGTTGAAGTCACGTTCTGAAGCGAAGGCAGTGTGAAAGCAGCATCGCCAGGCGACACCACCAAAGACGCTCTCCTCTGTTCCGGCGAGCGCGCATGGCCATTATTATGGTCTTGTGTGGGTGATCTCCCTACAGCGACATGGCCATTCCATTCTGAAGGAGGTGGAGCCTTACTGGCGGAGAATGCGTTCAAGGCTTGTACGGCATCTTGCGCCTGGGGAGGACTCGAGCGATTTGGTGGCGGAGTGTACTGTGGCAGGCTGACATGATGCTGCTCGGGAGATTGGACGTGGGCGATGGAGGGCAACGACTGTTTGCGTTGGTCGGAGGACGAATTGTCGGCTTGCTGGAGTTGTTGTTCCTGGTCCTGGTCCTGGTCCTGGTCGTGTTCTGGCTGTTGCGCGTCGGGATTGAGCACGGAAGATAGGAAGGACATGTCAGCGCATCTCTCGCTGTGGTCGGAGAGTATAGAGGTGAAGATGGCGACTGCGAAAATGTGCGATTCGATGGCGATTAGTTAGGTAATCAGAGTTGCTGCTTCCAGGCCATCATCGAGCCCTCGGAGGCACTTGAGCACAGAGCAGAGCGCGTCAATCTTGCCGCGCTCACATCTCCGACCCCGCTTGCTGCTGTCTTCTCTCTTTAACAACAATAACAACACCACCACTGGAATGAAGCCATCTGATATTGACCTCGAGCTGGACGCTGTCGATATTGTCCGTCTGACATTTCTGGCGGCCACAGCTGGCGTGAGCATCCATTCACAGTCTCGCCCACGCCTGAGCCCGGGCTGATAGGAACGGTAGGTACAACTGGTCTTTTTCATCCCAGCATTGCATTCTCGTTTTTTAGCCTACGGTGCACGTACAAGTCCGACGACTCCTTCTGCCGAATCGCGCAAGCAACCTGCCGCAGAGTCGCCGAATCTTATTGAGAATGTCTTGGACTATTCAGCAACACTCCAAGTACCTCACAGCTGGTTCGCCTCGTTCTATCTGGCCTCTGTCGCCTGCTCTCTCCTCTTTGCGGCCGACTATGCCCTTTCCGGTCCCATCTTTGCCAACATCGCTGCTCACATCACCGAATCTCGTCCGTCAATGACATTCCACCAAGTCTTTATCACATGGATCGCTGTTCTGGTCCAAGGCTCCCGCCGCCTGTACGAATGCCTTGCCTTTTCACGCCCCTCGAAGAGCACCATGTGGGTCGGCCACTGGATCCTAGGCATGGGATTTTACGTCGGACTCAACCTGGCCATCTGGATCGAGGGCACGAAAGCCTTGAAAACCCACGAATTCACCCTCGTCGACTTGTCAATCCAGGCACCCTCAGTCCGCACATTCATCACCCTCGCCATTTTCATGTTCGCTTCGGGAATTCAGCATGACTGCCATGCCTATCTTGCATCCCTCAAACCAACCGGTGCCAACAACAAAGACGGAAAACCAGACTACCAACTCCCCGATCACCCGGCTTTCCATCCTACCGTGACACCGCACTATCTTGCAGAGTGTGTCATCTATCTCGCTATTGCGGGCATGGCTGCACCTGCCGACAAATGGCTGAATGAGACCGTTGCCTCTGCTCTGGTTTTTGTGGCGGTCAACTTGGGTGCCACATCGCATGGAACTTACGAGTGGTATGAGCGGAAGTTTGGCAGGGATGCATTGAAAGGGCGATGGAGAATGATCCCTTTCGTGTGGTGATGCAGTTCAAGTTCATCATTTGCGAGCCTGCACGGCCGGTTGATACATATGCATGTACGTACAAGTCACGGATTACGATGCTAGTAAAAGGGAGGCTTAAGTGATGGGCGAAGCAGCGAAGGTGAGAAATCGACGGATATCCAGATCGCTTACCGATCACCAGTCATAGATCCCAATACAGATACATCTAACACACTGCATCTTCCTCGGTTAAAAAAAAACACTTCAAATCCTCATCATTGATCTTCGCTCGCAACGTTCCCTCCATCATCCCTCGCCCTCTCCCTCCGCCTCATCTGAACCCACTCCCCAAAAGGCTTCCAAATCGCCTCCTTCTCCGCCGGCTTCGTACTAGCACTAAGCCCACTCGTACTCGTCGCAACAAAAACCCTCGCGCCCTCCCACCCCTCACAAACACCCATCCGCTCCCTCTCATCCTGCCACCCATACCGAAACTCCCCCTTCCTCATCCCCCTCTGATACCTCCACCTCCAAACCGCCTCCCAAATCCCCTTCCCCACAATACAGACCGCCTCGGGCCTAAACTCCGCAATCTTGGCTTCCAGGACCGGCGTCCCCTCCGCCATCTCAGCTTTACTCAGCTCCGCCGCGTCGCGCGAAGGCCGCGCGACGATATTCGTGTTCCCCATGCTGTAGAGCCGCGGGAGATCGACGTCTTGCTCCGGGCGCAGACGCTCGTTTTCCGTGCATCCTGACGAGTGCAGCAGTTTCCAGAACTGGTTGCTGGGGTGCGCGTAGGCGTGGCCGGAGGTTGCGGTGCGGATCCCGGGGTTTGTGCCGACGAAAACGCAGATTAGGTTGGGTTCGAGGACGTCGAGGAGGGTGGGCAGGTGGGCGTAGGTGGAGGGCGGGGCGTATTTGCTGGGTTGGCGGCGGCGTTTGGCTGGTGAGGTAGAGGGTGAGGGTGAGGGTTGGGATGATAGTGTTGGGTCCAGTGGGCGTTTGCGGGTAATCTTGTAGGCTGGGAGGTTGGGGGGTGGTTCTTCTTTTTTTATGTTTGCGTTTTGGCTTCTAGTTTTTCTGGTGCTGATGCTGTTGTTGTTGTCGTCGTCATTGTTATCTTCAACTTCGTTGTGGCGAAAGCGTGACATGGCTGTTTTGAACGCGATCGGAACATCTGCTTTTTCGTTCCCCTCGGCTTTGATTGAAGCTTGATTATCATCTTGTTCCATCTTTGTTTGTAGGTCATCATATGGCTCAGATGTTGTTACATCGGACTTAGAAACTCCTGTTCTTCTTGTTCTAGCCATGATTATCCGATGGAAGGTTTGTTGTAAGTCAGAGAGTTGATGTCGAGCCGAAGGGACATCATCCCGTCACAGCTTGGCATCCTCTGCGACCTCCCTGTGGATAAATTTTTACAATACCATGTAGGTACTTACCGTAGGTAACGACATGAGGGTAAGAGTATTTTATGATATTCGAGTCCTATGGCTCCGTTGTACCTATTGAATTTCCAATTGTCACACTCACAGTAATCATAGGACAACACTTGCTCTCCCATCATCATTCGTGGACTGTCTATGATAGCGTGGCTTCCTCCATCACATCAACCTCGACGCGTCGTGTGGGATCTGGTCGCTCGTGGTGGGACGAATGTATTTGACTGACACTCGCAGTCCTTCCGAGTCCCGAGGTGTTTCAATTTCAATGTTCCAAGCGAGCCGGGCGAAATGAGAGGAGCTTGCCCCAGCGGACTTGCTCTCAGGGCTTCCAACCTCTGATCCACCGACACACCTTCTCGAAGCGAGAAAGTAACTTCGTTTGCCTTGCTCATCTCTGACATGAAAGATTGAAAGAAAAAAAATGCTCAGCCAGATCGCTTCTATTTCTTGGCTCCTATCCACTCGTCAGCCAGCCAAGATCCGATCGACATGAAAGACCAAGCTGGCGGGCACCACGAGACCGCTCAATCTGTAACAACGCCGTGTCGGAGCCATTTGCAACAACGCGTCATTTCCGAAGACTCTACGGTCGGTTTATCCGTACACCTTACGGAGCCAAGTCCATCACCAAGTCCATCAAGGTCTGGATTTACCCGCCTGGGCCCTATGGGTTTTCATCGACTCAACCCCAGCCTTGTGGAGATACAAGCTCGCGAGCGTGTATCGTCTATATGAAGACATGGGGTGAACCTGCCGCTTAGCCCGGATGTCGACTCTCCTTACGACGACGAAGGTGAGTTTAGGGAAATGTGCTCTGCTAGGGTGTAGCGCGTATATATACGCCCTACGGCTGCTTCTCTACTCTGGCCCTTCTCCTCCCAAGAAAGCTTGCCTACAACACGGACTTCCATTTCTTCAATCCAAAACACATATCGTCCAGCATGTCTTCCTCCATCAAGAGCCTTGCTTACCTCGCCCTGGCCACTGGTTTGGCCTCGGTCGCTACTGCCCAGTCCACTTCTGGCAAGGGACACACCACCCGTTACTGGTAGGCGGATCTCCTACCTTGCACTGCAAGAGAATACCATTGACAACCCCAAAGGGACTGCTGCAAGGGCTCCTGCTCGTGGCCCGACAAGGCCGACGTCTCGAACCCTGTAGCCATCTGCGACAAGAACGACTCGCCGCTCTCCGACTTCAACACCGCATCCTCCTGCGACAGCGGAGATGCACACATGTGCTCCGACCAGTCGCC
>Ga0265780_10002291_pt1 | contig 26138 bp, 24 predicted proteins | sample P1T30metagenome_FD_192432 | JGI IMG/M metagenome (GOLD analysis project Ga0265780, IMG submission 192432) | Plant litter microbial communities from East Loma Ridge, Irvine, California - P1 T30 | ecosystem: Environmental > Terrestrial > Plant litter > Unclassified | place: USA: California...
TAAAACGAAATTGGCGAAAATCGGACCTTTTTTTATCGAAAAGGCGTTGTCTTTAATGTTGTAAATCATGGTCCCCACAACGTCCGCAGGAAGCAAATCTGGAGTAAACTGAATACGGCTGAAAGAACCGTGAATTGCTTGTGAAAGCGTGTTAATAGCTAACGTTTTTGCTAATCCAGGGACACCTTCCAGCAAAATATGTCCTTGTCCTAAAAGTCCTATCAATAATCTTTCAATCATATGCTTCTGACCGACAATCACTTTGTTCATCTCCATCACCAAAAGGTCAATAAAGGCGCTCTCTCTTTCTATTTTTTCATTGATTGCTCTAATGTCTAATGCAGTAGCATTTTCTTCCATAATATAATATTTAAAGCCGTGAAATTAGTATTTAATTTTGATGGTGCAAATTGAAAATTTATTTACTGGCAAGACGTTAACAATGTGTTAAAAATTATTTGAATCCCTTGGTTTTAAGGATGATTTATGATTTTCTTTTCATAAATTTAGAAACTCAAATTTAGTATCGTGAAAACAGCCCTATCTCCCATAATTGCGGGAACTATGAATTGGGGAGTTTGGGATAAAAATCTCACTACTTCCGAAATGGCAAACCTCATAAATGTTTGCCTTGAAAACAGAATTACAACTTTTGATCATGCCGATATTTATGGCGGTTACTCCACGGAAGCTTCGTTTGGTAAAGCGCTGACAGAAAGCAAAATTTCCCGTGATAAAATTCAGTTGATTTCAAAGTGCGGCATTCTTCAAAACTCAGAAAATCGTCCGTATAAAATCAAGAATTATGATTATTCAAAAGAGTATATCATTGGGTCTGTAGAAAATTCGCTGAAAAATCTCCATTCTGATTTTTTGGATGTGCTTTTACTGCATCGCCCGAGTCCGTTGATGAATGCCGATGAAATTGCCGAAGCGGTAGAAAAACTGAAATCGGACGGAAAAATTTTAGATTTTGGCTTATCTAATTTTACGCCTTCACAAACCGATTTGATTCGATCTAAAACGGAAGTTTCGTATAACCAAATTCAATTTTCTGCAACCGATTTTAAAGCGATGCTTGACGGAAGCTTGGACCACATGCAAGTGAATAACATCCGACCAATGGCTTGGAATCCGCTTGGAACCGTTTTTAGAGAAAATACAGACCAGACAAAACGATTGAAAACGCTTTTGGCTGATTTGGTTTCAAAATACCACGTGGGTTCTGACACAATTTTATTGTCTTGGATTTTACAGCATCCCGCAAAAATTATTCCGATTGCGGGAACAGTGAATGTGGCGCGATTGCAGCAATTATTTAAAGCTACGGAGTTTAAATTAGAAAGAGAAGAATGGTTTTCAATTTGGACGGAAAGTATGGGGAATCAGGTTCCTTGATTTCACAGATGACATCATAATTAATTAAAAACCGATGCTTACAATATGAAAAAAACAATTTTTTACGCGCTTGTGTTTCTGACAATTCTGGGATGTTCTGCAACAAAAGAAGTGTCTACATTTGAAAAAATAGTGTTTCATAGCTCTCGTTGTTTTGGAAGCTGTCCTATAATAAATCTGCAAGTCAATAAGGATAAATCAATACTGCTTTCAAAGACAGCTGCTCCCATGAAGGGGAAGCTTTCTGATAATGTGTCTAAAGAAGAAGAATTCCATTACTTCAGGGGAACCTTAAATAGCGAACTTTACGATCAACTTATCTCAGAGCTGAATAAAATCCAAGAGCTTAAATTTGATGGTCCAAATTGCTGTGATGCTCCGATGAAAACCCTTATTATCTATCAAGGCGGTAAACGAAAAGCGGTTGAAACAATGTTTCCGCCTGAGGAAGCAGAAGGTTTGATTTCGATTTTATATCAAATAAGCAAACTCGACAATTTGACTGAAGTCAACGAAAAATTTGAAATTGAAAAAATTGAACATCAAAATTAACTTCCTGGCAAAGAACTAAAAATGAAAACAGTCTTAATAACAGGTGCAACAAGCGGCATCGGAAGAGCAACGGCAATCGAATTAGCCAAAAATAATTTCAAACTAATTCTCTGCGGACGACGCGAAGATCGTTTGGCAGAATTGCAAGTCGAATTAGAACATCGCACGACAGTGCACACTTTAAACTTCGACGTGCGACATAAAAAAGCTGTTCAGGAAGCGATTCATTCTTTACCGACAGATTTTTCAAAAATCGATGTCTTGATCAATAATGCTGGAAATGCGCACGGTTTAGACCCAATTCAAACCGGTGATTTAGACGATTGGGATGCGATGATTGATATAAATGTAAAAGGATTGTTGTATGTTTCCCATGCCATAATTCCGAAAATGGTGGAGCAACGAAGCGGTCATATTATCAATATCGGTTCGACGGCTGCTAAAGAAGTCTATCCAAACGGAAACGTATATTGCGCCACAAAACACGCCGTTGACGCGATAAACCAAGGAATGCGAATGGATCTGAATCAATACGGAATCCGTGTCGGAGGCATTCATCCGGGAATGGTGGAAACTGAATTTTCGCAAGTCCGTTTTAAAGGTGATGCAGAAAGAGCAGCCAATGTTTACAAAGGTTTTGAACCATTAAAACCAGAAGATATTGCTGACATTATTCGGTTTGTAATCACAAGGCCTTATCATGTCAATATTGCCGATTTGGTCGTAATGTCAACCGCTCAGGCTTCATCAACAATAGTGAATAGAATAATTTAAAAAGAGAATTTTTCGATATTTCGATTGTCCGACACTCGAAAAATCTAACAATCGAAATATCCGAATAAATGATCAACAAACGCCTGCTCATAAAAAACCTTCTCGCGCACAATGACGAGAGCAGTTTTTATGACAAAAAGCGCCAGTTGAACTTGCATACGAGGGAAGGCAAAGGGAAATTCCTGAAACATATTTGCGCTTTATCAAATTCAAATCCGGCGAATAATTCGTATATCGTCGTGGGTGTTGAAGACCACGATAATGAAATTGTGGGCGATGATTTTTTTGACGACAGCCGCATCCAGAATTTGGTGAATGCTTTCTTGGAAAATCCTCCTAAGATTCAATACGAAAATGTGCCGTTCCCGAATCTATCTAAAGATAAAGTCGTAGGTTTAGTTACGATTAAACCAAAAAAACGTGTTTCATATTTCAAAAAAGGAATCCACACGATTATTGCAAAGCAAGCTTTTATCAGAAGAGGAAGCAATTCAATTCCGGTTGAAGAATCTGAAGTTGAGCGGAATTACCAAAATACAGAAACGGTCAGCAGCATTGAAAATAATTCGAGAAATAGCATCGAATATACTTTGGAAGGCGTTATTGATTTTATGAACAATCGCCATAAAGATATGTTTCCGAAGTATAAAGTTTTCAAGGAATTATTCGTAGTTTGCTGGGCCGGGCATTCAAAAAAAGTCAAAGACAAAACCTATTTGTCCCGCGTGGATATTGAATTGGTGAACGAACAAGTCAAGCTTTTTTATTCTGCTTTGGATGAAGTTTCGATAGAATTTGACCACAACACTTTTTCAATAACCGAATATCTTCCGTTAGGCTTAAACGACAAAACGAGCTATTATCCGCTGGAAAAACAGACGATTTACTTTTATGACAACGGCTATTATAAAATTGAAACTGAATTTCTTTTTGAACCGCCAGAATACAATCGGAAAATGCTTTTTCATATTTACAATTCGAATATTTCTTTGCTTTCAAAATTAGAAAAATCATTGCCATTGTCTGATCGTGAAAAAAAGGATTTGCTGAATCTTCCGTCCACATTTATGATTTGTTATTTAAACGGATTCGATGATGCAAAACAAAGACTTATTGATGCCAAATTACTTTTAAAAACATTTGAAAACCCTACCGTTTATGTAAGTTTTAAAGAAGCCATGCGAATTTTAAGAAAGATGAAATATAAGAATTAAAAAAGTGACATCCTTGTTTTGTAGTGCTCTTGAAGAGTAAAAAGGTACTGTTTCCAGTACCTCTTTACATCCTTTTTTTTAAGCTACTTTGTGCCAAGAAGTAAAACTTCACTCACGACAACTTCTGTCACATATTTTTTTTCGCCGCTTTTGTCGTCATAGCTGCGGTGTGTGAGCTTTCCTTCCACGGCAAACTGATTTCCTTTGACGACATATTTTTCAATAATTTCGGCTGTCTTTCCCCAGGCCACAAGATTATGCCATTGGGTGTCGGTAACTTTTTCTCCCTTGTCATTGGTATAACTTTCACTCGTGGCAATTGAAATCGTTGCCAACTTGCGTCCTCCTTCAAATGTTTTAACTTCTGGATCTTTTCCTGCGTTTCCAATTAACTGTACTTTGTTTCTTAATGCGTTCATGGCTTCTATTATTTAAGGTTATTAATTACTATGATTAAATCAACAGGGCAAAGATGTGGCGTTTAAAAAAATACAGTCGGTAGGTTACCGTTTACTTTCGGTTGTAATTGTTTGTAAGCGTTTGCAAACGGAAAATATATTGCGTAACTTTCGAGGAAAAGCACATTTATATGCAGGCAGAAATTAATAAAGTAGAGCTACGAAATTTACAGATTGAAGATTACAAACAGCTGAAAACATCAATGCTCCACTCTTATGAAGAACTTGATGAACCCTATTGGCGCGAAGAAGAAATTAAGAAATTGCTTGATGTTTTTCCTGATGGCCAGTTGGTGATTTTGGTCGATGATAAAGTCGTGGGTTCTGCGCTTTCGATCTTAGTAAACTATAAAAAAGCGAGTTCAAATCACACTTACGAAAAGATCACGGGCAATTACACTTTCTCGACGCACGATCCTGAAGGAGAAGTTTTGTATGGAATAGACGTTTTCATAAGTCCAGAATATCGTGGCCTGCGATTGGGACGTCGCTTATATGACGCTCGAAAAGAATTGTGCGAAACGCTGAACTTGAAATCGATCATTTTTGCTGGCAGGATTCCAAAATATTCAGAATATGCTGATGAAATTACACCGAAAGAATATATCGACAAAGTGCGTTTGAAAGAATATTATGATCCGGTGTTGTCGTTTCAATTGAGCAATGATTTTCACGTTTTGAAGATCATGAAGAATTATTTGGAGGGAGATATAAGCTCTCAAGAATATGCCGTTTTATTAGAATGGAATAATATTTATTACGAGAAAAGTCCGAAATTGATCAATGCCCGAAAAAGCGTAATCCGTTTAGGGCTAGTGCAGTGGCAGATGCGTCCGCTGGCAAATCTCGAAGCCCTTTTTGAGCAATCTGAATTTTTTATCGATGTAGTTTCCGGGTATAACAGCGACTTTGTGCTTTTTCCGGAGTTGTTTATTGCGCCGCTAATGGCCGATTTTAATCACTTGACGGAAGCGGATGCGATTCGAGAAATTTCGCATTTCACAGAACCCATCCGAAAGAAATTTCAAGAATTTGCCATTGCTTACAACATCAATATCATCACCGGAAGCATGCCGTTTACGGAAGACGGGAATCTGTATAACGTAGGATTTTTGTGCAAGCGCGACGGAACATCTGAAATGTATACCAAGATCCATATCACGCCAAATGAAGTGCAGTATTGGGGGATGAAAGGCGGTTCTGAAATCAAGACTTTTGATACCGACTGCGGAAAAATCGGAATCATGATTTGCTATGACGTCGAATTCCCTGAATTATCACGTCTGATGGCAGATGAAGGCATGGAAATTCTCTTCGTTCCGTTTTTGACAGATACCCAAAATGCGTACACGCGCGTCAAGCTTTGCGCTCAAGCCCGGGCTATTGAAAACGAGTGTTATGTTGCCATTGCGGGTTGTGTTGGGAATCTCCCGAGAGTGAACAATATGGATATTCAATATGCGCAGGCGGCCGTTTTTACACCTTCTGATTTTGCATTTCCGAGTAACGGGATCAAAGCAGAAGCAACGCCAAATACCGAAATGACACTTATTGCCGACGTTGATCTTGACATGCTGAAAAAGCTTCACGAAATGGGAAGTGTCAGAATTTTAAAGGACAGAAGAGACGATTTATATAAAATTAAAAAGCTCAAATAGAAAATTTTACATATGTTTGTGTAGGAAAATGGAGTGTAAATTTCTGTTATTTTTTTAGAATGAATGGGAATTTTCGATCAAATAAAATGTCTTAATCTCTTACTATATGCCAAAATCATGTTTAGAATGCGAGGAAAAGATAATCGGCAGAGAAGACAAAAAATTCTGTTCTGACGCCTGCCGCAATGCTTACAATAATAAAATAAACAAGGATTCGACTAATTTCATGCGCAACATCAATAACAAACTGCGAAAAAATTATAGAATTTTAAGAGATATCAACTCCGAAGGGAAAACGAAGACATCCCGGTCGAAGCTTTTGGCAAAAGGTTTTGACTTCGAGTTTTTTACAAATATGCTCCACACAAAAACAGGAAATACATATTATTTTCTCTATGACCAGGGCTATCTGGCTTTAGAAAATGATATTTTTATGATAGTAAAGAAAGATATTTAACGCCAAACCCCAATAGGCTGCAATGAAAAAAAATTATAAATTTCTCCTGTCTGCGCTGGTTGTCGCAGGCTTGATTTATGGCGTTTTTTATGCCATGATGCCCCAGTCCCTGCCTCAAGAAGAAGTGCCTCTGAAAGAATTTTCAACCAAAAGAGCTTTAGCACAAGTCAAGGCGATGTCAAAAGAACCGCATTATGTGGGATCTGACAACCATAAAACGGTCAGCGCTGCTCTTCAAAAAGAGTTGCAAAATCTAGGCTTAGAAACCACCACACAAGAAGGATATTCGCTTACCGAATGGGGAAATCTCTCAAAATCTAAAAATATTTTAGCGCGAATAAAGGGTTCTGGAAACGGAAAAGCGCTCCTGCTTTTATCTCATTATGACAGCGCACCGCATTCCTCCTCGCTTGGTGCTGGAGATGATGCTTCTGGAATTGCAACAATTTTGGAAACGGTACGGGCATTTTTAGCAGCAAAATCTCCGAATAAAAATGACATCATCATTTTATTTTCTGACGGAGAAGAACTGGGTTTAAACGGAGCAGCGTTGTTTGTAACCCAGCATCCATGGGCAAAAGAAGTGGGTCTGGCATTAAATTTAGAAGCAAGAGGAAGCGCCGGACCATCGTATATGCTGATGGAAACCAACCAAGGAAATGCAAAAATGGTGCGTGAATTTACCAAAGCGAATCCTGGCTATCCTGTTTCAAATTCGTTGATGTACAGCATTTACAAGATGCTTCCAAATGACACCGACCTGACCGTTTTCAGGGAAGAAGGAAAAATTCAAGGTTTCAATTTTGCGTTTATTGACGACCATTTTAATTACCATACGCAGCAAGACGACTTGCAGCATTTGAGTCCGACGACTTTAGCACATCAGGGAACTTATTTGGTTCCGTTATTGAATTATTTTGCAAATGCAGATCTGAGTACGCTGAATTCGACAGACGATTTTGTTTATTTCAATACGCCTTTTGCCTTTGTCAGCTATCCTTTTTCTTGGAATTTTATATTTATCATCGTTGCCACATTGCTTTTTATTTTCTTCGTATTTATAGGAATCGGAAAGAGAGCCTTGTCGCCAACCGAGATTATTAAAGGTTTTTCGCCTCTTTTTGCCTCGCTTTTGGTGTCTCTTGCGGTAGCTTTCTTAGGTTGGAAAGCCATCAACGAATTTTATCCGCAATACAAAGATATTCTCCACGGATTTACTTATAACGGACATTCTTATATCGGGTTCTTCGTATTTTTAAGCTTGGCGATCAGCTTTGCTTTTTACAAGAAATTTTATTTTGAAAACCAGGCGATGAGCTTTGCCGTGGCGCCCATTTTTCTATGGATTTTAATTAATTTGGGACTAGCTTTTTTTCTTCCTGGAGCAGGGTTTTTTATTATTCCCGTTTTTTGCAGCATCATCATGCTGGGCGCTTTTGTGGTCACCCAAAAAAATAACTGGATCTTAAATTTGGTTTTGAGTATTCCGTCTTTTATAATTTTGGCTCCATTTATTACCATGTTTCCAATCGGTTTAGGACTGAAGCTTTTGGCAGGAAGCGCCGCTTTGACCGTCCTGCTTTTTACCTTGCTGCTGCCGATTTTTGGGTATTATCCAAAGAAAGGAAATTGGGCACTATTGATGCTTCTGATTGCTCTCGGATTTCTTGTGAAAGCCCATGTCGATTCGGGATACGAACAAGGAATGGCAAAACAAAACAGCCTTTTATATGTGTATGACAACGACACAAACAAGGCGCTTTGGGTGACTTATGACAAAAATTTAGATCCTTGGACGAAGGCCTACTTGGGCGAAAATCCTGGAAATGCAGAACAGCTCGATGCTTATAATTTATTCAGCAAGTACAATTCTAAATTTACGCATGCCGCAAATGCGCCTGCAAAAGATTTATACGGACCCACGATTCAATTTGTAAGCGACAAGGTAATTGGCAACCAGCGCTATCTGACTGTGAAAATCACTCCGAATCGAAAGGTCAATCGCTATGATATTTTTGCGCACGAAAATCTTACTTTTCATAATTTAAGAACCAACGGAGTATTTCATATCAACCAAAAAGGATCTGCATTTAAACGCAACGGCCGCAAGTTACTGAGCTATTATGTGACCGATAATGAACCTTTAGAAATGCAATTCAGCGTCGATTCAAAAGCTGTTTTAGACATGGAATTGATGGAATCATCATTCGATTTGCTGTCTAACAAAATGTTCACGATTGCCAAGCGCGAAAATTGGATGATGCCCACGCCTTTTGTCTTGAATGACGCCGTAGTTATAAAACAAAAAATCAAGCCTAATTTTAAGCAGGAGATTATTCCTGCGCCAATTTTAGACAGTATTCAACCTATAAATCAACCATTAAATGTCCAAAATTAGTTTACTCGGCTGTGGCTGGCTTGGTTTGCCGCTGGCGAAATCATTAGTAGCAAAAAATCACGAGCTTAAAACGTCCACAACTTCTTCTGAAAAACTAGATAATTTAAAAGGTTTAGGCTTAAATCCATATTTGATTACGCTTTCTGATGCAATCGAGGGCGATATTTCTGGATTTTTACAGGATTCTGAAATTCTGATTATTGATATTCCACCGAATCTTACTGCCAGTGAAAACGATAATTTTACGGCAAAAATCAAAAATCTGATTCCGGAAATTGAAAAAGCTGCTGTGGAAAAAGTGTTATTCGTAAGCGCGACTTCTGTTTATGACGATGATGAAAGTTTCAGAATTATTACAGAAAGTACACCCGAAAATCCGGTTACGGAAAGTGCCAGGCAAATGTTGAAAGCAGAAGAAATTTTATTTGAAAATAAGAATTTTAAAACCACGAGCCTTCGTTTTGGAGGTTTGTATGGAAAAGAAAGACATCCGGTAAAATATTTATCTGGAAAATCAGGAATCGCAAATCCAGATGCGCCGATTAACTTGATCGGACTTGAAGACTGCATTGGAATCATTGAAAAAATCATTGAAAAGGAAGCTTGGAACGAAGTTTTCAACGGCGTAAATCCACAGCATCCGAGTAGAAAAGAATATTATAACGGCAAAGCTTCATCTTTAGGATTGCCTTTGGTTGATTTTGATGAAAGCAAGGTTTCTGTTGGGAAGATTATTGATAGTTCTAAAGTGCAAGAAGTCTTGGGGCATGAGTTTGGACAAATATAATTTACAACTTATTGAAGCAGTTGTAAAGTGCTATAATTTTTATCGTTTAGCGAATCGAAAAAAGATTTGAAACAAAAAAATCCCAAGCTTTCACTTGGGATTTTCTATATAATCTATTACCAGATTTTCACTCTTTTTGCTGGATCTACATACATTCCGTCACCTTTTTTAATTCCGAATGCTTCATAGAAAGCATCCACGTTTTGCAACGGCACATACGCACGGTACATTCCTGGCGAATGCGGATCCGTTTTCACTTGGTTTTTAATCGCCTCGTCGCGCGCTTTTGTTCTCCAGATGGTTGCCCATGAAATAAAGAAACGCTGTTCTGGCGTGTAACCATCGATCAAACCTGGGTTTCCGTTTTTCTTCAAGTATAATTTCAATCCGTCATAAGCAGCATTCACGCCACCCAAATCTCCGATATTTTCACCCAAGGTAAATTTTCCATCTACATAAATTCCTGGCAATGGCTGCAATGCGCTGTATTGGTCTGCTAAAGAACCGCCAAGGCCTGTGAATTGCTTCAAATCGTCTTCAGACCACCAGTCAACTAAATTTCCATCAGCATTATATCTCGCTCCCGAATCATCAAATCCATGAGAGATTTCGTGACCGATTACCGCTCCGATTCCTCCATAATTTACGGCTTCGTCTGCTTTATAATCATAGAAAGGAGGCTGTAAAATTGCTGCCGGAAACACAATTTCGTTGTAAGCCGGATTGAAATAAGCATTCACAGTCTGTGGTGACATGAACCATTCGTCTTTGTCAACAGGCTTGTTTAGCTTTTCAATATCTTCTTTAAAGCTCCATTTTTGAAGGTTTTTCATGTTTTCAAAATACGACCCGCCTTTTTCAGTTGCGGTAATCGTCAATGCAGAATAATCTTTCCATTTATCAGGATAGCCGATCTTGATTCTTGATTTGTGCAGTTTTTCAATCGCGCTTGCCTTTGTGGCTTTGGTCATCCAAGGCAGGTTGTTGATTCTGTTTTCAAAAGCTAAGAATACGTTTTTGATCATGCTTTCCGCTTTGGCTTTCGCTTCTGGCGGAAATTTTTTAGATACGTATAATTTGCCCAACGCTTCGCCCACGCTGCCGTTTACGGTTTGAAGTGCATTTTCGGTTCTCGGTTTTTGTTTGACAGCGCCCGTTAACGTTTTGCCATAAAATTCCCAATCAGCCTTTTCAATATCGGTAGAAAGCATGTCAGATGAATTGTTCAAAAGCGTCCATTTCATGAATTCTTTCCAATCTTCTACTTTGTTTTGCTTAAAAATTCCGTCAAGCGCAGTCATGTATTTTGGCTGTGACACTATGATAGTCTGCAGTTTCGGAAGTCCGACACCGCTCAAATAAGCTTCCCAATTAATAGAAGGCGTTAGTTTTTGCAACTCGGCAACTGTCATCGGATTGTAAGATTTTCTATCGTCGCGCATTTCTACACGGTCCATTCTTGGCGTAGCCAATGCAATTTCCAACGCTAAAATCTTTGCGGCATTTGCTTTTGCCTCTGCCGGTTTTTCGCCTAAAAACTGCAACATTCTGGCCACGTGAAGTTCGTATTTTTCACGTTTTTCTTTAGAATCTGCTTCGTTAGAAACATAATAGTCGCGATCAGGAAGTCCAAGTCGTCCGACACCCAATCTCACCACGTTTTTATTGCTGTCCTTTTCATCCGAACCTACGCCAACGCCAAAGAATCCAAGACCACCGATCGGCTCCATTTCTATCAATAAAGCTTGCAAATCTTTCACATTTTTAACTGCGTTGATTTTGGCTAGGTACGGTTTTAAAGGTGCGATGCCTTGCTTGTTTCTTGAGACGGTGTCCAAGATCGTTTTGTAAAGATTTACTGCTTTTGCCTGATCTGATTTTGGGTCTAATTTCTTGTCGGCAACAGCTTCATTTAAAATAACCATGACATCTTTATCAGTGTTGACACGAAGCTCGTCAAAACTTCCCCAACGCGTTCTGTCAGAAGGAATTTCGGTATTCTTTACCCATGTTCCATTGACATATTTAAAGAAATCGTCTGTGGGTTTTACGCTTTTATCCATGTATTGAAGCTCAATACCGTGATTTTTGGCCTGCTGTTGCGCGTTCGCGCCTAGGGAAGCTAAAACAATCGCAGCAATTGAAAGCATGCTTCTGTTCAAAATTATTTTCATGTTGAAATGTTTAGTAAGTCCACAAATTTAAAAACTAAATACTTTTGTAGATTGAATATATTGTTAAAAAACAGTTTCAGTGTTCGTTTACTTCGTAATTTCGCAAAAAAATCTTCCTGATGATTGCCTTTTTTAAAAAATACAAAATTTTCATTCTTGTTTTCTTCATAATGTCGGCTATAATCTTAATGCTTTTTTATAACGCTTTGAAGCCTAGAAAAACTCTAAAGATATTTAATCCTGCTGATGTCAACCCAGAGATGGTGGACACGACGGTTCAATTTATCAAGCGCGACCACACGATCGATGACTTTTCCTTTACGAATCAAAACGGAAAAGCGGTTACCCAAAAAGATTATGAAGGAAAGATTTATGTGGCAGATTTTTTCTTCACGACATGCCCTTCTATTTGTGTTCCGATGGGAGAAAATATGGCCTGGCTCCAAAACCAGATCAAGAACAATCCAAAGGTAATGCTGTTGTCGCATTCGGTCATGCCTGATGTTGATACGCCAGAAGTTCTAAAAGCGTATGCAGCAAAAAAGGGAGTAATTGACAGCAAGTGGAATCTGGTGACGGGCGACAAGAAAGACATTTATTATATTGCCAGAAAATCATATCTAGCGGTAAAAACTACGGATTCCAGCGAACTGTATGACATGGTGCATACTGAAAACTTTATTTTGGTGGATCAAAAAAGACGCATTCGCGGTTTTTATGACGGGACAAAGCTCGAGGAAGTTAAAAAACTGCTTGAAGATATCAAGTTCTTGTCAGGCGAAGAATAATTTTTAAGATACCGGAATGTAAATGTCAAACGAAGCGCCTTTTCCAAGTTCGCTGCTGGCACTGATCGTCCCGCCATGGTTGTCAACGATTTTTTTGACGATCGCCAGACCGATGCCGGTGCCGTTGTAATCTTCTTTTGGGTGAAGGCTTCTGAAAAGCTCAAATATCTTTTCGCCATATTTTTGATCAAAACCAATGCCATCGTCAGTAATGTTGATGTGGCACCATTTTTTTAAAATGCCGTCTTCATTGCTTTTTTCCACAATTTCGCAGTCAATAGAAATTATCGGTTGTGCATCAGGCTTGGCGAATTTTAAGGCATTTCCAAAAATATTGTAGAGCAGCTGCCTGAACTGAAAAGGAATGATTTCGCCGTCGCACATTTTTCCAACTTTGATCGTCGCATTTTTAAATTCGATTTCCTCTTTTAAATCTTCAATAACTTCTTTGACGGTGTCAGCCAGATGGATAGTTTCCAACTTGCGTTCGCTCATTGATGTTCTTGAGTAGGCAAGAAGGTCATTGATCAGCAGCTGCATTCGTTCGGCCGAATTTTTAATTCTGTTGAAGTAATCTTTTCCTTGCTGTGATAAGTTAGCGGCTTCTTTTTCTGAAATCAGCCCCGCAAAAGTCTGTATTTTTCGAAGCGGTTCTTGCAGATCATGGCTAGAAATATAGGCGAAAGATTCTAGGTCTTTGTTCAGCTTTTTTAATGCATTATAATTTTCCTCTAATTGCTTTGTTCTGCTTTTTACCTCTTTTTCTAAAATTTCAGTAAATTTTTTTGTGTTTTCTTCATTGATTTTATGCTGCTCACGTTCTTTTTCAAGAGTAGTTTGAGTAGATTCAAGCTGGTCTTTTGCGTTGAGGTGAAAAGAAATTAATTCTGAAAAAAGACGAAACAGCTCTAGCGTATTGGTAGATTTCAATTCCCGCGGCTGCGGATCAATGGCGCATAAGGTTCCGAAAAATCGGCCATCTTTTCTAATAATTGGAAAAGAAATATAGCTTTGAAAACCATACTTTAAAGGCGTGTGGTGGTCTTTAAATTCTTCATCTTCGTCAACATGGTCAATAATAACGGGATTATGGTGGTGTCTTATTTCGTCGCAGATTGTCGTTTTTAAGTCAAGTTCATCGCCAGGACTTAATCCGAATGCAATATCGTCTTTAACAGAACAAGTCACCCATTTCTCATCAGTAACCCTCGCTACTGCTGAAAACCCCATGCCTGTTGTTTGACAGACTACTTTTAAAATATTTTCTATAATCGGAATTTGGCGGATATCGTCAATGTCTCTCGCAATATTTATATCTGGATGCATGTTCGAGGGTTCTAAAAGGTTATAAAATTAATCAATCTGATCAAATTTTTCTTTTTTAAAATAATATAATTTATCTTCTTCAGTAATTTGTCGGATGATTTTACAAGGGTTTCCTGCGGCAATCACATTATCTGGAATGTCTTTTGTAACCACGCTTCCGGAACCAATTACGGTATTTTTTCCAATAGAAATCCCGGGGTTGATCACCACATTGCCCCCGATCCATACATTGTCACCAATCGAAACCGGAAAAGCGTATTCGATTCCAGAATTTCGCTTTTCAAAATGGATAGGATGTCCCGCCGTAAAAATGCTGACATTTGGAGCAAACATTACGTTATCGCCAATGGTCACTGGAGCGCAATCTAAAATCGTACAATTATAATTGCTGTAAAAATTTTTTCCAACCGAAATGTTATAGCCATAATCACAGCGAAAAGGAGGCTCGATATAAAGTCCCTTTTCGGTTTTTCCGAAGAGCTTTTTGATGATTTCAATTCTCGGTTTTAATTCTTTCGGTGGAAGATTGTTAAACTCAAAAACCAATTCTTTCGCCTGCTGTCTCTCCAGAAACAGTTCTTTTCCATTGGCAAAATAGGGATTGCCCGAAAGCATTTTTTCTTTTTCTGTCTTCATTTTATTAGGAGAAAAGTTTACACTAAGCTAATTCGATTTTAGGCATTATCATAAAAAAAAGGCGCTGTAAGAACAGCGCCCAATTGAGTATAACTTGTCAGAGTTAATTATTGTTTCTTTTTGCCATCAATGATAGCACCAGTTCCGGCACCAACTGCGGCTCCGGCAAGACCGCCAATTATGGCTCCTTCACCTTTCTTTTTTGATACTGCAGCTCCGGTTATGGCTCCGGCTCCCGCACCAATTACAGCTCCTTTAGCAGTTGAGCTCCATCCTTTTTTCTTTTGTTCGACAGGTGCTGCAGCAGAATTTCTTGCTGACGCGGCAGCTACTCTTGACGCCGCTTTTGCCTCAGTGGCCGCTACAACAGCATTCATTGAATCAATAGTTTTTTGCTTTTCAAGAGCTTCTTTTTGTTCTTTCATCACCAGCTTAATCGAGTCAAGTTCGCGTTGCTGTTCTAATGCCGCGTTTTCAGCCTTCGTATCTCTGCAAGAAACAAACGCGATCGATAATAGAGCAATATAAAATAAATTTTTCATGACTTTCTTTTTTGAGGATTAGTGAGGGTAAAGATACCGCTTTTAATTGTGTAAGAATTATAAGATTTCTTGTAAATTTTACAACACTTGAATATTGCGTATTAAATACAGTATTATATAAAAAAATGGAAAAATGCTGTAAGCTATTCTGAGTCAAGATGTGCCATTTTTGCAAAACAAAATTTTGATAGTGATGAAAAATAAAAATTTAAAGAAAATAGGACTCCATACATACATTGATTATTCATTAGGATTGCTATTGATGATTTCGCCTTTTGTTTTTGATATGAAGGCAAATGCGATTGAAAGCAAGATCATCTTTACGATCGGATTGGCAGTAGTACTGTTAAACTCTATAACGATGCACCGATTAGGACTTGCCAAAATAGTGTCAAAGAAAGTACATTTAAAAATCGACTTGTTCTTGGGATGGCTGCTAGTCGTTTCCCCATTTTTATTTGGATTTTTCGCTACAACAATTTTGCCTCACCTTTTACTGGGTTGCGCTTTGCTGATCAATGCGTTCTATGTCAATTTATCGTCAAAAAAAATTAGAATATTTGAATAAGCCCTATCATTTTGGTGAAGGTATGATTTCTGTAAAGCTTCTTGTCTTTAGCGTTGCTATAAAACGCGTGATGCTATTTTTAGCGCTAATTTCGAGCAGCTCCTATTTAGACTTACAACACTCCAAATCATTTTTTTCTCTGAATGTTTTACTTCCGTTTTTAACAAAACCATTTGAATGGGCTACTGCTAATTGTTCTTGTAAACATGGCTCTGATTTTTTAGACGAATCTAAGTGTCGCTTTAAAACAGCCAAATAAAACAAAAAAAAGTAGGCATATCCAATTTTCTTTGTATTCTTGCTAGAGTTATGCAATGGTTTCTCTTTAAGTCTGTTGCATAGTAAAACCCAAAGTGCATGAGAACAAAATTGCTTTTGACCCTTCTTCTCAATTTTATAGTTTTACATTCCCAAGCTCAGAGCCAGGTGCATGGCGTTATCAAAAGTTATGGACTTCCCTTAAAAGATGTTGAAATTATTAATCAAAATAACAGCCAAATGGCGCTTTCTGATGAAAATGGCAATTTCTTGATACCTGCAAATGTCAATGACAAAATAACTTTCTATAGCGATGGCTACCAAACTAATGCTGTATATTTTGATGTAAAAATGCTCGCGCAGCCTCTCATTGTTGAGATGATGAAAAAGACAATCGAACTAGACGAAGTTATTATTGAACAAAACGCAACTATGTTGAGTGAATCTTATCTTAGGCAAATTGTTGAAAAACCTTATTTTGACGATCGCATGTCTTCTCCGAAAAATCAGTATGTCTATGATGGGCAGACCTTAGGAATAGATTTTATCGGATTGGCGGGCAAGGTAAAAAGGTTGCTGAAAAGCAAGGAAAAAACAAAGTCAGAAGGACCAAAGATTCCTTTCAAAGAGTATATTAGTGCAAATTTTAATGAGAGTTTCTTTCTGGAAACATTAGGCCTGCAGCCGGAAGAAATTTATTTGTTCCTGGACTATTGCGAAGCAGATCCAAAAGCGGCTGCCCTTTCAAACGGAACTCCTTTTGATGCCCTAAATTTTTTAGTCTCAAAGAAGGCAGCTTTCAAAAAGTAATATCAAGGCGATATGCCAAAACGTTGCCTAAGATCGCCCAACCCAAAAATATTACTTACTTTTGCAATCTAAATTCAATCTAAATTAGACTTGAAAACGCTAGCAGATTTAAAAATTGGCCAAAAGGCGCTTATCCTAGATTTTAATATTGACACCATTCCGTTGAAACTTCTTGAAATGGGATGTCTTCCCGGCAATATGGTAGAATTGCTTCAGATTGCGCCGCTCGGCGATCCGATATACATTAATGTCAATGACAGCCATGTGGCTATCCGGAAAGGGACCGCCAGCGAAATTAATGTAGAAATTATTTCACTACTATGAGCCAGAACCTGAAAGTTGCGCTGATTGGGAATCCCAATGTCGGAAAAACCTCCGTTTTTAACCAGCTCACAGGCTTGAAACAGCAAGTGGGAAATTATCCCGGAATTACCGTAGAAAAAAAAATTGGCTACTGCAAATTAAATGAAAATACCAAGGCAACGATCTTAGATTTACCCGGAACGTATAGTTTGAACGCCAGTTCGATCGATGAAAACGTGGTCATCGAATTGCTGTTGAACAGAAACGAACCAAATTTTCCTGATGTGGCCGTGGTAGTCACTGAAGTAGAAAACTTGAAACGAAATTTATTGCTTTTTACGCAGATAAAAGATCTTCAAATCCCAACGATTCTTGCCATAAATATGGCCGATCGCATGGACTACAAAGGAATTTCACTTGATATTCCTTATTTAGAAGAAAAATTAAATACAAAAATCGCCTTGATCAGCTCTAGAAAAAATCAGGGAATTGATATATTAAAAAATCTGATTGGCGATTATCAAAATCTTTCTTCAGAACCTTGCCTGAACGCTTCAAGCATCGATCCAGAATACTTTGACAAATTGCGCCGCGCTTTTCCAAAAGAACTGCTTTATAAATTGTGGCTTGTCATCACGCAAGACGTGAATTTCGGAAATCTGCAACGCCAAGAAATCAGCGAAAAATCGTTTGCAAAATCAAATCCCGAGCTGAAGAAAATGCAGCAGAAGGAAACGATAAAAAGATACCAATTTATAAATGATGTTTTGAAAATTGGATATGCTGTCGATGTTTCAAAGGCCAAAGGAATTCGGTCAAGTTTAGACAAAATATTGATGCACAAAGTCTTTGGATATTTGATTTTCTTCGGAATTTTGATGCTGATTTTCCAGTCGGTTTTTTCGTGGTCAAGTATCCCGATGGATTTTATTGACGAATCATTTGCAAAGCTAAGTTCTTGGACAAAAACGGCAATGCCTGAAGGAACTTTAACCGATTTAATTTCCGAAGGAATTATCCCAGGAATTGGCGGCGTCGTCATTTTTATTCCGCAGATCGCCTTCCTTTTCTTGTTCATTTCCGTCTTGGAAGAAAGCGGTTACATGAGTCGCGTTGTCTTTTTGATGGACAAAATTATGAGGAGATTTGGCCTCAGCGGCAAAAGCGTCGTGCCTTTGATTTCGGGAACTGCGTGTGCGATTCCGGCGATTATGGCAGCCAGAAATATTGAGAATTGGAAGGAAAGATTGATCACCATTTTGGTCACGCCATTTACCACCTGTTCGGCAAGGCTTCCGGTTTTTGCCATTTTAATTTCATTGGTGATTCCAGAAGAAAAAGTTTTAGGATTCATCAATTTGCAAGGTCTGACCTTGATGATTTTATATCTTTTAGGATTCGGAATGGCAATTTTCTCTGCCTATCTTTTGAACAAAATTTTAAAATTTAGAGCAAAATCCTACTTCGTGGTTGAAATGCCAAATTACAGAATGCCAATGTTAAAAAATGTGGCGATAAACGTAATTGAGAAAACAAAAGCATTTGTTTTTGGAGCCGGAAAAATTATTTTGGCATTGTCCATAATTCTGTGGTTTTTAGGTTCACACGGTCCTGGAGATAAATTTGATAATGCGCAACAAATTGTGGAAGCGGAAGTTTATGGAAGCGATATGAAAATAAATCCATCCGTAATTCCGGATAGAGTTGCAGAATATCAGCTGGAAAATTCTTATATCGGAATCATCGGCAAAGGAATTGAGCCTGTAATCAGACCGCTGGGCTACGATTGGAAAATCGGAATTGCAGTAGTAACCTCATTCGCCGCAAGAGAAGTTTTTGTGGGCACATTGGCCACAATTTACAGCGTTGGAAGCCACAGCGAAGAAGAAGTTACCATAAAAAATAGGATGGAAGCCGAAATCAATCCAAAAACCGGTGAAAAAGTGTTCAATTTTGCCACCGGAATTTCACTTTTGCTCTTTTATTCGTTCGCAATGCAATGTATCAGTACGCTTGCGATAACAAAAAAAGAGACAAATTCTTGGAAATGGCCTATGATTCAATTGGGTTTTATGAGCGTTTTTGCTTACGTGGTTTCGCTCATTGCCTACCAACTTTTGAAATAGTTTAGCGTTTATTTAGCACGAAGCGATAATTTTGTAATGTAACTTTGCACAATGGATGTACAATCAATCATAGCCTATATTTTAGTCATAGCTGCCGTCTTTTTTTTAGCCAAGAAATTCTTCTGGAAAAAAAGAAAAAAAGCGGGCAATTGTGGCAGCGATGATTGCGGTTGTCATTAACCTAGAGCTACGTCAAGTACCATCATTACTACAAATCCGCCGATAAATCCAAGCGTTGCAATATCTGTATTTTTATCTTGTTGCGTTTCTGGAATCACTTCTTCAACCACCACAAAAATCATCGCGCCTGCGGCAAAAGCCAAAGCATAAGGCAAAATTGGTGTGAAAAAAGTCACGGCAACAGCGCCAATAACTCCGGCAATTGGTTCCACCAAAGCAGAAGATTGACCATACATAAAACTTTTTCTTCGGCTCATGCCCATTCTTCGCAACGGCATAGAAACCGCAATTCCTTCCGGAAAATTCTGGATTCCGATACCAATTGCCAATGTCAAAGCACCTGCAATCGAGGCTTCTGGAATTCCGGCAGCAACGCCGCCAAATAAAACTCCAACAGCCAAACCTTCAGGAATATTGTGCAAAGTAATCGCCAAAACGAGCAAAGTTGTTCGTTGCCACGGCGATTTTACGCCTTCTGTTTCTTGGAAATTTATATGCAAATGCGGCAGCGTCTTATCCAAAGCAAATAGAAAAAGCGCACCAAGCATGAACCCTACAGCCGCCGGAATCACTTTTTGAAAACCTTCGCCGTCGCTCATTTCAATGGCTGGCGCCAAAAGACTCCAATAACTTGCAGCAACCATTACACCGCCAGTAAAACCGAGCATTCCGTCAAGGACCGCGCGGTTCATTGTCTTAAAGAAAAAAACTAGAGATGCGCCAACAGCAGTCACGAACCAAGTGAAAAGCGTGGCATAAAGCGCCGCTAAAATCGGGTCGATACTTTCAAAATATTCTACAATGGATTGAAACATATTAAATCGTTTTTACATAAAGGTTGCTTGCAATTTTATTTGAAATATTCATTTCGTTTCCATTAACCAAAACAATTAGCGACGCATCAAAGCTTTCTTTTTCCTTAATTTCAAAGTTGGAGCCTAGTGCAATCTGCTGTTTGTCAAGATATTTTAAAAATTCGGAAGATGTATCTTTCACGCCCACGCAAATTGATTTTTGTCCGATTTTCAAGTCAGAAAGTAATTTCTTATCGACTTTTTTAATTTCGCCTCTGGCATTTGGAATCGGGTCGCCGTGCGGATCTTCAGTAGGAAATCCTAAAAAAGCATCTAATTTGTTGATTAATTTTTCAGATTGGATGTGTTCCAATTCTTCGGCCACGTCGTGCACTTCATCCCAAGTAAAGTCAAGCTTTTCTACCAAAAAAACTTCCCAAAGGCGATGCTTTCTCACAATCATTTTGGCGGCATATAATCCAGAATCTGTCAAAGTCACGCCTTGGTATTTCTGATATTCTACCAGACCTTTTTCGGCTAATTTTTTGATCATGTCTGTAACCGAAGAAGCTTTCGTCTCAATCATTTTGGCAATGGCATTGGTATTCACCCCTTTTTTTTGAAATAAGGATAAATGATAAATCGCCTTGATGTAATTTTCTTCAGAATAGGTCATTAACCGTAAAAATTTTAGATATACAAATATATATATTTTTTTGATTAAAAAATTATTTTTAGATTTGTCTAAAATTATATTTAACTACTATGAAAAATATTTTTCTTATAGGCTGTTTTTTTGTATTCCAAATTATTGATGCTCAAGAAAAAAGGTCAATTTCTGGAATCATAACTTCTGGCGGAATGGTTTTGGCTGACGCCGATATTAAAATTATAGGAACAAATTTTTCTGCTTCTTCCGATAATTCAGGTTTTTATAAAATCGAAAATATTCCGGGTGGAAATTATAAAATGCAGGTTTCTTTTGTCGGAAATAAAACGCTTCGTAAAAACATTTCAATCATATCAGAAGATATAATTTTAAATTTTGAACTTGAAAATGACAATAATTCTTTAGACGAAGTTGTGGTTTCCGGAACCTTAAAACCCGTCAGCCGATTGGAAAGTCCGGTTCCTGTTGAGGTTTACAAACCTACCTTTTTCAAGAAAAACCCAACGGCCAATATTTTTGAAGCACTGCAAAATGTGAACGGCGTTCGGCCGCAATTGAACTGCAATATTTGCAACACCGGAGACATTCACATCAACGGTTTGGAAGGTCCGTACACTTTGGTTTTAATCGACGGAATGCCGATTGTCAGCGGATTGTCAACAGTGTATGGATTATCTGGAATTCCGAATTCTTTGCTGGAAAGAATCGAAATCGTGAAAGGTCCGGCTTCGTCTTTGTATGGAAGCGAGGCGGTTGGTGGTTTGATCAATATTATCACCAAAAATCCTTCCAGCGCGCCGCGATTTTCAGTTGACGGATTTAGCAATTCTTGGGGAGAAGCGAATTTGGATCTGGGTTTCAAGGCGAATCTGGGCGAAAAATCTTCGGTTTTGCTTGGCGTAAATTATTTCAACTACAATGATCCTACAGACAACAATAACGACAGTTTCACGGATGTGACGTTGCAGCACCGAATTTCAGTGTTTCAAAAGTGGAATTTTGGAAGAAAAAGCAATAAATTATTTTCCATCGCCGGACGTTATTTTTATGAAGACCGATGGGGTGGCGAAATGCAGTGGGAGAAAAAATACCGTGGAGGCAACGAAGTTTATGGCGAAAGTATTTACACCAAAAGATATGAATTATTGGGCGCTTATGAATTGCCGATTGAAGAAAAAATGCTGTTTTCGTTCTCGATTACAGACCACGATCAAAACTCGGTTTATGGCGCTGTTCCTTATTTGGCACAGCAGAAAATTGGTTTTGGGCAACTGACTTGGGACAAAAAATTGGGCAACCACGACTTGCTTTTCGGGACTGCGATTCGCTATCAATATTATAACGACAATACGCCAGCAACTGAAACTTCAGACAAGACTTGGATTCCGAGTGTTTTTGTGCAAGATGAAATTAAATTCAATGAAAAACACAGCGTTTTGCTTGGCGCGAGATACGATTACAATTCAGATCATGGATCAATTTTTACGCCGCGTTTTGCTTATAAATTTAAAGCGACCGATAATGATATTATTCGTTTGAATGCCGGAACGGGTTTTAGAGTTGTGAATCTTTTTACCGAAGAACACGCTGCGTTGACGGGTTCTCGCGAAGTTATTGTGGAAGAAAAATTGAAACCTGAACAATCGTACAACGCGAATTTGAATTATCTGAAGAAAATTTATACGCCTAACGGAACCTATATTGGCATTGAAACTTCGGCTTGGTACACGTATTTTACCAACTCGATTATTCCGGATTATGATACCAACCCGAATCAGATTATTTACAAAAATTTAGATGGTTTTGCAGTAACGACGGGAATCAGCACAAACGTTGATGTGGTTTTTCAAAATGGATTAAAACTGATTTTAGGCGCAACTTATATGGATGTTTCTAAAACGGAAAACGATATCAAAACAAGACAAATCTTGACCGAAAAATTCTCTGGAACTTGGTCAATTTCGTATCGAATCCCAAAATGGTTTATAGACATTGATTACACCGGAAATGTTTACGGTCCGATGCGTTTGCCTTTGCTTGGAGAAAATGATCCAAGAAAGGAATATTCGCCAACTTGGAGCATCCAGAATATTCAGTTTACGTACAACAAACTGAAAAATATCGAGATTTATATGGGAATAAAAAATCTTTTGAATTGGACTCCGAATAAGGGAAATCCATTTATCATCGCGCGTGCGAATGATCCGTTTGATGAAAATGTGCAATATGACCCAAGCGGAAATGTTTTGGTTACGCCTGAAAATCCGTATGGTTTGACGTTTGATCCGAGTTATGTTTATGGACCAAATCAGGGAATTCGAAGTTTTTTTGGAGTAAGATATACTTTAAAGTAAATAACTAAGAACGCGGATTTAAACGAATGACGCCGATTTTCGCCGATTTTAAAGAAAAAACAATCTGTGTAAATTTGTGACTCGAGAACGAAATTCGAACTGACGAAGTAAATCTGTATTATGAAAAAACTACTAATCATAATTGTAATTCTTTTCGCAAATCAAAATTTTGCCCAATTAAACACGCATACTTTCGAAGAAGCAGAAAAACTTTCAATTGAGAATCCAAAACCTTTTGTGATTTTGATCCACACCAATTGGTGCAAAATCTGCAAAATGATGGAAAATACGACTTTGAAAAACAAAGAAATTATCCATGAATTAAACCAAAATTTCTATTTTATTTCGTTCAACGCTGAAGAGAAAAAAGATATTTATTTCAATAAAAAAAAATTCAGATTCAAGCCAAAAGGAACCAATTCTGGAATCCACGAATTGGCAGAATTACTTTCAAATCAAACGTATCCAACAATCACAATTCTAGATATAGATTATTCAATTTTAATCCAAATTGAATCATTTGTAAACGCTAAGACATTACTTCAAATCTTTGAAAAAGCGAGAAAATAAAATTCGTGAATTCGTGGCAAAATAAATATCCTTATTTTTGAGGAATGAGAAAGTACGATTACATTTTTGCCGGAACCGGATTATCCGCTTTGATGACGGTTAACCAGATGGTACTTTCAAAAAAATTCACCGATAAAAAAATCCTGCTTCTCGATTCAGACGCCAAGAAAACAAATGACAGAACTTGGTGTTTCTGGGAAAAACCAGATGGCGATTATGAAAATTTGGTCAGCAAAAAATGGAACACCGCGGTTTTTTCCAATGAACACTATTCGAGAGATTTAGAATTGAATCCGTATCAATACAAGATGATTCAGGGATTGGATTTCTATAATTACGTCTTCAAAATTATTTCCAAAGAAGAAAACGTCGAATTTTTAAATCAAAAAGTAGTTTCTTTTCAAGAAGAAAACAATCAAGTTTTGGTTAAGACAGACACAGAAAATTTTACTTGCAACAAGCTTTTCAACAGCATTTTTAATCCGAAGGAAGTTTTATCACAAGACAGCTATCCGCTTTTGCAACAGCATTTTATTGGTTGGAAAATCAAAAGTTCAGAACCTGTTTTCACTCCAGAAAAAGCAACGTTTATGGATTTTTCGGTGGCCCAAAAAGGAAATACCCGATTTATGTATGTCTTGCCTTTCTCAGAAACAGAAGCTTTGCTAGAATATACTTTGTTTTCAAAAGACCTGCTTTTTGAAAAAGAATACGAAGACGAAATCAAGATTTATATTGAAAAATTAGGCATAAAAAATTACGAAATCCTTGAAAAAGAAAGAGGAAATATCCCGATGACGAGTTATCCATTTTGGGAGAGAAATACCAAAAACGTCATAAACATAGGCTCTGCCGGAGGTTGGACAAAAGCAAGCACCGGTTATACTTTTAAAAATGCTTCCAAAAAATCAAAAGCTTTGGTTTCTTTTTTATTGCGAGAAAATGACTTGCGAAAATTCCATAAAAAAGACAAATTCTGGTTCTATGATCTTTTGCTTCTGGATATTTTAGACCAAAAAAATCACGTCGGAAGTTCCATCTTTTCTTCCATGTTTAAAAAAGGAAATCCCAGTTTGATCTTTAAATTTTTAGATGAAGAAACTACCTTTTCTGAAGATATCCAGGTAATTTTAAAGTGTCCGACAGGTTTGTTTTTGAAAGCACTCTTTTCAAGATTTTATAGAATTTAATTTATTTAGCGCTTTTTTTGATTTTGTGTCAAAATTAAATCTATCATTGTAAGAAATTGATAAGCCACACAATGAAAAATAGCTCCTTATTTTTAGTCTTAATTGTTGCACTTTCATCTTGCGCCCAAGAAAAATCTAAAACAAAAAATGAGCGACAAGACGCGATTATAAAAGAGCATCTTGAAGACTGCGCCCAAAAATACAATTACACGATAAACATGGCTGAATGGCAGGAATGTCTTGACAACGGACTCAAAAAAGACAGCACGATTGCCTATTTATGGCAGCAAAAAGCAATGCCGCTCTTCAAAGCTAGAAAATATGAAGCCGGAATGGTTTTTCTAGATAAAGCTGTAAAATATGACCGAAAAAGCTGGCTTCCCTATCGTGCTTTTATCAAATGTATTTTTTCTAAAACCTATAAAGAAGCGATTATCGATTTTGAAGATTCTAAAAAAATCTTCGGAAACACTTATGAAATGGACCATACTTATGATTTTTATATCGCACTAAGTTATCTCCAGCTGAACGATTTTAAAAAAGCGGAAGAAATTTTCCAAAGAAATTTTGACGAAATAAAGAAAACCCAGGGCGAAGAGGCTTTCCATCATTTAGACTTGTTTTACTACGGAATTGTAAAATATGAACAAAATAAATTAGAAGAAGCCATTGTCATATTCGATAAAGCGCTCGAAAAATATCCTGAATTTTCAGATGTAGAAATGTATAAGGGAATCTGCCTCTATAAATTAGGCCAGAAAGAAAAAGGCGAAATGCTGATTCAAAAAGCCACGGAAGACTTGAAAAAGGGCTACACCATTAATGAAGATAACGCGATTTATGAAAGATATCCATACCAAATCAAAAATAAATAATCGCCAATCACGCACGACTATAAAATCATAACAAATCTTTATCAGCGCAACTGTTTTCTCAAACCTAAAACTTTGTAACTTTGTAACAAAATAGAGCCTTAAACTTTAAAACAAAAAATTATGTATCCAGAAGAAATGGTAAAACCAATGCGTGCTGAATTGTCAGACGCCGGTTTTGAAGAATTATATAGTGCAGGTGCAGTTGAAAATGCTATCGCAAAATCAGGAACGACGCTAGTTGTTGTGAATTCAGTTTGCGGTTGTGCAGCAAGAAACGC